>Ga0153990_1000017_pt1 | contig 102033 bp, 94 predicted proteins | sample TSNC074MetaG_FD_104739 | JGI IMG/M metagenome (GOLD analysis project Ga0153990, IMG submission 104739) | Attine ant fungus gardens microbial communities from North Carolina, USA - TSNC074 MetaG | ecosystem: Host-associated > Fungi > Mycelium > Unclassified | place: USA: North Carolina, Jones...
AAGGCCGCGCGTGAAGCCGGGGAGGGTGGTCAGGCCGTCAGCGAGACCCTGGTGGCCATGAAGACCATCGCCGACAAGATCGGCATCGTCGACGACATCGCCTACCAGACCAACCTGCTGGCGCTCAACGCGGCCATCGAGGCGGCCCGTGCCGGGGAGCATGGCAAGGGCTTCGCCGTGGTGGCCGCCGAGGTGCGCAAGCTGGCCGAACGCAGCCAGATCGCCGCCCAGGAAATCGGCACCGTGGCCAAGAGCAGCGTGGCCCTGGCCGAGCGCGCCGGGTCACTGCTCGACGAAATGGTACCGTCCATCAGCAAGACCTCCGATCTGGTACAGGAAATCGCCGCTGCGTCCGAAGAACAGAGTAGCGGAGTCACTCAGATCAATAGCGCCATGCTGCAACTCAACCAGATCACGCAACAGAACGCCTCGGCCTCGGAAGAGCTGGCCGCGACCGCCGAAGAGATGAGCGGTCAGGCCGAGCAGCTGCAGCGCCTGATGGGCTTCTTCCACACTGGCGAGGGTCGTGCAATCCAGGACCTGGAGCGTGCCATCGAGCAGACGCGCCCGGTCGCCAGCCGCACGGCCCAGCCAACCTCGCGTCGTCCGCAGATGGCCGCGGGCGGCCTGCCGGACGGTTACGTCCGCTTCCCGGAGTAATGGCTTCATGACAGCCCTGACCCTTGGCGACATCGCCCACGAACACCTTGGCCATCAGCACCTGACCTTCGTGGTGGATGGGGAAACCTATGCGGTGGATACCCTAGCGGTACGCGAGATCATCGAGTTCGGCCAGCTGACCCAGGTCCCGCTGATGCCGGCCTGCATTCGCGGGGTGATCAATCTGCGCGGCGCCGTGGTCCCGGTGGTCGATCTGGAAGCCCGCTTCGGCGGGCGACCGACCCAGGTCGGCCCGCGGACCTGCATCGTCATCCTGGAAGTATGCGCCGACGAAGACACCCAGGTGCTGGGCGTGGTGGTGGATGCGGTGAGCGAGGTGCTGGAAATCGCCGCTGCGGACATCCGTCCGGCGCCGGCCTTCGGCAGTCGCCTGGCGCCGCACTTCATCGCCGGCATGGTCAAGTCCGAGGACGGCTTTCTGACCCTGCTCGACGTGGCCCAGGTACTGGATGTGCAGGAACTGGCGAGCCTGGCCCAGGCCGCCAGCTGAGACATCCCCGCATTGCACGGGCGACGTTCACCGGCGCCTCTAAAACGAAACAGTCGTAACCGGCGCCGGAGGCGCTTCCACCATGCTTAACACACTTCGGGTCTCGACCAAGCTGGCGATCGGTTTCGGGACCGCCATCCTGATGCTGCTGCTGGTCATGGGTGTCGCCCTGCTGAACATGGGCACCATGAAGGACTCGGCCGACAACATGTCGAAATTCCGTTTCCCCATGACCGTCCAGGCCAACACCCTGGTGCGCAACACCCTGGACAGCGGCCGCCTGATGCGCAACCTGCTGCTGCTGGACGATGAGCGTGCCCTGGCCAAGACCAAGGAAGACATCGCCAAGGTCCGTTCGGGCAACGGCGAGATCCTTGCCGATCTGCAGAAGAAGATCACCAGCGACGAAGGCAAGCAGAAGCTGGCCGCTGCCGTGGATGCCCGTCAGCGCCTGCAGGACAAGTACGGCGAATTCTTTCGCCTGCTGGACACCGACCGCGGCCAGGCTCGTGACTATCTGCTGAACGTCTTCGCCCCCAACAACAACGAGCTGGTGGCCGCCCTTGGCGCCCTGAACGACCTGCAGGCCCAGCGCATGCAGGAAGCTGGTGAAGCGGCGACCGACGCCTATGTAGATGCCCGCAATCTGATGATCGTGATAGGTACGGTGGCAGTCCTGATCTCCATCCTGCTCGGCTACCTGATCACCCGCAGCCTGATCCGGCAGCTGGGTGGTGAACCCGCCTATGCCGCCGAGGTGGTGCAGCGCGTCGCCCGCGGTGACCTGAGCGTCGAGGTTGCGACCCGCGAGGGCGATACCACCAGCATGCTGGCCGCCGTGCGCACCATGACCACCACCCTGGCGCAGATCATCAGTGACGTGCGCAGCTCGGCCGATGGCCTGGCCAGCGCCTCCGAAGAGGTTTCGGCCACCGCCCAGAGCATGAGCCAGGCCAGCACCGAGCAGGCGGCTTCCGTCGAGGAAACCAGCGCCAGCATCGAGGAGATGTCGGCCTCCATCGCCCAGAACACCGAGAACGCCAAGGTCACCGACGGCATGGCCGGCAAGGCCGCGCGGGAAGCGGACGAGGGCGGTCAGGCCGTGCGCGAGACCCTGGTGGCCATGAAGACCATCGCCGACAAGATCGGCATCGTCGACGACATCGCCTACCAGACCAACCTGCTGGCGCTCAACGCCGCCATCGAGGCCGCCCGTGCCGGCGAGCACGGCAAGGGCTTCGCCGTGGTGGCCGCCGAGGTGCGCAAGCTGGCCGAACGCAGCCAGGTCGCCGCCCAGGAAATCGGCACCGTGGCCAAGAGCAGCGTCGCCCTGGCCGAGCGCGCCGGTTCCCTGCTGAGCGAGATGGTGCCTTCCATCAACAAGACCTCCGACCTGGTGCAGGAAATCACCGCCGCCTCCGAAGAGCAGAGCGCCGGGGTCGAGCAGATCAATGGCGCCATGCTGCAGCTGAGCCAGATCACCCAGCAGAACGCCTCGGCGTCCGAAGAGCTGGCCGCCACCGCGGAAGAGATGAGCGGCCAGGCCGAGCAGCTCCAGCAGATGATGGAATACTTCACCCTGAGCGGTTCGCCGGTGGCCCAGCAGGTCGCCCGTCCCGGTGCCAAGCACTCGGGTCCGAGCCTGGCCGAGCGCGCTTCGGCACTGATCGATTCACCCCGGCGTGCGCCCCGTGGCAGCGTGCCGGCCGGTTTCGCCCGTTTCGAGGAGCAAGCCTGATGCTATTGCGCCAGTTTCTGACCTTTCAGCTTGCCGGTGATCTCTACGGCGTGAACACCAGTTGCGTGCGGGAGATCATCGAGTACGGCGCGGTCACCACGGTGCCCATGCTGCCGCCGGCGATCCGTGGCGTCATCAACCTGCGCGGCGCCGCCGTGCCGGTCATGGACCTCGGCGTGCGCTTTCGCAACGAGGTGACCGAGACCTCCCGCCGCAGCTGCATCGTGGTGCTGGAGATCCAGGTCGACGGCGGCCCCCAGGTGTTCGGCATCGTGGTGGACGCGGTCTGCGAGGTGCTGGAGATCGCCGCCGACGGCATCGAGCCGGCGCCGCGCTTCGGCGCCTCGATCCGCACCGACTTCATCCTCGGCATGGCCAAGCAGGGTGCCGGTTTCGTCATCCTGCTCGACATGGATCGGGTCCTGGGCGCAGACGATCTCGCCCAGCTCGCCGCCATGACGGCTGCCTGAGTCGCCGGCCATGGAACTCCCCGCGCTGACCGACAGCGAATTCCGCCAGTTTCGCAGCTTCATCTTCCGGGTCGCCGGCATCAGCATGTCCGATGCCAAGCGCCCGCTGGTGAGCGGCCGCCTGGCCAAGCGCGTGCGCCAGCGCGGCACGCCCAGCTACGACGCCTATTTCCAGCTGATCCAGCGTGACCAGGCGGAATGCCAGATGGCGGTCGATCTCTTGACCACCAACGAGACCTACTTCTTCCGCGAGCCCAAGCACTTCGACTTCCTGCGCGAGCAGGTGCTGCCGAACTGGGACAGACGCCAGCCGCTGCGGCTGTGGAGCGGCGCCTGCTCCTCGGGGGAGGAGCCCTATACCCTGGCCATGACCCTGGCCGAAGGGCTGGGCGAGCGCCCCTGGGAAATCGTCGCCTCCGACCTCAGCACCCGGGTGCTGGCCAAGGCACGCAACGCCCAGTATCCGCTCGCCGAAGCCGAGAACATCCCGCCGGCGCTGTTGCGGCGCTATTGCTTCAAGGGCGTGGGCGAGAACGACGGCACCTTTCTGGTGGATCCGCGGCTGACCGCGCGGATCGCCTTTCGCCAGATCAATCTGAACAACTCGCTGCCGGAGCTGGGCACCTTCGACATCATCTTTCTGCGCAACGTGATGATCTACTTCGACGTGCCCACCAAGCGCCAGGTGGTGGCCCGTCTGGTTCGCCACCTGCGACCCGGTGGCTACTTCTTCGTCAGCCATTCCGAGAGCCTCAACGGGGTGACCGACGCCCTGAAAATGGTCAGTCCTTCCATCTATCAACGTCCGCTCTAGCCATGGCAGCCGCGCCGGAACTGTTTCTGCGTCCTGGCGACTGGTATTTCGGCCAGGGCGATTTGCGGATCCGGACCATCCTGGGCTCCTGCGTGTCCTTTGTCTTCTGGCACCCGCGGCGACGCCTCGGCGGCATGACCCATGCGCTGCTGCCCACGCGCCAGCGCGCCGCTCCCGGCGCACCCGCCGACGGCCACTATGTCGACGAATCCCTGCAATTGATGCTGGGGGCGATCGCCCGCCACGGCGGCGATCTCTCCGGCTACCAGGTGCACCTCTACGGGGGTGGCAACATGTTTCCCCAGCTCCTGCGCGGGCGCGTCCGCAACATCGGCGACGTCAATGTCGAGGCGGCGCTGGCGCAATTGGCCCAGGCCGGTATCCACACGGTGCGGACCCACGTCCGCGGCGCCGGCCATCGCAAACTGTCCCTGGACCTCGTCGACGGCCGGGTGCTCATGCAACAGGTGGAGCTACCCTATGTTCCGCCGCTTACGAGACTTACTCCATGAACAAGATCAAGGTCCTTATCGTCGACGACTCCGCCGTGGTGCGGCAGGTGCTCGCCCAGAGTCTCGCGGAGGATCCGGCCATCGAGGTGCTGGGGGTCGCCGCCGACCCGGTGTTCGCCCAGGACAAGATGCGCAAGCAGTGGCCCGACGTCATCGTGCTGGACGTGGAGATGCCGCGCATGGACGGCATCACCTTTCTCAAGAAGATCATGGCCGAGCGCCCGACCCCGGTGGTGATCTGCTCGACCCTGACCGAGAAGGGCGCCGCCACCACCCTGCAGGCCATGGCCGCCGGGGCGGTCAGCATCGTCACCAAGCCCCAGGCCAACCTCAAGCAATTCCTCAAGGACGCCTCGGACGACCTCACCAGCGCGGTCAAGGCCGCCGCTCGGGCCAATCTCAAGCGCCTGGCGCCGCGTGGCGTGCCGGTGGTGCCGACGCCCAAGCTCAGCGCCGACGCCATCCTGCCGTCCGGCGGCAGCCCGGCCATGGCGCGCACCACCGAGCGCATCGTCGCCCTGGGTACCTCCACCGGCGGCACCCAGGCCCTGGAAGCGGTGCTGACCTCGCTGCCGCGGGTCTGCCCCGGCATCGTGGTGGTCCAGCACATGCCCGAGCGCTTCACCGCCGCCTTCGCCGAGCGCCTGGATCGCCTCTGCGAGCTGGAGGTGCGCGAAGCGCGGCATGGCGATCGGGTCCTGCCGGGACGGGTGCTGATCGCGCCGGGTGGTCGCCACATGCTGCTCAAGCGCAGTGGCGCCCAGTACCAGGTGGACGTGGTCGACGGCCCGCCGGTCAGTCGTCATCGCCCCTCGGTGGACGTGCTGTTCCGCTCGGTGGCGCGGGCCGCCGGCAGCAATGCCCTGGGGATCATCATGACCGGCATGGGCGACGACGGCGCCCGTGGCCTCAAGGAGTTGCGCGACGTCGGTGGCCGTACCCTCGGCCAGGACGAAGACAGCTGCGTGGTCTACGGCATGCCAAAGGAAGCCATGAAGCTCGGCGCGGTGGAGCAGGAGATCGGCCTCAACCAGATCGCCGCCGCCATCCTCAAAGGTGGGGTCTAGACGAACTTGCGGGGCAGGCGGGACTCCAAGCGCGAGCACGCGAGGAGAGCCCCATGTTCGACATCTGCCACTGGATCAACGAGCCTGAAACCTGGCTGGCCGAGCCCGAGCGGCTGCGGGTCATCACCGATCGCCACAGTGACTTCTGGAACCACACCCACGACGGCGGCGAGCGCCACAGCGGCCACTTCTTCGGCGCCCGGGTCACCAGCGGCTTCACCGCCCAGCTGCGGGTGGCGGCGCGCTGCAAGAACCAGGGCGACCATGCCGGCTTGATGGTGCGGATCGACGAGCAGCACTGGCTGCGGGCCGGCATCGGCTATTTCGACGATACCCCGCAATTGCTCAGCGTCCTGACCCTGGGACGCTCGGATCTGGCCGTGGGCGCACCGCTGGGCGAGCGCGAAGAGCTGTGGCTGAGGATTACCCTGACCCAGGGCACCCTGCGGGTCCAGGCCTCGCTCGACGGTCAGCGCTGGCCGCTGCTGCGCCTGGCCAGCCTGCCCGTCGCCGCCGAGTACCGTGTCGGCCCGGTCTGTGGCACCCCGGAGCGGGGTGGCATGGAGGTGGCGTTCAGCGACTTCAGTCTGCAGGCCCCGCTGCAGCGAGGCCTGGCCGATCTGAGTTGAGGCGGGGAGGGCGACTCAGCCGACGGTGACGGGGGGCAGTTCGACCTGCTGCACCTGCACCGGCTTGCGCGGGGCAACCACCTTGGCGACCCCGTCGACGACCTTGTCGCCGTGCTGGTTGAACACCCGGGTGGCCAGGTTCACGCGAAACTTCGGCAGCTTTTCCAGCACCTCGATTTCCACCGTCAGGGTATCGCCCAGCTTGACCGGCTTCTCGAAGGTCATGGTCTGGTCGACATAGAGGGTGCCCGGGCCCGGCAGGTTGCAGGCCACCGCGGCGCTGATCAGGGCGCCACTGAGCATGCCGTGGGCGATGGGCTCGCGAAACAGCGTCTTGGCGGCGAAGTCGGCGTCCAGGTGCAGCGGGTTGCAGTCCCCGGAGAGGGCGGCGAACAGCAGCACATCGCGCTGCTCGATGGTGCGGGTCACGGTCACCTTCTGGCCGATCTCGAGGGCTTCATAAGGGATGTTTTCGGTCAGGCTCATGACGCGCTCCGGCAGCTGTGACAAGGCGGCGGACGCCGCGAAGCCGGGCATTCTACCTAGGCTCGCCGCCCGAGGCTAATCGACGCCCGGAAAAGCCCCGGGAGAAGGTGACCATAAGTGACCATCTGGTCATTAGGTGACGTTCAGGGCGGATATTGATGCTGTTGCGGGCAGGGCAAAGCTGCTAGGCTCGCAGGGCCGGTTCAGCGCTGATCACGGCACTCCAACGAACAATAACCATAGAGCGGGAGCGGGCTGCATGATGCCGAATTTCTGGAGTGACAAATATCCCGAGGGCATCCAGACAGACATAGACCTGGACCGTTATCGCAACGTCCTGGCGGTATTCCGCGAGGCCTGCCAGACCTACGCCGAGCGCCCGGCGTTCAGCAACCTGGGCCGCACCCTGAGCTACCGCGAACTCTATGAGCTGTCCGGTCAGTTCGCCGCCTACCTGCAAAAGCATACCGACCTGCAACCCGGCGATCGCATCGCCGTGCAGATGCCCAATGTGCTGCAGTATCCGGTGGTGGTCTTTGGCGCCATGCGTGCCGGCCTGGTGGTGGTCAACACCAACCCGCTGTACACCGCCCGCGAGATGCAGCACCAGTTCAAGGATTCCGGCGCCCGGGCGCTGGTCTGCCTGGCCAACATGGCGCACCTGGCCGAACAGGTGCTGCCGCAGACCGACATCCGGCACGTCATCATCACCGAGGTCGGCGACCTGCTGCCGACCTTCAAGCGCCTGCTGGTCAACGCCGTGGTCCGCCACGTCAAGAAGATGGTGCCGGCCTATCGCATTCCCCATTCCATCCGCTTCGTCGATGCCATGACCAAGGGCGAGCACGTCGATTTCGTCGACGCCGACCCGGCGGCCGAGGACGTCGCCGTGCTGCAGTACACCGGCGGCACCACCGGCATCGCCAAGGGCGCCATGCTGACCCACCGCAATCTGGTGGCCAACATGCTGCAGTGCCAGGTGCTGATGACCAAATACCTGGGCGGCGGCGCCCAGGTGATGATCGCGCCGCTGCCGCTCTATCACATCTATGCCTTCACCATTCACTGCATGGCCATGCTGATCCAGGGCAACCACAACGTCCTGATCACCAATCCGCGCGACCTGCCGGCGCTGGTCAAGGAACTGCGGCAGTGGCGCTTCAACGGCTTCGTCGGCCTCAACACCCTGTTCGCCGCCCTGTGCAACAACGAGGATTTCCGCCAGCTGGATTTCTCCCAGCTCAAGGTGACCTTTTCCGGTGGCATGGCGCTGCAGCAATCCGTGGCTCTGCGCTGGGAAGAGGTGACCGGCTGCGGCATCTGCGAAGGCTATGGCATGACCGAGACCAGTCCGGTGGTGAGCTTCAATCCGCTGGAGCGGCGCCGGCTGGGCACCATCGGCGTGCCGGTGCCAGGCACCGACTGCAAGGTGGTGGATGCCGATGGCGTGGCCCAGGGCTTCGATACCCCTGGCGAACTGTGCGTCAAGGGCCCCCAGGTCATGAAGGGCTACTGGCTGCGTCCCGAGGCCACCGCCGAGGTGCTGGACGCCGAAGGCTGGCTGCGCACCGGCGACATCGCCGTGATCGAGCCGGATGGCTATCTGCGGATCGTCGATCGCAAGAAGGACATGATCCTGGTGTCCGGCTTCAACGTCTATCCCAACGAGCTGGAAGAGGTGCTCTCCCAGTTGCCCGGGGTGCTGCAGTGCGCCGCCATCGGTATCCCCGACGAGGTGGCGGGGGAGAAGATCAAGGTGTTCGTGGTGCCCAAGCCCGGTGCGTCCCTCACCACCGAGCAGGTGCTCAAGCACATGCACGACAACGTCACCGGCTACAAGCGACCCAAGCTGGTGGAATTCCGCGACAGCCTGCCGACCACCAACGTCGGCAAGATCCTGCGTCGCGAACTGCGTGACGCCGAACTCAAGAAGGCGTAACAGGACTTCACTATGTCCCCCGCGCCGCTACCTCTCGTCGACTGGTAGCGGTGCCGCTGGTTTCCAAGCATGGTTTTCGCAAGAGGTTCGGGTATAAACCGCAGGCGGCATTTTGCCGTCACCTCTCCGACCTCTTTCCTTGAGGACACACCATGCGAATTAGCGTACGCCAGGCCGTGCTGGGCCTCTTCCTGCTGGGCTCCAGCGTGCTCGGTCAGGTCCAGGCCGGTGAACCCATCCGCGTCCTGTTCGTGGGCAACAGCTACACCTTCGTCAACGATCTGCCGGCGATGGTCCGTCAAATGTCCGTCGACGCCGGTCAGTCGCGCCCGCTGGACGTCAAGCATGTGACCTTCAGCGGCGCCAGCCTCGAGGAACACTGGAAGCGCCACGACGTGCAGGACGAGCTGGCGAAGGCCAACTACGACTACGTGGTGATCCAGGACCACAGCATGATGCCGGTGAAGAATCCGGACCTGACCCGTCAGTACGTGCGCCTGATCGCCGACCTGGCGCGCAAGGACGGTGCCCAGCCGATCCTCTACCTGACCTGGGCCCGGCAGAACAACCCGACCATGCAGGCGCAGCTGGACAGCGTCTACACCCCCCTGGCCAAGGAAACCGGCGCGCTGCTGGCCCCGGTGGGCCAGGCCTGGCAGAAGGCCCTGGCCGATCAGCCGCAACCGGGTCTGTTCCTGCCCGATGGCAGCCACCCGTCCTTTACCGGTACCTACCTGACCGCCTCGGTCTTCTATGCGCTGATCTACGGCACCCGTCCGCCGCTGCCGGCCGCCGGCGAAAAGATCAAGTTCGATCACGCCGATCCCGCCGATCTGCAGCAGGACGCCTGGAAGGCCCTACAGTCGCTGGACATGGCCCTACGCACGCCGCCGGCCAAGTTGAACGTGGCCAGCGTCCAGGCCAAGCGCTGAGTCCGTTCCGCCGCTGCGCGCCGTCCGGCCGCGCAGCGGTTTTCCGCCCGCCGTTCTTGTAAAGCCCCGCCGCACCCCCCAACTCTTTTACACTTACCGGTCCAAGCGACCGCCGTCGAAAGAGTTTCATGACCGATACCCCCTCCGTTGCCCGTCTCGCCGCCAACCTGGATCAGGCCTTCAACGCCGATCGCCATCGCCTGAGGCGCCAGCTCCAGGCCCTGCAGAAACAGCCTGATCCGGCCCGCGAAGCCCAGTGGCTGGAGCGTTTCCAGGCGTCCTGCGCCAAGGTCGAGGCGCGGCGTGCCAGCGTGCCGACCATCCGTTACGACGACGCCCTGCCGATCGCCGCCAAGCGCGAGGAGATCAAGCGCGCCATCGCCGGCCACCAGGTGGTGGTGATCGCCGGTGAGACCGGTTCGGGCAAGACCACCCAGCTGCCCAAGATCTGTCTGGAATTGGGCAGGGGTGTGCAGGGGCTGATCGGCCACACCCAGCCGCGCCGGCTGGCGGCGCGCAGCGTGGGTGCCCGGGTGGCGGAGGAACTGGGTTCGCCGCTGGGCGAACTGGTCGGCTATCAGGTGCGGTTCGAGGACCAGAGCACCGATGCCACCCTGATCAAGCTGATGACCGACGGTATCCTGCTGGCCGAGACCCAGCACGACCGCTTTCTCGAACGCTACGACACCATCATCGTCGACGAGGCCCACGAGCGCAGTCTCAACATCGATTTCCTGCTGGGCTTTCTCAAGACCCTGCTGCCGCGTCGCCCCGATCTCAAGCTGATCATCACCTCGGCCACCATCGATCTGGAGCGCTTCTCCCGGCACTTCGACGGCGCGCCCATCGTCGAGGTGTCCGGGCGGACCTATCCGGTGGATACCTGGTACCGGCCGCTCAGCGCCGAGGTGGACGAAGACGGCGAGCGCCTGGTGGACGATCTCTCGGTGGATCAGGGCATCCTCCAGGCACTGGACGAGATCGAGGCCCATGAGCGCAGCGTCGGTCAGCGTCCGGGCGATGTCCTGGTGTTCCTGCCCGGCGAGCGCGAGATCCGCGACTGCGCCGAGATCCTGCGCAAGGCCCAGCTGAAATTCACCGAGGTGCTGCCGCTCTATGCGCGCCTGACGCCGGCCGAGCAGCAGAAGATCTTCCAGCCGCGTCCGGGGCGCAAGATCGTGCTGGCGACCAACGTCGCCGAGACCTCGCTGACCGTGCCGGGCATCCGCTACGTGATCGACAGCGGCACCGCGCGCATCAGTCGCTACAGCTATAGAGCCAAGGTCCAGCGCCTGCCCATCGAAGCCATCTCCCAGGCCAGCGCCAACCAGCGCAAGGGCCGCTGCGGCCGGGTCGAGCCGGGCATCTGCATCCGCCTCTACAGCGAAGAGGATTTCCTCAGTCGACCGACCTTTACCGATCCGGAGATCCTGCGCACCAACCTGGCGGCGGTGATCCTGCAGATGCTGCATCTGCGCCTGGGTCGCATCGAAGACTTCCCCTTTATCGAGCCGCCGGATGGCAAGGCGATCAAGGATGGCTTCACCCTGTTGCAGGAACTCTCGGCGGTGGACGTCGAGGGGCGCCTGCTGCCCCTGGGGCGGCAACTGGCGCGCCTGCCCGTCGATCCGCGCCTCGGCCGCATGCTGCTCGAAGCGACCGAGCAGGGCAGCCTTGCCGAGGTGCTGATCGTTACCAGCGCCCTGTCGGTGCAGGACCCGCGCGAGCGCCCGGCGGACCGCCAGACCCAGGCCGATCAGGCCCATGCCCAGTGGAAGGACCCGGATTCCGACTTCGCCGCCCTGGTCAATCTCTGGCACGGTTTCGAAGAGCAGCGCCAGGCGCTGGGCTCCAACGCCCTGCGCAGCTGGTGCCGCAAGCACTTCCTCAACTACCTGCGGCTGCGCGAGTGGCGCGATGCCCATCGCCAGCTGACCCTGCTGTGCCGCGAACTGGGGCTCCAGGCGCGCAAGGCCGACAGTCCGGCGCCGGCACCGGCGGAAGTCGGCAACCGACCTGCGCCGACCACCGACAAGCACGTCAACGCCAAGGCCCAGCAACAGGCCGAAGCCAGCGAGGCGGCGGTACGCGCCCGCGGCTATGCGGCGCTGCACAAGGCCATTCTCGCCGGCCTGCTCAGCCAGATCGGCCAGAAGAGCGAAGACGGCGACTACCTGGGGGCGCGCCAGCGGCGCTTCTGGATCCATCCCGGCAGTGTCATCGGCCGCAAGAAACCCAACTGGATCATGGCCGCGGAGCTGGTGGAGACCACCAAGCTGTTCGCCCGTATGGTGGCCAAGATCGAGCCGGACTGGATCGAGCCGGTGGCGGGCCACCTGGTCAAGAAGACGCACCTGGAGCCCCACTGGGAGAAGAAGCGCGGCCAGGTGGTGGCCTATGAACAGGTCACCCTCTATGGCCTGATCGTGGTTGGCCGCCGCCCGGTGCACTTTGGCCCCATAGATCCGCCTGCCGCCCGCGAGCTGTTCATCCGCGAAGGCCTGGTACGCGGCGAGATCAACAGCCGCGCCAAATGCCTGGCCGCCAATCGGGCGCTGCTGGAGCGGCTGGACGAACTGGAAGCCAAGGCCCGCCGCCGCGACATCCTCGCCGATGAGGAAACGCTGTTCGACTACTATGCCGCTCGTCTGCCGGCGGACGTCTACCAGACCGCCACCTTCGACAGCTGGTATCGCCGCGAGAGCGCCAGGCAGCCCGACCTGCTGATCATGCGCGAGGAAGACGTCCTCGCCCGCGAAGCCAGCGAGGTGACCGCTGCCCAGTATCCGGACACCCTGCGCCTGGGCGAGCTGATTCTGCCGCTGTCCTACGAATTCGACCCGACCCATCCGCGCGATGGCGTCACCCTGCGGGTGCCGGCGCCGCTGTTGCCGCAGCTGCCGCCGCAGCGCCTCGACTGGCTGGTGCCGGGATTGCTCTACGATCGCTGCGTGGCCCTGGTGCGCAACCTGCCCAAGGCGCTGCGCAAGAACTTCGTGCCGGTGCCGGATTTCGTTCGCGCGGCGTTGGACAAGATCCCCTTCGGCGAGGGCTCGCTGCACGAGGCCCTGGGGCGCGAATTGCAGCGCATGACCGGCGCCCGTATTCCCGACGAGGCCTGGCCGGAGGCCGAAGCCGGCCTGGATCCGCACCTGCGCATGAATCTCGAGGTGGTCGATGCCCAGGGCAAGCCGCTGGGCGAAGGCCGCGAGCTGGCCGAGGTGACGGCGCGCTTCGCCCAGGAGAGCCAGGCGGCTCTGGCCCTGCCGACCCAGAAACGCCAGGAGCAGCGCCCGGTGGAGGCCAAGGCCTTCGCCGAGGTGGCGGCCAAGACCCAGCAGCAGGTGGCCGGCCTTTCCATGACGGTCTATCCGGCGCTGGTGGACGAGCAGGGCACGGTGCGCGAAGGCCGCTTCGCCACCCAGGCCGAAGCGCGCTACCAGCATCGCCGCGCCCTGCAGCGACTGCTGCTGCAGCAACTGGCGGAGCAGGCCAAGTTCCTGCGCGGCAAGCTGCCCGGCCTCACCGAACTGGGCCTGCTGCACCGCGAACTGGGTCGGCCGGAAGCCCTGGTGGAAGACATCCTGCTGGCCAGTCTGGACGCGGCCATCCTTGCCGACGACGCCGAGCTGCCCCGCGATGGCGCCGGCCTGGCTTCACTGGCCGAGCGGCGCAAGGGCGGCTGGACCGAGCAGGCCGAACGGATCGCGCGCCTGACCCTGGAAATCCTCAAGCTCTGGCATGGCCTGCAGAAGAAATTCAAGGGTCGCATCGACCTGGCCCAGGCGGTCGCCTTGAACGACATCAAGGCGCAACTGGCCAGCCTGGTCTATCCCGGTTTCGTCCGGGATACGCCGCTGGAATGGCTCAAGGAGTATCTGCGCTATCTGAGGGCCATCGAGCAGCGCTTCGACAAGCTCGGCAGTCAGGTGCAGCGTGATCGCGTCTGGAGCGGCGAACTGGCTGGACTCTGGGAACAGTATCGCGCCCGCGCCGCCAAGCATGGTCAGGAGGGCAAGCGCGACGCCAATCTGGAGCTCTATCGCTGGATGCTGGAGGAATACCGCGTATCCCTCTGGGCCCAGCAGCTGGGCACGCGGATGCCGGTGTCGGACAAGCGACTGAACAAGCAGTGGAGTCTGGTGGAGGCCTAGCGCGGTCATCCATCGGAACCCTCCCAGGCCCGGATCGGCCGCTGGCATAGTGAGGCCATGACCCAGGCCAGCTTTCGCTTCCACGGCGCCCTCGAACGCTTTCTGGCCCCGACCCGTCGCGGCCGGGTGATCCGGGTCGAATGCGCCGCGGTGGCGAGCGTCAAGCATCAGATCGAAGCCCTCGGTGTGCCCCATACCGAGGTGGGTCTGCTGCTGATCAACGGCGAGGCGGCTGCGCTGACGCAGCGACTGGACGACGGCGATGAGGTCATCGTTCATCCGGCGCAGGCCGAGAGCTCAGGCGAGTTCGCTGAGGGTCATCCGGGGGCAGGGCGTCCGCGCTTTGTCGCCGATGCACACCTCGGCGCGCTGGCGCGGCGTCTGCGCATGGCAGGCTTCGATACCCTGTACGACAACGCCTATGCCGATCCGGCCCTGGCCGATCTCGCCTGGCGCGAAGAACGTATCCTGCTCACCCGGGATCGTGAATTGCTCAAGCGACGGCAGGTGCTGCATGGCTGCTATGTGCATGCCCTGCGTCCGGAGGCGCAGCTGCAGGAGCTCTACCAGCGCCTGGGTCTGCGTCCCTGGGCGTTGCCCTTTTCGCGCTGTCTGGCCTGCAACTCGAGTCTGCAGGCGGTCAGCCTGGCGGAGGTCGCCGACCGCCTGCCTCCGCGCGTGCGGGAACGCCATCGGCATTTCCTGCATTGTCCGCACTGCGACAAGCTGTTCTGGGAAGGCAGCCACTGGCGCGCCATGCGCGAGCGGCTGGCGCTGGTCTAACGCGGCAATACCTGGCGCAGCGAGCCGCCCACGTCCGGCAGGTCCATCTCGATGCGCCGCCACCAGGCTTCCGCGAAGCTGTAGCAGGCGAAGGCGATCAGGCCGAGGCCGACCACGGACAGCACCAGTCCGCCAAAGGGCAGATTCTGCAGGCCGTTCAGGGCGTCCTTCATGCCCGGCGGATGCAGCGCCTGATAGCGCGAGCCGCTGACCACCAGCAGGACGGCGATCTCGACGAAGGCCACGCCCCGGGCGATCAGGCCGAAGCGGCCGATGGGCCGGATCAATCGCAGCTGCTCCGGACTGGCTTCGAGATAACGCTCGAAGCTGGCCTTCCAGCCCTTCACGAAATGGGCGAGGCCCACGCCCAGCGGAATCAGCGCGGCGACGTACACCAGCAGGTTGGAATAGCGCCAACCGAGGAGCGTCTGCAGTAGGTCGTTGGTTTCCCCACCCGAGCCACCGTCCTGGCGCAGACCACTGACCAGCAGGCCGAGGGCGAAGAAGGCCAGGGCGCCATAGGTGATGCCACCCACCAGCAGGCCGGCGCGGATCACCAGGCCCTTGGGCTTGCTGCCATGGTCATCCACATCGCGGATGGCCTGGAGGATGCGCCAGGCCGCGAAGGCGACCAGGCCGACCACCACCAGGCCGACCAGGAAGTGGCCGAAGGGCTGGGCGAGCAGGGCTTCCAGGCTGTCATGGCTGTCCGCTGGTTGGCCGGAGCCGCGTGCAGCCAGCAGCGCCAGCACGCCGATGATGAGATAGACGAGACCGCGGGCGGCATAGCCGCCGCGGGCCAGGAGAGTGAGTCCGGTACGGGTGCGCATCTGTTATGTCCTGTTACATCCTGCCTTGTACTGACCGGCGGCCCGCGTACGGGTTCTGGCGGGCGGACAGGCGCACCGGGGGCGCTGGCGGGACACGGCGTTAGGCCTTAGGCTCGCACCCTTTGCCTCGGCGACAGTTTCATGGACAAAGCTCGACTGCTCACCCTCATTCTCCAGGCGCTGGAAGCCGACCGCGAGGTCATCGGCCAGCAACTGGCGGCCAGCCATGAAGCGGCCACCCACAGCGAAAGCAAGGCCGAGAACAAGTACGACACCCGCGGTCTGGAAGCGGCCTACTTGGCCGATGGTCAACGCCGCCGTCTGCACGAGATCGAGCTGGCCCTGGCCGCCTACCGCGCGTTGACACCCGTGGCCATGAGCGACGGTGTCCGCGTCGGCGCCCTGATCGAACTCACTACCGCCACGGCCAGCCGCTGGCTGTTCCTCGGCCCGGATGCGGCGGGACTCAAGGTCAGGCTGGACGGCCAGGAGGTGCTGGTGATCTCTCCGCGCGCACCCCTCGGTCAGGCATTGCTCGGGCGGGAGGAGGGCGACGAGGTGGCGGTGACCGTGGAAGGCAAGGTGCACCGGCAGGAGATCCTGGCGGTGTATTAGCGTAGGGCAGAGGTAACGTCCTATCTCTGTCGTGGCCTTGGCCCGCTCCCATGGACTGGGCAATGGCGGCGGATCGCAGGCTTGCCGGTGCCGATGGAGATGAATGCCCGCTCGGATGGCTCCCTCTCCTCTCGGGAGAGGGTTGGGGTGAGGGTGCCCTTACACGAAGCCCCAGGGAAAAGGCTACGCCGTTTTCCACGCTACGACGCTATGAAGCTGCGTTGGGGACAATCGCGGCCATGGGCCGCTCCTACAGACCTCGCTTCAGGGCGTCGACCATGTTGTGCGATTGGGACAAAGCTCCAACCATCCAGGTTGGCCGTAGGAGCGGTCGCATCGGCGGACCGCCATGGCCGCGATCAAGAGACGATGAGGTCTGTCGTGATTTCGGGATTGCCGCCAGGGCAATCCCTCTCTCAGGTCTCCACCCCTTCCACCGGCCGGTTGGCCCTGGGCGGTGCGGCTTCTTCCTTGTCCTGCTTCGGCCGGTGCTGATCCAGCCAGGCCCGGCCCTGCTGCTGGGCCTCGTCGACTTTCCTGTTCAGCTCGTCGAGGGTTCCGCCCAGGGTTTCCCGGGCCTGTTCGCGGGCGGCTTCTTCCACCTTGGTGGCGAAGCTGTCCGCCGCCTTCTCGGCGCTGTCGCAGCCGCCGAGGCCGAGCAGCAGGAGGATGCCGGCGAGTCCGAGGATGGCTTTGGTGCTCATGTTCGTCCACTCCTTGTCACGAAGGCCGCTTCAGCGAATCGCGCGGCTCATGACCGGCGGCGCTGTGCTTGGCTTCGCCGCGGGTCTTGTACAGCGAGACCAGCACGCCACCGGCCAGCAGGCCCAGGGTCACGCTCAGGGAGATCGCCGGCGGAATCTTGCCGATGATGCCCACCAGGAAGATCTTGCAGCCGATGAACACCAGCACCAGCGCCAGGGCGTACTTGAGGTAGGCGAAGCGATGGATCATCGCCGCCAGGGCGAAGTACAGCGCGCGCAGGCCCAGGATGGCGAAGACGTTGGAGGTGTAGACGATGAAGGGGTCCTGGGTGATGGCGAAGATCGCCGGCACGCTGTCCACCGCGAACACCAGGTCGGCGCACTCGATCACGACTAGCGCCAGGAACATCGGGGTCGCCCAGAGCACCGCCTTGCCACTGGCATCGGGCTGGCGCACGAAGAAATGATCGCCATGCAGCTCATCGGTCACCCGCATTTTCTTGCGCAGGAATTTGATGAAGACGTTGTCGTCGAGGTTGGGCTCTTCATCCACCTTGGCGAACAGCATCTTGACCCCGGTGATCACCAGGAAGGCGCCGAAGATGTAGAGGATCCAGTCGAACTGGTGGATGAGGGCCGCGCCCAGGCCGATCATGATGGCGCGCAGCACGATCACCCCGAGGATGCCCCAGAACAGCACCCGGTGCTGGTACTCGCGGGGGATGGCGAAGAAGCCGAAGATCACCGCCATCAGGAAGACGTTGTCCATGGACAGCGACTTCTCGATGAGGAAGCCGGTGACGTAGTCGAGACTGGCGTCGGCGCCCTTGAGCTGCCAGACGAAGAGGGCGAACAGCAGACCCGCACTGATGTAGCCGGCGGACAGCAGCAGGCTCTCCTTGACCTCGATGGGTTTGTTCTCCTTGTGGAGCACACCCAGGTCGAAGGCCAGCAGGGCGATGACGACGGCGAAGAAGGTCAACCACATCCAGGTGGCGGTGCCGAGGAAGTCGGCGAAGAAGAATGCATGCAGGGCGTTCATGAGCCCCTCCTTAGTCAAGTTTCAAGACTATGACTCGACATGGCGGCACACGCCGTCAGAGGGGCCCGGGTCACCAGGACAGGATTTCGAACTCGCGCACATTCGGCAAGGATTGCAGTTTTACAAAATGCAACCGCTCTAGCTCAGGCTTCTCGGGAGGAGTGGTGGCCGGTGATCAGCCAGCGGCCGTCGATCTGCTCGAAGGTGAAGAGGAAGCGCGCGGGCACGCTGATGGCCTGCTCGCCTTCCCGATAGTGGAAGACATAGAGCCCGCCGACCACCACGGTGCCGAGCTTGCTGCTGACCCTCTTCTTGAAGATCTGCACATCGCACACCAGCCCGTCGTTGGCGAGGAAGTTGCGGAAGTATTCGCGGCGGCTTTCCTCGTTGTCGCGTACCTCGTTGGAGAGCGTGGGCACCAGGATGGCGTCCGCGGCATAGAGCGCAAGGATGGCCTCCACGTCGCGGGTGGCAACGGTCGCGGCCCAGGTGTACAGCGCGGCCTTGGCTCCGGCCAGACAGGCAATCTCTTCATTGGAACGGGCAGGAGCGGCGATCGACATGACGGAATCCTCGAGCTGATAGGGGATTGTTATAATATAACATTCAGTCCCGGCTGGTTGCGCCGTGGCGACCTATTGCTCGAGGGTGACGCCTGCGCGAGGCGTCCGTGGCACGGAGGTGTCGCCGTCGGTTGCCGGCGACAGGGGGGCAAGGCGGATCAGCGGTTGTCGATCGTCGAGCGCAGCGGGATCTCTTCGCGCGAATCGGTCTGACTCACCGGCTGGCCGACCATCTCTTCATAGACCGCCGGCTGGGCGATGAAGAGGCGCACGTCCTTGACGTCATCGAGGATGCGCCGGGCTTCTTCCACCGAGGCCACGTGCAGAGTGGCGCCCTTGTCATCGGCGACCGGGACCGAGGTGCCCTCCACCAATGCATGGATGACGTAGGAGCCGCCTTCCATGGACACCAGGTTGACTTCCTTGACCGCGCCGGCCTTGACCTGCTGATTCAGCTCTTTGACATTCATCGACACACCTCGGTTATCACGCTAACGAGCCCTGCGCAGCGGCAGGAGTAGGTAAGGATTCGAGGCGGGAGCGGGGCCGGGAGTTCCGGGGCGAGATGCGTCCGGGAGGCGTCTCTCCGCTTTTGTCAGTACCCCGTCATTTCCAGGTAGCCCACCCCCCTGGCGCTGCCCTCCACCCTGACCGGACCTTCCCAGTAGGGTGTGCCCAGGGCCATCCAGGCATCGGGGTTGACTGCCGCGATATGCAGATCGAGCTGCTGCCCCGGTAGGGTGATGGACCAGCGTACCGGCACCTCGCGGCCGGCGACCCTGTGGGTGGACTCTGGCGCCAGGCGGATATCGCCGGGATGCAGCGGCTGGTTGTGGCCATCGGCAGCGATCAGGTTGCCGAACAGATAGTGCTGGCCGTCGGCCTGGCGCAGGCGATAGAGCATCAGCTGGCGACCGTCGTCCAGGTGCAGGGAAAACCAGTCCCAGCCCAGCTGGTCCGCGGCCAGGTGCTGGCTGCTCCATTCGCGATCCAGCCAGGCCAGGCCCTTGACCGGCACGCGCCGTCCTTCGATCTCCAATTCGCCCTGGGCCTGGAAGAAGGGCTGACTGTAGTAGTAGGACGCCTGGCCGCTGGCGGACTTGCGGCTGACCCCGCCTTCGCCCTGGAGCACCAGCGGGCCGGTGGCGGCGAGCTCCAGCCGATAGGCGAAGCCCGGGCCCTGCGCCTGGACCTGCGCCCGACCGGCCAGGTCGCCCGCGAGGCGCCAGTCGTCGATCCAGGCGGCGAAGGGCGCGGCCGTCACGCCGGCCTGGCCGATACCACCGCGACCCTGGGTCTGGGCAGAGAACTGGCGGGTCTCGGTGGTAAGGCCGGCGTGGCCCAGCCAGAGGTTGCCATTGCTCCAGCCGGGCTGGTCGGCGCCGGGCCGCAGGGCATTGCGGAACAGCGTCCACTGCACGCCGTAGTGATGACCTTCGGCATCGCTGAGGTTGGCGGTGACGTACCACCATTCGATGCGAAAATCCGGATGAGCACCGTGATCGGCGGGAAAGCTGAAGACCTTGCCGGGCACGACGGGGGCGAAATTCTCGCTGCCCTGGCCGAGGCCGGCGAAGCCTTCGGAAGCCGTTTGCTGGTCGCAACCGGTAAGCAGCAGGAGTGCGACCAGCAGGGCCCTAGCGTTCATTGCCGAGTTCTCGCAGCAGATCCAGCGGTTGACTGCGCTGCAGCCGCAGCAGCGGCCAGGCGGCCGCCAACAGGGTAGCCAGCAGGGCAATGGCGGAAAGCGCCAGCAACTGACCTGGAAAGACCTGCAGCGGCAGTCGCCAGCCAAAGGCCTGGACGTTCACCACCGCTACCAGGCACCAGGCCAGGAGAATGCCCAGCGGCATGGCCAGGGCCAGGGTGAGAAGGGCAAGCCCCAGCAGCTGCCCCAGGCTCAGCAGGATCAGCCGAGGTCGTTCGATGCCCAGCGCCCAGAGCGGCGCGAGCTGACCAAGACGCCGCTGCGCCTGGCCGAGCAGGGCGATGAACAGGGCGAGACCAGCCACCGCCAGGGTCAGGGCGTTGAGCGCGGCGGTGGCGCTGAAGGTGCGCTCGAAGACCTGGTCGGCATAGCGCCGCAACTGCCCCTGGTCGATGGAATGACTGGCGTCCAGCCCGAAGCGCTGTTGCAGCTCGCCGCGCAGGGCCTCTACCTGCGCCGGCGCCATGCGGATGACGATGCGCACCAGGGCGGCATCCGGCCATAGCGCCCGCAGGCGCGCCTGGGACAACAGCAGATGGCCGCGCGGATTGCCATAGTCGGCATAGGTGGCGAGCACCGGCGCGGACCAGCGCCCCTGGCTGCCCTGCAGCTCCACCCGCTGCCCTTTGGCCACCCCCAGGCGGCGCGCCAGTTGCTCGCTGAGCATCACGCCCTCTCCGGCGAAGAAGGGCGTCCAGGCGTCGCCACCGGCATCGAGCAGCGGCCAATGCTGGCGATAGAGATCCGCGTCCAGCACCCCGCTCAGGGTAGTCGGCTGGCCCTGGATCCCGGTTTCCAGTTCGTACACCGGCAGCACCGCGCGGACGCTGGATTGCTGGGGTAGCCAGGCGAGCAGGGCCGCGGCCTGGGTAGCATCCTGCGGGCGCAGATAGAGTTCGGCGGCCAGGCGCTGGTCGAGCCAGCCATCGAAGGTGCGGCGGAAGCCCTCGGTCATGCTGCCCGCGCCGACATTGGCCGCCAGCGCCAGCAGCAGCGCCATCAGCGCCTGGGACAGCCCGGGCAGCTGCTGGCGGGCGTCGGCCAGGAACCAGCGTGAAAGCGGACGCCGGGCCTGCTTGAGGAGCAGATCCAGCAGGGCGCTCAGCAGCGGCGGCAATGCCAGGGCCGCCGCCAGCAGCATGCAACCGAGCAGGGCCAGGCCGCTGGCCAGGCTGTTGCCGCCCAGCCACAGCCCCAGCGCCGCCAGGCCGACCAGCAGGGCGCCCAGGGCCTGGCGCTGGAGCCAGCGGCCATGGGCGGCGCGCCAGGCCTCACCCTGGGCCAGCGCCAGCAGCGGCAGCCGCGCGGCGCGCCAGAGGCCGTCGGCACCCGCCAACAGGGCACCGCCCAGGCTGAGGCCAAGGCCGGCCAGCCACCAGGCCGGGCTCAGGGTCAGGCTGCCGGCGATCTCGGCGCCATAGAGGCCGCGCAGACTGGCCGCCACGTCGGGCAGCAGCAGCGCCGCCAGTAGATAGCCGCTGGCAACTCCCAGGGCGCCCGCTACCAGGGCGATCAGGGCCAGCTCCAGGGTCAGCGCCAGCACCAGGGTCGCGGCCGACAGGCCGCAGGCACGCAGGGTGCGCAGCAGGGCGCGGCGTTGCTCAAGCGCCAGACCGGTCGCGGCATGGACGATGAATAGGCCGACGGCGAAGGCCAGCAGGCCGAGCGCCAGCAGATTGAGGTGGAAGCTGTCGGTCAGGCGGTCCAATTCGGCGCCCTGGTCGTTCTCCAGCCGTTGCAGGTCGACCCCGTCCAGGGTGGGCAAGGCGCGCTGAAAGGTCTTTGGCAGGATCAGTCGGGAGAGCTGGTCCGGTGCGCCCAGCAGGCGCTGGGCCTGGCCGATGTCCAGCACCAGGGTGCCAGGCGCCAGGCCGGGGCGCGGCTGGAGCGGTGGCAGCGCCAGGCCATCGGCGCGGTGCAGCACTTCACCGGCCTGGAGCCGCCATTCGCGCAGCGTTTCCGGCGCGATCCAGGTGGTGCCAGTCGGACCGAGAAAGTCGAACAGGGCCTCGGGCGAGGCGCTGGCCGCCACCCCCCGGTCACTGGGCAGGCTGACCGGCTCGATGCCCAGCAGCGGCAGGGCGCCCTCGCGCTCGGCCAGGGTCAGGCGGCCCTGCAGGACGGGCGACACCGGCCAGCCCTGACGACGCAATTCGACGAACAGCGCCTGGGGAAAGCGTTTGCCGTCCCGGGCTTCCAGACTCGACTGGTCGGCACCGAAGAGGGCGCTGGCCTGGGCATAGCTCTGGCGGGCCTGGGCATTGAGCGCCAGCACCCCGATCAGCAGCGCGGTCGCCAGCCACAGCCCGGCGACTAGGCCGGCCAGTTGCAGTGGATGGCGCCGCCAATGGCTGGCCAGGCTGTGCAGACTCCAGTAGAGCAGTCTCATGGTTGGCCCATGGCTGCGCCGCCGAGACGCCCGCGTTCCAGTTGCAGGGTGCGATCCAGATGACTGGCGATGCGCGCGCTGTGGGTCACCATCAGCAGGCTGCTGCCGGTCTCGGCGACCAGTTCCAGCAGCAGGGCCAGGGCCTGGTCGCCACTGGCTTCGTCGAGATTGCCGGTGGGTTCGTCGGCGAGCAGCAGGGGCGGCCGGGAGGCGAGGGCGCGTCCCAGGGCCACGCGCTGCTGCTGGCCGCCGGAAAGCTGTTCCGGATAGCGCTCCAGCAGGGCGGTCAGCCCCAGGCGCTCGGCCAGCTCGGCTTGCCAGCGCGGATCATGGCGCCCGGCCAGGCGCGCCTGGAAGGCGAGATTGTCGGCCACCGTGAGGCTGGCGATCAGATTGAATTGCTGGAAGATCAGCCCGATGCCCTCGCGGCGCCAGGCGGCCAGGGCCCGTTCGTTGAGACTGTCGAGTGCCTGGCCGGCCGCCTGGATGTGGCCCCGGTCAGGCCGGTCGAGACCGGCGACCAGGTGCAGCAGGGTGCTCTTGCCACTGCCGGATTCGCCCATGAGCGCCAGACTCGCGCCCCGCGCCAGGCTGAGGTCCACGCCGCGCAGGACCGGCAGCGGGCCCTGGGGCGTCGGATAACTCTTGTGCAGATCGGTGATGGTCAGCATCGCGCCTCCAGCGCCGGTCGTGGTCTGCAATCGACCGGGCGGGGGCGGCGACGTTCAGCGTGGCTAGCGGCGCTTGGCCTTGCCCTTGCCGGTCTTCTCGTCTTCCTCGCGCTGCAGACGCTCGCACTTGCGCACCATGGTGAGGTAGTACACGGCGCTGCCGGCGAACAGGATGATGGGCAGTGCCAGGGACATCTGCAGCAGGCTACCGGGGAAGGCGCTGGGCACCCAGTGGTGATAGAGCAGGATGCCGATCGCCAGCAGCACCGAGTACAGCAGGCCGTAGCCACCGGCCTTGCGCGATTCGCGGGCGAGGTCGAGAGGTGGGCGATTCAGATCGTTGGGCTCGAACATGGAGGTCTCTGGCAGGCTCTGAAGAAGGCGCTAGTTTAGCGCCTGGACTCGCGTCGGTCGCCACTGACCGGGCACCCCGGACAAGACGTCGCAGGGATAGCCCGCCGCTCGTTCACGCGATGTTCAGGCAGACATAAGCTTGAAATCTTATCCTTTGCAGCCATTTAGAGGCCTGGCGATGGCAAGCGAGCAGGTCTCCTTGTAAGCTCGATCAGTTATTTGAACGCGCACAATGCGCACGGATAAGGAATCAACATGAAACAGTATCGGTTGGCAGCAGCGGTGGCCCTGGTGGGTCTGGTTCTGAGCGGCTGCGACTCCAAGCCCAAGGTCGAGCTGGAAAGCCCGGCCCAGAAGGCGTCCTACGGCATCGGCCTGAACATGGGCAAGAGCCTGGCCCAGGAAGGCATCGACGACCTGGATCCCAAGGCCGTTGCCCTGGGTATCGAGGACGCCGTTGGCAAGAAGGACCAGAAGCTGACCGATCAGCAGCTGACCGAAGCCTTCGCCGCCCTGCAGAAGCGCGCCGAAGAGAAGATGACCAAGGTCAGCGAAGACAACGCCAAGGCCGGCAAGAAGTTTCTCGAAGAGAACGGCAAGAAGCCTGGCGTGATCACCACCGCTTCCGGCCTGCAGTATGAAGTGGTCAAGAAGGCCGATGGCCCGCAGCCCAAGCCCACCGACGTGGTCACCGTGCACTACGAGGGCAAGCTGGTCGACGGCACCGTGTTCGACAGCTCCATCAAGCGTGGCACCCCGATCGACCTGCCGGTCAACGGCGTGATTCCGGGCTGGGTCGAGGCGCTGCAACTGATGCACGTCGGCGAGAAGATCAAGCTGTACATCCCCTCCGAGCTGGCCTACGGCGCCCAGAGCCCGAGCCCAGCGATCCCGGCCAATTCCGTGCTGGTGTTCGACCTGGAACTGCTCGGCATCAAGGACGCCGCTGCCGCGGACGCCGAAGACGCTCCGGCCGCTCCGGCTGCCGAGGCGCCGGCCGCTGCCGAAAAGGCTCCGGCCAAGAAGTAAGCCGCACTCTTTGTACCGAACGCCCTGCCTAGCAGGGCGTTTTACATTGGACGGCGGGAAACCCTGCCGCAGCGGTGCGATCCAAGCAAGGGCGCAAAGACCTGTGGTTTACGGGTCTCTGGCCAATGCTTTCTCCTGCTCGAGGTGTCCATGAAGCCGCCGAAGAATTTTGATCGCTACCTTGGTATCGCCCAGCGCCTGCTGATCCGTGGCCGCCTGCCCGCGTTGTTGCTCGGCGTAGCGCGCAAGACCAGCAAGCGCGGCCTCAAGCTGGGCGAGGCCCGCGACACCCTGAGTCTGTTCCATCAGCTGTTGCTGGCCTGGTGGCGAGGCGAATACCGCGGCGTGAGTCGCAAGACGCTGCTGACCGTCGCCGGCGGTCTGGTCTACTTCCTGCTGCCCATCGATCTCATTCCCGACTGGGTGCCCATGTTCGGTCTGTTCGACGACCTCGCCGTGCTGGCCTGGGTCGGCAAGGCCTGCAGCGATGAGCTGGACGGCTTTCGGGCCTGGCGCGCCAACCGCACCGCGAGCCAGCAGGCGGCCCTGGCGGCCCTGCCCGACAAGCACGAGCGGCCGGCGCCCGGCGTCGCCCTCGATCAGTTGCGGGATTGAGGGATTTGAGCGTACGCATCAGTCGCCAGCACTGGCTGGCCTTGCTGGATGAACTGGAGAGCGCGCGGCGCAGCCGCAGTCTCCTGACCTACCGCTCGGTGATCGAACGGCTGGGGCTGCCCCAGCCGGCGATGGTCACCCTGACCACGGCGCTAGAGTATCTGGCCGCCCTCGATCGGCGCGAGGGTCGGCCGCTGCGCAGTGCGCTGGTGGTCAGCCAGAGCGGTACGCGCATCCCCCGTGAAGGTTTCTTCGACTGTGCCCTGCGCCTGGGCGCCCTGGAAGGTTCGCCGCCCGTCACCGACGCCATCAGTTGGCATGCGGCCGAGGTGACCCGGGTGTTCGATCACCGCTATCCCGACCATCGCCAGGAATAGGCGTCAGGCCCGCATCAGGTGCAGGCTGTAGCCGGGCACCCTCTTGGCATTGCGCTTGGCCTCCGAGGCCAGCGCCGCCACCCCGCTGGCATCCACCCGCTGGCCGGCCTCCCGGTCCAGTTCCACCACCCCCAGGGACAGCGACAGCAGCGGATACTCGCGCCGGCGGCCGTCCCTGTCGTAGGCCAGGAAACAGCCGGCCTCCAGGTGCTCGCTGCGATAGAAATGTCGGCAGCGCTCCTGGAAGGCCGCCATCAGGCCATTGAGGCGCCGCCGCCAGTCCGCCGACCCCAGCACCACCAGGAAGTCGTCACCGCCGATGTGGCCGACGAAGTCCTGCTGTGGATCCAGGCGCTCGGACAGGGTCTGCGCCAGGCAGAGCAAGACCTCGTCGCCCTTGGCGTAGCCATAGAGGTCGTTGAAGGGCTTGAAGCCGTCGATGTCGACGTAGCAGACCACGGCTTCGCGCTGCTGATCCAGCAGCCGGGTCAGGCACTGCTGGATGGGCACGTTACCGGGCAGCTGGGTGAGGGGGTTGGCATGCTTGGCCTGCTGGATGCGCTGTTCGGTAATCAGGCGCAGCACGTCCATCACCCGTCCGACGCCGACATAGCGACCGCCTTCGGTAATGATGAAATCCTCTTCGATGCGCTGGCGTGCTCGGGCGGTGAGCAGGCGGCTGACCTGCTGCAGTGACTGGCCGGATTCGGTCGCCAGGAAGTCCTGGCTCATCAGTCGGGCGATGGGCTTGCGCGCGAACACCTCGTGGGCGAAGGGCTTGAGCAGCGCCGAACTCAGTTCGTGATGGTGGACGATGCCCACCGGGCGATCGTCTTCGTCCACCACCGCCAGGGTGTTGAGGCTCGGCTGCAGGCGGAAACGCTCCAGCACTTCGGGAATGAGCATGTCCTGGCCGACCGCGACCTGCTCGACCCTGAGACTGGCAACGGTGGTCGATTCTTCGGCAAGCTCGGAACTGCGGACCTCCATCACCGGCAGCAGGGTCTGGATCTCGCGCGGTGGGGCGGCGGTCGGTCGACCCAGCAGATAGCCCTGGACCAGATCCACGCCCATGCTCGCCAGGGTCGAGAGCTCTTCGTGGGTCTCGATGCCTTCGGCGATCACCTGGGCGCGGGAGGCTTCGGCCATCTTCAGGATTGAGCCGACGAATTCGCGCTTCACCGCATCGCGGTGGATGGACTCGATGAAGTGGCGATCGATCTTGACGAAGTCCGGGCGCAATTCCGACCAGCGCCTGAGACTGGAATAGCCGGCGCCCAGGTCGTCGAGGGCGATGGAAAAGCCCATGGCGCGGTAGTGGTGCAGGGCGGTGGCCAGCAGCGCGAAGTCATCGATGGGCGCCTGCTCGGTGAGCTCGATCACCACCTGCGCCGGGGAAAGACCCAGGCGCTGCAGTAGCTTGAGGGTCTGGCCCGACTGGTGCGCCGGCTCCAGCAGGGTTTCCGGACAGACGTTGAGAAACAGCAGGCCATCCAGCGCCAGTTCGCGAAAGGTCTGGCAGGACTGCTGGCGTGCGGCGATTTCCAGTTCGGACAGGCGACCGGCCTGGCGGGCGGTGGCATAGAGGGGCAGGGGGGATTGCAGCGGAGTATTCGAGGCGCCGCGAATGAGCGCCTCGTAGCCGAGGATGCGTCGCTCGCTCAAGGACACTATGGGTTGAAAGAGCGAATGCAACTCGCGGTTGGCGAGAATGCGATCCAACACCCCAGCCTGGTCGTTAAGCGTCATGATAAGCCTGCAGGAACCCGGAAACGAAAATGCCCGGGGGTCGCAGGTGGCGACCCCCGGGCATTTCACGACAGAGATGTGACGTTTTGATGTCAGCGCTTGGGCGGCGTCTGGCTCAGGTCCAGGTAGTCCAGCAGCACATGGCCGGACTCCATGAGATAGGCGTCGTCCTGCGGCTTGGTCTTGTCGTCGTCGATCGCCGGGTTGTCCTCGTCGATCTTCTTCAGCTCCTTGAGCGGGGCTTCGCCCTTGCCCTTGCGACGCTGGTTTTCCATGGCCAGCTGGCGCTCGTCCAGGGCGGTCTGCTCGGCGCGGCGCTTCTTCTCGTCGAGGCTGACGGTGGTATCCGCCGCCAGTTCCTGGGCCAGCTTCAGGCGCTCGCGGGCAAAGATGAAGTCGGGATCCTTCTGCACCCGCACGTCATGGCGCTTGACCAGTTCCGGCAGGTAGTTGGCGAAGGGATTGCTCAGACCGGTCACCGCCGGGGCGATGGTATCCCAGGGCATGGAGTCGGGCAGGGCGCTCTCGCCGATCTGCTTGGTGTCCACCACCGCCGGATAGTCGATGTCCGGCAGTACACCCTGGTGCTGGGTGCTCTGGCCGGAGACGCGGTAGAACTTGGCGATGGTCAGCTTCAGCTCGCCATGGTTGAGCGGCTGGATGGTCTGGACGGTGCCCTTGCCGAAGGTCTGGCCGCCGACGATCAGCGCCCGGTGATAGTCCTGCATGGCGCCGGCGAAGATCTCCGAGGCCGAGGCGGACAGGCGATTGACCAGCACGGTCAGCGGGCCCTTGTAGAAGGCGCCGCCTTCGTCGTCGGCCAGCACCTCGACCTTGCCGTCGCCATTGCGCACCAGCACGGTGGGACCCTGGTCGATGAACAGCCCGGTCAGTTCGGTGGCTTCCTGCAGCGAGCCGCCGCCGTTGTTGCGCAGGTCCAGGACGATGCCATCGACCTTTTCCTTCTGCAGCTCGCCGATGAGCTTCTTCACGTCACGCGTGGTGCTCTTGTAGTTCGGGTCGCCGGCGCGATAGGCCTTGAAGTCCAGATAGAAGGCCGGTACGTCGATCACGCCGAGCTTGTAGTGCTTGCCCTCGTGGGGCACGTCGATCACGTGCTTCTGCGCCGCCTGCTCTTCGAGCTTGACCGCTTCGCGGGTGATGGTGACGATCTTGGTCTTCTGGTCGTTCGGCGCATTGCTCGCCGGGATGACCTCCAGGCGGACCTTGGAGCCCTTGGGTCCGCGGATCAGCTTGACCACCTCGTCCAGCCGCCAGCCGATGACGTCGACCATCTCGCCGTCGCCCTGGGCGACGCCGACGATCTTGTCCGCCGGGGCGATCTGCTTGGACTTGTCGGCCGGGCCGGCCGGTACCAGGCGCAGGATCTGCACGTAGTCGTTGTCGTTCTGCAACACTGCGCCGATGCCTTCCAGCGACAGGCTCATGTTGATGTCGAAGTTTTCCGCGCTTTCCGGGGAGAGATACTGGGTGTGCGGGTCGTAGGACTCGGCGAAGGCGTTGATGTAGGTCTGGAAGACGTCTTCGCTGCGGGTCTGGTTGAGCCGTGCCAGTTGATTCTTGTATCTCTTGGTCAGCTGCTGCTGGATCTGCTGGTCGGTCTTGCCGGACAGGCGCAGGCGCAGGACCTCGTCCTTGAGCTTGCGGTGCCAGAGATCGTCCAGCGCAGCGGTGTCCGCCGGCCAGGCCGCCTTCTCGCGATTGGTGTTGAAGGATTCGTCGACGGTGAAGTCGAGCTTGCCGATGCCGGCGTTTAGCAGGCCCAGGCCGTAGTTCAGCCGCTCGGTCATGCGCTGAGCATAACGACGGTAAATGGCGAAGCCCGGTTCGAGGTTACCCTGCTTGAGGTAGTCGTCGAAGCGGGTGCGCGAGGCGTCGAATTCGCGAATGTCGGCGGCATTGAAATACAACCGGCCGGGATCAAGCATCTTCAGATAGCTGTCGTAGATCTTGATCGACTGGGCATCGTTGAGCGGCGGCTTGCTGTAGTGGTGCCGCTTGAGCAGCTCGACGATGTTGAGGCTGGCGATGACCTGGTCGCGATCGGGTTGCAGTTTCTCGGCGCCTACCGGCGCGTTGGGCTTGGCGAAGAGGGGCGTTGCGCTGACGCCAAGCAGGACAACGAGGGCGGTACGGGACAAGAGCTGCTTCATGTGTATTCGACTAATGCACGGAAAGGAATAGGCTATAGGCCCTTCCCGGCCCGGGCGGTTCCGCGGCCAGGGGAAGTATGACGGGCGCTGACGAAAGTCGTCTGACGGCGGTCTTAAGGGTAGCGGCGATCGGAGGGGAAGGCTGTGACAGCCCCGCGTCTTCCGGTCCGCTCGACTCCCGCAGAACCCGCCGGCGCAGGCGCTTTTCGTCAAAGCCTGAGCCACTATGGAGGCACCGTGAACGCATTGCAAGGTATCGAAGGGCAACTGGAATGGCAGTCACTGAGCGCGCGCGCGCTGGCGCCTGGGGAAATTCGCATCAAGGTGGCGGCCGCAGGTCTCAACCGCGCGGACCTGCTGCAACTGGCGGGCAACTATCCGCCGCCGCCCGGCGCCCCGGCGACCCTGGGTCTGGAATGTGCCGGGGTGGTCAGCGAGACCACTGCGGATTCGCGCTGGCAGGTCGGTGACCGCGTCTGCGCGCTGCTGGCTGGCGGTGGCATGGCCAGCGAGGTGGTGGTGGACGGGCGTCAGGCGGCCTCCGTGCCGGAAGGCCTGTCGCTGATCGAGGCCGCGGCGCTGCCCGAGGTCTGGGCGACCGCCTGGAGCAACCTGTTCGATCTGGCCGCACTGCAGCCGGGCGAAAAGGTGCTGCTGCATGCCGGTGCCAGCGGCGTCGGCTCGGCCGCCATCCAGCTGTGCAAGGCCTTTGGCAATCCCTGCTGGGTCAGCGTCGGCTCCCAGGATCGCCTGGCGCACTGCGAGCGCCTCGGCGCCGAGGGCGGGGTGCTGCGCAAGACCGATCTGGAAGGGCTGCGCGATTTCGCCCCCTTCCACGTCATCCTCGATCCGGTCGGCGCGAACTATGCGTCGCTCAATCTGGATCTGCTGGGCCAGGACGGACGCTGGGTACTGATTGGCCTCATGGGCGGTCGCCAGGCCGAGATGGATCTGGGCAAGGTGCTCGGCAAGCGCATCCGCATCATCGGTTCGACGCTGCGCAACAGATCCGTGGAATTCAAGGCCAAGACCATGAGATCCCTGGAGGCCAAGGTGTGGCCGCTGTTCGCCGAAGGCAAGCTGAACGTCAACCTGGAACGCCGCTTCGCTGCCCAGAACGCCGAAGCCGCCTTTGCCGCCTTGGAAAGCAACGAGGTGAACGGCAAGGTGGTGCTGGTGCTGGACGAAGGGCTGGAGTAGCACCCACGGCCAGGGTTATCACGGCCATGGCGGTCCGTCGCTACGGCCGCTCCTACAGATCGAGTCCGCTGTAGGCGCAACTGTCTTTATCGCGGCCATGGGCCGCTCCTACGAGGGGTGATGCTTCTGTAGGAGCGGCCCATGGCCGCGATAACATGCGTGTCTGACTGACTCTACCGCCAGCTGAGGATCGGCCAGCCGGCCTGTGCCGCGCGCTCGCGTAGTACCGGATCGGGGTTGACCACGTGCGGCTTGCCCACCGCTTCGAGCAGCGGCAGGTCGTTGCGCGAGTCGGAGTAGAAGCTGGCGCCAGCCAGCAGGCTGCGGTCGCCGCCGAGCAGTTCCAGCAGGCGGGTCAGCTTGCCTTCGCGAAAGGTCATGACGCCTTCCACCTGGCCGCTGTAGACGCCATGATTGACCTGCAGGTCGATGGCCAGCACCTCTTCCACGCCGAGGCGTTCGGCAATGGGCTCCACCAGATGCACCCCGGAAGCCGAAACGATGATCACCCGGTCGCCGGCCGCTCGGTGGGCGGCGATGCACTTCATGGCGTCGCTGAAGATCAGGGGTTCGATGACGTCCTCGACCCAGGGCCCGACCTCGAAATCCACTTCCTCGGGCGTGCGGCCCACCAGGGGTTCGAGGTGGAAGGCCATGTAGTCTTCCATGGCCAGCTCGCCCTGGGCGTAGGCCGCCATCAGCTCGCTGTCGCGCCGCACGAAGGACTCGCGGTCGACCCAGCCGAGCACGCCCATCTGCTGGCTCCACAGGCTGGAACAGTCACCGTCGATAAGGGTTTCGTCGAGATCGAAAATCGCCAGGGTCATGCCACTTCTCTCAGGCTGTCGGAATCGACGGCCAGGGTGACGGCTGTGCCGTTCGGCTGCAAGGCCGTCGGCCCATGGTTGAGAACGTCGACATTGAGTTCGCAGGCTTCGGTGGCGATCCGGTAGCGGATCACGTTGCCCAACAGGCTGTGACCGACGATGCGGCCGCTGAAACCGCCGGCGACGCCGAGTCGGATGGCCTCGGGGCGAATCGCCACCTGCCCCTGGAAGGTCTGGCCGAACAGGCGGCTGGCCTGGTCGGCGCTGAGCAGGTTGTAGTTGCCGATGAAGCCGGCGGCGAAGGCATCCACCGGTGCGGTGTAGAGGGTCTCGGCATCGCCGCTCTGGACGATGCGCCCCTCGCGCATCAGCACGATGCGATCGGACAGGGTGAGGGCTTCTTCCTGATCGTGGGTGACGAACACCGTGGTCAGGCCCAGCTCCTGCTGGATGGCGCGGATCTGTTCGCGCAGGTGGCGACGGATGCGGGCATCCAGCGCCGAGAGGGGTTCGTCCAGCAGCAGCAGCCGCGGCCGCACGATCAGCGAGCGCGCCAGGGCCACGCGCTGGCACTGGCCGCCGGAGAGCTGGTGCGGATAGCGCTCGGCGAAGCCCTGCAGTTCTACCAGGGTCAGGGCCTCGCGCACCCGCTGTTCGATTTCGTCCCGCGCCAGGCGCTGCATGCGCAGGCCGAAGGCGACGTTCTGCGCCACGGTCATGTTGGGAAACAGCGCATAGCTCTGGAACACCATGGCGATGCCACGGCGCTGCGGCGGCAGGTGGGTGATGTCCTGCCCCGCCAGTACGATGGCGCCGCGATCGACCTCGGTGAGCCCGGCCAGGCAGCGCAGCAGGGTGGACTTGCCGCAGCCCGAGGGGCCGAGCAGGGTCACCAGTTCGCCCTGTTCCGCATGGAATTCGATGTCGGTGAACAGGGTGTTGGCGCCGTAGCGCTTGTGCAGTCCCTTGACCGCGAGATAGCTCATGTCCGCTCTCGATTCAGGCGATTGGCGATCCAGGTCAGCAGCAGGACCGCGAGGAAGTAGGAGATCACCAGGGCGCTGGTCAGGTGGCCGCTGCCGTTGCGCAGGTTGTACAGATAGATCTGCAGGGTCTCGTAGCGCGTCCCCACCAGCAGGTTGGCGAAGACGAATTCGCCGATTAGAAAGGAGAAGGACAGGAACAGCGCCACCATCAGGCCGGTGCGCAGATTGGGCAGCACCACCAGCAGGGCGGCGCGCCAGGAGCTGGCGCCGAGCAGGTGCGCGGCGTCCATCAGGTCGCGCAGATTCAGCGCCTGGAGGTTGTTGCTGATGGCGCGGTACATGAAGGGCAGGGCGATGGTGAAGTAGCAGAACACCAGGATCCAGGGCGTGCCGGTCAGCGGCAGCGGCCCGCTCGCATAGAGCTGCAACAGGCCCACCGCCGAGACCACCGGTGGCACGGCGAAGGGCAGGAGGATCAGCACGTTCATCAGCGCATCCAGCCGGGGGAAGTGATAGGCGACGGCGAACATGGTCGGCAGGATCAGCACGCAGGACAGCGCCAGGGCGCCAAAGCAGATCGCCAGGGAGCGACCGAAGGCGGCGAGAAAGCGCGGATCGCTCCACAGCTGCAGGTACCACTTGAAGGTGAAGCCCGCCGGCAGCAGGGTCGCCGACCACTGGGTGGCCAGGGAATATAGGAGGGTCGCGGCGAGGGGCGTGAACAGGATCAGGAACAGGATCCAGACCACCAGCCGATGGTAGAGGTGCTCAGCTCTGGACATGACGACTCCGCCGCAGCAGCCATTGATGGACGAGGGTGATCAGGGTCATGAAGGCCACCAGCAGCATGGCCAGCGCCGCGGCCAGGTTGGGTTCCAGATAGATGTCGCCGGAGACCAGGGCGGCGATGCGCACCGGCACCACGTTGAAGTTGCCGGTGGTGAGGGCATAGACCGTGGCGTAGGCGCCCAGGGCGTTGGCGAGCAGGATGATGAAGGTACCGACCAGCGCCGGACTGAGCACCGGCAGGCCGATATGCCGCCAGTATTGCCAGGTGCCGGCACCCAGCAGCGCCGCCGCGTCGCGCCAGTCCTGCTTCAGGGCTTCGAAGGCCGGGAACAGCAGCAGCACGCCCAGGGGAATCTGGAAGTAGGTGTAGATGAGGATCAGGCCGCCCTTGGTGTAGAGGTTGAAGCCTTCGATCAGCCCGAATTGCTTGAGCGCCAGGGTCAGGCAGCCGTTGATGCCCAGCAGGATGATAAAGGCAAAGGCCAGCGGCACCCCGGCGAAGTTGCTGGTCATGTTGGTGAAGGCCACCACGAAGCCGCGCAGCCGCGAGTCGACCCGGGTCAGCGAATAGGCGCCGAGCAGCGCGATCAGCAGGCCGCAGACGCTGGACCAGAGCGAAATCTCCAGGGAGAAGCGGATGGCCTGCAGGTAGAAGGGCGAGCCGAGGATTTCGGCGTAGTTGCCCAGGCCCCAGCCGCTTTCGCTGGAGTTGAAGCTGTTGAAGGCGATCCAGGCCAGGGGCGCCAGCTGGAAGGCGCCGAACACCAGCAGGAAAGGCAGGATCAGCAGCAGGGCGAGTCGGGGCCGCTTCATGCCAGCAGCTCCCGGCACAGGGGCTTGTCATGGGCGAGGAGGCCCAGCAGCGTGCAGACGGTGCCGCAGAGCTCCACCTGCAGCGGCGTCGCCTCGCCCAGGGAGAAGCCTGCGCCAAAGACGAACAGGGGCACTTCGCGTTCTTCCGGCAGCGTCCCGCCGTGACTGCGGTCGTCGTTCATGCCGTGATCGGCGGTCACCAGCACCTGGTAGCCGGCGTCCAGCCAGGCGGGCAGGTAGTGGGACAGCAGGCCGTCGGCGCGGCGCGCGGCGTTGCGGTACTCGGGGCTGGAGAGCCCGTGCCGGTGACCAGCATCGTCGATGTTCATCGGATGCACCAGCAGGATGTCCGGGTCATGGGCCAGGCGCAGGTGCTCGGCATCGTCGAACAGATGGGAATCCGGATAGTGGTCGGCGTAATAGAAGTGGCCGTGCTGGATCGGCAGGGCGGTGTCGCTGACGTGCCTGTCCCGTGCCCGGTCGAAGGGGCTGCGATTGTAGAGTTCGCTGACCCAGTGATAGGCCGCCGCCGCCGTGGTGAGGCCGGCGGCCCGGGCCAGGTGGAAGAGGCTGGTCTGGTTGGACAGCCGGTCCACGCCGTTGTGGACGATGCCGCTGCGCACCGGGGGCACCCCGGTGAGCAGGCATTCGTAGAGCGGACGGGAGAGCGAGGGCAACTCGCATTCCATCCGGTAGAGGCGACCCCGGCCGGCCAGGCAGAGCGCCTGGAGGAAGCCGAGTCCGTGTTCGGCGACCCTCAGGGCGAGTCCGTCCAGCACGACCAAGATGACCTTCATGACGTCACTGCTGCATGTTGATCAGAACGTGTTCCTGCCAGAGCCGCGGCAGGCGCTTAGAGGTCTCTTCCCAGGCCTTGGCATCGGCGATGGGGCGGGCCTTGGCGTATTGCGCCTGGGGCAGCAGCTTGGCCTGGACATCGGCCGGCAGGGTCAGATGCTCGGCGCGGATCGGCCGGGCATAGCCCTGGGCCAGGTTGATCTGGCCGGCGTCGGAGAAGATGTACTCGCGGGCCAGCTTGGCGGCGTTGGGGTGCTTGGCGTACTTGTTGATGATGGTGGTGTAGCCGGAGGTCACCGAGCCATCGGAGGGGATCAGCACCTCGAAGCGCGAACGATCGATCTGGTCGCGATAGTTGAGGGCATTGAAGTCCCAGACCACGCCGACTTCCACTTCACCCTTCTCGAGGTTGGCCACCACCGGGTTGGTGAAGGCCAGGCGGCCCTGCTTGGCCAGCTTGGCGAAGAAATCCAGCGCCGGCTTGATGTTCTTTTCGTCACCGCCGTTGGCATAGGCCGCCGCCAGCACGCCGCTCACCGCCTGGGAGGCCGCGCTGACATCGCCGATGGTGACCTTGTAGTTGCCCTTGAGCAGGTCGGCCCAGGAATGGGGAACGTCCTTGACGGTCTGCTTGTTAACGATGAAGGCGATGGTCCCGGTGTAGGCCAGGGCCCAGTGACCGTCGCTGTCCTTGGCCCAGCTCGGGACCTGGTCCCAGGTGCTGGGTTTGTAGGGCTGGGTAACGCCCTTCTGCACGGCGATGGGGCCAAAGGAAGCACCGACGTCACCGATGTCGGCGGAGGCGTTCTCGCCTTCGGCGGCGAACTTGGCGATCTCCTGGGCGGAGCTCATGTCGGTATCCTGGTGCTTGAGTCCGTACTTCTGCTCAAGGTCCTGCCAGGTGCCTTTCCAGTTCGCCCAGGTATCGGGCATGCCGACGCTGTTCACCTCGCCTTCCTTGCGGGCGGCGGCTTCGAGGGCTTTGAGATCGACGGTATCGGCGAAGGCGGTACCGGCCTGTACCGCAACGGCTGTGGCCAACAGGGAAGCAAGCAGACGGGTCATACGGGCGCTCCAGGGATTAGGGCTTGGTCTAGGTCAGCAAGACACAGGCCAATCTAGGACCGGGGTATGACGATTTGATGGCAATCCGCCCAGGTTCTCTGCTGGCACGGGCGCTGCAGTCGTCACCAAGCGGTCATCTGGCCGTCTTAGTCTCCAACCAAACCCTAGTCGAGGCGTTACGGGTGCACCAATCTGAAACTGGTCTAGTCCAAAGAAGTGCGCCAGGTGCCGGCGCCATCCGCCAGGCCCTGCAGGAGCAGATCGCCCACGGTCTGCTGCCGGCCATGGAGCGCCTGCCGTCCGAGCGCCAGCTGAGCGAACTCTTCGCCACCACCCGCATCACCCTGCGCGAAGCCCTGCTGCAGCTGGAGGCCCTGGGGCTGATCTATCGCGAGGAACGCCGCGGCTGGTTCGTCGCCCCACCGCGCCTGGCCTACAACCCCCTGGCGCGGACCCATTTCCATGCCATGGTGGAAGCCCAGGGTCGCCGACCGGCTACCGAGGTCCTGGCGGCGCGGCAGATGCTGGCCTCGGCGGAGATCTGCCGCCTGCTGGAGTTGCCGGCGCTGTCCAGCGTCTATCAGATCCGCCGGGTCCGCCGCGTGGATGGCCGACTGGTGCTCTATGTCGAGCACTACCTCAATGCCGCCTATTTCCCGGGCCTGCTGGAGCACGACCTGCAGCGCTCTCTCACCGAGCTGTATCGCGACCGCTACGATATCCGCTACGGCGAGGTGCGCTTCGAGATCCTGCCCACGGCGCTGCTGCCGGAAGCGGCCCAGGCGCTGCGGGTGGCCCAGGGCAGTCCGGCGCTGCACATCACCCGCATCAACCACGACCAGCAGGGACGACTGATCGATTGCGACCTGGAATTCTGGCGGCATGACGCCATCCAGGTCAGGGTCGAGGTACCGGACTAGTCCGGCATCAGAGCGGCAATTCGCTGCTCGAATAGAAGGCCGTCAGCACCTTGATCAGATGGCCCAGGTCGTGGCTGCCTGCCAGTTCGCGGATGGAGTGCATGGCGAAGGTGGGCAGGCCGATGTCCACGGTGCGCACGCCCAGCTGTCCGGCGGTGATGGGCCCGATGGTGGAGCCGCAACCCATGTCGCTGCGCACCACGAAGCTCTGCACCGGCACCCCTTCGCGCTCGCAGAGGTCGCGGAAGAAGGCCGCGGTCTCGCTGCTGGTGGCATAGCGCTGGTTGGCATTCACCTTGATGACCGGTCCGGCGTTCAGTTTCGGGCCGTGGTTGCCATCGTGCTTGTCGGCGTAGTTGGGGTGCACGCCATGGGCGTTGTCGGCCGAGATCAGCAGCGAGCGCTGCAGGGTGCGGGTAAAGGCATCCCCGACGGGCAACAGGCGCTGCAGCACCTGTTCGAGGAAGGGGCCGTCGGCGCCGCAGCAGGAGGTGGAGCCCACTTCCTCGTGATCGGTGCAGACCAGTGCGGCGTTTTCGTTGCCCTCGTCAGCCAGCAGGGCTTCCAGACCGGCATAGCAGGACAGCAGATTGTCCAGGCGCGCGGCGGCGATGAAATCGTCTTCGAGGCCGACCAGGGCAGCGGGCTGGACGTCATAGAAGCTCAGTTCGAAATCCAGCACCTCGGCGGCGTCGAGGCCGTGCTCCTGTTGCAGGCGGGTGGCCAGCAGGGCGCGGAAGTCGCGCCGCTCGCCGGCCGGTACCTGGGCCAGGATCGGCGGCAATTCGTTCTGGGCGTTGATGGCCCAGCCCTGGTTGGCTTCGCGATTGAGGTGGATGGCCAGGTTGGGAATGATCGCCAGCGGCTTGCGGAAGTCGATCAGTCGACTCTGCACCCGGCCGCCGGCGCGAAAGGTCACCCGGCCCGCCAGGGACAGGTCGCGGTCGAACCAGGGCGCCATCAGCATGCCGCCGTAGACCTCGACGCCCAGTTGCCAGAAGCCCTGCCGTTGCAACTCCGGCTGCGGCTTGACCTTGAGGCAGGGGCTGTCGGTATGGGCGCCGACCAGGCGCAGACCGCGCTCCAGGGGTTGGGCGCCCAGGCGTACGGCGATCAGCGAGGAATCGTTGCGGGTGACGTAGTAGCGGCCACCCGGCTGCACGGACCAGCTCTCGCGCTCGTCCAGGCGCTGGTAGCCGGCAGCTTCGAGACGGCGGGCGAGGGTGGCGGTGGCATGGAAGGGGGTGGGGGAACTGGCGAGGAAATCGATGAGGCCTTGGATCTGATCGGTACGCATGGACGACTCCGGACGACAAGGTGTCCAGTCTAGGTTCTGGACCCGGGGGAGTCGAGCGTAGCGCCGGGCCCAGCGGCACCGCCTTGCTCAGCGGCGTTGCAGCACCAGGTGATGGATGTGCCAGTGCTTGGGCCGCCCGACCGCGGTATGGCCGTCCTCTTCCTCTTCCCGGTGCAGGAGGACGTCCCAGTCCTGGAGAAACCGCCGCAGGGCCGCGGCGTCGACTACCGTCACGCCCTTGCTGGCCCAGCTGTCCCGCTCGCCGAAGAGCTGGCCACAGAACAGACCACCCGGACGGACCGCGCCGTGATCCCGTTCCACAGCGCGGGGAAATGGGCCGGTTCACAGAAGGGCAGGGCGAAGCTGGAATTGAGGAGGTCACAGCGGGGGAGGGTGACCGTCTCGAAGCGGGCCTGGCGGGTTTCCAGGCGCCCCTGCAGCAGGGCCGGCGTGCGCTCGCGCAGCGCGCTCAGGGCCTCGGGCTCGGCATCCAGGGCCAGCACCTGCCAGCCCTGCTCCAGCAGCACCAGGGTGTCGCGACCGGTGCCACAGCCCAGGTCCAGCGCCAAGCCTGGCGGACTCGACCAGGACGAGAGCGCCTGCAGCAAGGTCTCACGCGGACCGCCTGCGGCGGTGGCGGTGTAGTAGGACGTCCATTGCGACAAGCGGCGTTCCTCCGGTCGAGTGCCTCAGTAGGCCAGCGAAGGATCAGAAAGGCGCGGGACTGGTAAAGCTCATCCGCTCGCCCGAGACGGGATGGGTCAGCGTCAGCAGGCTGGCGTGGAGGCAGAGGCGGGGCCGGAGCGCCAGCGCCTCGCCCTGGGCATAGAGCTGATCGCCCAGCAGCGGATGACCGATGCTGAGCATATGGACGCGCAACTGGTGGGAGCGGCCGGTGATGGGGGTGAGTTCCACCCGGCTGTAGTGACCGTGACGCTCCAGCACCTGCCAGAAGGTCAGGGCATGGCGCCCCAATTCGTGATCCACCACGTGGCGCGGCTTGGTCGGCGGGTCGTAGCGCAGCGGCAATTCGATGCGACCGCTGTTGGCCTCCGGCTCGCCCCAGCAGAGGGCGCTATAGGCCTTTTCCGTTTCCCGGTCATGGAATTGCCGGGACAGCTCGCGGTGGCTGTCGGCATCCCGCGCCAGCACGATGACCCCGGAGGTCTCCCAGTCCAGGCGGTGGACGATGCGGGCCTCCGGATAGCCGTTTTCCTGTAGGCGGGTCACCAGGCAGTCACGGTTGTCTTCGGCGCGACCGGGGACCGATAGCAGCAGGGTGGGCTTGTCGACCACCAGCAGGGCGTCGTCCTGGTGAATGATACGGATGTTGGAGAGGGGCATGGGCTTCCTGGGGGCCTGCTTGCGAAGCCGGCCCGCGCCTGACGGGCGCAGCGGATTCGACATGGCTTAAACGCCAACGGCGGCCCTGGGGCCGCCGCTGTCCTGCAAGACGCGCCTTAGCGGTCGGGCAGGGTGATGTTGAGTTCGAGGATCGAGCAGCTGCCCTGGTTTTCCAGTTCGACCTGGATCTGGTCCTGCTCGATGGGCACGTACTTGCGGATCACTTCCAGCAGGTCCTTCTGCAGTTGCGGCAGATAGTCCGGCTGCTCGTGGCGCCCGCGTTCGTGGGCCACGATGATCTGCAGCCGCTCCTTGGCTATCGAAGCGCTGTTCTGCTTCTTCCGATCGCGAAAGAAGTCGAAGATGCTCATTCGCCACCACCCCCGAACAGACGTTGCAGGAAGCCTTTCTTCTTCACGTCGAGGAAGCGATAGGCCACTTCCTTGCCGAGCAGTCGCTCCACGGTATCACTGTAGGCCTGACCGGCGTCGCTCTGTTCGTCGAGAATCACCGGAATACCCTGGTTCGACGCCTTGAGCACCGCCTGGGATTCGGGGATCACGCCCAGCAGGCGAATGGACAGGATCTCTTCCACGTCCTCGACGCCGAGCATTTCGCCCTTGGTCACGCGCTCGGGGTTGTAGCGGGTCAGCAGCAGGTGTTCCTTGATGGCTTCCTCACCCTTTTCCGCGCGCCGCGACTTGCTGGCCAGCAGGCCGAGCATGCGGTCGGAGTCGCGGACCGAGGAGACTTCGGGGTTGGTCACCACGATGGCCTCGTCGGCGAAGTACATCGCCAGGTGGGCGCCCTTCTCGATACCGGCGGGGGAATCGCAGACGATGAAATCGAAGGTCTGCTTGAGTTCGTTGATCACACGCTCGACGCCATCCTGGGTCAGGGCGTCCTTGTCACGGGTCTGGCTGGCGGCCAGCACGAACAGGTTCTCGAGACGCTTGTCCTTGATCAGGGCCTGGCTCAGGGTGGCTTCGTTGTTGATCACGTTGACGAAGTCGTACACCACGCGGCGCTCGCAGCCCATGATCAGGTCGAGGTTACGCAGGCCGACGTCGAAGTCGACGATGACGGTCTTGTGGCCGCGCAGGGCGAGACCGGTACCGATGGCGGCGCTGCTGGTGGTCTTGCCGACGCCGCCCTTGCCGGAGGTGACTACGAGTACTTTGGCCAAACTGATTCACCTTGATCGAAAGTAATAACTGAAGCGACTCGGTGCCCTCGGTGACGAGATTGCAGGCAGTGTCGCGCTTCGTGTTGCCGTTGGCGGCTTAGGCGCCAAGTGCGAAAAATTCGCGGAAGTATCCGTTAAAGACGGGTGATGTTCAACACATCTCCCACCAGGCTGACCTGCACCGGATTGCCCCATTGTGGATGGCGTCGCAGGTCTTCGGCGACCTTGTACTGGCCGGCGATGGAAAGCAGTTCCGCGGTCAGCTGCTGGCAGAAAATCCGCGCTTTAGTATCACCTTTGACGCCGGCCAGTGCCCGGCCGCGCATGGGGCCATAGACATGGATGTTGCCGTCGGCGAGCAGTTCGGCGCCCGGGCTGACCGGTGCCAGCACCACCAGATCACCGGCCGGGGCATAGAGCTGCACGCCGCCGCGCACCGGTGCGGTGATGATCTTGGTCGGATTGATCGGCGGGGCGGGCGGTATGACCGGTTTGGGCGGTTCCGCCGGCTTCACCGGTTCGCGATCGCGCGGCTCGACCTGGCGCTCGCGGCCACCGGAGCTGGGCGGCAGGATCGGCAGGTCGTAGTCGTTGGCGGCGGCCAGGTCCCCGCTGCGGCTGGCACGCAGGGCCAGGGTGCGCAGGCCGTGGCGGCGGCAGAGGTCGAGGAGGGCGCCCAGGTCGAGCGGGCCGGCATCCTCGGCAAGCTTGTCCAGGCCCAGCACCAGCGGCGTTTCCTGGAAGAAGTTGGGGGCCTGGGCGACCTTCTGGGCCAGTTGCCGGTCCAGGCGCCCGAGGTCGTTGCGGAGAAGCTCCAGCACGGTCACGGCGAGCATGTTGCCCTTGAGCTGGAAGACGGAGTCGCTTTCGGAAGGATCGGCTGCGGTCATGGTGGGTACTTGTGCTTGGATGGCGGGACTTATAGCGGGATGCCCCGCGTGTCGCAACCCTCACCGGGTGCGGGGGGCCGTGACTGTGAAGGCTACGGGAAATCTGCGCGAGGCCTGTAGAATGGCGCGACTTTTTCATGCAGGAGTTCCGATGGAGCGGCCGTCTTTCCGCCTCGCCTTTCTCAATCCACGTTATTGGCCGCTCTGGCTGGGGCTCGGTCTGCTCTGGCTGGTGGTGCAGCTGCCCTACGCCGTGCTGCTGCGTCTGGCCCGGGGACTCGGCTGGATCTTCTATCACGTCGCCGGGCAGCGCCGAGCCATCGCCCGCCGCAATCTGGAACTCTGCTTTCCCCAGCTCGACGAACAGGCGCGTGACCTGTTGCTCAGGCGCAACTTCGCCAGCAGCGCCATGGCCCTGCTGGAGATGGCCATGAGCTGGTGGTGGCCGCGGCAGCGCCTGGCCCGGCTGGCCCACATCGAAGGCCTCGAGCACCTGCAGGCCGCCCAGCGCGACGGGCAGGGCGTGATCCTCATGGCGCTGCATTTCACCACCCTGGAAATCGGTGCGGCGCTGCTCGGTCAGCGGCACACCATCGATGGCATGTACCGCCAGCACAAGAATCCGGTGTTCGACTTCATCCAGCGCCGTGGTCGCGAGCGCCACAACCTGGACGCCACCGCCATCGAGCGCGAGGACGTGCGCGCCATGCTCAAGGTGCTGCGCGCCGGTCGTGCCATCTGGTACGCGCCGGATCAGGACTACGGCGCCAAGCAGAGCCTCTTCGTGCCGCTGTTCGGCATCCAGGCGGCGACGGTGACGGCCACCACCAAGTTCGCCCGTCTGGGGCGGGCCAGGGTGCTGCCCTTCACCCAGGAACGCCTGGCGGATGGTTCGGGTTATCGCCTGGTGGTCCATCCGCCGCTGGCCGACTTCCCTGGCGACAGCGAGGAAGCCGACTGCCTGCGCATCAACCAGTGGGTGGAGCACTGCGTCAGCCAGTTGCCCGAGCAGTACCTCTGGGCCCACCGGCGCTTCAAGACCCGCCCGGCCGGTGAGCCCAAGCTCTATCCGAAGAAGAAACGCTAGATGAGTCTGGGCGGCGAAGGGCGCACGGGGCTGATTCTGGCCGGCGGTGGCGCGCGGGCCGCCTATCAGGTCGGGGTGCTGCAGGTGGTCGCGGACACCCTGGCGGTCCGTTCCGACAATCCCTTTCCGATTCTCGTCGGTACCTCGGCGGGGGCGCTGAACGCCGCCGTGCTGGGCTGTGGCGCCCTGGATTTCGGCCGCGCGGTGGATCGCCTGGCGGCGGTCTGGGCAGGGCTGAACACGGCGATGATCTATCGCAGCGACTGGGCGGGGGCGACCCGCCAGGCCGCGCGTTTCGGGCTGCAGACGCTGTTCGGCGCCTGGCGCCAGGAGCCCCTGGCCCTGCTCGACAACGCCCCGCTGCGAGCCCTGCTCAGCCGCGAGCTGGATTTCTCCGGCATCACCGCCGCCTTGCGCCAGCGCGCCCTGCGCGCCGTGGCAGTCACGGCGTTCGGTTACGCCTCGGGCCAGGCGATGACCTTCTATCAGAGTCATGGCGCCCTGGATCCCTGGTTTCGCCATCGGCGCGTCGGGGTTCCGGCGCGGCTGGCGGTCGACCACCTGCTCGCCAGCACGGCCATTCCGCTGTTCTTTCCGCCGGTGAAGGTGGGGCGTGAATACCTGGGCGATGGCTCGGTGCGGCAGACGGCGCCCATCAGTCCGGCGCTGCATCTGGGGGCGGATCGCATCCTGGTCATAGGGCTCGGCGCGCCCGGGGGGCACGAGCACGGCCTGCAGGGTCGGCCGCCGACGGTGGCGCAGATCGGCGGCCACCTGCTCAACAGCACCTTCGTCGATGCCCTGGACAGCGACACCGAAACCCTGCGGCGTCTCAATCTGCTGAGCAGTGCGCTGCCGGCGGGGGATCCGGTCAGCGGTCGGTTCTGCCGTCCCGTGGAGATGCTGGTGATCTCGCCCAGCCAGCCGCTGGCGGATATCGCCACCCACCATCGCAAGCGCCTGCCGCCGGCCTTGCGGCAGTTGCTGCGCGGCGTCGGGGTGAACCGGCCTTCGGGCAGTGCACTGCTCAGCTATCTGCTGTTCGAGGCGGCCTACTGCCAGGAACTCATGGCGCTGGGACGGGCCGATGCCCAGGCCCGCCTACCGGAGCTGCGGGCCTTTCTCGCCGGCGCCTAGGCCTTATTCGGCGATCTGCAGTTCCCGCGCCTTGGTGTAGAAGTAGCGGATCTTCTCGTATTCGAAGGGCGAGTTGAGCTGGCCGTATCTCATGTCGGTCACGTACCTGAGGTTGATACCGCGCAGCACCATGATCTCCGGATGACGACTGCTCTCGTCGCTGACGTTGAGGAAGTTGATCTGCGCCTCGGCGGCGAAGTCCACCGCCAGGCCACCGGTGTCGCGCAGGTTGGACGGGCCGAGGATCGGCAGCATCAGGAAGGGACCGTCACCCACGCCATAGAAGCCCAGGGTCTGGCCGAAGTCTTCCGGCTGCTTGATCAGCCCGACGCGGGTCGCCGGATCCCACAGGCCGAACACCCCCACGGTGGTGTTGAGCAGCAGCCGGCCGGTGGTGTCCAGGGCGCGGCGGCCCTTGAACTGCAGCAGGCTGTTGAGCAGGTTGTTGACGTCGCCCAGGTTGCTGAAGAAGTTGCTCACGCCCGAGCGGACGAAGCGCGGGGTGATATAGCGATAGCCATTGACCACCGGCAGCAGGACCCACTCGTCCAGCCGATAGTTGAAGTGGTAGACGTGGCGGTTCCAGGATTCGAAGGGGTCGTAGACGTCCAGCGCCACCAGTGACGCCCGTTCGAATTCGCGCTGGTCCAGCCCCGGGTTGTACTTGAGGGTCGACAGCGGATTGCTGAAGCCGTCGGCGCCCACGGGCGCGGCCGGCATGGTGTCCGAGCCGATGGTCAGGGTGGAGGAGGGCGGCGGGCTCGATTCGGCAGCGAATACCGAGGCACTGGCCATCAGGAGAAGAGCGAGCAGGGACTTAACCACGGGCGAAGAACTCCAGCATGGCGTTCGCGTTGACGCGGTAGTTGAGATTGCCGCAATGGCCGCCGTGGGGATAGACGGTCAAGCGATCGCCAAAGGTCTTGCGCAGGAAACCGAGGTCGCCCGGGCCGAGGATGATGTCGTCGGCATTGTGCATGACGCCGATCTTCGGGCTGCTCTTCAGATAGTCCTCCAGCGCGGTGAGGCTGGACTTGCGCGCCAGATCGTCGAGGTTCTGCCCCTTGAAGTTCTTTTGCCAGAACGGCATCACCTGCTCGGTCATGTAGCAGTCGAAATCGCACTGCAGCGAACGGGCGAAGAAGCGCGTCAGGCTGGTGCCCTCGCTGATCGGGTAGGTCGGCGGGGTGATCAGGCCGCGGCGGTTGATCAGGTCGGAGGTAAAGGCGATGTCGGCTGCCGAGAAGCGGAAGGACGAGCCGATCAGCATGGCCAGTTCTTCGTTGCTCAGCCGCTCCGGCGAGCGCTGGAAGTCGCGCACCACGGCGTCGTTGAAGTCGACGTAGCCCTTTTCCTGGAAGTAGCGGGTCAGCTTGGACAGGATCAGCTCGTAGAAGGTGCGGTTGTTGGTGACGCCCTTCACCTCGGTCTGCACCAGGCGATCCAGGTTGCGTACCGAGGTCAGCAGATTGACCGGCGGATTGACCATCAGCACCTTCTTGAAGTTGAAGCTGCGCTGGCTCTCGTCCAGGTAGGACACGAAGGCGGCGTCCAGGCCACCCAGGCTGTAGCCGGTCAGGTAGTAGTCGGTGACCGGCAGCTTGGGATGCTGGGCGCGCACCGCCTGCATGGCCCGATAGAGGTCCTCGGCATCGTGCGGGGTGTAGCCCGGGGTGGCCGTACGCGACACCGACACCATGAAGTCCCAGCTGGTGGGCGACGACAGCTGCACCACGTGGTAGCCGGCCGCGTAATACAGCCGCTTGAGGTATTCCTGGGTGCTGGAGGAATAGTTGGCCCCGGTGCCGGCGATCAGGAAGATCAGCGGCGCCGGATGGTCCTGGCGGGCGAGGCGGTAGTGGAATTTCTTCACCGGCCAGAAGTTGCCGGGCAGCTGGTATTCCCGCTCCGGACGCAGGTTGAGGCTGTAGTCATCCTGGTCGATGGTGCTTTCGGGCGGCAGCTCGGGGCGGAATTTTTCCGGCGTGGTGACGATGGTGGCTTCGAAAGGATTGACCAGTGGATAGCCATAGGTGGCGGCATCCACTTCGGCGGCCGCGTGCGCGGTACCCCAGAGGCCGGAAAACAGCGCGCCCAGCAGGGCGGCGACGCGCAACGGAAGACGCATGGACAGAGTCCTTTCAGAGGGCTTGAGAGCGTAGGTAAGACAACGACTCGCCGATAGGTTGCATCGGCGATCGAAGGTTTCTGCGAGGCGTCGATTACAGAGCGGTCGACGGGCTGCGTCAAGCGACATCGGATGTCGCGAAAAGTGCAGCTCTTGTCGCTAACCGGTCGTTATGCGTCGTCCAGGCGGTAGTGGCCATCTTGCATTGCCCGAATGATGGGGGTGGGGCAACCGCCCGACTTCCATAGCGAGAGGACTGCTGCATGAGCATGGTGAAGAAACTGTTGGGAATAGGACTCGGTGTTGCGCTGACCTCGGCCATGAGCCTGGCCCAGGCGGCCAAGCCGGAAATCACCATCGGCTATGTCGATGGCTGGGCCGATAGCGTGGCCACGACCCATACCGCAGCTGAAGTGATCCGCCAGAATCTGGGCTATGAGGTCAAGCTCATGCCGGTCGCCGCCGGCATCATGTGGCAGGGGGTCGCGCGCGGCAAGCTCGACGCCATGCTCTCCGCCTGGTTGCCGGTCACCCACGGCGCCTACTACGAGAAGATGAAGGACCAGGTGGTCGATCTGAACGTCAACACCCCCGACGCCAAGATCGGTCTGATCGTGCCGGAGTACGTCAAGGCCAACAGCATCGCCGATCTGCAGGCGCAGAAGGCCGACTTCGGCGGCCGGATCGTCGGTATCGACGCCGGTGCCGGGGTCATGCTCAAGGCCGACCAGGCGATCAAGGACTACGGCCTGGACTACAAGCTGGTGGCCAGTTCGGGCAGCGGCATGATCGCCGAGCTGACCCGGGCGGAAAAGGACCAGAAGCCGGTCGTGGTGACGGGCTGGGTACCGCACTGGATGTTCGCCAAGTGGAAGCTCAAGTTCCTCGAAGATCCCAAGGGCGTGTTCGGTGGCTCCGAGCATGTGGACACCGTGGCCAACCCGGCCCTCGAAGCCAAGGCCAAGCCGGTCTGGGATTTCCTGAAGAAATTCGCCTGGCAGCCGGGTGAGGTGAACGAGGTGATGCTGGCCGTGGAAGAGGGCAAGAAGCCGGAAGAAGCGGCCAAGGCCTGGATCGCTGCCCATCCGGATCGCGTGAAGTCCTGGCTGCCCTAAGGGTTGGCCGAATGAAGAACGGGCCCCGCGGGGCCCGTTTTGCTAGCTGTGCAGCTGCTCGGCCGCGTACAGCGTGTTTTCCAGCAGGCAGGCCCGCGTCATGGGGCCGACGCCACCCGGGACCGGGGTGATCCAGCTGGCGCGTTCGCAGGCGCTTTCGTATTCGACGTCGCCGACCAGGCGGCCATCGGCCTGACGATTGATGCCGACGTCGATGACGATGGCGCCGGGCTTGATCCATTCACCCTTGACCAGTCCGGGCTTGCCCACGGCAACCACCACCAGGTCGGCCTGGCTGACATGGTGCTCGAGGGAGCGGGTGAACCTGTGGGTCACGGTGGTGGTGCAGCCGGCCAGCAGCAATTCCAGCGCCATGGGGCGGCCGACGATATTGGAGGCGCCGACGACCACCGCATCCAGACCATAGAGGTCGACGCCGGTGCTGTGCAGCAGGGTCATGATGCCCTTGGGCGTGCAGGGGCGCAGCTGGGGATTGCGCTGCGCCAGCCGGCCCAAATTGTAGGGGTGGAAGCCGTCCACGTCCTTGTCGGTGCGGATGCGCTCCAGCAACCCGGTGGCGTCCAGGTGGGCGGGGAGGGGCAGTTGCAGCAGGATGCCGTCGACGCCGGTGTCGTCATTCAGACGATCGATCAGGGCTTCCAGCTCGGCCTGGCTGGTAGTGGCCGGCAGGTCATGGGCATAGGAGTCGAAACCGACCTCTTCGCAGTCCTTGCGCTTGTGCGCCACATAGACGCGCGAGGCGGGATCGTCGCCGACCAGGATGACGGCGAGGCCAGGGGCGCGCAGTCCGGCGCTACGACGTTGAGAGACTCGCTGGGCAATATCCTGGCGCAGGCGGGCGGCAATGGACTTGCCGTCGATCAGTTGGGCGGTCATGGGCGATTTCTGGTGGTGACGGAAAAGGGTCGGCTATTTTCGCATGGACGGGCCCGCTCGCAACAGAGAAGCCTCTGCGGCGGCTAACTCATTCTTCTGCTTAAAAATTTTTAAAAAATTAGTTGACGGACCTGCGCGAGCTTTATAACATTCGCCCCGCTTGCCGAGCACAGCCCAAGTCACTGACAAGGGCCAGGCAAGAGGCTTCTCACCAAGGAAGTCTCTGCTAGGGCAGCTGCCGTAACAGGCGCCCGTAGCTCAGCTGGATAGAGCATCCGCCTTCTAAGCGGATGGTCGCAGGTTCGAGTCCTGCCGGGCGCGCCATTGGCGGTTCGGCGACGGCAAGCAGGTAAGATATGGTGGGCGTAGCTCAGTTGGTAGAGCACAGGATTGTGGCTCCTGGTGTCGTGGGTTCGATTCCCATCGTCCACCCCATATTTAGCGAACGCCAGACCTTGTGTCTGGCGTTCGTGTTTCAAGCGTCTCGCGGACGTGGTGGAATTGGTAGACACACCAGATTTAGGTTCTGGCGCCGCAAGGTGTGAGAGTTCGAGTCTCTCCGTCCGCACCAATCAAGATGCACAGCAAAAGACCGGCCCAGTGCCGGTTTTTTTGTGCCCGCGATTTAGCGGGCGGCCAGAGGATCGCTAGCGCCGGCGCCGGACCTCAGTGCAGATGCCGCAGCAGCGGCGCGCAGAGGGCGAAGGCCAGCGAGGTGCCGAACAGCAGGGCCCGGGTCCAGCGTTGCGCTGTGCGCCTGTGGCACACGGGCGGCGGCGAGCCTGCCGTGGCGGACTGATCGATGGCGCTGTCGAACAGGGTGATCGAGCGGGTCAATTGGGTTCGCATGATCCGACCTCTTGCCGTATGCACTAATTGTTATTGGCACCTTCAAGATAATGCGCTGGGCGGGTAATGCAAGCTGCCTGGAGAGCCCGGACGAGTGGCGGCGGCGCCGCTGGCCACGCGGCCGGTCAAGGACGGCCGCGCCCCGGGGCGGGTCAGGCGGGAGGTGGCGACCAACGGTCAGTTGAGTGTTGAGGTCAGCAGGAAGAAGGCGCCGCCGAGGGCTCCGCCACTGATCAGGACCAGGCTGATCAAGGCGCCGCCCACGAACTGGGCGATGTCGTCACTGATTTCGTATTCCGCTTTCATGCTGGGCTCCAGAAGGTAGATGCCGCTACAGATAGCAACCGCGCGTTACAGCGCGACGACACCGGTCGCATCAAGGCTAGCTGTTCGCCCAGTTCAGCCAGAGCGTCTGTTCTTCGCTGAGCTGACCCACTTCGCGCAGCGCCTGTTCCAGGTCTTCGCGAACCCGGCGCTTGAGATCGGCGTTGAGATCGACCTGGGCGCTCTCCGCCAGCCGATCGGCGAGCGAGAGATCCGCACTGAGCTGGCGCAGGCGGGGCCCGATGAAATCCTTCTGCTGCATGAGCCGCTCCTATCTCCTGACGCTTCGGAGTGTGGCATGGGGGAGCTTCGACTGAACACAGGTGGGAAAAATATTGTCTGACTTGATTGGTCAAAAGTCGGACTTTCGGCAGCTCATGTCGTTTTCAGGTCCGAGATGTCAGCTTTATAGAGGGAAGAACAGATCATGAGCGGGAATTCGACGCGCAAGTTGCTGGTGCTGACCGCAGGTTTCGGCCTGCTGGTGATCGCCGCGGTGGCCACTACCCATCGCAGCGACTCGACCGGCAGCGAGCCGGCCGTGGTGGCCACCACCACGCCGCCGGTAGCGGCCCATGCACCCACCACGGGTACCCATCCCGTCGCCGACGAACACAAGCAGGATCTCGCGAGCTTCCTGGCCCAGGCGGCCCTGACGCCGTGCGGGTCCACCCTGCCAGCGACCATCACCGACCCTGCCTGTCGCGCCGCCATCGAAACCCATGCGCGGCGCGCCGGCTATGGCGACGACGAGGTGGCGGCCTATCTGAATGCCCACCAGGGCCGATGATCCCCTGGTTTAGCGTTTTCGGTTATAAGCAAAGACTCTTTTCATATAGGTCGGCATAACCTGAGTGGTTATCCTGTGCGGCCGCAAGATGAGCCGACAACGGCAATTGGGGCTGTAATGGAAGTAGGGTCGATGGGCTTCGTGGTCGCGGGGCTGGTGGTTGGCTTCATCGTCGGCATGACAGGGGTGGGCGGTGGCTCGCTGATGACGCCCATCCTGCTCTGGTTCGGGATCAATCCGGCCGCAGCGGTGGGGACCGATCTGCTCTATGCCGCCATCACCAAGGCGGGCGGCGTCTTCGTCCACCAGCGCAATAGCAACATCGACTGGAAGGTGACCGGTTGGCTGGCCGCCGGTAGCGTGCCCGCGGCGGCCCTGACGCTGCTCGCCCTGGCCCTGCTACCCGGTGATCAGCAGGCGACCAATACACTGATCAAGCATGCCCTCGGCATCGTGTTGCTGCTGACGGCCCTGGCCATCCTGTTCAAAAAGCAGATCTTCGTCTTTGCCAGCCGCCATGCCGGCGACAGATTCCACCTGAGCGCCGGGCGGCTCAATGCCCTGACGGTCCTGACCGGCGCGGTACTGGGCTTCATGGTGACCCTGACCTCCATCGGCGCGGGTGCCCTGGGTACGGTGGCGCTCTTTCTCCTATATCCGCTGATGGCGACCCGGCGTCTGGTCGGCACCGAGATCGCCCATGCGGTCCCCCTGACACTGGTGGCAGGGCTGGGACACGCCGGCCTGGGCAATCTGGACTGGCATGTCCTGGGCTTTCTGTTGCTGGGTTCGCTGCCGGGCATCTTCCTGGGCAGTCATCTCTCCGGACGGGTACCGGACGCTGTCCTGCGGCCCTGCCTGGCGGTCATGCTGCTGGTCATAGGCACCAAGCTGGTGGTCTGAGCCTAGATGGAAAACTTAAGGTCGTTCATCGGACGACTACTGGCGATCCGCTAGTGCAAAACATCTCTAGGATAGGCGGTATTAAAACTGTTATCGCGATTGCCGATAACCTGATCGCCGAGTCCTTTCCTGGAGCTGTCCCATGTCCTCCGCCACTGCCGAATTCGCCGCTGTTGACGATGCCTCTGCCTATCACGTGTTGCGCCAGGCGCTGGACCGCTCCCTGGCGGTGATCGAATTCGATCTGCAGGGCAATGTGCTGCACGCCAACGACAACTTCCTGGAGACCTTCGGCTATCGTCTCGAGGAGATCAGTGGGCGGCATCACCGGCTGTTCTGCCCGCCCGGGGTAGCGGAAAGCGACGACTATCAGGACTTCTGGGCAACGCTGGGGCGCGGCGAATTCCATAGCGGCGTCTATCGCCGCAGGCACAAGGACGGCAGCCTGAAGTGGATCCGCGCCACCTACAATCCGTTGCTGGATGCGCAAGGGCGCCCGCAGCGCATCATCAAGTTCGCCACCGACATCACCGAGGCGCGCCTGCAGGCGGTCGAGTACGAGGGCAAGATCGAGGCCATCCATCGTTCCCAGGCGGTGATCGAATTCGATCTGCAGGGCAACGTGCTCTGGGCCAACGACAATTTCCTTGGCATGACCGGCTATGCGCTGGACGAGCTGCGCGGGCGTCATCACAGCCTGATGTGCCCGGCCGACTATGCGCGTTCGGCGGAATACGCCCTGCTGTGGAATCGCCTGGGGCAGGGCGTCTTCGATACCGGCGTCTACAAGCGCATCCGCCGCGATGGCCGGCCGATCTGGATCCAGGCCACCTACAACCCCATCCTCGACAGCGACGGTCGGCCCTACAAGGTGGTGAAGTTCGCCACCGATGTCACCGATGCGCAACTGCAGGCCGCGGAGTTCGAAGGCAAGATGGCCGCCATCGATCGTGCCCAGGCGGTGATCGAATTCGATCTGCACGGCAATATCCTGACCGCCAACGAGAATTTCCTGTCGGCCATGGGTTACAGCCTGGACGAGGTGCGCGGCAAGCATCACCGGATCTTCTGCGAACCCGAGCACGCCCGCTCGCCGGGCTATCGGCTGTTCTGGGAGAAGCTCGGCCGCGGCGACTTCGATACCGGGCTGTACAAGAGACGCGCCAGCGACGGCCGCCAGGTGTGGATCCAGGCTACCTACAACCCCATCCTCGATGCCGAGGGCAAGCCCTACAAGGTGGTCAAGTTCGCCAGCGACGTCACCGAGAGTCAGCTGCGCAACAGCGACTACGAAGGCAAGGTGGCGGCCATCGACCGCTCCCAGGCCATCGCCGAATTCTCCCTCGACGGCACGGTGCTCACCGCCAACCGCAACTTCCTGCTGGCCCTGGGTTACCAGGCCGATGAAGTGGTGGGCAAGCACCACCGCATCTTCTGTCCCGACGACTATGCCCGTTCCGCGGAGTACCGGCTGTTCTGGGATAAATTGGCGCGGGGCGAATTCGACGCCGGGGTGTACAAGAGACGCAACAGCCGGGGCGAGGAGATCTGGATCCAGGCCACCTACAACCCGATCTTCGACGCCGACGGCAAGCCGTGCAAGGTGGTGAAGTTCGCCGTGGACATCACCGAAAGCCAGATTCGCAATAGCGACTATGCGGGCAAGGTGGCGGCCGTCGACCGTGGCCAGGCAGTGATCGAATTCGACCTGACCGGCAAGATCCTCGAAGCCAATCGCAACTTCCTGGCGACCCTGGGTTATCGCCTGGAAGAGATCCGCGGGCAGCATCACCGCATCTTCTGCGAGGCGGAACACGTCGCCTCCGGCGAATACCGCGAGTTCTGGGCGCGGCTGGCCCAGGGCGAGGTGTTTGGCGGACGCTTCATGCGGCTGAGCAAGTTCGGCCAGCGCATCTGGATCCAGGCCACCTACAACCCCATCTTCGACGCCGACGGTCAGGTGCACAAGGTGGTGAAGTTCGCCACCGATATCACGCGCCAGGTGGAGCTGGAGCAGCACCTGCGGCAGAAGATCGAGCAGATGAATCTCTCGCTGCATGCCCTGACCCGCTCCATCAACCAGATCGCCGAGACCACCGACGACGCCAACCGCATGGCTCGACGCACCCTGGAGGAAGCCGAGCGCGGCTCCCTGACCCTGGGCCGCTCGCTGGACGCCATGGAGGCCATAGGCACCACCGCCGGGGGCATCCAGGACATCGTTCAGGTGATCAGCGACATCGCCAACCAAACCAACATGCTGGCCTTCAACGCCGCCATCGAGGCGGCCCGCGCCGGCGAACACGGACTGGGCTTCTCGGTGGTGGCCGACGAGGTGCGCAAGCTGGCCGAGAAGTCGTCCCAGGCGACCAAGGAGATCAACAAGCTGATCCTGGAGTCGGTCAAGAGCATCGCCCAGGGCAGCGAGATCTCGCGCAGCGTGGGCGAGGCCTTTGGCCTGATCGCCGAAGGGGTGGGCAAGACCCAGCAGTCCATCGAGGCCATCAACGGCTCCACCGCGGCCCAGCTCGAGGATGCGGCGCGGGTCAATCAACTGATCCAGGAGCTGGACGCGGCCACCACGCTCACGCCGGTGACCGGGGGAGCGCGATCGTGACCGCGACCCAGGGCGTCGTGCGGATCGGCGAACTGGAAGTCGCCCTGTCCGCCCAGGCCCTGGAACGCGTGGTGCCCTGGCCGGAGCGCCTGGCCCCTCATCCGAGTCCGGTGCCCTGGCTGCTCGGCCTCTTCGAGCTGGGCGGCCAGCCGCTGCCGCTGGTGGATGGTCATCGCCTGCTGGGGCTGCCGGCGGTCGAGGGCGAGCGGCGGATCGCCGTGATCCGCCAGGGCGGTGGACGCTTCGGCCTGGCCATCGATGGCGTGGTGGATCTCCTCGGTCTGGCGGATGACGTCATCGTACGGTTGCAAGGGGCGCCTGGACGCCTGCTGGGGCGGGTGTACCTGCGCCCGGACGGCGGTCGGCTGGTGCATCTGCTGGACCTGGACGCCCTGGCCGCCTTGCCGGGCTTCGAGGTCAGTGCCGACGTGCCGTCGACGCGGCAGCAGGTTGCCCGCGGCAAGGAAGGGGAGCGCCTCTATCTGCTGTTCGAGTGCGACGGGCGCCGCCTGTGCCTGGACGCGGCGGTGGTGCAGGAGCTGGTGGATCGACCGCAACTGACCCCCAGCGAATTCGCCAGCGACAGCTGTCGCTATCAGGTGCAGCTGCGGGGCCAGGCCCTGCCGGTGCTGGAGCTGTCCGAGCTGCTCGGCCTGGCCACGCCGGCGAACGGTCACCATGAGCAGCTGCTGGTGCTGGCGGCGGGCGACCAAGGCCAGTATCGGGTCGCCTTCGGCTTCCAGCGGCTGCTTGGCATGTGGCGCCGGGATCCGGCGCAGTGCGCGCCGCTGCTGGGCTTTGGCCTGGAGCAGCCGGGGCTGTTGCGTGGGGTATTCAGCGCCGCCGATGGCGAGGCGGCGATCGTGATCGATCACCTGGCCCTGGGGTGCCAGGAGGCGGCGGTCGCCTATGCGCGGATCTATCGCACCGATCGCGACCTGTTGCGCGAAGAGCGCCGCCAGGTACGACGTCAGCCGTGCCTGACCTTTCTCGCGGAATTGCTGTTCGCCGTACCGCTGGAGCAGGTGGCCGAGGTCCTGCCGCTGCCGGCGCACTTCCTGCGCCTCGGTCAGCGGGATCCGCGGCTGCTGGGGGTGATGGAGGTCCGCGGCCAGCAGATCACCCTGGTGTGCCTGCGCACCCTCGCCGGCGCGGTGGCGGTCGCTCCCGGCCCCGGCGATCAGGTGATCGTGGTGGAAGGGCAGCGCCAGCGCCTGGGCTTCGTGGTGCAGCGGGTGGAAGCCATCGAGGCCTTTACCGAATTGCGCGCCGATGCCCTGGCGCGCAGCTGGCAACTGCCCGGGGAGGGCGGCGCGGTGCCGGCGCAGCGGGCGCAGAGCTGGGTAGGGGTAGGGGCTCCGGGCAACAGTCGCCAGGCGACCCTGATCGACCTCGGCGCCCTGGCGCGGCGCTTGGAAGGCCAGCCACGCCAGACCCTGCCGGAGCCCTTGGCCGCGGCGATCTGACCTACCGCCTGTCGCTTCGCTGAGCGGTCGGGTAACGGATCGCCGGCACTCTGGTCCGGCCCCGCCGGACGTCATTATCGAAGCGGCAGCGGCAGGCTAGAGCCGCTCGGGTTTTCCCTCCAATGTCAGGCCGGGCGCGCGATCGGCGCTGTTGTTGCCGGCTCGGGAGTCAGGCGTTCATCAGCACCCGGTCAAGAAATCCCGCGGCGCGTCGAACCAGAGAAAGACACAACTTTCCTGGGTGATCCCATGTTCAACGCCGCACTCAAACGTCGCATCGCCGATCTCGAAGCCGAACTGTCCGAGCACCGCCAGGTGAGCGCGGCCTTCCATCAGGATTCGCTGCATCTGCTGCTGGACGCCCAGGGCCGGATCGAGGATTTCAACGAGAACTTCGCGCTCTGCCTGGGCTACGCCCCCGGCAGTCTGACCGGGCGCAATCTGGACGACATCATTCCGGACTACGTGAAGAAGCTGGTCTGCTACGGCGACCTGAAACGCAGCTTCAGCGAAGGCCGCCAGGCCAGTGGCATCTATCGGCTGCTGCGCGGAACGGGCGGCGTCGCCTGGCTCTATGCGATCTGGACGCCAGTGCGCGATAGCCAGGGCCAGGTCAAGCAGATCCGCTGCTATGCCTATGACCGTACCGAGCAGGTGGAGACCTCCACGGAACACTCGGGCATCATCAATGCGCTGCTGAGATCCACCGCGGTGATCGAATTCAACCTGTCCGGCGAGGTGCTGACCGCCAACGAGCGCTTCCTGCAGGGCATGGGCTATTCGCTGGCGCAGATCGTCGGCAAGCACCACCGGATGTTCTGCACCCGTGAAGAGGCCGAATCGGCCGACTATCGCGCCTTCTGGGAGCGCCTCAATCGCGGCGACTACGTGGCCAGCCGCTTCAAGCGCATCGACAGCCATGGCCGTACCGTCTGGCTGGAAGCCTCCTACAACCCGGTGCTCAACACCCGTGGCGAGCTGTACAAGGTCATCAAGTTCGCCACCGTCATCACCGATCAGGTGGAACAGGAACTGGCGGTGGCCGAGGCCGCGCGGGTCGCCTTCGACATCTCCCAGACCACCGACGAAAGCGCCCGCCAGGGCGCGGCGGTGGTGCAGGACACCGTCGCGGTGATGACCCGCATCGCCGACGAGATCCAGGTCGCCGCCAATGGCATCGAGGACCTCGGCAAGCAGTCGCTGGTGATCAGCGCCATCGTCAAGACCATCAGCGGCATCGCCGAGCAGACCAATCTGCTGGCGCTCAACGCCGCCATCGAAGCCGCCCGGGCCGGCGAGCAGGGGCGCGGCTTCGCGGTGGTGGCGGACGAGGTCCGGCAACTGGCCGGGCGCACCAGCAAGGCCACCGAGGAGATCGTCGGCGTGGTGCAGCAGAACCAGCAACTGGCGCAGACGGCGGTCAGCAACATGGCCGCCAGTCGCCAGCAGGCGGAGCAGGGGCTGCACCTGGCCAGCAACGCCGGGGTGCGCATCACCGAGATCCAGGAGGGCGCCCGCCAGGTGGTGGGCGCGGTCAGCCAGTTCGCCCGCCGGCTGAGTTAAGGCTGAGCGTCCCAGCCGGGGGCGCTGTACCACGCATAACCGGCCGCATCCAGCTCCAGCCAGCGGCCCTGGTGGATGACCATCCGGGTCGCCACCTCCGGGCTGGCCAGGCCGATGGCCACCAGCAGGCTGCGGATCAGGGCGCCGTGGGCCACCAGCAGGGTGGGACCCTGGAGTTCTTCCAGCAGGGGGCGCACCCGTTCGGCGGCATCGGCATAGCTTTCGCCACCGGGCACCCTAAAGGTATAGGGCTCGGCCATGCGCCGGGCGTGCTGCTCGGGATAGCGCTGGGCGATGGTCGGCATGTCCAGGCCTTCCCAGTCGCCAAAGGCCTTTTCCGCCAGACGCGCATCGCGGCCCAGGCTGAGTGGCGCACCGGGCAGCTGCGCCAGGATCAGATCGAGGGTTTCGCTGGCGCGTTGCAGCGGACTGCTCAGGCAGGTGAAGCGAGCGACGTCGAGGCGTTCGCGCAGGGCCAGGCCCACGGCCTCGGCCTGGGCCCGGCCACGGGCGTTGAGCGGTATGTCCTGGCGACCCTGCAGGCGGCCGCTGGCATTCCAGTCGGTTTCGCCGTGACGGATCACCAGCAAGGGAGCGGGGAAGGGCAAGGGCATCAGTCCAGGGCCGTGGGTAGGGTGAGAAGGAAACGCAGGCGGCCGTCATCCAGCCGCGCGATCAGGCTGCCGCCATGGCCGCGGGCGACTTCCTGGGCGAGGTAGAGGCTCAGCTCCAGGCGGGCGGGCAGTTCAGCTTTGGCCTGGATCAGCGCCGGCTGGAACACCTGGCTCAGGCTGCCGGGATCCACCACGGCGGTGCGGCTTTCCACGGCGAGGCGATAGCAGCGTTCGTCGAGCTCGCCGCGCAGCAGCAGGGTGCCGCCGGCAGGATTGCGGGACGCGGCCCACTCCAGCAGCGCGGCCACGGCCTGCAGCAGGCGCGGCAGATCGAGGCGCACGGCGGCGGGTAACTCCGGCAGCTCGCTACCTAGGGTCTGGTCGGGAAAACGGGCCTGCAGCGTGGCGAGCAGGTTGGTCAGACGCTCGTTGACGCCCTCCACCAAGGTCAGTTTCAGCGGCAGGCCGTGGCCGAGACGCACACGGACGAAATCGGCGGCCGCAGCGCTGCGTTCAGCCAGGCGCCAGGCCTCGGCCTGCCAGGGCTCGGCTTCTGCGGCACTCGTGGGCAGGTCCTGCGCAGCCAGCGCCTGCAGCGGACGCTGCAGGTCTTCTTCCAGCAGCACCAGCAGTTGCTCGCGCAGCGGTGTGAGATCGAGATCGCCGCGCGCGCCGGGGCTCGCCTCGCGACGCTGTTCTTCCCGGGCGAGCAATTCCCCCAGCAGACGGGCGAAGCCGTCCAGGGTGTCGATCACCGGGCGCTGCTCCAGTCGCGGCGCGGGCTGGGGATCGAAGGCGCACAGCGTGCCGAAGAAGGTGCCATTGGGCCGGAACACCGGGACCGACAGATAGCTCTTCCAGCCATAGAGGCCCGGCGCCGGATGGTCGCAGTAAGTAGGGTTCTGGGTCACATCGCTGATGATCACGGCGTCGTGGGAGGAGCGCACGTGATTGCACAGGGTGGATTCGAGATCCAGTTCGGCGCCGGGTTGCAGACCGAAGGCGATGCGATCCTCCACCGCGCAGGCGATCCAGCGCTGCTCGGTGACCTCGGCCACGGTGGCGACCCCGAGGCCGCTGATGTCGCAGACCACGCGCAGGAGCGCCGCGACGGAATCCAGGGACGTCAGCAGCTCGATGCTTTCGACGGTGCTGGAGGGTTGGCTGGGCATGGCGCGGTAGTTCTCTTACGGACAGGGCCTGAACGCTAGGCCAAGAGACGGCGGAGAGCAACCGTCAGGCCGCAGAGCCAGCCGCCAGGCCGATGCCGTCTAGCCGATCAGATCGGTGGCGTAGGCCAGCACCGTGAGGCAGAGCAGCAGCAAAAGCAGGTTGGCCGGGGTAATGCTTTTCATCGGGGAGATCCTCTCACGCAAGGGCTGTTCCTTGTCCAGGTACGCCTGGGACTGTCATGCCGGTGCTGGGGATCTCGGGGGGTGGAGCGGGTAGGTTCATCTCTGCGTCTCGATACTGCTGGCAAAGGACAGGACTCGGAACGCCACTGTCGCCGTTCGTTCAGCCGCCGGCAGAGGAGGTGCGACATCTGGTCGAAGCGGCAGTGCGAGCGGTTCGCAGTTGCCAAGCGGCGGGCGAGTGGGTAGCGTGGCGCCCCATGCGAACCTTCCTTTGCCCCATCAGCGCCTATTACTACTACCTGACCAATATCGGGTGGTAGGTACTGCGCTGCATGACCGAATCGCCCAGGGCGGCTCGGTCAAGGCAACTTCTCCCGGTCTCCCAGGCACCGTCCAGCCACAGGAGACCCCATGGACAGCACCACGCAAGACCTGCTCGCCACCCTCGAAGCCCGCGGCTTCGTCCACCAGACCACTGACCGTGACGGCCTCGCCCGCGCCTTTGCCAGCGGCCCGGTGACCGGCTATCTCGGCTTCGACGCCACCGCCGACAGTCTCCACGTCGGCCATCTGCAGGGCCTGATGCTGATGCGCTGGCTGCAGCGCGCCGGCCATCCCATCCTGCTGCTGATCGGCGGCGCCACCACCCGCATCGGCGATCCCAGCTTTCGCGACAGCAGCCGTCCGGTGCTCACCGACGGCCAGATCGCCCTGAACATGGCCGGTATCGCCAAGGCCTTCCACCGCTACCTGGAGGTCGGCGATGGCCACGGTCGCGCCCAGGTGGTGGACAACGCCGAATAGCTCGACGGCCTCGGCTACCTGAATTTCCTCGGCGCCGTGGGTCGGCACTTTTCCATCAATCGACTGCTGACCTTCGATGCCATCAAGAATCGCCTTGATCGCGAGCACTCGCTGTCCTTCGAGGAATTCGGCTACACCCTGCTGCAGGCCTACGACTTCGTCGAGTTGTCGCGCCGTTACGGCTGCACCCTGCAACTGGGCGGCGCGGACCAGTGGGCCAACATCATCAATGGCGTGGAGCTGTCACGCCGGCAGGGTGGCCCTCAGCTCCATGGCCTGACCATGCCGTTGCTGGCCACCCGTGACGGCCGCAAGATGGGCAAGTCGGCCCAGGGCGCGGTCTGGCTCAACGAGGAGCGGCTGTCGGCCTTCGACTTCTGGCAATTCTGGCGCAACTGCGACGATGCCGACGTCGAGCGTTTCCTGGCGCTGTTTACCGAGCTGCCGCTGGACGAGGTACGGCGGCTGGCGGCCTTGGGCGGCGCGGAGATCAATCTGGCCAAGACCGTGCTGGCCAACGAGGCGACCCGCCTGGCCCACGGCGAGCAGGCCCAGCGTGCGGCCGAGGCGGCGGCCGCCGAGGTTTTCGCCGACCGGGACGGCGGTGGTCGCTTGCCGACGCTCGCTCTGAGTCGCCGGCAGCTCGATGGGGGTGTCAGCCTGGTCGAGCTGCTAGTGCAGACCGGTGTGCAGCCGTCGCGCAGTGCGGTCCGCCGACTGGCGGAAGGCGGTGGCCTGCGCCTGGACGAACTGCCCGTATCTCCCGATGTGCGGCTCACGGCGGGCGACGTCGGTCGACGGGTAAGTCTGGGCAAGAAGCGGCATCTGCGCATCACAGCGGTGGACTGAGGAGAAGGCGATGAAGGTCTGGGTGATAGGCGCCTCGCGGGGCATAGGACTGGGGCTGGTCGAGCGCTACCTGGGTCGTGGCGACCAGGTGCTGGCGCTGGTACGAACACCGAATGCGGCGCTGGACGCCCTGGCGGCGACCACCGCGGGACGGCTGCGGGTGGTGACCGGCGATCTCTGCGATCCCGAGCTGGGCACGCGACTGCTGAGCGAAAGCCGCGATGAGCCGCTTGATCGGCTGATCGTCAATGCCGGCATCATGGGGCCGACAGAGGAGGAGGGGCAGCGGGCGACCGCCGCAGAGCTGGGCGAGCTGTTCCTGACCAATGCCGTGGCGCCGCTGCGGCTGCTGGAGGCCCTGGCGCCGCGGATGGCTGCGGCGGGAGTGGCGGCCTGCCTGAGTTCGCAGATGGGTAGCGTCAGCCTGGCACGGGCCGCCGACATGCCGCTCTATGGCGCCAGCAAGGCGGCGCTCAACAGCCTGTTGCAGAGCTGGGTCGCCGGGCAGCAACCCGCCTTCGCCGTGCTGGCGCTGCACCCGGGTTGGGTGCGTACCGCCTTGGGCGGGGCCGGCGCGCCGGTCGAGGTGGCCGCTAGCGTTGCCGGTCTGGTAGCGACGATCGAGGCGCGGGCCGGCCAGCGCGGCTGTGCCTTTCTCGACTACCAGGGCCAGGCCCTGCCCTGGTGAGCAGGGGGCCGGATCGCTCAGTGCGGCTGAGCGATCCGGCCCTTGTCCGACCTCTGTCGAGGATCGAAGATAAGTCCATCATCCTGGAGAGCCCGCCCATGCGCATCGACGAGCACACCTTTCTGGTAACCGGCGCCGGATCCGGCCTTGGCGCCGCCACCGCCGCGGCGCTGATCGCGGCAGGCGCCCGGGTGGCGCTGCTGGATCTGCAGGCCGAGGTCGTGCAGGCCCAGGCCGAACGACTCGGCGACCGGGCCCTGGCGCTCGCCGTGGACGTGACCGATGCCGAGGCCCTGAGCGCTGCCATGGATACCCTCCTGGCCCGCTGGGGCGGTCTGCAGGGGGCGATCAATTGCGCCGGCATCGTCGGCGGCGCGCGCATCCTCGGGCGCAACGGCCCCCACGATCTCGCCGCCTTCGCGCGCATCATCAACGTCAACCTGGTGGGCAGCTTCAATGTGCTGCGCCTGGCCGCCGCGGCCATGGCCCAGGGCGAGGCCGATGCCGGCGGCGAACGCGGCGTGATCATCAACACCGCCTCCATCGCCGCCTTCGACGGCCAGATCGGCCAAGCCGCCTATGCCGCCTCCAAGGGGGGCGTCGCCGCGCTCACCCTGCCGGCGGCGCGCGAATTGGCCGGGCAGGGCATCCGGGTCATGACCATAGCGCCGGGCGTTTTCGAGACGCCCATGATGGCCGGCATGACCCCCGAGGTGCGCGAGGCCCTGGCCGCCAACGTGCCCTTTCCCCCGCGCCTCGGTCGCGGCGAGGAATTCGCCGCCCTGGTCCGCCACATCATCGAGAATCCCATGCTCAACGGGGAGGTGATCCGTCTCGACGGTGCGCTGCGCATGGCCCCGCGCTAGGCCCTGTACGAAAAGTCGCCGAGCGATGGTCAGGCGAGGCGAGAAGCGCTGAGGAAGCGGACCGGGCTCGCGAGCGAGTTTACGAGTGGTAAATGAGCATTGCGACGGGGCTGGCCATCCAGGCGCTTTTCAACGAAGCATCACCGAGTGTAGGCACTTTTCGTAAGGGCCTAGGAGAGTTGTCATGAACGATCCCATTGTTATCGTCGCCGCCGCTCGCACCCCCATGGGCGCCCTGGGCGGCGAACTGGCGGCGCTGTCGGCGCCACAGCTGGGCAGCGCCGTGATCCGCGCCGTGCTGGAGCGGGGCGGTTGGTCGCCGGAGCGGGTCGACGAGGTGCTCATGGGCTGCGTGCTGCCCGCCGGCCTCGGCCAGGCACCGGCCCGCCAGGCGGCCCTTGGCGCCGGCCTGGACCAGAGCACGCGCTGTACCACCCTGAACAAGATGTGCGGTTCGGGCATGCAGGCGGCCATCCTCGGCCATGACCTGCTGCGCGCCGGCAGTGCCGAGGTGGTGGTGGCAGGCGGCATGGAAAGCATGAGTCGCGCGCCCTATCTGCTGGAAAAGGCCCGTAGCGGCTACCGCCTCGGCCATGGCGCCCTGATCGACAGCATGTTTCTCGACGGCTTGGAAGACGCCTACGAGCCCGGGCGTCTGATGGGCACCTTCGCCGAGGACTGCGCGGCGCGTCTGGGTATCGGCCGCGAGCGCCAGGATGCCTATGCCCAGCAGTCCCTCGCCCGGGCGCGCCAGGCGCAGGCCAGTGGCGCCTTCGTCGCCGAGATCGTCGCGGTGGAGGTGGCGGGGCGCAAGGAAACCCTGAGCATCGACACCGATGAACAACCGCGCCGCGCCGATCCGGCACGCATTCCCACCCTCAAGCCGGCTTTTCGCGAAGGCGGTACCGTCACCGCGGCCAACGCCAGCTCCATCTCGGATGGCGCCGCGGCATTGCTGCTGATGCGCGCCAGCACGGCGGCGCGCGAAGGCCTGACGCCGCTGGCGACGATCCGTGGCCATGCCGCCCATGCCGGCGCGCCGGGCGACTTTCCCACCGCGCCCATCGGCGCCATCCGCACCCTGCTCGCGCGCATCGACTGGCAGCTGAACGACGTCGACCTGTTCGAGATCAACGAAGCCTTCGCCGTGGTGGCACTGGCCGCCCAAGATGCCCTGGGGCTGGACCCGGAGCGCCTGAACGTGCACGGTGGCGCCTGTGCCCTGGGCCATCCCATCGGCGCCTCCGGCGCGCGGATCCTGGTGACCCTGATCCAGGCGCTGCGCCAGCGCGGTCTGCGCCGGGGCGTGGCCGCCATCTGCATCGGCGGTGGCGAGGCCACGGCCATGGCGCTGGAACTCAACGACTAGACAAGGACAAGACCATGAGCGAACCCTCTGCCGAATCGACCCTGCTGCTGGAGATCGAGGCGCGCGTCGCCCTCATCACCCTCAACCGCCCCAAGGCGCTCAACGCCCTCAATGCCCAGCTGCTGCACGAGCTGGATGCCATGCTGGCGCGTCTGGACGCCGATCCCGAGGTCGGTTGCGTGGTGCTCACCGGCTCGGCCAAGGCCTTCGCCGCCGGCGCCGATATCAAGGAAATGGCGGGGCAGGGCTATCCGCAGGTCTACCTGGACGATTATTTCCGCGTCGCCGATCGCATCGCCGAGCGGCGCAAGCCGCTGATCGCCGCCGTGGCCGGCTACGCCCTGGGCGGTGGCTGCGAACTGGCGCTGCTGTGCGACTTCATCTATGCCGCCGACACCGCGCGCTTCGGCCTGCCGGAGATCACCCTGGGCGTCATTCCCGGCATCGGCGGCACCCAGCGCCTGACCCGCGCCCTGGGCAAGGCCAAGGCCATGGAGCTGTGCCTGACCGGACGCCAGCTGCCCGCCGCCGAAGCCGAGCGCGCCGGCCTGGTCGCCCAGGTGTTTCCCGCCGACGAATTGCTGGAGCGCACCCTGGAAGCCGCCCGCGGCATCGCCAGTCGCTCGCTGCCGGCGACCCTGCTGCTCAAGGAGAGCGTCAATCGCGCCTTCGAGACCAGCCTGGCCGAGGGTATCCGCTTCGAGCGCCGGGTCTTCCATTCGCTGTTCGCCAGCGCCGATCAGAAGGAAGGCATGGCCGCCTTCGTCGAGAAGCGCCCGGCGAAGTTCGAGCATCGTTGAGCGCTCCCGGCGCTTCTCGGAGGCGCTAGACTGGCCGTTTCCGCCCAGCGTCGCAGAGCCTTCGGATGCGTATCGACCCCTTGCCACCCCTGACCAATCTGATTGCCTTCGAGGCAACGGTCAGGCTTGGCAGCTTTACCCGTGCCGCGCTCGAGCTCAATCTCACGCAAAGCGCCATCAGCCGTCAGGTGGCGCAGCTGGAGGCCTTTCTCGGTCGCGCGCTGTTTCGGCGAGAGCACAAGCGGCTGCACCTGACCGTCTCCGGGCAGCGCTATGCCGAGCGGGTCCAGCAACTCTTGGCGGGCCTGGCGGAAACCACCGCCGAGGTCATGGATCTCAGTGGCGAGCAGCAACTGGTCCTGGCCTGCTCCTCGGGCGTCGCCGCCCTGTGGCTGGGTCCGCTGATCGGCCATTTTGCCAGTGCCTTTCCCGGCATCGACGTGCGCCTGCGGGTGCTGGACAACCTCGATACCCTGCTCAAGCCCGAATTCGATCTGGCGCTCTATTTCCTGCGGGAACCGCCGCCGCCGGGATTGGCCGGTCGCCAGTTGTTTCCCGAATGGGTAGGCGCCTATTGCGCCCCGGACTACCTGGGCGGCCAGCAGCTGTCACCCCCGGAGCTGCTCGACCGGCGCCTGCTGATGATCGAGGACGGGCAGCGACGCTGGCTGTCCTGGACGGAGTGGTTCGCGCGGCTAGGCTATCCAGCCCCGCGGATCCGCCAGCGGCTCACCGTGAGTCAGTACCCCATCCTAGTCGATCTGGCGATTGCCGGTCACGGTATCGTCCTGGGCTGGCGCCCCATGATCGATGCCCACCTGCGCTCGGGTGCGCTGGTCGAAGCCTGTAGCGAATGCGTGCAGGGGCAGGGGGGTTACTACCTGCTGTGGCCGGGCGATCGCCAGCCGGGCCTGGCGACGCGCCGTTTCGAAGCCTGGCTTAACGACGCCCTGAGCGCGTCACCTTGACCCCTCTTGCATGCGCCTGGCGCATGCAAACCCCTGCAATCAGCGTTTTCCTGCGTCCCGGGTAGCCCCTTAAGCTCGGCGGCAGAGGGCGGAGATCCTCGTCCTGTTTCCTTTATCGAAACTGCCGTCGCCGGTGCAGGGACTCCCGAGTTTCCTGCGCGACTCGCATTCAGGGAGCCAACAATGCAGAGCGCCACGACCTTCCCCCAGCCGTCCACCGCCCACCGCCGCCAGGCCAACAAGGCGGTCGTCGCCACCGTGATCGGCAACGGTCTGGAGTGGTTCGACTTCACCGTCTACAGCTTCTTCTCCGTGATCATCGCCAAGGTGTTCTTTCCGACCGCCAGCGAACTCACCTCCTACCTCCTGGCCCTGGCCACCTTTGGCGTCGGTTTCTTCATGCGGCCAGTAGGGGGCATCCTGCTCGGCATCTACTCCGATCGCCGCGGCCGCAAGGCGGCGCTGTCGCTGACCATCCTCTTGATGGCCGCCGGTACCCTGATCATCGCCGTGACCCCGGGCTATGCCCAGTGGGGGCTGTTCGCCCCGGCGCTCATCGTCTTCGCGCGATTGCTGCAGGGCTTTTCCGCGGGTGGCGAGATGGGCAGCGCGACCGCCTTTCTCACCGAGCACGCGCCCGCTGGGCAAAAGGCCTACTACTCCAGCTGGATCCAGGCCAGCATCGGGGTGGCGGTCGCCCTGGGTGCAGGCGCCGGCGCGCTGCTGTCGGCGTTGCTGACCCCGGAGCAACTCGAGAGCTGGGGTTGGCGCCTGCCGTTTCTGTTCGGCTCCCTGATCGGCCCCGTCGGTTTCTACATCCGTAGCCGCATCGACGAAACCCCGGCCTATGCCACCGTCGAGCGTGCCCAGTCGCCGCTGCGGGAGGTAGTGCGCATCTATCCCCGCCAGACCGCGATCACCTTTTCCATGGTCGTGCTCTGGACGGTCTGCACCTACTCCGTGCTGTTCTACCTGCCGTCCTACTCCACCCGGGTGCTCGGTCTGCCCAGTGGGCTGGGCTTCACCGCCGGCGTACTCGGTGGCCTGGTATTGCTGGTGGCGACGCCGCTGGTAGGGCGCCTGGCCGATCGCCAGGGCAAGCGACCCTGGCTGCTGGGGTCGGCCATCGCCATCTTCTGCCTCGCCTGGCCGTTGTTCTGGATGCTCAATCGCTGGCCGGGCCTGGCTTCCCTGCTGGTGTTCCAGGCCGTGCTGGGACTGCTGATCTCCGGCTATCTGGGCGGTCTGCTGGCGGCCTTCGGCGAGTTGTTGCCGACCCGGGTGCTCTCCACCGGACTGTCGGTGGCCTACAACTTCGCCGTGACCCTGTTCGGCGGCTTCGCCACCTTTACCGTGACCTGGCTGATCGCCGCCACCGGCAGCCCGCTGGCGCCGGCCTTCTACATCATGTTCGCCGCGGCCATCAGTGCCGTGGGCGCGGCGCTGTTTCGCGACGCCGCCAGCGAGCAACCTTCGGGAGAATCCGCATGACTCAAAGCACCTCTCTACTGCTGCGCAACGGCAAGCTGCTGGATCTGGCGAGCGGCACCCTGATCACCGGCAAGGAAGTCCTGGTGGAGGGTGAGCGCATTACCGCCGTGCGCGACCAGAGCGCTGCGCCGCCGGCAGGCGTCACCGTCATCGATCTGGGCGGCCGCACCCTGATGCCCGGCCTCATCGATTGCCATGTGCATGTTCTGGCCTCCAGCGCCAACCTGGGTTTCAACGCCCTGCAGCCGAACGCCATCATCATGTACCGCGCCCTGCCGATCCTGGGCGCCATGCTCGAGCGCGGCTTCACCACCGTCCGCGATGCCGGCGGCGCGGACTGGGCGCTGGCGCGCTCCATCGCCCTGGGACTGGTGCCGGGCCCGCGGATCTTCGCCTCCGGCAAGGCGCTGTCGCAGACCGGCGGCCATGGCGACATGCGGGCGCGTGGGGAGCTGCTGCTGAACGAGCCGTGCAGTTGCTGCTTCCGCGCCGGTGCCATCGCCCGGGTGGTGGACGGGGTGGACAACGTGCGCAAGGCGGTGCGCGAGGAACTGCAGCAGGGCGCCAGCCAGATCAAGATCATGGCCTCCGGCGGGGTGTCCTCGCCCACTGATCCCATCGCCAATACCCAGTACAGCGAAGCCGAGATCCGCGCCATCGTCGAGGAAGCCGAAGCGGCCAATACCTATGTGATGGCCCATGCCTATACCGCCCGCGCCATTCGCCGCGCCGTGGCGTGCGGGGTGCGCACCATAGAGCACGGCAATCTGGTCGACCGGGAGACGGCGCAGCTGATGCGCGAGCGGGGCGCCTTCGCCGTGCCCACCCAGGTGACCTACGAGATGCTCGCCGAGCACGGCGCCCGCTATGGGCTGCCAGCGGATTCCGTGGCCAAGATCGAAGACGTCCGCCTGGCCGGCCGTCGCGCCCTGGAATTTTTCGCCGAGGCGGGCGTACCCATGGGCTACGGCTCCGACCTGCTGGGCGAGATGCACGAATACCAGACCCAGGAACTGCGCATCCGCGCCGAGGTGCTGGGCAATCTGGAAGCCTTGCGCAGCGCCACCAGCGTCGCGGCGCGCATCCTCGAACGGGAGGGCGAGCTGGGTTGCATCGCGGCTGGCGCCCTGGCGGATCTGCTGGTCGTGGATGGCGATCCCTTGACCGATATTTCCTGCCTGGTGGGGCAGGGCGAGCGGTTGGACGTCATCCTGCAGGGCGGCCGTCTGGTAAAGAATCGCCTCGGGTGAAGGGAGACTTGCCGGCCTGGCGTGGTCCCCTGTAGCAGTCAATGACCATGGAGAATTCGCGATGCCCCTCGCCGCAACCGAACTCGGCAGTCACTACCAGGCCTACCTCGACTGCCTCAACCGCCAGGCCTGGACGGAGCTGGGCCGTTATGTCGACGAAGCCGTCGAGCACAACGGCCGGCCCCTGGGATTGGCGGGCTACCAGGCCATGCTGGAAGGCGATCATGCCGCCATTCCCGATCTGCACTTCGCGGCGCGCTTGCTGGTCGTGGAAGCGCCCTGGCTGGCCGCGCAACTGGACTTCGACTGCACGCCACGCGGCGAGCTGTTCGGGCTGGCGGTGAACGGACGGCGGGTGCGTTTCAGCGAGCACGTCTTCTATCGCTTCGAGAACGGGCGAATCCGGGAGGTGCGCTCGGTGATCGACACCGCCGCCATCGCTGCCCAGCTGGCCGAGGGCTAACCCTCTCGGGTCTGGCGCTGGCGATAGCCCAGGGGGCTCAAGCCCGTCCACTTGCGAAAGGCGCGCTGGAAGGAGCGGGGATCGGCGAAACCCAGACGCAGGGCCAGCTCCTCCAGGGGCAGGGCGCCCTGATCCAGCTGGCGGCAGGCCAGGCGGCAGCGACGTTCGTCCTTGAGGCGCTGGTAGGTCTGGCCGCTCGCCGCCAGCTGGCGTCTCAGGGTCGCAGCCGAAAGACCCAGGGTCGCGGCCAGGCTGACGGCGTCCGGCCAGTCTTCCGGGGCACGACTGCGCAGCAGGGCGCGGATGCGGACGATCAGACTGGCGTCGTCGCGATAGTGCACCAGCAGATTGCCCGGTGCGGCGGCGATGAAGCGACGCGCATCCGCGGCACTGCGGCGGATCGGCAGGCCCAATACGGCGGCGTCCAGCAGCAGGCAGTCTTCGCCGCGGGCGAAGCTGAGGTGGGTGCCGAAGCGCTGGCGATAGTCGGCCAGCAGTTCCGCCGGCGGCTCCTGGGCGGTAAGGCGAATCTCCGCCAGTGGCAAGCGGCGGCCCACCAGCCAGCAGGCCAGGCCGTGCAGGATCAGCCAGAGGGTAAAGACGGCAAAGCTGCCCGGCAGGCTGCCGGGGCCCAGCCGCAGGGTCGCCTGCCCGCCATTGCGCTGCAGGCGCAGATCGACGCCCAGGGTCAGGCGCAGGAAGTCGGTGCTCTGCCGCAGGGCGTCACCGAGGGTCGGTTGCAGGCGGGTGCTCTGGCAGAGAAAGGCAAAGCTGCCAGCCGGGAGCGGGCGTGGGCCAAGGGCGAAGAACTCGTCATCGAAACGCCACGCCAGGCGATACCACAGCTGGCCGAACAGCGGCGCCGAGAGGCGCTCGCGGTCAAGCAGCAGCTCGGCTGGCTGGACGCCTTCGGCAGCGAGCAGGGCCTCCGGCGCCTGACCACTGCGCCGGCACAGCCCGGCCAGGGCTTCGTCGAGGATGCCCGGCGCCAGGCTGTCGCGCGGCAGGTCGGTCACAGATGCAGGGCCCGGCCCAGGGCGCGCAGCGCCGCTTCCTGCACCGCTTCGCCCAGGGTGGGGTGGGGGTGCAGGGTGGCGGCGACGTCTTCCAGTTGCATGCCCATTTCCAGGCTGTGGGAAAAGGCCGTGGCCAGTTCCGCCACCTGCTGCCCGGTGGCCTGCCAGCCAAGGATGCGATGGTCGTCCGCACGAGCCACCACCCGCACGAAGCCTTCCGGCGCCTCCAGGGTGAGGGCACGGCCATTGGCGGCGAAGGGGAAGCTGGCGACCTTGGTCTCCAGCCCCTGGGCCTTGGCCTGCTCCGGGGTCAGGCCGACCACCACGATTTCCGGATCGGTGTAGCAGACCGCCGGGATGGCGACCGGCGCGAAGCGCCGCCGCTTGCCGGCGATCAGCTCGGCGACCACCTCGCCCTGGGCCATGGCGCGATGGGCCAGCAGGGGTTCGCCGGTGAGATCACCGATGGCCCAGACGTCGGTCATGCTGGTACGGCAGCCGTCGTCGACGCGGATATAGCGGCCGTCGTAGTCCAGCGGCAGGCGATCCAGGCCTTCGGTGCGGGGCCGGCGACCGGCCGCCACCAGGATGCGCTGGGCCGGCAGGATCTGCTCCTCGCCGTCACCGCGGGTCATTCGCAGGCCAGCGCCGTCCGCGGCCAGCCCGGCGACGGTGCAGCCCAGGTGGAGTTCGATGCCCAGGCGTTCCAGCCGCTGGCGCAGCGGCGCCGTGAGCTCGGCATCGTAGCCGGGCAGCAGGCGCGATTGAGCCTCCACCACCGCGACCCGGGCGCCCAGCTTGCGATAGGCGATGCCCAGCTCGAGGCCGATATAGCCGGCGCCCACCACCACCAGATCCTCGGGGATTGCCGAGGGCGACAAGGCCTCGGTGGCCGAGATCACCGGGCCACCGAAGGGCAGGCTGGGCAATTCCACCGAGGTGGAACCCATGGCCAGCACCAGGTGTTCGGTACGGATGCGCAGCCGTTCGCCACCGGCGCGCTGCACCTCCACGGTCTTGCCGTCGAGGATCTCGGCCCAGCCCTCGACCACCGTCACCCCCTGCTTCTTGAGCAGGGCGGCGACGCCGGTGGTGAGGCGATCGACGATGCCGTTCTTCCAGGCCACGGCCTGGCCAAGGTCCAGTTCCGGGCGGCCATGGCGGATACCAAGGGCGCCCTGGTCGGCGCGACCGCAGGCGCGATGGTATTCCTCGGCGACATGGATCATCGCCTTGGAGGGGATGCAGCCGACGTTGAGGCAGGTACCGCCAAGGGCGGCGCCCTCCACCAGGGTGGTGGCGATGCCCAGCTGAGCGGCGCGCAGGGCGGCGACATAACCGCCGGGGCCGCCGCCGATGATGAGGAGTCGGGTGTCCATGGCTACTCCAGGAAGAGGGTGGCGGGTTGTTCGAGCAGCTGGCGCACGGCCTGGATGAAGCTGGCGGCGTCCTGGCCATCGATCAGCCGGTGGTCGAAGGAAGCGGAGAGATTCATCAGCTTGCGCGGCACCACCAGCCCATGGCGGAAGGCCGGGCGCTCGACGATGCGATTGACGCCGATGATGGCCACTTCGGGATGGTTGATGATGGGCGTGGAGGCGATGCCCCCCAGCGGACCCAGGCTGCTGATGGTCAGGGTCGAGCCGGAGAGTTCGTCGCGACCGGCCTTGCCGCCGCGCACCGCGGTGGCCAGCCGGGCCACCTCTTGGGCGCAGCCCCAGAGATCCAGCGCCTCGGCATGGCGGACCACCGGCACCGCGAGCCCCTGTTCGCCCTGGGTGGCGATGCCCAGGTGCACCGCGCCATAGCGCGTCACGGTGCTGCTCTCTTCGTCGAAGCGCGCATTCATCTGCGGAAAGTCCCGCACCGCCACCACCAGGGCTCGCGCCAGGAAGGGCAGCAGGGTGAGGTGGGCACGACGACCCTGCCAGCGCTGATTGAGGGTGGCGCGCAGGGCTTCCAGCTCGGTGACATCCACCTCTTCCACATAGGTGAAGTGGGGGATATGCCGTTTGGCGGCCTGCATCTTCTCGGCGATCTTGCGTCTCAGGCCGATCAGCGGGATGCGCTCCTCGCCACTGCGTTTCGCCAGGCCACCGCCGCCGGTGGCGGGCGGCAAGCCGGCGTCGCGTTGCTGCACATAGGCCTCCAGATCGCCATGCAGGATGCGCCCGCCCTGACCGCTACCGGTGACGAAGCGGAGTTCGATGCCTAGGTCCCAGGCGTGCTGGCGTACCGCGGGAGACGCCAGCGGCGGACTGCCGGGGGCCGGGCGGGAAGCTGGTCGGTCGTCGTCGCGCGGGACCTCCGCTTCCGGGCGTCGCGGGGCCGGGGCCGTCTCGGGCGTGGGCGCTTCCGCCTTCGGTGCTGGCGCCGGCGCGGCTGCCACCGGCGCGGGGCGACTGGTCTCGCGCAGATTGCCGTCGCCGGCCACCTCCAGGCGGATCAGCTCGGCGCCCACCGCCAGCACCTGACCGGGCTCGCCGCCCAGGGCGACCACCCGGCCCACCACCGGCGAGGGAATCTCCACCATGGCCTTGTCGGTCATGACGTCGGCCAGGGTCTGGTCTTCGCCGACCTCGTCGCCCACCGCCACGTACCACTTGACCAGTTCCACCTCGGCGATGCCTTCGCCGATGTCGGGCATCTTGATGACATGGGTACCCATCTCAGACCTCCATCACGCGCTTGAGCGCGGCGCCGACCCGGGAGGGACCCGGGAAGTAGTCCCATTCCTGGGCGTGGGGATAGGGGGTATCCCAGCCGGTCACCCGCTCGATGGGCGCCTCCAGGCGATGGAAGCAGTGCTCCTGCATCAGGGACACCAGCTCGGCGCCATAGCCGCAGGTGCGGGTGGCCTCGTGGACCACCACGCAGCGACCGGTCTTGTTCACCGAATCGGTGAGGGTCTGCAGGTCCAGCGGCCAGAGGCTGCGAATGTCGATCACCTCGGCGTCGATGCCGGTCTCGGCGGCCGCCGCCAGGGCGACCCAGACGGTGGTGCCATAGGTCAGCACCGTGACCTGCTTGCCGGGACGGACCACCGCGGCGCGTTCCAGCTCGACCCGGTAGTAGCCGTCCGGCACGGCGCTGGCCGGATGGCCGGACCAGGGCGTCACCGGGCGGTCGTGATGGCCGTCGAAGGGGCCGTTGTAGAGGCGCTTGGGTTCGAGAAAGATCACCGGATCGTCGCTCTCGATGGAAGCGATCAGCAGGCCCTTGGCGTCATAGGGGTTGGAGGGCATCACGGTGCGCAGGCCGCAAACCTGGGTGAACATGGCCTCGGGACTCTGGCTGTGGGTCTGGCCGCCATAGATGCCGCCGCCGCAGGGCATGCGGAACACCAGCGGCGAGGTGAACTGGCCCACCGAGCGATAGCGCAGGCGCGCCGCCTCGGAGACGATCTGGTCGATGGCCGGGTACACGTAGTCGGCGAACTGGATCTCCGCCACCGGTCGCAGGCCGTAGGCGCCCATGCCCACCGCGGCGCCGGCGATACCGTTCTCCGAGATGGGCGCGTCGAATACCCGCGAGGCGCCATATTTGGCCTGCAGGCCCTCGGTGCAGCGAAAGACGCCGCCGAAATAGCCGACGTCCTCGCCGAACACCACCACGTTGCTGTCGCGTTCGAGCATCACGTCCATGGCCGAGCGGATGGCCTGGATCATGGTCAGGGTGCTGCGGCTGCCGGCCTGGGTCGGCAGGTCGGTTTCCTGTTGTACGGTCATGGCGTCACTTCCCGAGCTGTTGGCGTTGGCGGCGCAGGTGCGGCGGCAGGTCCTGGTAGACCTCCTCGAACATGTCGGCGGCGCTGGGGGCGAGATCGCTGGCGAAGGTGCCGTGGGCTTCGGCGGCCTTCTGGGCAGCGGCCACCTCGGCTTCCAGCTCGGCGCTCAGCGCCTGGTGCTGTTCGTCCGACCAGAGGCCACGACCGATCAGGTGTGCTTTAAGCCGGTCGATGGGATCGCCCAGGGGGAAGTGCGTCCAGTCGTCGGCGGGACGGTACTTGGATGGGTCGTCCGAGGTGGAGTGGGGGCCGGCGCGATAGGTCACCCACTCGATCAGGGTCGGCCCCAGGTTGCGCCGGGCGCGTTCGGCGGCCCAGCGCGAGGCGGCCAGCACGGCGAGAAAGTCATTGCCATCCACCCGCAGGGCGGCGATGCCGTAGCCGAGGCCACGGGTGGCCAGGGTGATGCCTTCACCGCCGGCGATGGCCTGGAAGGTGGAGATGGCCCACTGGTTATTGACGATGTTGAGGATCACCGGCGCCCGGTAGACGTGGGCGAAGGTGAGGGCGGCGTGGAAATCGCCTTCGGCGGTGGCGCCGTCGCCGATCCAGCCGGCGGCGATGCGGGTGTCACCCTTGATCGCCGAGGCCATGGCCCAGCCCACCGCCTGGATGTACTGGGTGCCCAGGTTGCCGGAGATGGAAAAGAAGCCGAGGTCGCGGTAGGAGTACATCACCGGCAGCTGGCGACCCTTGAGTGGATCCCGGGCGTTGGACAGCAGCTGGCAGATCATCTCGTCCAGCGGCGCCTCGCGGGCGATGAGGATGCCCTGTTGACGATAGGTGGGGAAATGCATGTCGTCCGGGCGCAAGGCCAGGGTCTGGCCGACGGCGATGGCTTCCTCGCCCAGGCACTGCATATAGAAGGACAGCTTCTTCTGCCGCTGGGCCTTGAGCATCCGCGCATCGAACAGCCGGGTCTTGAGCATGGCCCTGAGGCCCTGCAGCAGCAATTCGGGCGCTTCTTCGGTGGCCCAGGGGCCGACGGCGCGACCCTCTTCGTCGAGGATGCGGATCAGCTGGGTCGCCAGCTCGCGGGTATCCACCGGTGCCACGTCGATGGGCGGCTTTTCCGCACGGCCGGCGGGGCAGAGTTGCAGGTAGCTGAAGTCGGTGGGACGTCCCGGTCGGCCGCTGGGTTCGGGAACGTGCAAGCGCAGGGGTGGGTAGTCGCTCATGGCCGCCCCTCCTGGTGGAAGAGGGTGCGGGTGGGTCGCAGGACGGGTTGGCCGTCCGGATGCGATGCAGGGTGCCACATGGTGGAGGCCTCGGCATTCTTGTTATTGGTCGCCTGAGTATAGGCCGGCATGGCTAGCCGTTTTGCCGCAATTTCGGGGTGGGCAGTCCGGCCTTTTGGTGCTATTGAACTTCGTACAAGAACAACAGTAGAGGTTTTGCACCATGGCTGGTCTGGACCGTATCGACCTGCGCATCCTCAACGCCCTGTCCGCCGATGGCCGCCTGAGCTGGCGCGATCTGGCGCAGAAGATCGGGCTGTCGCTGACCCCGACGCTACGGCGGGTCAAGCGGCTGGAGGAGGAGCGTTACATCCAGGGCTATCATGCCCAGCTCGATGAAACCCGGCTGGCGGGCAGTGTCAGCGTCTTCGTGTCGGTGCGCCTGGAAAAGCAGTCCACGGACTACCTGCGCGCCTTCGAGCGGGAGATCGTCAAGGCGCCCCAGGTGATGAGCTGTTTCCAGATGACCGGGGATGCGGACTATGTATTGCGGGTGGTGGTGCAGGATCTCGCAGCCTACCAGCACTTTCTCGCCGAGACCCTGACCTGCATTCCCGGGGTGGCCAGCGTGACATCGGCCTTCTCGCTCAAGGCCGTGCTGTTGCGACCGGCGCCGTTGCTTTAAGGCGCGTGCAACGACTAGCGGATACCGAGGGAAGTGCGGACCTGCTGCGCCTGGGTGGCGCAATAGGCGCGGTCCCGCAGGCGGGCGGTATCCAGCATCAGGGTCAGGCGACGTTCGCTGGCGGGACGACAGACTTGCACCGGCAGACCGCCATCCGGGGTCAGGGGGCCGAACAGGCAGTCGATATTGGGCAGCTGGGCGACGAACTGGTGGGTGAGGGCAAGCATTGTTGTTGTCCGAAGTACCGAGGTGGCGATGTGACACCATTCACATCGCCAGGGTTCCTCAATCTTCAGGCGCTGGGCGTAACAGAATAGGCGACGCCATTCACGGCATCGATCAATTGACCAATGGACCAGGGCTTGGGCAGGAAGCGTACCTTGCACTTGATGCTGGCGGTGGACGGCGTTTCGTAACCGGACATGACAATAATGGGCATATCTGCCCAGCGTTGGCACACCAGATTGGCCAGTTGAGCGCCATCCATGGAGCCGGGCATGCGGATGTCCGTCAACAGGATGTCGATATTGGCGTCCTCTTTCTCCAACAGTGACAAGGCAGCATCGGCGGAGTCAGCGGCGATGATATTGAAGCCTTCGGGTTCGAGGATCTCGGTAACGAAATCCGCGACCAGTGGCTCGTCGTCCACCACCAGGATGGTGGGTCGGAAGACAGGGGTTCCCGGCTGTTCTGCGCGCATGACTGGACCTTATATACAAGACGTTGCTGAGCCTTGGATAGCAGCGATCCGGGAAAATTCCCCAGGCCATGCGCCACTGAATCTGGCGTCAGATTTCTGTCTTCGTGCCGTGATTATTTTGTCGCGTGCAGCTTTCGCACGCTGCGACGCCATGCCACGCATATTTGGTTACGTTTCCTGCAAAGGCTCTAGAGCGGTGCTTTGCGACACCCTGCGGTCGTGCATGACCACCGCCGCGGTGAAAGGTTTCAGCGACCTGGCATATGACTTGTATTGGGTAAGGCAACTGCAGGACGCAGAGTGCTTTTCTTGTCACGTCCCAGTGGCCTTACCTAAACCCAGGCTTTGCTCGTACACAAAGGACATCGACGCCACGCCTCCCAAAGCAGTATCTGTCCATGACGCCTATCCGCTCCCTCGCTACCGCCCTTCGTCGTCCGCTCGCCGCGGCCGCTACCGTTCTCGCGCTGTCCGCTGGCGTTGCCCAGGCCGAGCCTGTCAGCCTGGTCGGTCTGAATCTGTCGGGTGCGGGCTTCGCGCCCCAGGTGCTGCCCGGCATCAATGGCACCAACTACATCTTCCCGGTGGAGGCCTACTTCCAGCAGTGGAGCGCGCGGGGCGTCAAACTGATCCGTTTCCCCATCATCTGGGAGCGCCTGCAACCCAAGCTGGGCGGCCCACTGGACAGTGCCTACGTCGCCCTGGTGAACCAGACCTTCGGCTATGCGCAAAAGCACGGCATCAAGATCATCCTCGACCTGCACAACTATGCCCGCTATCGCGGTCAGGTGATCGGCACCAGCGGCGTCCCCTATGCCCGCTATCAGGAGATCATGACCCACATTGCGCGGCAGTGGAGCGGCCAGTCCTCGCTGTACGCCTACGACATCATGAACGAGCCCCACGATGCCATGGCCTACTGGCCGACCGCGGCCCAGTACGGCATCAATGGCGTGCGCGCGGTGGACAGCACCCGTCCGGTCATCGTCGAAGGCAACGGCTGGTCGAGCGCCACCCGCTGGGCCGAGTTCAACGATGCCCTGCTGGGGCTGAAGGATCCGGCCAACAACATCATCTTCTCGGCGCATTCCTACTTCGACGAGAACGCTGGCGGCAGCTACGACAAGACCGACGTCAACAAGCTCGACGCAAACTATGGCGTGACCCGGGTGAAGCCCTTCGTCGATTGGCTGAAGAAGAACGGCAAGCGCGGCTATATCGGTGAATTCGGCGTACCGGACAACAATCCGCGCTGGAACCTGCTGATGGACAACATGCTGGCCTACCTCAAGCAGAACTGCATCCCGGCCTCCTACTGGGCCGCGGGTCCGGGCTGGGGCAGCTACTTCATGTCGGTGGAGCCGATCAATGGCCAGGAGCGGCCGCAGTGGCCGACCCTGCGCAAGTACCTGGACGACAGCAGCTGCACCGCCATCGGCCCGGTCGCCAGCGGCAGCACCACCCCGGCCAACGGTGGTGGCACGGCCGGCAACAGCGGTTCGGCTGGCGGTAGCGCCGGCGCCGTGGGCAATTCCGGCAGCGGCAGCAGCGCCGGCAACACCGGAAACGCAGGCAGTAATGCAGGCGTTCAGGTGCCGCCGAGCAATGGCGCGACCGCAGGCACGGTTACCTCGGTGATCAACGACTTCACCAACTCGGACTGGCACAAGGGGGTGTTCCTCAAGAAGGCCGCCGTCTCGGTACCCGGGACCGCGGTGAATCGCGCCGCCTTCAAGGCCGGTGCCTACCTGACCACCGCGGATGGCCAGGTGCGGCGGATCTCCTCGGTGCAGGCCGGCAACAGCCTGGGGGTCTTCACCGAAGGCACGCCCTTCAACGGCAACGCCGTGGGCTATCCCAAGACCGTGACCGTGTCGCCCACCGGGGTGACCAGCGCCGCCAGCGTCAGCAGCGCCATCAACGACTTCACCAATGCCGACTGGAACCGCGGCGTCTACCGTCGCGCCGCGGCCATCTCCATCCCGGCCACCGCGGCCAATCGCTCGGCCTTCAAGCTGGGTGGCTCGGTACGCCTGGTCAATGGCCAGATCCTCAAGATCAGCTATGTGCAGGATGGCGCCAACAACCTGGGGGTGTTCTTCGACGCCAGCCGCCTGGATGCCAGCGTCGGCTACCCCAACACCCTGGTGTCCTTCAGCCGCTGATCCCCGGGATCGGGCAATAAAAAACCCGGTGGCCAAAGGTCACCGGGTTTTTTATTGCCTGCTCAGAGATGGATGAAGGTGGTGACCTCACCCGGCTGCACGCGGCATTCGTCGACGGCATGGATCACCCCGGTGGTCAGGGCCGCTTCCGGACTCAGCAGCCGGGCGTTGGCCTTGAGGCAGCTGTGGATGTCCAGGGCCTCGGCGGCACCGGCGGTGCGCTCGGCGACGATGCGGGCATAGAGATCCAGGTCGTAGTCCAGGCACATGGCGTATTCGGCCATGCGCGCATGGTCCACCGAGTTGTTCAGATTCCAGTAGAAGGAGTGGTAGAGGAATTTGCTGTGACGACTGGCGGTGCGGTGTTCGCCGGCCAGGAAGAGGATGTTGCCCATGGACTCGACGGTGCCCAGGTTGTGGGTATGCACCGGCAGCGGCAGGGACAGCAGGAAGTTGTACATCGTGAAGCCGTAGCTGCAATCGCCGCCCATGGTGGCGATCTTGAGCAGGATGCGCGAGGCGTCCTGCTGCACGGCCTGGGAGCACTGGGCGATCAGCTGGCCGCAGCTGGTGGAATTGATGGGACCGGTGAAATGGATGACATGGGTGCTCATGGGGCCTACCGACGCGCCGGGGAGCCCGACAGAGGGCAGGGCTCTATGTCTTCTGATTCGGCGATTTTCGGGTGGGCTTGAGCGCTGGCGTCGGCTGGCCGACGAAACGCGTCCCGAGCGGATGGGCTGTGCCCGGGTAGAGGCGCGGTCTCAGCGCAGCAGCAGCATCGGTACTTCGGTCTTGTGCAGCAGCTGGGTGGTGCGACTGCCGCGCAGGAAGCGCCAGACCGAGGAGTGACTGTAGGCGCCCATGATCAGCAGGTCGGCCCGGCGTTCGTCGAGGTGGCGGGGGACGATGCGCTCCACGTCGCCATGGGCGACGGTGGTGTCGACCCGGCAACCGGCGCTGCGCAGCAGCAGGGCCAGGTCATCCAGGCGCTTGCGCAGGACCGGATCGTCTTCGCCGACGCGCAGCAGGGTGCCGCTCATGCCGGCCAGCAGCGGACTGCGCGCCAGCGCCAGGATGCCCTGGTGGGTGGCTTCCCGGCCGTCATAGGCGATGGTGAATTGCCGCGGCGGCTTGAACGGCCCCGAACAGATCAGGATCGGCCGGTGCACGGCGCGGACCACGGCCTCCAGCTGGCTGCCGATGCCGCTGTCCCCGGAGCGCTCGCCGCGCTTGCCGATCACCAGCAGGCGGGTGTCGGCTTCCAGGGTCTTGAGGGTATCCACCAGCCCCTCGGGGCGGCGCAGGATCTGCGGCGCCGAGGTCAGGCCCTGCTGCAGCAGGCGTTGGCGGGCATTGAGCAGCAGCGCCTTGGCCATGCCGGCGCCGACGTCATCGTCCAGATAGACCGGGGCGCCGTTGGCGACCTTCTTGCCGCTGCTGGCCGACTCCTGCACGTGCAGCAGGGTGACGGGCGCGTCCAGTCGTCGCGACAACCAGGCGGTGTGGTCGCAGACGCTTTCGGCGTGGGGAGATCCATCGATGCAGGCGAGCAGGGAGGCCATAACGGTATTCCTTGGCAAGACCGGGACCAGACACGATCCCTGTCAGGAGCGTAGCACCCGCCCAGTGCTGTCCAGATGACGCCTGGGTGTCATCTTCGGCTTTTGCTGGGCAGATCACGGCCGTCATCCCGGACGCCCTCACATTTCGTAGCGATCGAGTTCCCGGGTGATCAGCAGGCGCTGGATTTCACTGGAGCCTTCGTAGATCTGGGTGATGCGGATGTCGCGGTAGTACTGCTCCACCGGGTAGTCCTCCAGGTAGCCGTAGCCGCCATGAATCTGGATGGCCTTGGAGCACACCCATTCGCCCGTCTCGGTGGCGAACAGCTTGGCCTGGGAGGCTTCGCTCAGACAGGGCTGGCCCGCCGTGCGCAGTCGCGCCGCATGCAGGATCAGCAGCCGCGCGGCATTGAGGCGCGTATGCATGTCCGCCAGCATGTTGGCGATGCTCTGGTGCTGGATGATCGCCTTGTCGAACTGGATGCGCTCGCGGGCATAGCCGAGCGCCGCTTCGAAGGCCGCGCGGGCGATCCCCAGCGCCTGGGCGGCGATGCCGATGCGGCCGCCTTCCAGGTTGGACAGGGCGATGGCCAGCCCCTTGCCGCGCTCGCCCAGCAGGTTGGCCGCCGGGATGCGGCAGTTGTCCAGGGTGACCGCGCAGGTGTCGGAGGCGCGCAGGCCCATCTTGTGCTCGGTGCGCTCGACGCGAAAGCCGGGGGTGTCGGTAGGCACCAGAAAGGCCGACAGGCCCTTCTTGCCCAGCTCCGGATCGGTCACCGCGAAGACGATGGCCAGGCCCGCGCGGCGACCGTTGCTGACGAATTGCTTGCTGCCATTGAGCACCCAGCTGTCACCGTCGAGTACCGCCCGGGTGCGCAGGTTGTGCGCCTCGGAGCCGGCCTGGGGTTCGGTCAGGCAGAAGCAACCGATGACCTTGCCGGCGGCCAGGTCAGGCAGCCAGCGGTCCTGCTGTGCGGCACTGCCGTAGCGCAGCAGCGGGCCGCAACCCACCGAGCTGTGGATGCTCATCAGGGCGCCGAGGCTGCCGTCGCCGGCGGAGATCTCTTCCACCGCCAGGGCATAGGCGACGTAATCCAGGTAGGTGCCGCCCCATTGCTCGGGCACCACCATGCCCAGCAGGCCCAGCTCACCCAGCTGGGCGACCACGGCGTCGTCGATCCACTCGGCCTTTTCCCAGGCGCGGGCGTGGGGCGCGACCTCGCGGCGGGCGAAGTCACGCGCCAGGTCGCGGATCATGCGTTGTTCTTCGGTGAGTTCGATGTCGTGCATGGGAGCCTCCCTCAGGAATGGCGAAAATCGGCGAAAAAGGCAGCGACGCGGCGTGGATCCAGGTCCTGCCAGCGGGCCGGATTCCAGTGCGGCGTGCGGTCCTTGTCCACCAGCATGGCGCGCACCCCCTCGACGATCTCGCCCTTTTCGAACCAGCGGCGATCCAGGTGCAGCTCCAGGGCGAAGCACTGTTCCAGCGACAGCCCGCCGCCCTGGCGCAGCAACTCCAGGGCAGTGGCGACCGCCAGCGGCGAACGGGCGTCCAGGGTGGCGAGGGTCTCCTGCGCCCAGTCGCGATAGGCGGGGCGCTGCTCCGCCTCCAGGCTGGCGCGCAGCTCCTCGACGGTGGCCGCCGCAAAGTGCTCGGCGATGGCCGGGCGCAGATCGGTCAGGCGCGCGGCTTCGGCCGGCGCCGCGGCGAATTCCTGCAGCAGGGCGGCCAGGTCGGTGGGGCCCTGGGCAGTGGCTGCCTCCAGGCGCTGCAGCAGGTCGGCGTTGGCCGCTTCGGGAATGAAGACATCGGCCAGGCCGGCGGCCAGGGCATCGGCCGGACCGATCTGCACGCCGGTCAGGCCCAGATAGAGACCCAGGTGGTCGGGCAGGCGCGGCAGGAAATGGCTGGCGCCGACGTCGGGGAAATAGCCGATGGCGGTTTCCGGCATGGCCATGCGGGTGCGCTCGCTGACGATCCGCAGCCGCGCCGCCTGGACCAGGCCCATGCCGCCGCCCAGCACCAGCCCCTGGGCCAGGGCCAGCACCGGCTTGGGATAGCGGTGCAGCGCCAGGTCGAGGGCGTATTCCTCGGTGAAGAAGGTCAGGTGCAGGTCATCGCCGCGCTGGTAGCTGTCGTACAGCGCCCGGACATCGCCGCCGGCGCAGAAGGCCTTGGGCCCGTTGCCGCGGAGCACGATCACCCGCACGCCCGGGTCCTGCTCCCAGTCGCGCAGCGCCCCGTGCAGGGCGCGCACCATGTCCAGATCCAGGGCATTGAGCCCGGCCGGGCGATCGAGGGTCAGGTAGCCGACCCCGCCGCGTCTTTCCAACAGCACCTTGGCGTCGCTCATGCACCGTCCTCGTCCAGGTAGTCCTGGATGATGGCCGAGAAATCCAGCCCGCCGCCACCCGCGCGGCTGAATCTCTGGTAGAGCTGTTGCGCCACTGCGCCGAGGATCACCGGCTGCTGCACGGCGCGCGCTGCCTCGGTGGCGAGGCCCAGGTCCTTGAGCATGAGGTCGGCGGCGAAGCCGCCCTGGTAGCCGCGCGAGGCCGGCGCCTGGGGCAGTACGTCCGGATAGGGGTTGTTGACCTCCGAACTCCAGCAGCGCCCGCTGCTGGTATTGATCACTCCGGCCAGGGTCTTGGCGTCCATGCCCAGGCGGGTGCCCAGGGCCATGGCCTCGGCCACCCCGATCATGGAGATGCCCAGCAGCAGGTTGTTGGCCACCTTGGCCACCTGGCCGTTGCCGCTGGCGCCGCAGTGCACCAGGTTGCGGCCCATGGCGGCCAATAGTGGCTGGGCGCGCTGGAAGCCGGCTTCGCTGCCGCCGACCATGAAGGTGAGGGTGCCCGCCGCGGCGCCGCCGGTGCCGCCGGAGACCGGTGCGTCCAGCAATTCCAGACCGCGCTCGGCGGCGGCGCTGGCCACCGCCCGGGCGCTGAGCGGATCGATGGTGGAGGAATCGATCAGCAGGGTGCCCGGCCGGGCCCGAGCGATCAGCCCGTCGTCGCCCAGATAAACCGTCTTCACATGGGCAGCCGCGGGCAGCATGGTGATGATCACTTCCGCGCCGCTCTCGGCGACGGCGATGGGCGAGGCGGCGACCTCGGCGCCTTCGGCGCGCAGCGCTTCGAGGGCGGCGGTGGAAAGGTCATAGACGGTCAGCTGATGGCCGGCCTTGAGCAGGTTGCGGGCCATGGGCGCGCCCATGTTGCCCAGTCCCAGAAATCCCAGATGCATGCTGGCGTCTCCCTTACTTGAGGGTGATGGTGGTGTTGACGACCCCGGCGCTGCCGACGTCCTGCTCGTCGGGCCAGCGCGTGGTGATGGTCTTGGTCTGGGTATAGAAGAGCACCGCCTGCTTGCCATAGGGCCCCAGGTCGCCCAGCTTGGAGGCGCGCGAACCGCTGAAGGAGAACAGCGGCACCGGCACCGGGATAGGCACGTTGATGCCGACCTGGCCGACGTCGATGTCTTCCTGGAAGCGCCGCGCCGCGGCGCCGGAGCGCGTGAAGAGGGCGACGCCGTTGCCATTGGGGTTGGCGTTGATCAGGGCGATGGCCTCGTCGAGGGTGGCCGCGTGCATCACGCAGAGCACCGGTCCGAACAGCTCTTCGCGATACAGGGTCATGTCGGTGGTCACCCCGGAGAACAGCGTCGGGCCGACGAAGTTGCCCTTCTCGTAGCGCTCGACCTGGATGTTGCGACCGTCCAGCTCCAGGGTCGCGCCTTCGCTCACGCCGCGCTCGATCAGGCCGCTGACCCGGTCCAGCGCTTGGCAGGAGATCAGCGGGCCGACGTCGGTGCCGTGCTCGTGACCCGCACCCACCCTGAGGCTGCGCGCCTTGGCCACCAGATCCGGCACCCAGCTGTTGGCTTCGCCCACCAGTACCACCACCGAGACCGCCATGCAGCGCTGACCGGCCGCGCCGAAGGCGGCGCCCACCAGGTTGGCCAGGGTCTGCTCGCGGGGCGCGTCGGGCATCACCACCGCGTGATTCTTGGCGCCCATCATGCACTGGACGCGCTTGCCGGCTTCGCTGGCGCGGCGATAGACGTGGGTGCCCACGCGGGTGGAGCCGACAAAGGACAGCGCCTTGATGTCCGGATGATCGCAGAGGGCGTCCACCACCGCCGGTCCGCCATGGACCACGTTGAGCACCCCGGGCGGCACCCCGGCTTCCAGCGCCAGCTCGGCCAGGCGCATGGTCACCAGCGGATCCTGCTCCGACGGCTTGAGGACAAAGGTGTTGCCGCAGGCGATGGCCATGGGAAACATCCACAGCGGAATCATCGCCGGGAAGTTGAAGGGGGTGATGCCGGCGCACACGCCCAGGGGTTGCAGCAGGGTGTAGGTGTCCACCCCGCTGGCGACATTGTTGGCCAGTTCGCCCAGCTGCAGGTTGCCGATGGCCGCGGCGTGCTCCACCACCTCCAGGCCGCGGAAGACATCGCCCTCGGCGTCGGCCAGAGTCTTGCCCTGTTCGGCGGTGAGCAGCGCGGCCAGTTCGCTCATGTGCTCGCGGATCAGCTGCTGATAGCGCAGGAAGATGCGCGCCCGGGCGCCGATGGGCGTCTTGCGCCAGGTGGCGAAGGCCGCCTTGGCACTGGCGACGGCGCGCTGCACCTCCTCGGCGGTGGCGAAGGGCACCCGCGCCAGCACCTCCTGGGTCGCCGGATTGATCACCTCGCGGCTTTCGCGGCTGGTGGAGGAGACGAACTGGCCGTCGATCAGCAGCGGCACGTCTTTGATGGCGGTCTGGGTCATGACAGGGATTCCTGAGCGGTGGCCGGGGTGGCCGGGGCAGGTTGGGCGGCGAAGTCTTCTTCGGCGTAGTCGTGGAGGTCGGCGCTGCCGCCGGCGCGGCGCTGGGCCTCGCCGAGGCGCAATTCGATGCGGCGGATCTTGCCGGACAGCGTCTTGGGCAATTCGCTGACGAATTGCAGGCGGCGTACCCGCTTGTAGGGCGACAGGCAGCCGCGGGCGAAGCCGAGCAGCTCCTGCGCGAGTTCAGGCGAAGGCGAATGGCCGGCGGCCAGGATGACGAAGGCCTTGGGCACATTGAGGCGCAGGGGGTCGGGGCTGGGCACCACCGCCACCTCCATCACCGCCGGGTGCTCGATCAAGGCGCTCTCCAGTTCGAAGGGGCTGATGCGGTAGTCCGCCGACTTGAAGACGTCATCGGCGCGGCCGACGAAGGTGATGTAGCCCTCGGCGTCGCGCACCGCGGTATCGCCGGTGCGGTAATGGCCGTCGCGCATCACCTCGGCGGTCTTTTCCGGGCTGTCTTCGTAGCCCAGCATCAGCCCGGCCGGCCGTGGTTGCAGGGACAGGGCCACCTCGCCGTCGTCGCCCGGCCGGCCATCGGCATCCAGCAGCGCGATGTGACACCCGGGCAGCGGGCGCCCCATGGAGCCCGGCTTGAGCGGCTGTCCGGGGGTGTTGCCCACCAGGGCGGTGGTTTCCGACTGGCCGAAGCCGTCTCTCAGGATCAGCCCCCAGGCCGCCTGCAGGCTGTCGATGATCTCGGGATTGAGCGGTTCGCCCGCGCCGACCAGCTCGCGCAGCTGCAGGCGCTCGCGATAGGCGGCGAGATCCTCCTGGATCAGCATCCGCCACACCGTGGGCGGCGCGCAGAGACTGGTGACCGGATAGCGCGCCAGCACCTCCAGCAGCGCCTGGGGCTTGAAGCGCGGCACGTCATGGATGAACACGCAGGCGCCGGCGTTCCAGGGCGCGAAGACGCAACTCCAGGCATGCTTGGCCCAGCCGGGGGACGAGATGTTGAGGTGCACATCGCCCGGTTGCAGACCGATCCAATACAGGGTGGACAGGTGCCCGACCGGATAGCTGCTGTGACTGTGCAGCACCAGCTTGGGCCGCGAGGTGGTCCCCGAGGTGAAGTAGAGCAGCAGCGGATCCGTGGCGAGGGTCGGGCCATCCGGCAGGAAGTCGCTGGCACAGGCGGCCGGCGCATAGGGTTGCCAGCCGGCCACCGGCGCCCCGACGCAGATGCGGGTGAGGCCGGCATCCAGACTGGCGCAACGCTCCGTGTGCGCACTGCCCACCACCAGGTGGGCGATCTGCCCGCGCTGCACCCGATCCTGCAGATCGGCATCGCTGAGCAGGGTGGTGGCGGGCACCACTACGGCGCCCAGCTTGAAGGCGCCGAGCAGCGTCTCCCACAGCGCCATCTCGTTACCCAGCATCACCAGGATGCGTTCGCCGCGGCGCACACCCTGGGCGCGCAGGAAATTGGCGGTGCGATTCGACGCCTGGCGCAACTCGGCGAAGCTGTAGCGCTCCTCCCGGCCCTCGGCGTCGAGGCGCCACAGCGCCGGACCGGCATGCTCCTCTGCAAGGCGATCGAAATGGTCCAGCGCCCAGTTGAACTGTTCCAGTTGCGGCCAGCGGAAATCGCGGACGGCGGTGGCGTAGTCGGTGCGATGGCGCAGCAGGAAGTCCCGCGCTTCGCGAAAGGCGTCGCCGGCCGTCATGGGCGATACCCCGCGGCCTGCAGGGGCGGGAGGGAAGGGCAGCGTCCGGCCTGGCGCCGGGATGGGGCGTAAGGGTGGGTCATGGTGGCCTGCTCGTTATTGTTGTTGGCTAGCAGAGGTTCGCGCCATCACCGCTCGTGACGCGACCTGGTAAGCAGTATAGTTCCGGCAAAAGTCTCCTGGCTTCCGACAAAAACGCCCGACCGATATGCAAAAATCCAATAACCCGGCTGCGCGTCTCGACTGGGACGACCTCAGATTCTTTCTCGAAGTGGCGCGTACCCAGAAGGCCAGTGCGGCCGCCCGGCGGCTGGGGGTCGACTACACCACCGTGTCGCGGCGGATCGCCGCCCTGGAAAAGGCGCTGGGCGCGCTGCTGTTCGAGAAGTCGCGCAGCACCGGCTTCAGCCTCACCATGGAAGGGCAGCGTCTGCTGGTGCACGCGGAAACCCTGGAGAGCACCCTGCAGACCGCCTGCGAGCAGATCTCCGATACCCGGCTGGCGCCTTCCGGCCAGGTGCGCATCGGCGCCACCGAAGGCTTCGGCAGCTACTTCGTCGCGCCCCAGCTGAGTTTCTTCCAGGATCGCTATCCGGGCATCACCCTGGAGGTGCTGCCGGTGCCGCACTTCGTCAATCTGTCACGCCGCGAAGCCGATATCGCCATCACCCTGGAGCGGCCCGAGCGCGGGCCCTATGTCTGCCGCAAGCTCTGCGACTACCGCCTGCGGCTCTATGCCACCGCCGACTACCTGGCCAGCCATCCGCCCATCGCGCAACTGGCCGATCTGCAGCACCACCGATTCATCACCTACGTCGACGATCTCGCCTTCAGCCCCGAGCTGCTCTATCTGGAGCGGATCCTGCCCGAGGCTAGCAGCGGCCTGCGCAGCACCAGCGTGATCGCCCAGTACCAGGCGGCTCTGTGCGGGCACGCCCTGGCCATCCTGCCGTGCTTTGTCGCCGAGCCCGATCCGCGGCTGGTGGCGCTGCTGCCGGAGCAGATCCAGATCACCCGGCAATTCTGGCTCTATTACCGCGAAGACCTGCGCCGCCTGCGGCGCATCACCCTGGTGACCGACTACCTGCGCGCCTGCACCGACGCCAATCGCGACTTCCTGCTGGGTGAAACCCGCACGCCAGTGCTGGGCTGGCCGACGCCCTGAAGCCCGTTGCCGATCGGTGCGGCACCCCGGGACCCGGCTGGGGTCTCAGAGCTGTCGGTCGTCCGTCGACGGCCTCCAGTGAACAGATGGGAACGGCAATGGAACGATATCAGGCATTGAGTCAGGCGCTGAGCAAGGCGGCCGAGCGGGAAGAAGCCTATTGGCAGGGACTGGAGCGCCGCCTGCATGAATTGCCGGACTGCTTCACCCGCTACCTGGGCCTCACCCCGGCCGATCAGGTGGATGCCGGGCTGGGCCTGGAAAAGCGCGTGGATGGCAATATCGTGCGCGAACTGGAGGTCTATGCCCGCTATGACCTCACGGTGATCGTCGATGACCTCGCCGGCACGCCCCAGACCTTCGCCATCGGCCTGTCCTTCTTCTATACCAACGACCACTTCGTGCTGAAGGAGCGCGAGGGCGAATTCTCCGTCGCCCTCGAACCCCAGGACGATCCCGACCGCTTCTGGGCCGAAGGCTGCCGCGAGATCTACGACTCCCTGGCGCGCCGCATCCGCGGCAAGACCCTGCCGGCCATCGAGTAACCCGTAGGCGCCTGCCGTTAGACCGGCGTGACCAGGCGTCCCTCGGCGAAATAGCGCTCCACGTTGGCCAGCACCAGGTCGGCCATGGCCTGGCGGGTCTCGTGGGTGCCGCTGCCGAGGTGCGGGGTGAGCACCACGTTGTCCAGCGCCAGCAGTGCCGCGGGCACCTCGGGCTCCTCGGCGAAGACATCCAGGCCGGCGCCACCCAGGCTGCCGGCCTGCAAGGCGGCCACCAGGGCGAGCTCGTCGACCACGCTGCCGCGGGCGATATTGATGAGATAGCCGTGCGGTCCCAGGGCGGCGAGGATCCGGGCGTCGACCAGCTTGTCGGTGGCCGGTCCGCCGGGCAGCGACAGGACGAGGAAATCCGCCGCCTCCGCCAAGTCTTCCAGCTCGGCGTGATAACGATAGGGGACGTCCGGCTGCGGTTGGCGTCCGTGATAGGCCACCTCCATGCCGAAAGCTTCTGCCCGCCGGGCGATGCTCTTGCCGATGTTGCCCAGGCCGACGATGCCGCAGGTCTTGCCGGCCAGGCGCGAGGTCAGCGGAAACTTGCCCTGTCGCCAATCGCCGCGGCGCACGAAACGATCCGCGGCGCTGATGCCCCGTGCCACGTCGATCAGCAGGGCGAAGGCGGTATCGGCGACGCAGTCGTCCAGCACGCCAGGCGTGTTGCTCACCACCACGCCCAGATCCCGTGCCGCGGCGATGTCGATGCTGTCGTAGCCCACCCCGAAGCTGAACACCGCCTGCAGGCCGGGCAGGGCGCTCATCAACTCGCGTGTCGCACCGTGCACGCCGGAGGTGACCAGGGCCACCACGTCCCGCCCACGCGCGGCGAGCAGGGCGGCCTGATCGGGTGCTTCCCAGAGCCGCAGCACCTCATGGCGTGAATTCAGGGCGTCCTGCAGGGCAGGCAACAGCGGACCTACCTGCAGCAGCAGCGGACGTTCGTTCTGTTCAGGCATCTCTAGACTCCTTGAAGAGGCAGGGGCGGCGAATCCGCCCCTGAAGGGGGAGGGCCTAGCCCAGCAGCTGCAGGCCGAGCTGGATCGCGACCCAGATCGCCAGCAGGGTGGCAAAGCCCAGCGCCAGGTTCTCGAACCAGTTGTTGCGATACCTGTCGCCCAGCAGCGACTTCTGGTTGGACATGATCAGCAGCCCCAGGGAGATCACCGGCAGACCGACGATGTTGAGGGCATTCACGCCGATGGTCAGGGTCACGAAGTCGGGCATGCCCGGCAGCGACCACACCAGCGGTGTCACCAGGATGAAGAGCAGGAACCACTTGTGCGCCGGGTCCTTGTGAAAGGTCTTGCCATAGCGTTCGCGGCGTTCCGGACGGATGTGCTGCAGGGCATCGGTGATCAGCATGGGAAAGGCGGTGGTCTTGCCCACCACGCTGGCGAACAGGGTGGCGAAGACCCCGGTGAAGAAGATCAGCCAGCCGCCGGCGCCAAAGAACAGCTCCAGGGCCGCGCCCAGGTCGCTCAAGGTATTCACCTGCAACCCATTGGGTCTGAGGATCTCCACCCCGACCACCCAGATCGCCAGGTTGATGACGATGCCCACCACTACGGCAAAGAGCAGGTCGTTGCGCTGGATGCGCTTGTGTTCCGGGCCGGTCCAGCCCTTTTCCTTCATCACATAGGGATGCACGAAGTTGGCGATGGAGCCGGCCACGGCGCCGATCACCGATACGGCGACCAGCAGGGCGCCGTGCACGCCTTCGTCCGGCGGAATGCTGAAGCCAATGGTGCCGCGCAGGATGCCGCCCAGGTCCGGACCCGACATCACCGCCAGGGTGATGAACGCCAGCGTCATGACCGCCAGCAGCAGTTTCATCACGCCCTCGATCAGCGCATAGAAATTGCGGCCCACCAGCAGCCAGACCGCGATCACCACCGCCGCCGAGCAGAGCAGCGGCTGGTCGAGGTGGAGCAGGGTGGCCAGGGCTTCGCCCGCGCCCTTGAGCATATAGGCATTGGTCAAGTGCCCCATGATCAGCGCATAGCCGAGCATGAACCAGGCGAACGCCGGGTGCAGCTGGGCATAGCCTTCCAGGATCGACATGCCGCGGTTATTGCACAGCTGGAAGCGGGCAATGATGTTGACGATGAGAAAGCGCAGCAGCAGGGACACCGCCAGCACCCACATCATGGCGTAGCCGTAGTTGGCGCCCGCCACCGAGGAGGTGATGAGGTCCCCGGCGCCCAGCCAGGACAGCACCGCGATGATGCCGGGGCCCAGCAGCTTCGCCAGGCGGCGCAGGCCGGAGCCTTGCGCCTTGTTCAGGGTTACGGATTTTTCGACGGAACCGGATCGCTCCATGGGGCGGCCCTCCTAACGATTGTTGTTGTTGTGAATGGGCCGCAGGCGGCCTTTTCGTTAGCTTGCCCTCTGGGTTTAGCACTACATACGACGTCGTACAACTTTAAGCGGACGACAAAATGTTGCCTTCCTCGGGCTCGGCCGGGCTCGCTTCGGTGGCACCCGTACGCACCGCTGGATCAAGCCAGGTGACTTCGCCTGAGACTGTCTCTAGAATGGTCGCCCTTGATTCTGGGGGGTCGGAGTGCCGGCCTGTTCTTGTGCCACGAGGAATATCCATGCAAGTTTCCGTTGAAAACACCTCTGCTCTCGAGCGTCGCATGACCATTGGCGTGCCGGCCGAGCGTATTGAAACCGAAGTGAACAAGCGTCTGCAGCAGACTGCACGGCGTGCCAAGGTTCCCGGTTTCCGCCCGGGCAAGGTACCCATGAGCGTCATCCGCCAGCGCTACGAAGCCTCGGCTCGTCAGGAAGCCTTGGGTGATCTCATTCAGGAAACCTTCTACGAAGCCGTTGTCGAGCAGAAGCTCAACCCGGCCGGCGCACCCGCCGTCGAACCCAAGGTGTTCGAAAAGGGCAAGGACCTGGAATACGTCGCCACCTTCGAAGTCTTCCCCGAGTTCGAAGTGAAGGGCCTGGACGGCATCGAGATCGAGCGTCAGGACGCAAGCGTCGAAGACGCCGACATCGACAAGATGCTCGACGTGCTGCGCAAGCAGGGCACCCGCTACGAAGCCGTTGACCGCGCTGCCGCCAACGACGACCAGGTCACCATCGACTTCGTCGGCACCCAGGACGGCGAAGCCTTCGCTGGCGGTTCCGCCGAAGGCACCAAGCTGGTGCTGGGTTCGGGCCGCATGATCCCCGGTTTCGAAGACGGTCTGGTCGGCGCCAAGGCCGGTGACGAGCGCGTGCTCGACCTGACCTTCCCCGAGGACTACCAGAACCTGGATCTGGCCGGCAAGGCCGCCCAGTTCAAGGTCACCGTCAAGGAAGTGGCCGCGCCCGAGCTGCCCGAGCTGAACGAAGCCTTCTTCAAGCAGTTCGGTGTGGAAGAGACCACCGTCGAAGGTTTCTGCGCCGAAGTGCGCAAGAACATGGAGCGCGAGCTGCGCCAGGCCCTCAAGACCAAGGTCAAGAACCAGGTCATGGACGGTCTGCTGGCTGCCAACCAGATCGATGTCCCGGCTGCCCTGATCAGCAACGAAGTGGATCGTCTGCGCGTGCAGGCCGTCCAGCAGTTCGGCGGCAACATCCAGCCCGAGCAGCTGCCGGCCGAGCTGTTCAGCGAGCAGGCCAAGCGCCGCGTGCTGCTGGGTCTGATCATCGCCGAGATGGTCAAGCAGTTCGAGCTCAAGCCCGATGACGCCCGCGTTCGCGAGCTGATCGAAGAGATGGCGGCGGCCTACCAGGAGCCCGAGCAGGTAGTGAAGTGGTACTACCAGAACGAGCAGCAGCTGAACGAAGTGCGTTCGGTTGTACTGGAAGAACAAGTCGTGGATACTGTCCTCAAGCAGGCAAAAGTCACCGACAAGCAGGTCTCCTACGAGGACGCGGTCAAACCGGCCGAGGCTCCGCAAGCAGCCTGATCTGCCTCCAGTTGCTAGTTCACATAAGCCAGCCTCGTGCTGGCTTATGTGTTTTTGACAGGTCATCCAGATAGGGAGCTAGTGCAGGACATGTCCCGCAATTCATACATGCAATCCATGCCCGATATTCAAGCCGCTGGCGGTCTGGTACCCATGGTGGTGGAGCAATCCGCCCGGGGCGAGCGCGCTTACGACATCTACTCCCGGCTGCTCAAGGAGCGGGTCATCTTCCTGGTCGGCCAGGTCGAGGACTACATGGCCAACCTGGTCGTCGCCCAGCTGCTGTTCCTGGAAGCGGAGAATCCTGACAAGGACATCCACCTCTATATCAACAGCCCGGGTGGTTCGGTGACCGCCGGCATGTCGATCTACGACACCATGCAGTTCATCAAGCCCGACGTTTCCACCATCTGCATCGGCCAGGCCTGCAGCATGGGCGCCCTGCTGCTGGCAGGCGGCGCCGCCGAGAAGCGTTTCTGCCTGCCGCACTCGCGGATGATGATTCACCAGCCCCTGGGCGGTTTCCAGGGTCAGGCTTCGGACATCGAAATTCACGCCCGTGAAATTCTGACCATCCGCGAGCGTCTGAATAAGGTGCTGGCGCATCACACCGGTCAGCCGATGGACGTGATCGCCCGCGATACCGACCGTGACAACTTCATGAGTGGCCCCGAAGCCGTCGCCTACGGCCTGATCGACAAGGTCCTCGAGAAGCGCAACATCCCCGCCTGACCCCGCCTCGACCACCTGCCCAGACGCCGGTCGTTTGGGCAGGTAGGCTTGAAAAACCGTGCAATAGGCTCCATCTTGTTGATGTAAGCACATTCCATTGGATCGATCGAATGACAGATACGCGCAATAGCGACGATAACGGCAAGCTGCTTTACTGCTCCTTCTGCGGCAAGAGTCAGCACGAAGTACGTAAATTGATCGCTGGACCCTCCGTCTTCATCTGCGACGAATGCGTCGACCTGTGCAATGACATCATCCGCGAGGAAGTCCAGGAAGCTCAGGCCGAAAGCAATGCGCACAAGCTGCCAGCGCCGAAGGAAATCAGCGCCATCCTCGACCAGTATGTCATTGGTCAGCAGCGTGCCAAGCGGGTCCTCGCCGTTGCCGTCTACAACCATTACAAGCGTCTGAATCAGCGTGAGAAGAAAGACGACGTCGAACTGGGCAAAAGCAACATCCTGCTCATCGGTCCGACCGGTTCGGGCAAGACCCTGCTGGCGGAAACGCTGGCGCGCCTGCTCAACGTACCTTTCACCATCGCCGATGCCACCACTCTGACCGAAGCCGGTTACGTGGGTGAAGACGTCGAGAACATCATTCAGAAGCTGTTGCAGAAGTGCGATTACGATGTGGAAAAGGCCCAGATGGGCATCGTCTATATCGACGAGATCGACAAGATCTCGCGCAAGTCCGACAACCCCTCCATCACCCGTGACGTCTCGGGCGAGGGCGTGCAGCAGGCGCTGCTGAAGCTGATCGAAGGTACCGTGGCGTCGGTTCCGCCCCAGGGTGGCCGCAAGCATCCCCAGCAGGAATTCCTGCAGGTCGATACGCGCAACATCCTGTTCATCTGTGGCGGCGCCTTCGCCGGCCTGGAAAAGGTCATCCAGAACCGTTCCACCAAGGGCGGCGGCATCGGCTTCAATGCCGAGGTGCGCAGCCAGGAACTGGGCAAGAAGATCGGCGAATCCCTGCGTGACGCCGAGCCCGAGGATCTGGTCAAGTTCGGTCTGATCCCCGAGTTCGTCGGTCGTCTGCCGGTCATCGCGACCCTGGACGAGCTGGATGAACCTGCACTCATGCAGATCCTGACCGAGCCGAAGAACGCCCTGACCAAGCAGTACGCCAAGCTGTTCGAGATGGAAGACGTGGATCTGGAATTCCGTCCCGACGCGCTCAAGGCGGTTGCCCGCAAGGCGCTGGAGCGCAAGACCGGTGCCCGGGGTCTGAGATCCATCCTCGAAGGCATCCTGCTCGAGACCATGTACGAGATTCCTTCGCAGAAGGAGGTCAGCAAGGTGGTCATCGACGAGAGCGTCATCGACGGGAGTTCCCAGCCGCTGCTCATCTACGAGAACAGCGAGCCCGCCAAGGCGGCGCCAGACGCGTGACAAAAGGGGCTTCGGCCCCTTTTTCATTTCAGCGACGGTTGTATTTTGCGGCGCCCAACCTCATGTTAGAGAAAACCGAGGCCTTAACCGCATCTGCGGCCGATTATTTGCCGAGACCCGTATCCCATGACTACGACGATAGAACTTCCCCTGCTGCCCCTACGTGACGTAGTGGTCTATCCCCACATGGTCATCCCATTGTTCGTCGGAAGGGAAAAGTCCGTCGAGGCCCTCGAGGCCGCCATGGCCGGCGACAAGCAGATCCTGCTGGTCGCGCAGAAGAATCCCGGCGACGACGATCCCGCCGCGGATGACATGTATCACATGGGTACGGTCGCCACCGTTCTCCAGCTGCTCAAATTGCCCGACGGCACCGTCAAGGTCCTGGTCGAGGGCGAGCAGCGTGGCCGTATCGAGTCCTTCGTCGAGAACCAGGCCTATGCCCGTGCCCTGGTCACCCTGATCGAGGACAGCGAAGCCCCGGATCGCGAATCCGAGGTGTTCTCGCGCAGCCTGATGAGCCAGTTCGAGCAATACGTGCAACTCGGCAAGAAGGTCCCCGCCGAGGTGCTGTCTTCCCTGAACAGCATCGAAGACCCCAGCCGCCTGGTCGATACCATGGCCGCGCACATGGCGCTGAAGATCGAGCAGAAGCAGGAGATCCTCGAGATCACCGAGCTGGGCGCTCGCGTCGAGCACGTGCTGGCCCTGCTGGATGCGGAAATCGACCTGCTGCAGGTGGAAAAACGCATCCGTGGCCGCGTCAAGAAGCAGATGGAGCGCAGCCAGCGCGAGTACTACCTCAACGAACAGATGAAGGCCATCCAGAAGGAGCTGGGCGACATCGATGAAGGACACAACGAGGTCGATGACCTCAAGCGTCGCATCGAGGCCGCCGGTTTGCCCAAGGATGCCCTCGCCAAGGCCAATGCCGAGCTGAACAAGCTCAAGCAGATGTCGCCCATGTCGGCCGAAGCCACCGTGGTGCGCTCCTACATCGACTGGCTGGTGAACGTGCCGTGGCAGGCCGAGAGCAAGGTCCGTCTGGACCTGGGCCGCGCCGAGGAAGTCCTTGACAAGGATCACTACGGTCTCGAGGAAGTGAAAGAGCGCATCCTCGAATATCTCGCCGTGCAGAAGCGTGTGAAGAAGGTGCGGGGCCCGGTGCTGTGCCTGGTCGGTCCGCCCGGCGTGGGCAAGACCTCGCTGGCCGAGTCCATCGCCCGTTCCACCGGTCGCAAGTTCGTGCGCATGGCCCTGGGTGGCGTGCGTGACGAAGCCGAGATCCGTGGTCACCGCCGCACCTACATCGGCTCCATGCCGGGTCGTCTGATCCAGAAGATGACCAAGGTCGGGGTGCGCAACCCGCTGTTCCTGCTCGATGAAATCGACAAGATGGGCAACGACATGCGCGGCGATCCCGCCTCCGCACTGCTCGAGGTCCTGGATCCGGAGCAGAACCACACCTTCAACGACCATTACCTCGAGGTGGACTACGACCTCTCCGACGTGATGTTCGTCTGCACCGCCAACTCCATGAACATTCCGGCGCCGCTGCTGGACCGCATGGAAGTGATTCGGCTGCCCGGCTATACCGAAGACGAGAAGGTCAACATCGCCACCCGCTACCTGATTCCCAAGCAGGTCAAGGCCAACGGCCTGAAGAAGGGCGAGGTGGAATTCGATGAAGCCGCCCTGCGCGACATCATCCGCTACTACACCCGTGAAGCGGGCGTGCGCAGTCTGGAGCGTCAGGTGGCCAAGGTCTGCCGCAAGGTGGTCAAGCAGCACGCCCTGAGCAAGGAGCGTACCGCCAGCGTCACCGTGGACACCCTGGAGCACTGGCTGGGCGTCCGCAAGTTCCGCTACGGTCTGGCCGAGCAGCAGGATCAGATCGGTCAGGTCACCGGCCTGGCCTGGACCCAGGTGGGCGGTGAACTGCTGACCATCGAGTCCGCCGTGGTCCCCGGCAAGGGTCAGATGATCAAGACCGGTTCGCTGGGCGACGTGATGGCCGAGTCCATCACCGCGGCCCTGACCGTGGTCCGCAGCCGTGGTCGCAGCCTGGGTATCCCCAGGGACTTCCACGAGAAGCACGACATCCATATCCACGTCCCCGAAGGCGCCACGCCCAAGGACGGTCCGAGTGCCGGTATCGGCATGTGCACGGCGCTGGTGTCGGCGGCCACCCGCATTCCGGTACGCGCCGACGTGGCCATGACCGGCGAGATCACCCTGCGTGGTCAGGTGCTGGCCATCGGCGGCCTCAAGGAAAAGCTGCTCGCAGCCCACCGCGGCGGCATCCGTACCGTGATCATTCCGGAAGAAAACGTCCGGGATCTGCGGGACATTCCGGACAACATCAAGGCCGACTTGCAGATCAAGCCGGTCAAATGGATTGACGAGGTCTTGGAGGTTGCGCTGCAATACACGCCGGAGCCGCTTCCGGACGATGGTCCGGAGCTCGTCAGCAAGGACGAGAAGCGGGATCAGGAAGGCAAGGAGCGCGTCAGTACCCACTGACGGCGCCCCTGGGCTTGATGGGCGGGCCCCCAGCTGAAGCTGCTGGTGTTCCGCCGTCCTGCTGGATGCAAGGTCCTTGATCGACGAAAAGGCGCATCTCGAGATGCGCCTTTTCGCTATTTGCTATTCGACGATTTCGCCATGGCCGGTCCGGCCACAGCTCGTGGGGGGAACATGCTACAAAACATCAGGGACCGTTCGCAGGGATGGATTGCCAAAGTCATCATCGGATTCATCATCCTGCTGATGGCACTGACCGGCTTCGAAGCGATCATCCGCGCCACGGGTCACCAGGGCGCCGTCGCGCTGGTCAATGGCGACGAGATCAAGCAGACGGAGCTGGCGCAGGCCGTGGAAATGCAGCGTCGCCAGCTGCAGCAGCAACTGGGGCAGGGGTTCGATCCGTCCACCTTGGATGACCGTCTGCTGCGCGAATCCGCGCTCAAGGCACTGATCGACAAGCAACTGCTGCTGCAGAGCGCCAAGGCCGATCGCTTCGCCTTCTCCGAGCAGGCACTGGATCAGCTGATCCTCAATACCCCCGAATTCCAGACCGAAGGGCGTTTCGATCCGCAGCGCTTCGATCAGGCCGTTCGCCAGATGAACTACAACCGCCTGCAATTCCGCGATCTCCTGCGCGACGAGATGCTGATCGGTCAGCTGCGCGCCGGCATCGTCGGCAGCAACTTCGTCACCGATGCCGATATCGAGGCCTTTGCGGCCCTCGAACGGCAGACCCGTGACTTCGCCCTGCGTACCGTCAAGGCCTCGCCGGCCGGCATCACGCCGACCCAGGACGAGATCCAGGCTTACTACGACAGCCACAAGAACGCCTTCATGACCCCCGAGCAGGTGGTCATCGAGTACGTCGAGCTGAAGAAGGATGCCTTCCTGGCCAAGGCCAAGGTCGACGAAAGCCGCCTGCAGGCCGCCTACAAATCCGAGATCGCCAATCTGTCGGAGCAGCGTGACGCCGCCCATATCCTCATCGAGGTCAATGACAAGCAGAACGACGAGCAGGCCAAGGCTAAGATCCAGCAGATCCAGGAACGCCTGAAGAAGGGCGAGGACTTCGCCAAGCTGGCCAAGGAGTTCTCCCAGGACCCGGGCTCGGCGGCCAATGGCGGTGACCTCGGCTTTGCCGGTCGCGGCGTCTATGATCCGGCCTTCGAAGAGGCGCTCTATGCGCTGGCACCGCAGCAGGTGTCGGCTCCGGTGCGCACCAGCTTTGGCTGGCACCTGATCAAGCTGCAGGGCGTACAGGCACCGGAAGTGCCCACCCTGGCCAGCGTCCGGCCGCGTCTGGAACAGCAGCTCAAGGCGGAAGAAGCCGATCGCCTGTTCGTGGAAGCGGGCCGCAAGCTGGAAAGCTCCGCCTATGAGTCCTCCGACCTGGGCCAGCCGGCCCAGGAGCTGGGCCTGCAGGTCAAGACCAGCGCGCCCTTCGGTCGTGAAGGCGGCGAGGGGTTGACCGCCAACCGCCAGGTGATCGAGGCGGCCTTCAGCGAAGACGTCCTGCGCAACGGGGCCAACAGCACCGCGCTGCAACTGGATCCGGAGACCCTGGTGGTGATTCGTGACAAGGAGCACCGTACGCCGCAGCTGCAACCTCTGGATGCGGTCAGAAATGAGATCGTGACCCGCCTGACCCAGGAAAAGGCCGCAGCCGTGGCCAAGCAGACGGGTGAGCAGCAGCTCAAGACCCTGCGCGACGGCGGCAAGGCCGTGGCGGGCGACTGGCGTACCGTCGAAGCCGCCACCCGCAACCAGGAGGGTATCGATCCTCAGGTGTTGCAGGCGGCCTTCCGCATGGCCAAGCCGGAAGGCGACAAGCCGTCCTATGCCGGTGTCAGCCTGCAGAACGGTGACTTCGTCCTGATCCGGCTGCAGGGTGTCGGGGTGCCCAAGGAAGCCCTGAGTGCCGAGGACAAGGCGTTGTATCGTCGCTACCTCGCCTCGCGCGCCGGCCAGGTCGATTTCGCTGCCTACCGTCGGGCCCTGGATGCCAAGGCCGAGATCAAGCATCTCTGATACGAAAAAAGCCCGGGAAACCGGGCTTTTTCTTGGGCGGTGGTAACGCGGTCCAGGCCTCTCCGGTGGCGCCCTCAGGGGAGGGCGGGGCTGCGGGCGTTACTGAACCAGTTCCTGCTCGTCGAACAGGCCATCGAAGAGCATCGTCGACAGATAGCGCTCACCGGAATCCGGCAGGATGACCACGATGGTCTTGCCCTGCATCTCCGGCGTCTCGGCCAGCCGGACCGCGGCCGCCATGGCGGCGCCGCAGGAGATGCCACAGAGAATGCCTTCCTCGCGCATCAGGCGCTGGGCCATCAACTTGGCCTGCTCATCGCTCACCTGCTCGACGCGATCGACCATGGCGAGGTCCAGGTTGCCGGGTACGAAACCGGCGCCGATGCCCTGGATTTTGTGCGGGTTGGGCTTCACCTCGGCACCGGCCAGGGTCTGGCTGATGACCGGCGAGGTTTCCGGTTCCACGGCGACCGAGAGGATCGGCTTGCCCTTGGTGTTCTTGATGAAGCGCGAGATGCCGGTCAGGGTACCGCCGGTACCGACGCCGGCCACCAGCACATCGATGGCGCCATCGGTGTCGTTCCAGATCTCGGGGCCGGTGGTTTTTTCATGGATGGCCGGATTGGCCGGGTTGTCGAATTGCTGCGGCATGAAATAGCGATCGGGCTCGCTCTCGGCGATCTCCCGCGCCTTCTCGATCGCGCCCTTCATACCCTTGGCCGGCTCGGTCAGCACCAGCTCCGCGCCCAGCGCCTTGAGCACCTTGCGCCGCTCCAGGCTCATGGAGGCCGGCATGGTCAGCACCAGGCGGTAGCCACGCGCGGCGGCGACATAGGCCAGGCCGATGCCGGTATTACCCGAGGTGGGCTCCACCAGGCTCATGCCGGGCTTGAGCAGCCCCTTGGCTTCGGCGTCCCAGATCAGGTTGGCACCGATACGGCATTTGACCGAATAGCCCGGATTTCGTCCCTCGATCTTGGCGAGCAGGGTGACGCCCTTGGGGCCGAGGCGATTGATGTAGACCAGCGGCGTGTTGCCGATGGACTGGGCGTTGTCAGCGAAGATGCGGCTCATGGCGGATCCTGTACGGCGCGGAAAACTCGCAGCCTAGGCCTTGCGTCCGATGGCGTCCAGCCCAGGCGCGGCGTGCTATCGTCAGGCGAAACAGCTGCCGAGGATCAGTGATGGCCTTTCAGGGTACCGAGCGTTATGTGGCCACGGCCGAACTCAGTCTGGCGGTCAATGCCGCCATCCAGCTGGGGCGTCCGCTGCTGGTGAAGGGCGAGCCGGGCACCGGCAAGACGCTGCTGGCCGAGCAGGTGGCCGAGAGCCAGGGGGCGCGGCTGATCACCTGGCACGTCAAGTCCACCACCAAGGCGCAGCAAGGGCTCTATGAGTACGACGCGGTGAGTCGCCTGCGCGATTCCCAGCTGGGGGATCCCCGGGTGCAGGAGGTGGCGAACTACATCAAGCCGGGCAAGCTGTGGGACGCCTTCACCGCCGAGGATCCGGTGGTGCTGCTGATCGACGAGATCGACAAGGCCGACATCGAGTTTCCCAACGATCTGCTGCTGGAACTCGATCGCATGGAGTTCCACGTCTACGAGACCGGCGAGACCATTCGTGCCCAGCGGCGACCCGTCATCATCATCACCTCTAACAACGAAAAGGAACTGCCGGACGCCTTTCTGCGCCGCTGCTTCTTTCACTTCATCCGCTTTCCCGAGCGCGACACCCTCGAACGTATCGTCCAGGTGCACTATCCCGATCTCCAGGGGCGCCTGGTCAAGGAGGCGCTGGATCTCTTCCTCGACCTGCGCAGCGTGCCGGGGCTGAAGAAGAAGCCGTCCACCTCGGAGCTGGTGGACTGGCTGGCGCTGTTGCTGGGCGATGAGGCGGCGCAGCGGGCGCTGCACGGCGAGGGCGGTCTGCCGCCCCTGGCAGGGGCCCTGGTAAAGAACGAACAGGATCTGCAGTTGCTCGAACGCCAGGCCTTCATGCGTCGGCGGCGGAGCTGAGCGCGGCATGTTCCTCGATTTCTTCACCCGACTCAGGGCCGCGGGCATCCCGGTGTCCCTGGGCGAACTGCTGGATCTGCACGCTGCCCTGGATGCCGGCCTGGCGGTGGCCAATCCCGACGCCTTTTATCTGCTGGCGCGCGCCGTGCTGGTCAAGGACGAGCGCTTCTTCGACCGTTTCGATCAGGTCTATGCCGGCGAACTGGCCAGGTCGGAGCGTGCGCCGGATGCGCAGGCGATTCCCGCGGACTGGCTGCGGCTGGAGCTGCAGCGGCGGCTGTCTGAGGAGGATCGTCAGCGGCTGCAGGCCCTGGGTGGCCTCGATGAACTGCTCGATACCCTGCGGCAGCGTCTCGCCGAACAGCGCGAGCGGCACGCCGGCGGCAACAAATGGATCGGCACGGGCGGTACCAGTCCCTTCGGCAGCGGTGGCTACAATCCCTTCGGTGTGCGCGTGGGCGACGCCGGTACTCGCCAGGGGCAGGCGGCCAAGGTCTGGGAGCAGCGCGACTACCGCAATCTGGATGACCGCGCGCCCCTGGACCGCCGCAACCTGCAACTGGCCCTGCGCCGGCTCAGGCGCTTCGCTCGCCAGGGCGCGGCGGCGGAATTCGACCTGGAGGGGACCGTCGCGGCCACGGCGCGCGAGGGCGGGCTGCTGGACGTGCGCTATCGCCCGGAGCGCCACAACGCGACCAAGGTGCTCCTGCTGCTCGATGTCGGCGGCTCCATGGACCTGCATGTACAGCTGTGCAGCGAGCTGTTCAGCGCCTGCCGCCTGGAGTTCCGCCACCTGGAGTACTACTACTTCCACAACTGCGTCTACGAACGCGTCTGGCGGGACAATGCCCGGCGCCACGAAGAGGGGCTGGCGACTGGCGAGCTTCTGCGCCGCTATGGCGCGGACTACTGCCTGGTGATCGTCGGCGATGCCAGCATGGGGCCCTATGAGCTCACCCACCCGGGGGGTAGCGTCGAACACTGGAACGAAGAGCCCGGCGCACTCTGGATCCAGCGGCTGTGCCAGCACTTTCCGCGGGCTGCCTGGCTCAATCCCTATCCACGCGATGGCTGGGATTTCAGCACCTCCATCGGCCTGTTGCGCGAGCTGATGGGGCAGCGCATGTTCCCCCTGACCGGCGAAGGCCTGGGCGAAGCCATCCGCAGCTTGACCCGCCCATGAAAAAACCCGGCCTTGGCCGGGTTTTTTTCATCGCTCGAACTCAGCGCTGGCCGTAGCGGCGCAGGGCTTCGATGCGGTCTTCCAGCGGCGGGTGGCTCATCAGCAGACCGGCCAGGCCGTTCTTCAGCGAGCCGTTGATGCCGAAGGCGTTCAGGGTGTCGGGCATCTGCACCGGGATACCCTGTTCGGCACGCAGGCGCTGCAGGGCGCCGATCATGGCATTGGGGCCGGCCAGGCGCGCACCGGCTTCGTCGGCGCGGAACTCGCGTTTGCGCGAGAACCACATGACGATGATGCTGGCCAGGATACCCAGGACCAGTTCGGCGACGATGGTGGTCACGAAGTAGGCGATACCGTGGCCTTCCTCGTTCTTGAAGATGGCCTTGTCGACGAAGTTGCCGAAGATCCGGGCGAAGAACATCACGAAGGTGTTCACCACGCCCTGGATCAGTGCCAGGGTCACCATGTCGCCGTTGGCGACGTGGCCGATCTCGTGGGCCAGCACCGCACGCACCTCTTCGGGCGAGAAACGCTCGAGCAGGCCCTGGCTGACCGCGACGAGGGCGTCGTTGCGGTTCCAGCCGGTGGCGAAGGCGTTGGCCTCGTAGGCCGGGAAGATGCCGACCTCGGGCGTCTTGATGCCGGCTTCGCGGGCCAGCTCTTCGACGGTCTGCAGCAGCCACTGCTCATGGCGGGTACGCGGCTGGCTGATGACCTCGGTACGGGTGCTCATCTTCGCCATCCACTTGGAGATGAACAGCGAGACCAGCGAGCCGGCGAAACCGAACACGGCACAGAACACCAGCAGACTGCCATAGTTCTGACCGGTGTAGCGATCCACGCCAAGCACCTTCAAGGTGATGCTGGCAACGATCAGCACCGCCAGGTTGGTAGCCAGAAA
>Ga0153990_1000018_pt1 | contig 97355 bp, 82 predicted proteins | sample TSNC074MetaG_FD_104739 | JGI IMG/M metagenome (GOLD analysis project Ga0153990, IMG submission 104739) | Attine ant fungus gardens microbial communities from North Carolina, USA - TSNC074 MetaG | ecosystem: Host-associated > Fungi > Mycelium > Unclassified | place: USA: North Carolina, Jones...
AAGTTGTCCAGGATCTTCTCCACGCGATAGACACCGATCGCGTGGTGTTGCCCACCCTTCCCGAGGTGGCACTGAAGGTCAGAGAAGCGGCCGAAGACCCCAACGTGGGCGTCGCCGAGCTGAGCCGGGTGATCGCCATGGACGCCGCCCTGACGGCGCGCCTGATCAAGGTGGTCAACAGCCCGCTCCTGCGCACCAGCAAGGAGATCACCGACCTGCAGATGGCGGTCGGGCGCCTGGGTATCAACTACACGGCGAATCTGGCCACGGGCCTGGCCATGCAGCAGATGTTCCAGGCCACCAGCGACGCCGTGGATCGCAAGATGCGCGAGGTCTGGAGCCAGGGCACCGAGGTCGCCGCCATCAGCCATGCGCTGTGCAAGAAGTACACGCGGCTGATGGCCGACCGCGCCCTGCTCGCCGGCCTGGTGCACCAGATCGGCGTGCTGCCGATCCTCACCTATGCCGAAGAACAGGAAGACCTGCTGGCCAACGCCATCACCCTCGACCAGGTGACGGCGCGCATTCATCCGCAGATCGGCGAACGCATTCTCAAGGTCTGGGATTTCCCGGCCGACATCGCCTGCGTACCGCGGGAATATCTGGCGCTGGAGCGGCAGCCCGCGGCGGCCGACTATGCCGATATCGTGCAGGTCGCGACCCAGCTGCACGCGCAGCGCCAGGGTCAGCAGGAGATCGCGGTCCAGACGCTGCCCGCCGGTATCCGCCTGGGGCTGAACAACCAGCCGGATCCGGCCCAGGATCAGTCCTTCTGGGACGCGGTGGAACAGTCGCGCACCCTGCTCGGCTGAGCCTAGGCTTCCTCGGCGGGAAATTCGACCCGTACCCTTAGCCCGCCGAGCGCGCCGTCCAGCAACTGGATGCGCGCCCGGTGGGCGGCGCAGATCTCACCGACGATGGCCAGTCCCAGACCGGCGCCCCCGGATTGCGGGTCCAGACGCTGAAAGCGCTCGAAGACCTTGGCCCGCGCATTGGCCGGAATGCCGGGACCGTCATCCTCGACTTCCAGCACCGCCGGGGCCAGCACCCGCACCACGATGTTGCCACCTGACTGGCTATGGGCCAGGGCGTTTTCCACCAGATTGCAGAGCAGCTCGTTGAGCAGTGTCGGCTCGCCGATCACCGGCGCCTTGGCGAAGGGCTCGAAGGCCAGGGCGACGCCCTTGGCATGGGCCAGGGGTGCCAGCGCCATGGCCAGTTCCCTGGCCAGATCGCTGAGTTCCAGGCGTTCGGCGCCGCCTTCGGCGATGGCCTGGGCGCCACTCTCGATCCGCGCCAGCGACAGCAGCTGATTGGCCAGGCGCGCCAGGCGATCGGTACTGGCGCGGGCCTCTTCCAGGGTGGCGTACCAGGCCTGGGGCTCGCGTTCGCGCAGGCCCAGCTCGACCCGCGCCTTGATCGCCGCCAGCGGGGTACGCAATTCGTGGGCGGCGTTGGCGATGAAGTCCGCCTGACGCTCGAACAGCCGCCGCAGGCGCAGGGTGAAGCCTTCCAGGGCATGCACCAGCGGCAGCAACTCCTGGGGCGCCCGCACCTCGGGCAGCGGCCGCAAGTCGTCCACGCCCCGCTCTTCCACGGCCTGGCGCAGACGCTCCAGGGGGCGCAGGGCGGCGCCGACCGCCATCCACACCAGCAGGATGGCACCCAGCCCCATCAGTCCGAGGCGGATCAGGGTGTCGGTGAGCAGGCTGCGGGCCACCTCCTCGCGGGCTTCGGCGGTCTCGGCGACGCGGATCTCGGCCATGCCGGTGAGATCCGGCTGGCTGACCGGCTGGGCCAGGCTGACCACCCGGACGTCCTTGCCGCGATAGGTGCTGTTGTAGAAGCGCGCCAGGGCCGGATAGTCGCGGGTCAGCGGAGCGTCCGCTGGCGGTGGTGGAATCTCTTCGTAGCCGGAGATCAGCCGGCCGCGGGTATCCAGCACCTGGTAGAAGATGCGCCCGACGTTGTCGTAGGCGAAATTGTCCAGGGCGATGTAGGGCACGTCGGCGCGCAGGGTGCCATTGGTGGCCGACAGGCCGGCGGCGATGGTGCGGGCCGAGGCCAGCAGCGTCCGGTCATAGGCCACGTCGGCCAGCCGCCGGCCATTGAGATAGGCGGCCAGGCTGCTGACCGCCAGGATCACCGCCAAGAGCACGACCAGTCGCAGCAGCAGTCGCCCACGCAGACTGCCAGCCGCCTTCGCCACTTCAGCCATGCTGCTCTTCCAGCAGATAGCCCAGGCCGCGGAAGGTGACGATGCGCACGGCGCCGGCTTCCAGCTTCTTGCGCAGGCGGTGGACGTAGATCTCGATGGCCTCGGGACTGGCTTCCTCGTCCAGGCCGAAGACCTGGGCGGCCAGTTGCTCCTTGCTCATGACCCGTCCGGGGCGGGCGATGAGCGCGGCCAGCACGGCGTGCTCGCGCGAGGTGAGCGACAGCGCCTCCTCGCCCAGGGTGAAGCGCGAGGTGTTGAGGTCATAGATCAGCGGGCCGCAGCGCTGCTGGCGATCGCCGCCCAGCACGCTGCGGCGCAGCAGGGCCTTGACCCGGGCTTCCAGTTCGGTGAGTTCGAAGGGCTTGGCCAGGTAGTCGTCGGCGCCTAGGTTGAGCCCCTGTACCCGATCCTTGACCTCGCCGCGGGCGGTGAGCATCAGCACCGGCAGGCGATCGCCGCGCTCGCGCAGGCGCGCCAGCACCTCGAAGCCATCCATGCGCGGCAGGCCGACGTCGAGAATGGCCAGGGCATAGCTTTCGCTCTGCAGGGCCAGGTCGGCGGCCACGCCATCGTTGAGCAGATCGACGTTGAGTCCGGCATTCTTGAGCGCCTGGGCGACGCTTTCGGCCAGTGGCGGATGATCTTCGACCAATAGGATGCGCACGCTGACAGCTCCCGCTCAAAAAATCCGAGTTTACCGGATACCGGCCGGCTGGCCTGCAGCCGGAACCCCACTATCGCCGCCTTTCACATCTGAAAGGCTGTTGAAAGCTTGGCGGTCTAGAGTGAAAGGTAGCGGTCCCAGAACCGCATGATGCTTGCCCAAGCGCCACCCCTGGTTGGCCAACAACAATAACAAGCGGAACGACATCCATGCTCGCCCTCGCGCAGCTCCACGTGCTCCCGTATCTCTTCTCCGAACGATCGCCGCCCTGGCGAGCCTGAGCCGTGTCCGCCTGTCAGCTTCTGAAATAACAACAAAAGGAAGACGTCGATGAGCACCACCTTGCGCACCCTCACCCTGACCCTGGCCGCCTCCGTACTGCTGTCCGCCCAGGCCATGGCCGAACCCAAGCGTCCCGAATGCATCGCCCCGGCCTCCCCGGGTGGCGGCTTCGACCTGACCTGCAAGCTGGCCCAGAGCGGCCTGGTGGAAGCCAAGCTGCTGGACAAGCCCATGCGCGTGACCTACATGCCCGGCGGCGTGGGCGCGGTGGCCTACAACACCGTGGTGGCCCAGCGGCCGGCGGACGGCGACACCATCGTCGCCTTCTCCAGCGGTTCGCTGCTGAACCTGGCGCAAGGCAAGTTCGGTCGCTTCGACGAAAAGGCCGTGCGCTGGCTGGCGGCGGTGGGGGCCAGCTATGGCGCCATCGCGGTCAAGGCCGATTCGCCCTACAAGACCCTGGGTGACCTGGTCGAGGCGCTGAAGAAGGACCCGAGCAAGGTGGTGATCGGCTCCGGCGGTACCGTGGGCAGCCAGGACTGGATGCAGACCGCGCTGATCGCCAAGGCTGCCGGCATCAATCCCAAGGACCTGCGCTACGTGGCCCTGGAAGGCGGCGGCGAGATCGCCACCGCGCTGCTGGGTGGGCATATCCAGGTCGGCAGCACCGACATCTCCGACTCCATGCCCCATGTCGAGGCCGGCAACATGCGCCTGCTGGCGGTCTTCGCCGAGCAGCGCTTCGACGAACCGGCGATGAAGGACATCCCCACCGCGCGCGAGCAGGGCTACGACATCGTCTGGCCGGTGGTCCGCGGCTTCTATGTCGGCCCGAAGGTCACCGACGAGCAGTACAACTGGTGGAAGACCAGCTTCGACAAGCTGCTGGCCTCCGACGACTTCGCCAAGCTGCGTGATCAGCGCGAACTCTTCCCCTTCGCCATGACCGGCTCCGAGCTGGACGCCTATGTGCAGAAGGAAGTCGCGCGCTACCGCGGCATGGCCAAGGAATTCGGCCTGATCCAGTAACGAGCCCCCGCCCCTGGCGCCCTTCCGGGCGCCTTTGAGGATGTCGACATGATCTTCCAACGCGCCTTCATGGCGGTCTGGCTGGTGGCCGGACTCGTCATGCTGTTCATCGCCCGGGATTACCAGGCGCCCTTTTCCTACGAGCCGGTCGGTCCGCGGGCCTATCCGATGCTGATGTTCGGGCTGATGAGCCTGGGCCTGGCCTATCTGATCATCCGCCCCACGCCGATCGGCGATGGCGAAGACCAGAAACCGCTGGACGCCTCCTCGCTGCGCAAGGTAGTGGCCTGCTGCGCCATCCTGCTGGGCTATGCCCTGACCTTCCAGCCGCTGGGCTTCCCCTTGAGCGCCTTCATCACCGCCACCCTCTGCGGTCTGCTCTACGGCGGTCGCCTGATGCCCTGCGCCCTGGTCAGCCTGCTGCTCGCCATCGGCCTCTATGTGCTGTTCGACCGGGTGATGGAAGTCCCCCTTCCCCTTGGCGTGCTGGAATTCCTGGAGGGCTGACATGGATACCTTGAATTTTCTGATGCAGGGCTTCGGCGTCGCCATGACGCCGACCAACCTGATCGTGGCCCTCATCGGCACCCTGATCGGCACCGTGGTCGGCCTGCTGCCGGGTCTCGGGCCGATCAACGGCATCGCCCTGCTGATCCCGGTGGCCTTCGCCCTGGGTCTGCCGCCGGAGACTTCGCTGATCCTGCTGGCGGCGGTCTATCTGGGCTGCGAATACGGCGGGCGGATCTCCTCGATCCTGCTGAACATCCCCGGCGAAGCCGCGACCATGATGACCTGCCTGGACGGCTATCCGCTGGCCCGCCAGGGCATGGCGGGCGTGGCCCTGTCGCTGTCGGCCTGGAGCTCCTTCATCGGCGCCTTCATCGCCACCTGCGGCATGGTGCTGTTCTCGCCGCTGCTGGCGAAATGGGCGATCGCCTTCGGTCCGGCGGAATACTTCGCGCTGATGGCCCTGGCCATCCTCAGCCTCTCCGGCATGGCCGCCGAGAAGCCGGTCAAGACCCTGGTCGCCGCCCTCTTCGGCCTGGCCATCGCCTCCGTGGGCATCGATGCCAACAGCGGCGTCTACCGCTTCACCTTCGACAACGTGCACCTGGCCGACGGCATCGACTTCGTGATCCTGGTGCTGGGTCTGTTCTCGGTGAGCGAACTGCTCCTGCTGCTGGAGCAGACCCATCATGGCCAGGTCGCGGTCAAGGCCACCGGGCGCATGCTGTTCAACGTGCGCGAAGCGCGCAGCGTGTTCATGGTCAACCTGCGCAGCTCGGTGAGCGGCTTCATCATCGGCGTGCTGCCGGGTGCCGGCGCGACCCTGGCCAGTGCCCTGGCCTACACCACCGAGAAGCGCATGGCCGGTGCCGATGGCAAGTTCGGCAAGGGTGACCTGCGCGGCCTGGCAGCGCCGGAAACCGCCATCGGCGCGGCGGTGTGCGGCAACATGATTCCCATGCTGACCCTGGGCATCCCCGGCTCGGGCACCACCGCGGTGATGATCGGCGCCCTGACCCTCTACAACATCACCCCCGGCCCGCTGCTGTTCCAGAACGAGCCGAATCTGGTGTGGGGTCTGATCGCCTCGCTGTTCATCGCCAACGTGATGCTGCTGATCCTCAACGTGCCCATGGTGAAGATGTTCACCAAGATCCTCGAGGTGCCGAACTGGTCGCTGGCCCCGGCCATCGCCATCATCACCGGCATCGGCGTCTATGCGGTGCACGCCACCACCTTCGACCTGGTGCTGATGGTCTGCGTGGGCATCTTCGGCTACATCATGCGCAAGCTGGACTTCCCGCTGTCGCCGCTGCTGCTGGGCTTCATCCTCGGCGAGCTGATGGAAACCAGCCTGAGACGCGCACTGTCGATCTCCAACGGCGACATGGGCATCCTCTGGCAGAGCGGCATCAGCCAGGCCATCTGGATCGTCTGCATCCTGATGGTGGCCCTGCCCTTCTACCGTGCCTGGCGCAAGCGTCGCGCGCCCAAGCCCGCGACCGTCTGAGGTCGGCGACACCCGCGCCCGCGGCCGGAGTCCTTCCGCCCGCGGGCTTTTTCATTCAAGAAGTTTTGAAGCTCTTCTTCGGATAGATATCGTAGCGGCTGGACTTGCCCTCCAGCACATAGCCCGGCTTCACCCCCTCGATGGCCGGCGCCTTGCGCGGGCGCTTGACCACCACCCGGTGACTGGCGCGGGCCAGGGCCGCGGCCAGCAGCGCCGGGGCGTCCAGGTCGTCGCCCACCAGCGGCCGGAACAGGCGCATCTCCTTCTTCACCAGGGCGCTCTTGTCGCGGTGCGGGAACATGGGATCCAGGTAAATCACCTCGGGCACCTCGCCCTCACCGCGCTGCAGGTAGGCGGTGGAGTCGGCCTGCACCAGGGTCATCAGGGCGGCAATGGCGGCCGCCTCGTGATCCCGCGCGGCGCGGGCAAGGCCGTCTTCCAGCAAGGCAGCGATCAGCGGCTGGCGCTCGACCAGCGTCACCGCACAGCCCAGGGTGGCCAGCACGAAGGCGTCACGCCCCAGACCCGCGGTGGCGTCGAGGATGCGCGGACGCACGCCCGGGCCGATCCCGACCGCCTTGGCGATCATCTGGCCGGCGCCGCCGCCGAACTTGCGCCGGTGCGCCGCCGCGCCCTCGACGAAATCCACCCGCACCGGACCCGGCGCCTCCGGGCCGCGCTGCACCAGTTGCAGGCCCTGGGCGCCCACCTGCACGGCGAATTCCTCGGTGGTGGCGCTGCCCAGGGGCAGGCCCAGGCGCGCGGCCCAGGCCGCGGCGGCCTCGGTGAAGGCGGGTTCCAGGGCTTCGACGATAAGCGCGGGGTGGGCGGTGGACATGGGCGACTCGCAGGCGAAAAGACCCGTCATTCTACCGGCAGACGCGAAAGCCACCCATGTCGACATGGAAATGATCGCGGTGCGCCGCGTTGTAGTCCGGTCCCAGGGTGGTATTGAAGGACCGGCAGGCCCCGTCGCGCACCAGCCGCAGGAAGCGCTGGGCCTGGGGATCGCCGGTCCAGTCCCGCGCCACGCTGATGCGCCGCCCATCGGCCAGGCGCAACCCGGCGATGTCCAGGGCATTGGCGGTGGCGTGCTGACTGCGCCGGCCACTGGCGCGGCCATAGATATTGCGGCAGGCGAAGCTGCCATAGTGCTCCACCTCGGCCACCCGCTGGCCATAGACGGCTTCGGCCGCCGGCTGCAGCGCCTGTCGCTCGAACAGCGCGAAGCTCACCGCCAGGGGACAGCTGGCGACAAAGCTGCCGCTGAGTCTCACCCCTTCACCGCGCTGGATGCGCACGGCCCGCTCCAGCGGACAGTCGGCCGACCCCGCATTGCCGCGCAATTCCCGATAGTTGAGCGCCGAGGTGGCCAGGGACGCCGCGCAATAGTCGGCATCGGCCTGCAGACGCCAGAGCTTGAGGCGAGTGACGGCATTGGTGGGGGCCTGGATATCCAGCGGCGCCCAGGGATTGTAGGCCGGCGGGATACGCAGCCAGCCCTGGTCGAAGGCGGTATGCAGACCGCCATAGAGCAGGATGACGAGACCGAGCAGGTGTCTGGCTTTCATGCGGCGCGCCGAAGGAGATTCGCGAGGCGGTAGACCTCATCTGACCGGAGCGAGCCGCGGGAATGCCGGCGAAAACGTCGCCAAACGTATCGCGACAACCGGCGTGGGCTAGAGCAGACCGAGTTGTTCGGTGTCGGCGGTGCTCAGCTCGGGCAATGCCGGCAGACCGGGCAGGCGTTCGCGCAGCTGGGCATGGAATCTCAGGGCCAGTTCGGGCGCCTGGCGGTTGTCCGGGGTGTGCAGGAAGACATAGGGCACCTTGCCCGCCTCGATCCAGTCGGCCACCCGCGTGACCCACTTGGCCAGGTAGTAGTCGTTGGCGGCCAACTCCAGGCGGCCGATGAAGCGCACCTGGGGATGCTCGCTGAACGCCAGGGCGCGAGCCGGAACCCGCGGTTTCTTGGCTTGGGCCAGGCGCACGGCCGGCTCACTCGGATCGGCGCTGAACAGCGCGGCCGAATCCAGGCCGACGCGCTCCACGCCCAGGTCCATGAGCAGCCGGTTCAGGGCCCGCTCGGACTCGCCCTTGTCGAAAAAGGCCAGGTGCCGGACCTCCACCGCCAGGGCGCAACGCGGCGCCATGGCCGAGAGAAAGACCTGCAGTTCCTTGAGCCGATCGGGCCCGAAGCCCGCTGGCAGTTGCAGCCACAGGGGGCTGGCCCGTTCACCCAGGGGCGCCAGCAATTCGAGAAAGGTACGGGCGCTGGCGAGTTGCACCCGCAGATCCTCGGCATGGCTGATGTCGCGGGGAAACTTGGCGCAGAAGCGAAAGCCGGCCGGCATCAATTCGGCCCAGCGGCGGATGGTGTCCGCCGCGGGCCAGGCGTAGAAGGTGGTGTTGCCTTCCACGGCGTTGAACACCTGGGCGTAACGCGGCAGGAAATCACCCGGACGCAAGCCATGGTAGAGGCTCTCGCGCCAGGCGTTGTCGTTCCAGGAGGGGCAGCCGAGAAAGTACGGCAGCATCAGGCGTAGAGGTCGAGGCCCACGACGCTGGAGGAGCCGTCCGGCTCGGCGCCGAAGGCGGAGGTGCTGCCGTAACTGGCCAGGGCCTGCTGGGCACGGGCGGTGAGCTGACTGGCGAAGCGCCCTTCGCGCTCGCTGAGCACCAGGCCGTTACCGTTACCATTGCCGGCATCGGTCGCCGCAGCCGCTTCCACACGGCGGAGGGGTGCGACGTCGGGCCGGGGATTGCCTGCGGCCTCCCGGGCGATGGCATTCTGGCGGGCGTCCTCATCCTTCGCCACCTCACGTACGGGCGTGACCGCGCGCGAGGAACGATTCAGGGGATAAGCAGAGGAGGCATAGCCGCTGTCAATGCGCATGGCAGGTCCCGAACGGATGGCACTACTCTAAGTAGGGTCGAAAGCTATGACAATCAAGGGCCGGACGCCCGTCGCGACCGGCGGACGAGCGGCATCTACAGCTTGGACGTCAGACTATTACGCGTGGTTTCCTGCCGTCAGACCGACTGCTTGGGAGTGGCGACCCGATCACGCAGATAAACGGGTTGCGCCGCTTCGGACTCGGCCGACAAGGCTTCGCCGCGCTGCCAGGCGGTGGCCGCCAGAACCGCCAGGTCCCGGGCATGGGGCAACAGAGTGGCATCCTGCTCGATCAGCGGCACGGCCATGCGGCCGACATAGCCCCAGCCGGTGCCGGCACCGAACCAGTCGCCGGTGGCGGCGGCCGGCAGGGCAATGGCCTCGGGCGCCAGCACGCCTTCCGCCCCCGCGAGCACCATGGCCGCGCCGTCGAGGCGATAGCAGCCCCAGTAGACCTCGTCCATGCGCGCGTCGATGGCCGCAGCCACCTGGGTCACGCCGCGCTCGCGCCAGGCGCGCTGGGCGATGATCGCCAGATTCGACACCGGCAGTACCGGTCGGTCCAGGCCGAAGGCCAGGCCCTGCACCACGCCGATAGCGATGCGCACGCCGGTGAAGGCGCCCGGACCACGCCCGAAGGCGATGGCGTCCACCTGCGCCAGACTCAGACCGGTCTCGGCCAGCAGCTCCTGCACCATGGGCAGGACCCGCTGGGCATGCAGGCGCGGCGCGATCTCGTAGCGATGGATGATCTCGTCGCCCAGGTGCAAGGCGACCGAGCAGGCTTCGGTGGCGGTGTCGAGGGCGAGCAGGATGGACATGGGGCAGATCCGCAACTGGGAAAAGGGCTGCGCATTCTAGAGGAAGACGGGTCGCGAGGGGACCCGCCCATCGGTCGTGACGCCAGGACGGCGCCTTTACCGGACCGCCTGCAGGCACAGGCGGCCGTGACCGGCGCTTAGTTCAGCGCCTGCAGCACCTTGGCGGTGATGGCATCCACCGAACCCACGCCCTCGATGCGGCTGCACTTCGGCGTGCCCTGGGCGGCGCCCAGCTTCTGGTAGAAGTCCACCAGCGGCTTGGTCTGGGAATGATAGAGGTCCAGACGCTTGCGAATGGTGGCTTCGCGGTCGTCTTCGCGCTGTACCAGCGGCTCGCCGGTCAGGTCGTCGGTGTCGGCAACCTTCGGCGGATTGTGCTCGATGTGATAGACGCGACCCGAACCCGGGTGCACGCGGCGACCGGACAGGCGCTGGACGATTTCTTCGTCATCCACGGCGATTTCCAGCACGTGGTCGATCTTGACGCCGGCGGCTTCGAGGGCCTCGGCCTGGGGAATGGTGCGCGGGAAGCCGTCGAACAGGAAACCCTTGGCGCAATCGGCGTCGAGGATACGCTCGCTGATCAGGGCGATGATGATCTCGTCGGAGACCAGGCCACCGTTGTCCATGATGTCCTTGACCTGCAGGCCCAGGGGCGTGCCGGCCTTGACCGCGGCCCGCAGCATGTCGCCGGTGGAAACCTGCGGAATGCCGAATTTCTCAGTGATGAACCGGGCCTGAGTACCTTTGCCGGCACCGGGCGCTCCCAGCAGGATTACGCGCATCTGTAGCTCCTTAGAATGGTCTCGGACTGGCAGCCCGCGCAGGGCGCTGTCGCGATGATTGTTGTCGACGACACGAGACGGCCAAAGGGACCAACCATACACAGCGCCCCCTGGCCGCACAAGTTACCAAGCGTCGCAGGTGCCGGGCCCGTCCAGACGACCCCGGGCGCCGGCAAAAGCGACAGTCTGTTCAACCGGTATTGCGTAGTCCTGCGGCGATCCCGGCCACGCTCACCAGCAGGGCCTGATCGAGCGCCGCCGGCTGGCTTTCGCCGGCCGCCCGCGCCCGGGCCAGCAGCTCGATCTGCAGGAGGTGCAGCGGATCGAGATAGGTGTTGCGCACGGCGATGAACACCAGGGTTTCCGGATGGTGTTCGAGCAACTCGCCCTGCCCGGTCAGGCGCAACACCGCCACGCCCGCCTGGCGCAGCCGCTCGCGCAGCTGGCTGCCGAGCACCTGCAGGTCGGCTTCCACTAGGCGCTGGTCGTAGAGCCGCGCCAGTTCGGCCTCCGCCTTGGCCAGCACCATCTCCAGCATGTCGATGCGGGTCTGGAAGAACGGCCAGCGCTCGCGCATCTCGCGCAGCAGCGGCGACTCGCCCCGGCGCTCGGCTTCTTCCAGAGCCCTTTCCCAGCCGAGCCAGGCCGGCAGCATCAGCCGCGTCTGGGTCCAGGCGAAGATCCAGGGGATGGCCCTGAGGCTTTCCACGCCGCCTTCGCGGCGCTTGGCCGGGCGACTGCCCAGGGGCAGCCGGCCCAGCTCCTGCTCGGGGGTGGCCTGGCGGAAATAGCTGACGAAGTGCGGGTCTTCGCGCACCACGCCGCGATAGGCCTGCAAGCTGTCCCGGGCCAGGCGATCCATCTGCTCGCGCCAGGCCGGCTCCGGCGCGGGCGGCGGCAACAGGGTGGCTTCCAGCACGGCGCCCAGGTAGAGCGCCAGATTCTGCTCGGCGATGGCCGGCTGGCCGAACTTGAAGCGGATCATCTCGCCCTGTTCGGTGGTGCGGAAGCGCCCGGCCACCGAGCCCGGGGGTTGCGAGAGGATGGCCGCGTGGGCCGGGCCACCGCCCCGCCCCACGGTGCCACCGCGGCCATGGAACAGCAGCAGCTCCACGCCCCGACTGGCGCAGATGTCCACCAGGGCTTCCTGGGCACGGTACTGGGCCCAGGCCGCCGCCAGGGTGCCGGCGTCCTTGGCCGAATCGGAATAGCCGATCATGACCTCCTGGGGACCGGCCAGGCGCGCGCGGTAGTCGGGCAGATCGAGCAGGCTGGCGATGGCGCTGCCGGCATGATCCAGGTCGTCGAGGGTCTCGAACAGCGGCACCACCCGCATCGGCTGGCGTACCCCGCACTCGCGCAGCAGCAGCTGCACGGCGAGGACATCCGACGCCGCGCCGGCCATGGAGATGACATAGGAGCCCAGGGCATCGGGCGGCGAGGCGGCAATCACGCGGCAGGTGGCGAGCACCTCCTGGGTATCGGCCTCCAGCTGGGCGTCCAGCGGCAGCAGGGGACGCCGGCTGCCGAGCTCGCCACGCAGGAATTCCAGGCGCTGCGCCTCGCTCCAGGCGGCGTAGTCGCCCAGGTCGAGATAGCGGCAGATATCGGCCAGGGCCGCGGCATGGCGCGCGGCGTCCTGGCGGATGTCCAGGCGCACCAGATAGAGACCGAAGGTACGGGCCCGGCGCAGGGTATCGAGCAGGGAGCCATCGGCGATGACCCCCAGGCCGCAGTGCTGCAGGGAGTCGTAGCACAGCTGCAGCGGGGCGATCAGCTCGGCGTTGTCGCTGAGGATATGACGGGCGCCGGCATGGGGATCGGTGATGGCATGGGCCGCCCAGCTGCGGGTGATCTGCAACCGCTCGCGCAGCACCTTGAGCACCTTGCGATAGGGTTCCGGGTGATCGCCGGCCTGTTCGCGCAGGGCCGGACTCGCCGCCTGCATGGACAGCTCCGCGGCCAGCCGGTCGACATCGCGCAGGTAGAGGTCGGCGGCCATCCAGCGCGCCAGCAGCAGCACCTCGCGGGTGATGGCGGCGGTGACGTTGGGATTGCCATCGCGATCGCCGCCCATCCAGGAGGAAAAGCGTACCGGCGCCGCGGTCAGCGGCAGGCGCTGGCCGGTGCGTTCCTGCAGGCAGTCGTCCAACTTGCGCAGCAGGCTGGGGATCGCCTGCCACAGCGAATTCTCGATCACCGCGAAGCCCCACTTGGCTTCGTCCACCGGCGTCGGCCGCTGGCGGCGGATCTCCTCGGTGTGCCAGGCCTCGGCGATCAGCCGACGCAGCCGTGCCTCGATGGCGGCCACCTCGGCGGAGGTCAGGTCGCGATGATCGAGGGCCGCCAGCTGCGCGCTGATCTCGTCGTATTTCTGGATCAGGGTCCGCCGCGAGACCTCGGTGGGGTGGGCGGTCAGCACCAGATCGATGTCCAGCGCCGCCACCCGCTCGGCCAGCTCGCTACCCGCGTGACCGGCCGCGCCCAGGCGCTCCAGCAATTCCGGCAGTACCTGCTGCTCGAAGGGCGGCGGCTCGTCTTCGGTGCGGCGTCTGACCCGGTGATATTCCTCGGCGATGTTGGCGAGGTTGAGAAAGTGACTGAAGGCCCGCGCCACCGGCAGCAGTTCGTCTTCGGCCAGGGTATCCAGGGTGTCGCCCAGTTGGCGGGCACCCTCCGCGGAGCCGCCACGGGCGGCCTTGGCGCCCTTGCGGATCCGCTCGATCTTGTCGAGAAAGGCCGCGCCATGCTGGTCGGCAATGGTCTGCCCCAGGAGCTCACCCAGCAACCGCACCTGCTCGCGCAGGCGAACATCGATTTCCACCATCTCGTGCTCCTCGAAAGTACCGGTTCGGACCTCACGGCAACCGCTGCGGTCTAGCGCAGAGGACAGCACCCCGCTGTCACGGTTGCAAGCCCCGGCTGTTGCAGGGTGCCCAGCCGCGCTCGACCTGAATATCCGACCTTTGCCTAAGCCACGGGAGATGCCCATGAAGATTCGCGAACTCGCTCACCAATGGGAGCAGCAGGCCACCACCTCCAGCACCACCCGCCGCTACCACCTCGACCTGGAGCTGGAGACCGCGGCCCGTCTCGAGGCCCTCTGCGAACTCTATCCCCAGCGCACGCCCGAGGCCCTGCTCGGTGAATTGCTGGCAGCCGCCTTCGAAGAGCTGGAGGCCAGCTTTCCCTATGTGCAGGGCGAGGACGTGGTGGCCACCGACGAGCTTGGCGATCCCCTCTACGCCGATGCCGGTACGACCCCGCGCTTTCTCGAATTGGCGCGCAAGCACCTGCATCGCCTGCAGTCCGAAACCCCCGACTAGTCGCCGACCTGCACCTTTACCTACATCGCTACCGCTCTGCCAAGGGCCTCCGCGCCCTGGCGAAATTCAATAGCCAGTGAACATTTTTGTCGGATGAGCGGTCACAGAGTCAGACCGCAGCGCTGGACGAGGGCTGGTTGTCAGCACCCGCCTCGGGCCTCTCAGGGCCGCGCCGGGCTTGTTTCCACATGCGGCTTTACATGACCAGGCGCCCGCCCTGCCCGTGCCGGCGGCGCGCTTTTCGGATCAACAACGGAGCTTGAATCCATGAAGAGTGCCACTGCCCAAAAGTCCCTTTCCAAAGCCTGCACCCTGAAACTGGCAGCCCTTGCCCTGGGCAGCTCGCTGTTGCTGGCCGGTTGCGCCGGCAATCCGCCGACCGCGCAGATGGCCGTGACCCAGTCCGCCGTCAACGAGGCCGTGAGCTCCGGTGGCAACCAGTTCGCACCCATCGAGACCAAGTCGGCCCAGGACAAGTGGACCCAGGCCCAGACCGCTCTCTCCAACGAGAAGTACGACGAAGCCAAGCAGCTGGCCGAGCAGGCCGAGTGGGATGCCCGCCTGGCCACCCGCAAGACCCAGGCCGCCAAGGCCGATGCCGCTCTCAAGGATGCCCAGAACAGCATCCAGCAGATCCGTGAGGAAGGTCAGATCAACCTGCAGCTCCAGCAGAACCTGCAGAAGAAGGTCCAGCAGTAAGCGACCGCCCCTTTCCTCCCTTCACGAATTAAAAGGACGACCATCATGCGTAAACACATTCTGATCCCTGCCGTGTCGCTGCTCAGCCTGGCCCTGGCCGCGTGCTCCACGCCGCCCAACCCCAACCTGGAAAAGGCCAAGTCCGACTACTCCGCCCTGGAATCCCAGCCGCAGGCCGCCCAGCTGGCCGCCCTGGAGACCAAGGACGCCGGTACCTGGCTGCAGAAGACCGAGAAGGCCTACAAGGACGGTGAAAACGAGAAGACCGTCGACCAGCTGGCCTACCTGACCAACCAGCGCATCCAGACGGCCATGCAGACGATCAAGCTGCGCATGACCGAAGCCCAGATGCAGGGCGTCGATGCCGAGCGCACCCAGGCCCGCCTGGACGCCCGTACCGCCCAGCTCAAGCAGCTGCAGGACGCCCTGCAGGCCAAGCAGACCGAGCGCGGCACCGTGGTGACCTTCGGCAACGTGCTGTTCGACTTCAACAAGGCCGAACTCAAGCCCCAGGGCTATGCCAACGCCCAGAAGCTGGCCGATTACCTGAAGCAGAATCCCGAGCGCAAGGTGATCGTCGAGGGCTACACCGACAGCGTCGGCAGCGACTCCTACAACCAGCAGCTGTCCGAGCGTCGCGCCCAGGCCATCCAGACCGCCCTGGTCAGCGCCGGCGTCGAGCCGAGCCGCATCCAGGCCCGTGGCTATGGCAAGAACTTCCCGGTGGCCAGCAACAGCAACGCCTCCGACCGCGCCCTGAACCGTCGCGTGGAAGTGACCATCTCCAACGACGCCAACCCCGTCGCCCCGCGCATGTAACGACTGCGTGAAGCTAGAAGACCCCGCCCAGGCGGGGTCTTTTTTTACCTGCGGATCGGCTAGCGGCGCCTGCCACCCAGCAGGGAGCCGAGCAGTCCCCGTACCAGCTGCCGCCCGAGCTGATTGGCCGCCTGGCGCGCCGCGCTCCTGAGCGCATTGCCCGCGAGTTCGCCCACCAGATCGCCGAGGGCACCACCCTGCCCGCTCTGGGTCTTTTCCGCTACCGGCGCCTGCGCCGGGACCCGCTCGGCCTGACGATCCCGCAGGATCTCGTAGGCCGATTCGCGATCCACGGCCCGGTCATAGCGACCCGCCTGGGGCGACTGACGGATCAGCGTCTGGCGCTCGGCTTCGCTCAGCGGGCCGACCCGGGATTGCGGCGGGGCGATGGCCACGCGCTGGACCATCGCCGGCGTACCCTTGTCTTCCAGGCTGCCCACCAGGGCCTCGCCAATGCCCAGCTCGGTCAGCACCTCCAGGCTGTCGAAGGCCGGATTGGGGCGGAAGCCGTCGGCCACCGCGCGCAGCGCCTTCTGCTCCCGGGCGGTAAAGGCGCGCAGGCCGTGCTGGATGCGCAAGCCGAGCTGGGCCAGGATGGTATCCGGCAGATCGGCGGGGGACTGGGTGACGAAATAGACGCCGACGCCCTTGGAACGGATCAGCCGCACCACCTGCTCCAGGCGATCGCGCAGGGCCTTGGGGGTGTCGCCAAACAGCAGGTGGGCCTCGTCGAAGAACAGCGCCAGTACCGGCTTATCGGCATCGCCGCGCTCGGGCAACTGCTCGAACAGCTCGGCCAGCAGCCAGATCAGAAAGGTGGCGTAGACCTTGGGCGCTTCGTGCACCAGGCGGCTGGCGTCGAGCAGGTGGATGCGTCCACGGCCGTCGGGCTCGGGGCGCAGCACGTCTTCCAGTTGCAGGGCCGGCTCGCCGAAGAAGGCCTCGGCGCCCTGCTGCTCCAGGGTCGCCAGCCTGCGCAGCAGCGCCTGGGCCGAGGCGCCAGTGAACAGGGCACGGTCCTCGCCCAGGGCATCGGGCTGTTCGCGCAGGTGATTGAGGACTGCCTTGAGGTCCTTGAGGTCGAGCAGCAGCAGGCCTTCGCGATCGGCCACCTTGAAGGCGGCGTGCAAGGCGGCCTGCTGGCTGTCGGTCAGCTCCAACAGATTGCCCAGCAGCAGCGGGCCCATCTCGCTCAGGGTGGTGCGCAGCGGATGACCGCTCCGGCCATCGACGTCCCAGAGGGTGACCGGATAGGCCTGGGACTGGTGCGGCAGGCCCTGGGCGGCGATGCGCTCGGCCAGCTTGCCCTGGGGCGCGCCGGCCGCGCCGAGGCCGCAGAGATCGCCCTTGATGTCGGCGGCGAAGACCGCGACGCCGGCATCGCTGAAGGCTTCGGCGAGGCGCTGCAGGGTCACGGTCTTGCCGGTGCCCGTGGCGCCGGCGATCAGGCCGTGGCGGTTGGCCAGCTTGAGTGGATGGCCGAGCGGTTGACCAGCGCTCTGGTCATTGGAAACGGCAGTACCCAGGATCAGCAGGGGCGTCGAGGACATGGCGCAGCTCCGTAGCGGTTCTGCGCCAGCTTAACCCGAGCGTCCGGGCTCAGGTACGGTTGCGAATGCGCTCGACGATGGCGGTGGTGGAGCTGTTCTCCACCAGACCGAGGATGCGCACCTCGCCGCCGTAGCCCTGCACGATCTGGGCGCCGACCACCTCGTCCACGCTCTTGTAGTCGCCGCCCTTGACCAGCACGTCCGGGCGCACCTGTTCCAGCAGGTGCTCCGGGGTGTTCTCGCTGAAGGGGATGACCCAGTCCACCGCGCCGAGGCCGGCCAGCACCGCCATGCGCCGGTCGACGCTGTTGATCGGTCGACCGGGGCCTTTCAGCCGGGTCACCGAGGCATCGTCATTGACCGCCACGATCAGGCGATCACCCTGGGCGCGCGCCTGCTCCAGATAGGTCACGTGGCCGGCGTGGAGGATGTCGAAGCAGCCGTTGGTGAAGACGATCTTCTCGCCATGGGCGCGGGCGTCCTCGATGGCCAGCTGCAATTGTTCGAGGGACAGGACGCCGCGCTCGGAGCCTTCCGAACGCTGCACCGCGCGACGCAGCTCGGGGGCGCTGATGGCGGCGGTGCCCAGCTTGCCGACCACGATACCGGCAGCCAGATTGGCCAGCCCCACGGCCTGCGGCAGGTCTTCACCGGCGGCCAGGGCGGCGGCCAGGGTGGAGATCACGGTGTCGCCGGCGCCGGTGACGTCGAACACCTCGCGGGCCCGGGCCGGCAGGTGCAGGGCCGGCTGGGCGGGACGCAGCAGGGTCATGCCGTGCTCGCCACGGGTCACCAGCAGGGCGCCCAGCTCCAGGCGCGCCATCAGCTCGTTGCCCTTGGCGACCAGCTCGGCATCGTCGGCGCAGACACCGACGATGGCTTCGAATTCGGACAGATTCGGCGTGATCAGGCTGGCGCCACGATAGATGGAGAAATCCTTGCCCTTCGGATCGGCCAGCACCGGGATGTTGCGGGCCTTGGCCAGCTGGATCAGCGCCTGGTGGTTCTTCAGCGCGCCCTTGCCGTAGTCGGACAGCACCAGCACCTTGACCCCGGCCAGCATGGCGGCGGTGTCCGAGGCCAGCGCCTGGGGATCGGTGTCGAAGGGCTCTTCGAAGTCGACGCGGATCAGCTGCTGGTGGCGACTCATGATGCGCAGCTTGACGATGGTCGGCTGCTGGGCGATGCGCTGGAAGCGCACCTGCACATGGGCGGCTCTCAGGCTGTCGGTGAGGGCATCGGCGGCTTCGTCCTGACCGGTGACGCCGACCAGGTAGGCCGGCGCGCCCAGGGCGGCGATGTTGAGGGCGACGTTGGCCGCGCCACCGGGACGATCCTCGTGCTGGTCGACGCGGACCACGGGCACCGGCGCCTCGGGGGAGATCCGCGAGGTGGTGCCGTGCCAGTAGCGGTCGAGCATCACGTCGCCAACCACCAGGACCGGCGCGAGATCGAAGCGAGGCATGGTCAGCTTCATAGGGACAGGCTCCAAAGCGCGAAAATGGCGGCGATCATAGCATAGGGGCCAAGGCGCCCCGGAAGCGCCTGCCGGCGGGAGAGGCCGGGGTCAGAGCTCGTCGCGGCGGCTTAGCCAGAACAGCTCGTGACGCCGCACGGCCTTGCGGAAGAATTCGTCTTCCCCAGTGCGCGGCCAGCGGCGACCGGCCAGCAGCCACTGGATGGCCCGGCGCAGGCGCTTCTTGGCCGGCAGCGGCACCAGCAGGTCGTGCTGCATCCCCAGGGCCATGGCCTTGTCCAGCCGCCGTTCGGGGGTCAGCAGCGGACTCCAGGGCACCAGGGGGGCCGGCGTCTCGATGGCGGGTGGCAGGGCGATGCCGCCCTCGGCCGGCCCCATGGGCCAGCGGTCGTTGTCGTGCAGGTGATTGGCGTAGAGCAATTCGAGCTCGGGCTGCCACTGGCTGAGGGTCAGGGCTTCACGCAGGGCCTGGGTGCTGGCCACGTGATCGGCATGGGGATCGATCTGCGGATGCGGCAGCACCACCACCTCGGGGCGGAAGTGCTCCAGCAGGGCCACCAGATCGGCCACCAGGTTGCGCCAGGTGGGGGCGCCGTCGACATCGCCGGGCAGTTGCAGGGGGTTGTGGCGACGGGCACTGCGCACATCGCTCTCGCCGGATTCGCGGGAGCCAAAGGCGTCTTCCGGCGCCTGGCGCATGGCCGGCAGCTGCAGGCAGTAGTAGCCCAGCTGCACGCAACGCTCTGTTGGTACCCCACCCCACAGCGGGGTGACCAGGCTGTCCCAGGTGCGCAGGCGCCCCTTGAGCCGGGCCGCCGCCTGGCGATCGAGGCCCAGGCGCTGGTAGTGCGCGGCCTCGATTTCGCCCTGGGTCAGGGTGACGATGCTGGCTTCCCGCGCCTGGCTGTAGAGGCCGAAGGCGGCCAGCTCGGCGTCGTCGGCGTGGGGCGCGATGACCATCACTCTCTTGCTGCGGAGGTCCGGCTGGGCGAAGACGTGCAGGCGCAACTCGCCCTGCAGCCGGCAGAAGCGCGTCCAGAGGTGCAATTCGCCGCGCCGCAGGGCCTCGGCATAGCCGCTGAGATTGACATAGCGCCGCCCGGCCACGCCGCGCTCGAAGTCCTGGCGATCCGCGTCGTCACCTGCGCGCAGACGTACTTGGGGATCCAGTAATCGGCCCAGCCAACCGGCCTTGAGGCGGCATTCCAGGAACAGCGTCAGCTCGCCCTGCGGCAATTCCACCGCGGCCAGGCGACCGTGCTGCAGGTGCAGGCCCAGCACCAGGGTGTCGGCAGGGAACTGGTAGCTGTAGTTGTCGCGCGGCGAATAGAAGAGGTGATCGGCGAACCAGGCCTCGTGGCCGAGCCACACCAGCAGCGCCAGCAGCGGCGCGCTCCACCAGGGCCCCAGCGCCAGGCAGCCGAGCAGCACGACGGCGATGACCGCCAGGACCAGCCGCTTGTGGCGGCGGTGACGTTTGAGCAGGGCTTGTTTGCGGGCGGTCATCTCAGCTCTCGAAGACGGTGACGCGGTGGCACCAGCGGTCCTTGTAGTCGCGATCGGCGCGGCCGAAGGAATAACGCAACGTCTTGCCCAGGGCGCGGGCGTCCTGCCAGGCGGCCTGGGTGTTCAGATAGGTGAGGACGCTGCCCGGACTCAGGTCGCTGGCCGCGGGATCGACGCCGCCGTTGACGTACTCGACGCTGATCCAGTCGGGCGCTTCCACCCGATAGAGCACCTGGATCGCCACCGGGCGCTCGCCGAGCATGAGCAGCGAACCGGTCATGAATTCCCGCAGCAGGGCGAACACCTCGGCCAGCCGGGTCTTGCCCGGTACCTCGAAGCCCCAGCGCGCCTCGAACAGCTCGGCATAGATCCGTGCCTGCTCGGCGCTGTCCAGCTCGGCCATGGGGACCGCGCGGCCACCGGCGTCTTCGAACAGCCGCTGCTCGCGTCTCTGGTTGTAGCGGAATTTCTTCGACCAGGCTTCCGGCTCGCGGAGCATGGCCAGCTCTTCGCTCTGCCGGCGCAGACCGGCGAAACGCTCGTCGCACAGCGGCGACAGATAGCGGGCGCGCTGGCGCAGGGGCGCCAGCGCGCCAGGGGCGGCCGGCAGGATGATCTCGGCGTTGCCCAGGTCGAACAGGGCACGCTGGCGGCGCTTCTTCAGCACCGCGCGCGACAGCGCCAGCTCGCGCCCCCAGCAGGGTACCGCCGCCTGCAGGCCATCCGCGCCGGGCCAGCCCAGGTAGCGCACCGGGATGCCGGCCAGTTCGGCCAGGCGGGCGATGACCTCGGGGTGGGTGGCGACGCTGCCGCCATAACGCTGCCAGGCAGCGGCGTAGTCGGCGGCGGAAATCGTGGTCCAGCCGCGCTCGCGCCAGAAGCGGAATCTGTTCAGCATTCGATCGTCGGCGCCGGCGGCGCGACCTCCTCGAACTGCTTGGCATGCAGCCGCGCATAGTAGCCGTTCAGCGCCAGGAGCTCGCCATGGCTGCCACGCTCGACGATGCGGCCATTGTCCATCACCAGGATCAGGTCGGCCTTCTCGATGGTGGAGAGGCGGTGGGCGATCACCAGGGTGGTACGGCCCTGCATGACGCGATCCAGTGCGGCCTGGATGTGACGCTCGGACTCGGTGTCCAGCGCCGAGGTGGCTTCGTCGAGGATCAGCAGCGGCGCGTTCTTCAGCAGGGCCCGGGCGATGGCCAGGCGCTGGCGCTGGCCGCCGGAGAGCAGCACGCCGTTCTCGCCGACCTGGGTGTCGTACTGCTGCGGCAGACGCTCGATGAATTCGTCGGCATAGGCCGCCTCGGCCGCCGCCCTGACCTGCTCCATGGGCGCCCCGGCCAGATCGCCATAGGCGATGTTGTTGGTGACGCTGTCGTTGAACAGGGTGACGTGCTGGGTCACCAGGGCGATGTGCCGGCGCAGGTTGGTCAGGCGATAGTCCTGGATCTCCAGGCCGTCGAGGAGGATCTCGCCCTCTTCGTGCTGGTAGAAGCGCGGGATGAGATTGGCCAGGGTCGACTTGCCGCTGCCCGAGCGCCCCACCAGGGCCACCATCTGGCCGGGTTCGGCGACGAAGTCGATGCCTTCCAGCACGGCCTTCTCGGTACCCGGATAGCGGAAGGTCAGGTTGCGCACCTCCAGGCGACCCTGGACGCGCTCGCGCTCTTCGCGGCCTTCGTCGCGCTCGGCGGGTTCGTCGAGTTGCTCGAAGATGCTTTCCGCGCCGGCCACGCCGCGCTGGATGGTGGAGCTGACCTCGGAGAGCTGGCGGATCGGCTTGGGCAAGAGGCCGGCCATGGTGATGTAGGCTACCAGGTCACCGGCGGAGGCTTCGCCGCGCAGCCAGAGCACCAGGAACATCAGCACCGCCATGGCCGAGTAGATGACCAGCTGCAGCATGGGCGTATAGACCGCGCCGGTCTTGGTCATGGTCAGCTGCTTGTCGGTGTTGGCCGTGCTGGAATCGAGGAAGCGCTGCTGCTCGTAGCGCTCGCCACCGAAGCTGCGCACCACCCGATAGCCCTGGATGGCTTCGGAGGTGATGTGGGTGACGTCGCCCATGGCCGACTGGATCTTGCTGCTCTGCTTGCGGAACTTGCGACTGGCGCTGGTCACCATCAGGGCGATCAGCGGCAGGATGGCCACCATCACCAGGGTCAGTTTCCAGTTCATCCACAGCAGGGAAGCGAACAGGAAGACCACGGTCATGCCTTCGCGGATCACCACCTTGATCGCCTCGGTAGCGGCGCCGGTCACCATGGTGACGTTGAAGGTGATGCGCGAGATCAGATGACCCGAGTTGTTGGCGTCGAAGTAGCGATTGGGCAGCCGCAGCATGTGGTTGAACAGCGCCACCCGCAGGTCGTGCACCAGGCCGAGGGAGACCCGCGCCAGGAAGTAGTTGCCGAGAAAGGAACCGACGCCCTGCCAGGCGGCGATCAGGATGATCATCAGCGGCACCGCCTGCACCAGGTGCAGGCCACCGACGATGGGCCAGCCCGGAAACATGGAGGCATTGGGGTTGTTCAGGCCATCGACGAAGTACTTGAGGATGCCCGCCAGCATCGGCTGGGTGGAGGCGAAAATCAGGAAGCCGACGATACTCAGGGCGAACATGCCGATGTAGGGCCGCACGTAGCCGAGCAGGCGGAAATAGATCTTCAGACTGGAGGTCTGCGCAGGGGAGTCTTGGCTCATGGTCTCGTCGTGACGCAAAAGCGCCATGTTAACACGCACCCGCCGCCGACCCAGCGGCGGGATTTTCCGCTAGGCTTGCCCTCCCCTGCTGCGGAACCCTGACATGCAACCGCTGATCGCCACCTATGCCGAACTCAAGGACTACTGGCGCCTGGAGGTGCTGGATGCGCCGGGCAAGCCCTTGCGCCTCAAGCGCCTGTTCCGGCGCGTAGCGGCCGGAGAGAGTCCGAGCTTTCTGTTCTGGTATCGCCTGGCGCAATTTCTCTACTGCCGCCCGCGCGGCCTGCTCAACTATCGCAAGCTGGCCGAGCGCATCAATCGCCGGCTGATCCGTCGGCACAATATCGAGATCCTGCTGGGCGCGCGCATCGGCCCCGGGTTGCGCCTGCCCCATCGCATGGGCATCTGCGTGTCGAATCTGGCGGTGATCGGGCGCAACGTGATGATCCGCCAGCACACCACCATCGGCATCAAGAGCGACGATCCGGCGCAACTGGTCGGCATCTTCATCGGCGACAACGTCAGCCTCGGTGCCCACGTCTGCATCGTCGGCGACCACCTGACCATCGGCGACAACGTGGTGGTCGGCGCCGGCGCCCTGGTAATGCGCGACATCCCCGCCGACAGCCTCTACTACAGCCGCCACGAGGCGGTGATCCGCCCGCTGCCGGGCGCTACGCCCGGGGATGCCGCCCGCTGAGGACGGTCCGCAGCATCTGCGGCAGGACGCCATACAGATACAGCCGGTTGCCCAGCAGCTGTCGCCCCAGATAGCGCAGCACCTTGCCGCGCGAGGCGCCCTTGTAGTGCAGGCGCAGCAGCAGGGCGACATAGAATTTCTCGATGTCGCGAAAGCGCCGCTGGGCCGGGGTCTCGGCTTCCAGCTCGGACAGCGAATGGTCAAGGATGCCCGCGCAAAGCAGTTCGACCGGCTCTTTCCGCGCCAGCGCCTGCACCCGCAGGAAAAAGGAGATATCGACGCCATAGAGGGCGAAGCGCTCGTCGAAGACATCGCCGTGGCGGGCCGCGATGCGCGCGGCCAGGCCCTGCGTCAGGCACAGCCCCGAACTTATGGTCACGGTGGCCTGGGGATCCAGGGGGCCCTCCACGGTCACCACCGCCTTGTACTGATGGGGATAGCGGATGGCGCCCGCCCCCAGCACCAGGGGCACCAGCAACTCGGCCTGCTGCCCGAGCGCCTGCAGAAAGCGTGCGTCCACCACGGTGTCCTGGTCGAAGATCACCAGGCGCTCGGCGCCCAGTCGCAAGGCCTGGTTGTAGACCCGGCTCAGCGGCGGATTGCCGAGGTCCTCGCTGATGAGCACCTCCGTCCAGCCCGGCGCGGCGAGCAACGCCTGGCGATCCGCCTGAGCCAGGGGCTGGGGCCCGTTGTTCCAGACCAGCAGGACGCTGTCGGCCGGCAGGCTGGCGGAGGGCTGGGCCAGCAGGCTGTCGAGGGTGGCCGACTCCCCAGGGCGCAAGCCATAGAGGACGACGAGAAAGAGCGTTCGCATGGGCTTTCCTGAGGATGGCGGCCTAGCCGCGCACCCGCTTGCGCAGGTAGTCGAGGGCCGCGCTGGCTTCGTCGGCCAGGTGCGGACGCGGCAGGTCGTTGGGCCAGATGCCTTCGGCGAAGGCCTGGCGATCGCCGCCGCCGAGGCGCTCGCTCAGCGCCCGCTCCCACCAGACGTGGCGGCAGGCGCGGGCATAGCTGTCCTGGGGCGCCAGGCAGCCATAGAGCAGCTTGCGCCCCAGACTCGCGCGCTGCTTGTCCAGTCCGGCCAGTTGCCATTTCACCCGCAGGCGGGTCCAGACATCGGGCAGCGGCTTGGTCAGGGGCACCTCCTGCCAGTGCCGCTGCAGCTCCGGGGAATAGTCTTCGCCATAGCGCTCGAAGAAGTGCGCCAGCATGAAGTGCAGAAAGCGCTTTTCTGCGTAGTAGTGGCGCACGGGACCGCGCGCCGCGCTGATGGTCAGATCCGCCAGGCTGAACGACAGGGCGATCTGCTCCAGGGTATGGACCTCCTCGTCGTGGCCATGCCAGTCGTCGATCAGGGCGATGGCCCGCTCGACCCGCGGCAGATGGCTGCGTGCCAGACCGCAGACGCCGCTGTTATAGAGCCGGGTCTCTTCCGCCGGCTCTTGGTTACGCGCGGCCAGGGCGGCGGCGAACCGGGCGAATTCCGGGCGGGTACGGGCCTTGCGCCACGGCCACTCCTCGATGTCCATCAGCCCGCGCTGCTCATCGATGCCGTCGAACAGCGCGGCCAGCGGCGTCTGGACCACGGTGTCGCTGTCGAGGAACAGGGTCTTGTCGGCGGCGGGCAGCGCCCAGGCGATGGCGCAGGCCTTGCTGCGGTGCAGATAGCCGTGCTGCCCCTGCCAGGCCTTGAGCGTCGCCCCCTCGATGGCCAGCACTTCCACCGGCCAGCCGCGATAGTCCTGCGGCCGATCGGTCAGGATACGGAGGGCGATGTCCTGGCCCTGGCGCCAGTGCAGGGCGCTGAGCAGGCTGAATTTCAGCTCCTGCCGATAGGCCTGAGCACCGCCGTAGACGAAATACAGGAGTTGGCGTGTTGGGCGCATGTAAAGCTGCCGGCAAAAATCTGATTCTAGCAACAAGCGGCCGGATAGGTCGTAAGGGTCACTTCACAGCCTGCCACCTTCGGGTAACATGCACGCCCTGACGTTGACGGGTCCTGCATGAAGCCTCTCGAACATTCGCGCTATCTCGAACTGCGCGACGCCGCCCAGGTAGTGGAAGCCGACCACCATGGCGACAAGGTCCTGCGCCTCACCGATGGCAGCTATCTCAAGCTGTTTCGCCGCAAGCGGCTGTTGACCTCGGCGGCACTGTTTCCCTACGCCCAGCGTTTTGCCGACAACGCCCGCCAACTGGCCGAGCGCGGCATCCCCTGCCCGCAGGTTCTGGAGGTCTATCGCGCCGCCTCGCTGCAGCGCGACCTGGTGCACTACAGTCCGCTGCCGGGCGCCACCCTGCGTCAACTGCGCGCCTCGAGCGAGGCCGCGACCCTGCGGCCGGCGCTGGGTCGCTTCATCGCCGAATTGCATGACAGTGGTGTCTATTTCCGTTCGCTGCACCTGGGCAACGTGGTGCTGACGCCGAAAGGCGAACTGGGGCTGATCGATATCGCCGACCTGCGCTGCCATGCGCGGCGTCTGCCGCTGCGCCTGCGGGTGCGCAACTTCCACCACCTGCTGCGCTATACCGAGGATCGCGACTGGGTGTTCGAACCCGGTCGCGAACCCTTCCTCAGGGCCTATGCCGAAGCCTGCCGCCAGCCCCTGGACTGGCGCGAGCTCGACCGGCAACTCCAGGACTAGTGCGGTGTTTCAGAAATTATCTGCACAATTTCGGCGGCGCTTTTTTGGCCTTGGCGGCGTTGCCGCTCTTCGCCATAGCCCTGCTATGACTGGTCGCGGCGCCTAGCCCATACCAAAAAAATCACTCGCCGATTCTTGCGCGAACTTCTGAAACACCACACTAGACCGGCACCGCCTGTCCCAGCGCCAGCTTGCGCCGGCGCTGCACCTCGGCCCCGGCGATCATCGCCGCGGGCAACAGCACCAGCGGCCACAACTCGTCCGGATTGCCGATCAGCTTGGCGCCATCGAAATTGAGCATCAGCAGGGCCACGGCCAGATAGAGTCCCCAGGGATCGCGCTGGCGCAGGGCCGCGCCCAGGCTGGCCAGCATCAGCACGCCAAAGATCAGCAGCGATACCAGGCCGGTGTAGATGCCAAAGGACACGAAGATATTGTGCGGGTGCTGAATGGCCTCGGTGCCATGCAGCAGATCGTGACTCTGATAGCCAAGACCGCAACCGAGCCACCAGCCGCAAGCCTCCCAATCCTTGATCATGAAGTGGAACAGCTCGATGCGTCCGGAATCCGCCCGTCCCCAGAAGGCGACGAACCAGGCTTCGGTGTGCACCACCTGGACCACCCCGGCGATCAGGGCACCGACCAGGACCACCAGCGCCAGGGTACGCAGCGGAAAGCGCGGAAAGGCGAAGAGCACGCCGAGGGCGGCCAGGAAGCCGATGCCGACCAGGCCGGTGCGGGTCTGCAGAGCGAAGGAGATGCCGACGATGGTGACCACCACCGCCGCCAGCAACTCGATCCAGCGCCGCTCGCGGATCCAGGTGGGCGCCGCCAGGCCGCCCAGGCAGACCATCCAGATGCTCACATAGATGGGATTGGAGATGCGTCCCGGCAGGTGGATGATCCGCTGGCCGACCGCATAGTGACCGGTGAGCCAGAACACCAGGCTGGAGCCCACGGCATAGGCGCAGACCACCCAGAAGGCCAGGCGTACGAAGCCGGGCCGGCGAAAGAAGTCGCCATCCACCAGGCAGGCCACGCTCAGCACGAACAGCAGCACATAGAGGATGTGCTTGAAGAACTGCCCCTCCTCGGCCCGCACCCCTGGCACGATGAACCAGGCGAGAAACACCAGCCAGAGCAGCAGCAGCGGCGAGCGCCAGTCGATCAGCCGCGGGCGCAGGACGAAGAGGATCAGTGCCGGCAGGGCGATGGCCGCATAGTAGTAGCTGTTGATCCACTTCGCCGTGGGGATGCACAGGTAGGCGGCCATGAACACCAGCACCGCCAGGGTGAAGTAACGGCTTTGCTGCAGACGATCGAGCAAGGGTGTCACCACAACAGGGCTCCCAGGAGTGCACCGACCAGGAAGGCCAGTGCCAGTTTGATGCGTTCCATCCGCCGGCGCTTCCGCTTGTCGTTGCGGTCCTTGTCGCTGACCACGTGCTGGCCGAAGCCGGTGTGCAGCACGGCATCGTTTTCCAGGATCAGCGCGTGGCGCTGGGCGTCGGCATAGCGCCGGGACAGTTCCTTCTCGCCGCTCAGGTCGCCATAGGGCGCGTGCAGCAGGTAGTCGGCGCGCCGGCGCAGACCGGGATTGAAGGAAAAGCCCTGCCATTCGGGCTTGTGCGAGCCGACCTCATGAAAGGCGATGCCGGCATGCACCTGGCGCGGCTTGAGATAGACGTAGGGGCTGTGGATCGCCAGGTCATGGGCATGGCTGCGCAGCCAGACCTGCAGCGCCTGCGGATCGGCCTCCAGCAGCGCCTGGGAATCCTCGATGAAGCCCGGGCGATAGAAGGCCCAGTCGTCTTCGCAGTGAAAGATCCAGCTTGTCTCGACCCGGGCATAGGCGGCGTCGACGCTGCGCATCTGGCCGAGCTTGGGGTTGTTGACGATGAACTCGGTGTGCTCGCGCCAGTGCGCCGGGATGCAGTCGCGTACCGCTTCGTCGCCGGAGTCCTCGGTGATGAAGACCCGGCGGATGGGCGCGGTGTTGAATTCGTCGAAGGTCGCCAGCGTCTGCCTGAGCAGGTCGAAGCGCCCGCAGCTGGTGACGACCATAGAGATGTCGCTGTCGGCGGAAAACTGCACGTTCTACCCTTTCTGCCAGTTGAGTCGAAAGCCGGACCTTGCGCGGCGCATCAGCGTCCCAGCCAGCTCAGCAGGCGGCGGAGGAACCCCGGTGCGACGGCCGGTCGCAGCGCTGGGGTTATAGCCGAAACGATGCGCTCACCCAAGTGGCCGAAGGCGAAAGAGTGACGCGCCAGGGCCTCTCCCGCCCTGGCGATGGCCGCGGCGTGCGCCGGATCGCTTCGCAGCCGGGCGAGTTTCTCGCGCAATTCCTCCAGCGAGCGATAGAGCACCACGTTGACGCCATCCTCGAAGCCCAGCGCCCGGTTCTCTTCTTCGCCCTGGTCATAGGTGAAGAGCACGCAGCCGCAGGCCATGGCCTCGAAGTTCTTGATCATGTATTCGCCCATGCCGACATCGGCGCCGACAAAGAAGCGGATGCGGTTGAGCGTCTGCAGGTATTCGTCGCCCGAGCGGGTCTTGGTGATCAGCAGCGGCTCGACCCTGACCAGATCTTCCAGCAGCTGCTTGCGGCCGCTGTAGGCCACGCTGCCCAGGCTGCCGACGAAGCCCAGCTCGATGTCGCGCTCGACACCCAGGTCGCGCAGGCGACTGTCGTCGTAGCCCTTGGGCACGAAGTGGGCGTCGATCCCCTCCTCCTGCAGCCGCCGCGCCACCCCGGCGCCGGAGACCAGCACCCGGACGTGGGGCATGGCCCGGTAGTAGCGGCTGAATTTGCCGGTGTACTTGCAGGGGATGAAATTCTGGTAGGCGTCGTGTTCCAGCTCCACCAGATTGGGCAGGCTGCGAATGAAGGAGATCTGCTTGAGCTGCTTCTTGAACCTCAGAAACAGCAGGATGCGGTCGTATTGCTCGGGCTGGGGCACGGCGCGGCGGAAATAGCCGCGCAGATCGGCCTGTTCCTCGTCGCTCAGCCAGCGCAGGTCGCAGTCGCAATGGGCGGCGATGCTGGCATAGAAGTGGTCCAGCAGGATGCGTTGCTCCTTCTGGACCAGGAACAGGACTTTCACGGCGCCGGGGCCTTGAAGGCGGCGACCATCGGCAGCCGCCAGAAGTCGCGGCGCACGGCCTCGTCGGAGAAGCGTTCGGCCAGGCGCTCGCGCATGTGCTGCACGCAGGCGCGTCTCTGGCTCGGCGCCAGGCGGCCCAGATGCTGCAGACCCTGGCCCAGGGCCTCGGCGTCGCCCAGGGGAAAGAGAAAGCCCACGCCTTCGACGATCTCCCGGGCGCCGCCGCAGGAGGTGGCGATCAGGGGCACGCCGGCGGCCATGGCTTCCAGCAGGACCATGCCGAAGGGCTCGTGGTCGGAACTCAGGGCGAAGACGTCGAAGGCCTTGAAATAGCGCCGGGCGCCTTCCACCTGGCCAAGGAACAGCACCCGGTCGGCGATGGCCAGTTCGCGGGCCAGATCCTTGAGGTCTTCTTCCAGGCGACCCTTGCCGAGAATCGCCAGCAGGGCGTTGGCCGGCAGATTCGGCAGGGCGGCGGCGAAGCCGCGCAGCAGCGTGGCCTGATCCTTGTCCGGATGCAGGCGACCGACGTTGCCGACGATCCAGGCGTCATGGGGCAGCTTGAGCTCGGCGCGGGCCTGGTCGGCCGGCAGGAGTTCGCGCTCCACCGCCTCGACGTCCAGGCGGTTGTAGAGGGTCTCGATGCGCTCGGCGGGCCAGTCCTTGAGGCGCAGGCGCAATTCGTCGCGCACCGCGTCGGAGACGCCCAGCAGGGTCAGCCGCTTGCTCATCAGCTTGGCGAACAGCCGCCGGCCGAGCCGGTCGTAGTCGCCAAAGGCATGGTGCACGCCGATCACCGGCAGATTGGTGGCGAGGCAGGCGATCCAGATCGGCTTGAAGCGATGGGCGATGACGAAGCGGATGCCCCGCGAACGGACGATCTCACGCAGCGCCTGGATGGCGCCGAGCTTGAGTCCGCGCACGTCCCGGGAAGAGTACTCCAGGAACAGCACCTCGTCGCTGCCGCAGCTGGCCGCCACCTCGGCGTCGGCGGTGCCGGTGAGAAAGACCGTGGTGACGCGATAGCCGCTGCCCGCGAAGAGGCTGGCGGTCTGGCGGGCGCAGTCGAGGAAGGGACCGTCGTAGCCGTGACAGAACTGCAGCACCCGCGGTTCGGCGGAACGCGTCATACGCCAGCCCCCTCCTTGACCACCAGGATGTCTTCCATGATCAGATACTGCAGATCCGAGCCGAAAAACATGTTCAGGGCGTCGGTGGGCGAGCAGACCATGGGTTCACCGCGGCGGTTGAGCGAGGTGTTGAGGGACACGCCGTTGCCGGTGAGCTTTTCCAGCTCGACCATGAGGTCGTACCAGCGCGGATTGTGCCGGCGCTCCAGTACTTGGGCGCGGGAGGTGCCGTCTTCGTGGACCACCTCGGGTACCCGGCTCTTCCACTCTTCGTTGACCTCGAAGGTAAAGGTCATGAAGGGCGAGGGATGGTCGACCTTGAGCATCTGCGGTGCCACGGTGTCGAGCATGGACGGGCAGAATGGCCGCCAGCGCTCGCGGAACTTGATCTGGGCATTGATGCGATCGGCCACGCCCGGCACGCTGGGGCAGCCGATGATGGAGCGACCGCCCAGGGCGCGCGGACCGAATTCCAGGCGACCCTGGAACCAGGCCACCGGATTGCCGGCCACCATGATCTCGGCGATGCGCCGGGGCATGTCGTCGATCCGCTCCCACTTGGGTGCGTTGGGATGGCGGGCGCAGGCGGCGATGACGTCTTCGTTGCTGTAGCCGGGGCCGAGATAGACGTGCTCCATCTTCTCCACCGGCACGCCGCGGGCATGGGAGACGTAGGCGGCAGCGCCGACGGCGGTGCCGGCATCGCCCGAGGCCGGCTGGACGAACAGCTCCTTGACCTCGGGACGGGCGATGATCTTCTGGTTTAGCTTGACGTTGAGCGCGCAGCCGCCGGCAAAGGCAATCTTGCCGGTCTGGCGGATGATGTCGCCCAGGTAGTAGTCCATCATCTCCAGCGCCAGCTTCTCGAACAGCGCCTGCATGCTGGCGGCATAGTGGATGTAGGGATCGTCGGCGATATCGCCTTCGCGCTTGGGCCCCAGCCACTCGATCAGCTTGGGCGAGAAGTAGTAGCCCTTGCCCTTTTCCTTGTAGCGGCGGAAACCGATGACGTTGGCGTAGTCGGTGTTGATGATCAGCTCGCCGTTCTCGAATTTCGCCAGGCGCGAGAAATCGTACTTGCTGGCATCGCCATAGGGCGCCATGCCCATGACCTTGAATTCGCCGTCGAGCATCTCGAAGCCGAGGAATTCGGTGAGGGCGCCATAGAGGCCACCCAGGGAGTCCGGATCGTAGAACTCCTTGATCTTGTGGATCTTGCCGTTCTCGCCGTAGCCGAAGAAGGTGGTGGCGTATTCGCCCTTGCCATCGATGCCGAGGATCGCGGTCTTTTCGCTGAAGCCCGAGCAGTGATAGGCACTGGAGGCGTGGGCCAGGTGGTGCTCGACGGCTTCCAGCTTGACCTTCTTGAGGTCGAAGCCGAGCTGCACCAGGCACCACTCGATGCGCTTCTGGTAGCGGTGATAGCGGCGATTGCCGAACAGGATGGCGTCCAGGGCGCGATCCGGCGCGTAGGCATAGCGCTTGGCGTAGTGCCAGCGGGCTTCGCCGAAGAGGCTGATGGGCGCATAGGGAATGGCCACCACGTCGACGTCGGCGGGGGTGATCCCGGCCTGTTCCAGGCAGAACTTGGCCGACTCGTAGGGCATGCGATTCTTGGCATGCTTGTCGCGTACGAAGCGTTCTTCTTCCACCGCGGCGATCAGCTTGCCGTCGATATAGAGCGCGGCGGAGGGATCGTGGCTGAGGGCGCCGGACAGGCCAAGGACGGTCAGGGACACAGGTAAAGCCTCTGTACAGGGCGAAGCCAGGGGAGTTCGCCGGGGTTTCGCGAGGCCGCTGCAGGCCCGCCTCGCCTCAAAAACGGCGAATTATAGCCGTTCAGGCAGGCCACGGGTAATGGCCGCACGCCGGAGCGGGGCTTAGCGCACGGCGATTCAGCCCCGGTACAGATGGCGGCGCTTCGCTCAAGCCGGCGGCAGGCGCTCGTCGAGCAACCGGTGCAGGGCGCTGTCGGTCGGCCAGTTGCGCAGCAAGCGGGCACGGTCGCGGGCATAGGCACTGGCATAGGCGCTGTCGCTGCCGTGGGCCTGCAGGGCGTCGAGGTCGATCACCAGCCAGCGGCCGTCGTGCCAGATCAGGTTGGTGCCCTTGAAGTCGCCATGACCGAGGCGCTCGCGGCGCAGGGCCTCGACCAGCGCCAGCAGGGCGTCCAGCTCGGCCGCGGGCGGGGCGGAATCCACATAGGGGGCAAAACGCTCCAGCAGATTGGGCCCGTCGACGAAGGGCGTGACCAGATAGGCGCGACCGCGCAGGCCGAGGAAGCGCCGCTCGCGCACGGCCAGGGGCTCGGGGGTGGGAATGCCGAGGAAACGCAGGCGATGGCCTTCGCGCCAGCTGTGCCAGGCCCGGCTCGGTCGCCAGAAGCGCGTTAGCCAGTGGCCGAAGCCCTTGATGTTGTATCTCTTGAGCACCAGGTCCTGGCCCTGCCACTGCAGCCGGGCCACGGTGGCGGCGCCGCCGTCCTTGAAGGTCGGCAGGCCGGCCAGGGCGGCATCGGGATCGGCCAGCAGGCCTTCCAGACGACTCAGCCAGGTACGGCGCACGGCGATCAGGCCGAAGGCGCTGCGGGTGACGGCGAACAGGGTGCACTCCCGACCGCTCTTCTTCAGGTAGTCGGCCAGGCGCCAGCGGCGGATCTCGGCGGTGCGCGCCAGCAGGGCGTCGAGGCGCAGGGCGTGCTCGGCATTGACCAGCAGGTAGTGGATCAGCAGTTCTTCCAGCTGGGCATCCAGGGCGGCCGGCAACTGGGCGAAGAACACCGCCAGATTCTCCTGCACCCGCGCCTGGGACAGCGGCTGGCCGACACTCTCGGCCTGGATGTCCGCCGCGTCTATGACCAGGGCGGCGCCGTCCTTGACCAGCAGATTGTCCAGGTGCAGATCGGCTTGCCAGAGGCCCTGGGCATGCAGCCGCGCCAGGGTGGCGAGGGCGGCGCCAAGCAAGTCGTTCTGCGCCGGCGACAGGGGTGGCTCGGCGGCCACCTGCTGCCAGAGCTGCTCGACGCTGGGCGCCGCCTCGATGAAGTCGAACAGCAGCCAGGCGCCCTGCCCGCCTGCCTCGCCGCTGTCCAGCAGCGCGGGAGTCGGCGCCGCGGCGGCCGCCAGCAGGCGACAGCCCTCGCACTCGCGGGCGAATTGCCGGCTCGCGCGCTCGCCGACCAGCAGCTTGGCCAGCACCCGCCGGCCCTGCCAGCGGGCTTCGCCGACATAGCGCTGACCGGGCAGCACCCTGAGCAGCGACAGCACTTCCAGTTCGCCACCGGGCAGTTCGATGCGCAGCGGCAGGGCTGGCGCGCGGCCGGCCCTGGCCAATTGCTCCAGGGTCATGCCTTGCGCTCCTTGTGGCGGCGACGCCCGGCCAGACGCTGGCTCCAGTCCCGCACGGCGGCGCTGTCCAGCGGCTGGTCCAGATAGCTCGCCAGCAGGCGGGCGATGTCCGGTTCACTCCATTGCGGCGCGCGGCGCAGCAGGGGTTCGAGATCGCGCAGGCGATCGCGCCGGCCGAACAGCAGCGGCCGGGTCTTTTCCAGATCGATCAGCCGCGCGACCAGGCCTTCGCCCTGGCGCTGCAGGAACAGATGCTTGGGATAGAAGCAGCCGTGCACCTGGCCGGCGCCGTGCAGCTGCCGGGCCAGTTCACCGACGGCGACCAGCACCGCCTGGCGCTCGTCCGGCGCCAGGTGCGGCCAGACCCGCAGCCAGCTGTCCAGATCGCGCCAGTCATCCAGCGCCCGGGTCAGCAGGATGGCGCGCCAGCCCTGGTCGTCGCGGCGCTCGCCGTAGTACGCCAGCTCCAGCGCCGGGATGCCGAGCTCGGCGTAGCGGCGGATGTTGCGACTCTCGCGGGCAAAGGTCGGCTCGCCCAGCGGGCGGGCCAGGGTCCGGGTCAGGTAGTCGCGCTGGCGCTTGAGGTAGTACCCATGACCGGCGACGTCCAGGCGAAACACCTGGCTGAAACCGCCGCGCCCCTGGTTGGGTTCATCCACCGCGGGCAGCTCCAGCGCCCACAGCGCCGCGAAGCTGTCCAGACCCTGGCCGGCCAGCACGGCCCGATCCTCGGCCGCCCATACCTCGTTCATTCCCGCCCCTTGAAATAGTCCAGCACCTCGCGGATGCGCCCCTTGTCGTTGTCGCTGAGGCGCGCGCGACCGCGGTACTGCAGATAGAACCTGAGGCGCTGGGTGCGCGACAGCTGGTACTTGGCCACCTTGTCCAGGCAGGCCAGGTCCTTGACGATGCGCCAGCGCAGCCAGTGGCCGACCCAGAAGGCGCCGGCCGGGCAATCGATGAAATAGAGCACGCCCTGGCCATCCACCAGCAGGTTGCGCCACTTGAGATCGTTATGGACGAAATGGTGGTCGTGCAGGGTGCGGGTGGCCGCGGCCAGCTGGCGGCTGACGTTGTCGACCCAGACCCGGTCGCGCAGGCGTGGATCCTCGCGCCGGGCCAGTTCGGCGAGATCCAGGGTGTCGGGAATCTCGCGGGTGATCATGGCGCCGCGGGTGAACCCCCGCGGCGAACGCTCCATCCCCCAGGCCACCACCGGCGCGGTGGCGATGCCCCACTTGGCGAAGCGCTTGAGATTCTGCCACTCGGCCTTGACCCGCGGCCGCCCGACATAGCGCCGTAGCCCCTTGCCAGCGCCGTGGTAGCGCTTGACGTAGTAGCGGATGCCGTCGCGCTCGATGCGCACCACTTCCGACAGCGGATCGCTGGTCAGGCGTTCGCCGGTCAGGGCGAACACCGCGTCCAGCGTCGCGAATTCGGGCAGGTGGGCGACGCTGGAATCGATGCGCCAGTCAGCCATCAGAGCCGGTCCCCGTAGCGTTCCTTGCGCTCAAGCAAGGCGGCGGCCTTACGTTCCAGCCGCGCCAGCAGCGGGGCCTCGTCGCGCAGGATCTCGCGCAGCGGGCGCTGGAAGTAGCCGTGCAGGAAGCGCAGGAAGTCACGCCGCGTCAGGCCGATGCCCAGGGCGGAGAAATACAGTCCGGCCAGGTCCTTGTCGCGCCAGCGCCGGGGCACCTGGGCGCGGCACTGGGCGCGGTGCAGGTCGATCAGCCAGAGTCGCAGAGTGGCCACGGTGACCGGCTGGGCGGTGTCGAGCAGGAAATGGCAGATGTAGCAGTCGCGATGATTGACGCCGGCCCGGTGCATGGCGCCGGTCATGCGCGCCACCTCGGCGATCAGCGCCCGCTTGAGCGCCGGCTCGGGCGGCTGGCGGACCCAGTCGAGACTGAAGTCTTCGAGACTGACAGTGGGCGCCAGCTCCTCGGTGATGATGAAGGAGTGCTGGGTCGCCGGATTGACGCCGCGCTCGCCAAAGGCCACGGCGGTCATGGTCGGCACGCCGACCTGGTGCAGCCGCTCGATGGCCTGCCATTCCTGGCGCGCACCCAGCACCGGCTGCTTGGCCTGCAGCAGATTCTTGGCGATCTCGCCCCAGCCGATGCCGCGGTGGATCTTGACGAAGTAGCCGCGCCCGGCCACCTCGGTGCGCAGGGTGCGGCGGCCGTCCAGTTCGCGATAGACCTGGCCCTGCAGGGCCTCCACGGCGACGAAGGGATCCTGGCCGGCCCAGAGGCTGGCGAAGGGCTCACGCAATTCCAGGGTCATGCCACCCCCAAGATGACATCGGCGGCGCGCTCGGGCAGCGAATAGAGATCGGCGCTGTCGGCGAAGGCCAGGCCGTTGCGACCCTGCACCGCGCGGCGCTCGGGATCGGCCAGCAATTCGGCCAGCATCCGGTCCAGGGTCTCCTGGGCGAAGGGCGACGGCACCACCTCGCCGGCGCGGGCCTGGTCGATGTAGTGGGCATAGCCGCAGACGTCGGTGACCAGCACCGGCAGCCCGGCGACCAGCGCCTCCAGGAGCACGGTACCGGTGTTCTCGTTATAGGCCGGATGGATCAGCAGATCGGCGCCGAGCAGGAAGCGCGGGATGTCGCTGCGCCCCTTGAGGATCTGGACGCGATCGCTCACGCCCAGGGCCTTGGCCTGCAGCAGGAAGGGCTTGGGATCGTCCTGGCCGATGGCGAACAGCCGGGTGCGCTTGCGCAACTCCCTGGGCAGGGAGGCCAGGGCGCGCAGACTGCGATCCAGACCCTTGGTCTTGAAGCCGGAACCGATCTGCACCAGCAGCAGCTCGCCCTCCTCCAGCCCGAATTCGCGGCGGAAGTCGGCGCGGATCTCGGCGGCATTGGCCGGCGCGCGACGGTCGGCGGCGATGCCCGGCGGCAAGAGATGGAAGCGCGGCGCCGGCGTGCCGTAGTGCTTGACGAACAGCGGCTGCTGCACCTCGGAGATCATCAGGATCTCGGTGGAGGACTCGGGCGCGAACACCGCCCGCTCGTATTCGGCGAAGTGGCGATAGCGACCCCACTGGCGATAGAGCGGGTTGCGCAGGGTCTGGGCCTTGTCCTCGAAACAGGGATCGGCGGCGTAATAGACGTCCAGTCCCGGCATCTTGTTGAAGCCGATCACCCGGTCCACCGGATCGCGGGCGAGGTCGGCCTGCAGCCAGGCGTGGAATTTCTCGTTGCGTCTGTGATTGAACAGGGCGCTGACCCGGGCCACCCGCACATCGAAGCCCTCCGGTACCGGGCCTTCCCAGATCAGGGTGTAGACGCGAATGGCATGGCCGCGGCGCTGGCACTCCTGGGCGATGCGCAGGAAGTCCCGCTGCAGGCCGCCAAAGGGAAAGTACTTGTAGAGCACGAAAGCCAGGGTCATGCGGGGAGGTCTTCCAACAGCAGGGTTTCCAGTTCCAGTTCGACCCGCTCCGGGGTCAGGGCGGCCAGACTCGCGGCGGGCTGATCGCGCGGCTCGTCGGTGCCATCCAGGCCCACGGCGCTCAGGTGCACCTGGGAGCGACCATAGGCGCCGACCTTCTTCGGACTGGTCGGGCCATAGAGCGAAACGGTGGGCACGTCCAGAGCGGCCGCCAGGTGGCCGAGACCGGTATCCACCGCCACGCAGGCCCGGGCGCCGGCCAGCACCTTGGCCACCCCGGCGAGATTCAGGCGCGGCAGCACCTGGACGCCATCCAGGCCGTCGGCGATGCGTTCGGCCCGGGCGTGCTCCGCCTCGTTGCCCCACAGCAGCCGCACCGGCCAGTCCAGCCGGCTCATGCGTTCGGCCAGTTCGCGCCAGTGGGCCTCGGGCCAGTGCTTGCTGACCCAGGTGGTGCCATGCAGGAACACCACATAGGGCGTCTCGTTGGGCCCGGCCAGGCGTTGCCGATCCAGGCCGTAGTCACCCACGCCGGCCGGCAGCGGATAGTCCAGCGCCTGGGCGAACAGCTGGCGGATCCGCTCCAGGGCATGCTGCCCCTTGGCCACGTGATAGCGTTCGTCATAGAAGCGGCTGGCCAGGGGCTCGCGCGCGGAAGTGTGGTCGAGACCGGCTACCGGCGCCTCGGCATAGCGGGTCAGCCAGGCGCTCTTGAGCAGGCCCTGGGCATCGATCACCCGGTCATAGCGCTGCTCGCGCACCCGACTCTTGAATTCGCCCCATTCGCCACTGGCCCAGGCGGAAAAGGGCTGCTTGCGCCAGCGCCGCAGGGCCACCGGGATCACCTGGCTCACCGCCGGGTGCCAGGCGGGGATCTCGGCGAAGCCCTCCTCCACCACCCAGTCGAAGCAGATGCCGGGGATGGCCCGGGCCGCATCGGTCAGCGCCGGCAGGGTATGGATGACATCGCCGAGCGACGAGGTCTTGACCAGCAGCACGCGCATCTAGCCCACCTCGACCGGATCGGCGACCAGACGGCCGAGGGCGTCCTGCACCAGGCTCGGCTGCAAGAGGCGCAGGCAGTCGTAGTGACCGAAGCGACAGGTGCGGTCGAAGCAGGGACTGCACTCCAGCCCCAGGCGCACCACCTCGACCTGACTGGCCAGCGGCGGCGTGAAGCCCGGCGAGGTGGAGCCATAGACGGCCACCAGCGGGCGATCCAGGGCGGCGGCCACATGCATCAGCCCGGAATCATTGCTGACCACGGCGCTCGCACAGGAGAGCAGGTCGATGGCCTCGGCCAGGGAGGTGCGCCCGGCGAGGTTGCAGACATCTTCCTCGAAGCCGGGAGTGACCCATTCGCGGATCTCTTCACCGCCCGGGGCATCCTTCTGCGAGCCGAACAGCCAGACCTGCCAGCCCTGGCGCAGCCGGGCATCGGCCACGGCGGCATAGTGCTCGGCCGGCCAGCGCTTGGCCTCGCCGAACTCGGCGCCCGGACAGAGCGCCAGCACCGGCCGGTCCAGACTCAGGCCGAAGCGTTCCAGGGCGGCGTCGCGGCTGGCCGGGTCGATGGCAAGGCGCGGCTCGGGATAGGGTTTGGGCAACTCGGCACCGGGCGCATGGGCCAGCGCCATGAAGCGCTCGATCATCAGCGGATAGCGGGCCTTGTCCAGGGTGCGGATGTCGTTGAGCAGGCCGAATCTCATCTCGCCGCGCCAACCGGTGCGCTTCGGGATGCCGGCGAAATAGGGTACCAGCGCCGACTTCAGCGAGTTGGGCAGGAGGATCGCCTGGTCATAGCGACCGCGCAGCTGCTGGCCGATGCGCCGGCGGGTGGCCAACTCGAAGGCGCCATGGCCGAGGGGAAAGCTCAGGGCTTCGCGCACCTCGGGCATGCGCTCGAGCAGCGGGCGACTCCACTCAGGGGCGAGTACGTCGATCTGGCAGTCGGGGTGCTGGCGCTTGAGGCAGACGAAGAGGGTCTGCGCCATCACCATGTCGCCGACCCAACTGGGTCCGATGATCAGAATATTCATGCTGGAAGGCGATCGGCACCTAGCGGGTGGCCGACTCCCACTCCCTCAGGCCCGGCCTGATCGAAAGCTCGCGCACGGACATCGACATCTTGCCTCTCCTTACTGATGACGGCCTAAAAGGTGGCCGGATTGCCGGACGGCGTGTCCAGCCCCAGTCCGTGCCAGATACGGCGTACTTCGTCGCGCTCGGCGAGAAAGCCGTCGGCCGGCACCTTGCCCGGCTGCTTCTGCAGCACCAGGCGGTGCAGCGCGGCGCGGTAGGCCTTGTAGGCTTCGCGCAGGGCAATGGCGTCCGTGGCCGGTACCAGACCAGCCGCTTCGAGGGATTCCAGGATGCGGATGTTGTCGGGAAAACGCAGCAATTCGGGATGCTGCCACGACCAGGCCAGAACGGCATATTGGACCATAAATTCGATATCGACGATACCGCCGGCATCCTGCTTGAGGTCGAACAGCTGCTCCGGCCGGCGTGCGTTCGGCCCCAGTCCGCCGGCGGTCAGCGCGGTGCCGAGGTTGTCGAGCATCTTGTCGCGCATGCCGGCCACGTCGGCCTGCAGGGTCGCCAGCTCCCGTTGCCGACCGAGGATGCGCGCCCGCACCGCGTCGAAGCGCTCGCCCAGCCGCGGACAACCCGCCACCACCCGCGCCCGCACCAGGGCCTGGTGTTCCCAGGTCCAGGCCTCGCTCTGCTGGTAGCGCTCGAAGGCCTCCAGCGAACTCACCAGCAGCCCCGCCGCGCCGGACGGCCGCAGGCGCATGTCCACCTCGTAGAGGGTGCCCACCGGGGTGGTGGTGGTGAGCAGATGGATGATGCGCTGACCGAGGCGATTGAAGAACTGGGCGCCATCCATGGGCTTGGCGCCATCGGTCTCGGCCAGGGGATCGGCGTCGTGGATGAACACCAGGTCGAGATCCGAACCGTGGCCGAGTTCGATGCCCCCGACCTTGCCATAGCCGACGATGACGAAATCCGGCTGGCAGGGCGAGCCGTCGCGCCGCTGCGGCGTGCCATGGCGCTGCACCAGCTGGCGCCAGGCCAGGCCGAACACCTCTTCGAGGATCACCTCGGCCAGCCAGGTGAGATAGTCGCTGACCTTCATCAGCGGCAGGCTGCCGGCGATCTCCGCCGCCGCCACCCGCAGGCTGTGGGCGCGCTTGAAGTGGCGCAGCACGTCCATCTGCTGCTCCAGGTCCTCTTCGGGCAGGCGCATCAGGCGCTCGCGCAACTCGGCGGCCAGTTCCGGCTTCTGCGGCGGATGATAGAGCCGCCCCTCGTTGAGCAACTCGTCGAGCAGCGCCGGATAGCGGGCGATCTGCTCGGCCACCCAGGCACTGGCGCCACAGAGTTCCAGCAGCCGCGCCAGGGCCGGCGGATTCTCGCTGAGCAGGACCAGGTAGGCCGAGCGACGCGCCACCGCCTCCACCAGCGGCAGCACCCGCTCCAGCGCCCGATCGGGTTGCTCGTCGGCGCTGACCGCATCCAGCAGCCTCGGCATGAAGGCATCCAGGCGTTCGCGACCGGCGCGCTGCATGGCGCGCACCTGGCCGCTGGCACGCAGGCTGGCCAGCAATTCCAGCGCCTGCTCCGGCGCCTGGAAGCCCGCCTCGCGCAGTCGCGCCAGGGACTCCTCGGGGTCGAGCAGGTCGTCCCACAGCGGCAGCCAGCTGTCTTCCAGCTCGGCGCTCTGGGTCTCCTCCTCGGGATCGGCGATGGTCTGCTGGAAGTGCCAGTCGATGCGGCTGCGCCAGGCGTCGAGCGCCGCGCTGAATTCATCCCAGTCGGCATGGCCCATGAGAAAGGCCACCCGCGCCCGGCCCCGGGGATCCACCGGCAGGGTCTGGGTCTGCTGGTCGGCGATGGCCTGCAGCCCGTGCTCCACATAGCGCAGGAAGCAATAGCCCTCGCGCAACTCGGCTTCGGCCGCGGCCGGCAGATAGTCGCGCTCGCGCAGACTGGTCAGCACCCTGAGCAGCGGGCGCTGCTGCAGCGCCGGATCGCGTCCGCCGTGGATCAGCTGATAGGCCTGGGCGATGAATTCCACTTCGCGGATGCCGCCCGCGCCCAGCTTGACGTTGTCGGTCATGCCGCGCCGGCGCACCTCCTGACGGATCAGCTGCTTCATGCTGCGCAGGGCTTCGATGGCGGAGAAATCCAGATAGCGCCGATAGACGAAGGGCCGCAGCAGGGTCAGCAGCTCGGCGCCGCTGGCCTGGTCGCCACCGACCACCCGCGCCTTGATCATGGCGTAGCGCTCCCAGTCGCGCCCCTGGTCCTGGTAATAGAGCTCCATGGCGGCAAAGCTCAGCACCAGGGCACCGGCGCTGCCATAGGGCCGCAGGCGCATGTCGACGCGAAAGACGAAGCCATCCACGGTGACGGCGTCCAGCGCCTTGATCAGGCGCTGGCCGAGGCGGGTGAAGAATTCCTGGTTGTCCTGTTCACGTCGCGCGCCGCGGGTCTCCCCGGCTTCGCCATAGGCGAAGATCAGGTCGATATCGGACGACAGGTTCAACTCGCCCGCGCCCAGCTTGCCCATGCCCAGCACCACCAGCTGCTGCGGCTGGCCGCTGTGGCGTCCGGTCGGCACGCCGAACTGGCTGCACTGCTGGGCGTACAGCCAGGCGCAGGCCTGGTCGATGCAGGCATCGGCCAGGTCGCTGAGGTCGCGACAGGTCTCCACCAGATCGGCGCGGCGGGTCAGGTCGCGCCAGACGATGCGCACCTGCTGCAGCATGCGGAAGCGCCGCAGCCGCCGTCCCAGTTCGGCTTCGTCCGGGCAGTCGGCCAGGGCGTCGCGCAGGCGCTGCGCCATGGCCCCCGGCGCCAGCGACAGCGCAAGGTCGCCGCTGTCGACCAGCGCCAGGCAAGGCTCGGGCAACCGGCAGAACTGCTCGACGACGAAGTCACTGAGGGCAGCCACCCGTCGCCAGTCGGCGCATTGCGCCGCGGACCAGTTCGCCTGGCGGGCCGCTGCCTCCGGCAGCGTGGCCAGGGCGTCGGCCAGACGCCGGTCGGCGAGCTCGGCACATGCGACGAGAGTCGGAGGCAGATCGGGACGAAGGAGGGGTATCATGGGCAGTCCTGCGCAGGAACGGTCGAATCCCGCCACCCTGCCGCGAACCCCCTGCCAGGGACATTCCGACGGACCACCTGGTCCGAGCGGGAACCGTTTTCACGTCCGCGGTTCGGAGTTCGCGAGCCCTTGAGCAGCGCGTTCGACAAACGTCGAATTGTTTTTTATCGCATTACAGCTCGGAGCTGAAACGGATTTGAATTTGTAGTAAAACTACACGCCGATCGGAACCGTCCGGTCATAAATCCAAGAATTTTCGCTGCCCCCAAGAGGCCGGCGGCGACCCTGAGGCGACCGATTTTGGAAGCCTTTCCGCCCTGGAGCAAGCCATGCAAGATCTCGATCCCGTCGAAACCCAGGAATGGCTGGACGCCCTGGAGTCCGTCCTCGACCACGAAGGCGAGGAGCGCGTTCATTATCTGATGACCCGCATGGGCGAACTGGCTACCCGCAGTGGTACCCAGCTGCCCTACTCCATCAATACCCCCTATCGCAACACCATTCCAGTGACCAAGGAAGCCCATATGCCGGGCGACCTGTTCATGGAGCGACGCATCCGCTCGCTGGTTCGCTGGAACGCCCTGGCGATGGTCATGCGCGCCAACCTCAAGGATCCGGATCTGGGTGGCCACATCTCCACCTTCGCCTCCAGCGCCACCCTCTATGACATCGGCTTCAACTATTTCTGGAAGGCGCCCAACGAAGAGCACGGCGGCGACCTGATCTACTATCAGGGCCATGCCTCCCCCGGCGTCTACGCCCGTGCCTTCCTGGAAGGCCGCCTGTCCGAAGACCAGATGAACAACTTCCGCCAGGAAGTGGACGGCAAGGGGCTGTCGAGCTACCCGCACCCGCACCTGATGCCCGACTTCTGGCAGTTCCCGACCGTCTCCATGGGTCTGGGTCCGATCACCGCCATCTACCAGGCCCGCTTCATGAAGTACCTGGAGAACCGCGGCTACATCCCCGCCGGCAAGCAGAAGGTCTGGTGCTTCATCGGCGACGGCGAGTGCGACGAGCCGGAAACCCTGGGCGCCATCTCCCTGGCCGGCCGCGAGAACCTCGACAACCTGATCTTCGTCATCAACTGCAACCTGCAGCGCCTCGACGGCCCGGTCCGCGGCAACGGCAAGATCGTCCAGGAACTGGAAGGCATCTTCCGCGGCGCCGACTGGAACGTCACCAAGGTCCTCTGGGGCCGCATGTGGGATCCGCTGTTCGCCCGCGACACCGAAGGCCGCATGCAGCAGCGCATGGACGCCGTGGTCGATGGTGAATACCAGAACTACAAGGCGAAAGACGGTGCCTATGTGCGCAAGCACTTCTTCGGCGCCAATCCCGAGCTGCTGAAGATGGTCGAGGACCTGTCCGACGACGAGATCTGGAAGCTCAACCGTGGCGGTCACGACCCCTACAAGGTCTATGCGGCCTACCACCAGGCGGTCAACCACAAGGGTCAGCCCACCGTCATCCTGGCCAAGACCATCAAAGGCTACGGCACCGGTGCGGGCGAAGCCAAGAACACCGCGCACAACACCAAGAAGGTCGATGTGGAGTCGCTGAAGAAATTCCGCGATCGCTTCGACATCCCGCTGAACGACTCCCAGCTCAGCGAGCTGCCCTTCTATCGTCCGGCCGACGACAGCGCCGAGATGAAGTACCTGATGAGTCGTCGCGAATCCCTGGGCGGTCACCTGCCCCAGCGTCGCGCCCGCAGCATCAGCATCCCCACGCCGCCCCTGGACACCCTGAAGGCGGTCCTGGACGGCTCCGGCGATCGCGAGATCTCCACCACCATGGCCTTCGGCCGCATCCTGTCGCAACTGGTCAAGGACAAGGACCTGGGCAAGCGCATCGTGCCCATCCTCGCCGACGAGGCCCGTACCTTCGGCATGGAAGGCATGTTCCGCCAGCTGGGCATCTACTCGCCCCACGGCCAGCTCTATGAGCCGGTCGACCGCGACCAGGTGATGTACTACCGCGAGGAGAAGGACGGCCAGATCCTCCAGGAAGGCCTCAACGAGGCCGGCGCCATGTCCTCCTTCATCGCTGCCGGTACCGCCTACAGCAACTACAACCAGCCCATGCTGCCGGTCTACATCTTCTATTCGATGTTCGGCTTCCAGCGCATCGGCGACCTGGCCTGGGCGGCGGGCGATGCCCAGACCCGCGGCTTCCTGCTGGGCGGCACCTCCGGTCGTACCACCCTGAACGGCGAAGGCCTGCAGCACGAGGACGGTCACAGCCACATCCTGGCCGGCACCATCCCCAACTGCCGCAGCTACGATCCCACCTATGCCTACGAGCTGGCGGTGATCATGCGCGAAGGCATCCATCAGATGATGGAACTGCAGCAGAGCGTCTTCTACTACATCACCGTGATGAACGAGAACTACCAGCAGCCGGCCATGCCCGCAGGTGTCGAGGACGGCATCATCAAGGGCATGTACCTGCTGGAAGAAGAGAAGGGCGACTTCAAGCACCGCGTCCAGCTGCTCGGCTCGGGCACCATCCTCAACGAGGTCCGCGCTGCCGCCGGCCTGCTGCGCGAGATGGGCGTCGGCGCCGACATCTGGAGCGTCACCAGCTTCAACGAACTGCGCCGTGAAGGCCTGGCCGTGGATCGCTGGAACCGCCTGCACCCGCTGGAAGAGCGCCGCCTGACCTATGTCGAGCAGTGCCTGGGCGAGCGCCAGGGTCCGGTCATCGCCTCCACCGACTACATGAAGCTGTTCGCCGACCAGATCCGCCAGTGGGTCCCCACCGAATTCCAGGTGCTGGGTACCGACGGCTTCGGTCGCAGCGACAGCCGCAAGAAGCTGCGTGATCACTTCGAGGTCGACCGCCGCTGGGTCGCCGTCGCCGCTCTGCAGGCGCTGGCCAACCAAGGCAAGCTGGAACGCAAGGTCGTGGCCGATGCCATCACCAAGTTCGGCATCGACACCGAGAAGCGCAATCCCCTGGATTGCTGATGCGGCACACGGATAAGAGGAAACAACTGTGAGCGAGACCATCCGCGTACCCGACATCGGCAGTGGCGACGGCGAAGTCATCGAGCTGCTGGTAAAGGTCGGCGATACCGTCGAGGCCGAACAGAGCCTGGTGGTGCTGGAGTCCGACAAGGCCAGCATGGAGATTCCGGCCCCCAAGGCCGGCAAGATCGCCACCCTGCACATCAAGGTCGGCGACACCCTCAAAACCGGTGATCTGCTGATCGACCTGGAAGGCGAGGACGCCGCCACCGGCAGCGAACCCGCCGCCGAACCCAAGGCCGAGTCCAAGCAGACCCAGGTCGAGGAAAGCGAAACCCCGACGCCGGCCGGCGACGAAGACGCTTCGGCGTCCGCCGGCGAAGGCGAAGCCCAGGAGATCCATGTCCCCGACATCGGCTCCAGCGGCAAGGCCAGCATCATCGAGGTGGCGGTCAAGCCCGGCGACACCATCGCCGCCGAGCAGACGCTGATCACCCTGGAGTCCGACAAGGCCAGCATGGAAATCCCCTCCCCCGCCGCCGGCGTGGTGGAGAGCGTTTCCGTCAAGGTCGGCGACGAAGTGGGCACCGGCGATCTGATCCTGGTGCTCAAGGGCGCCGCCAATGCCAAGCCGAGCAAGAGCGTCGAATCCAAGGCCGGCGACAAGCCGGCCAAGGAAGCCGCCGAGCCCGAGCTGCACGAGGAAGCCGCCGCCGAGCCGGCCGGTGAATCGGTCGAGGAGATCAAGGTCCCCGACATCGGCTCCACCGGCAGCGCCAACGTCATCGAGGTGCTGGTCAAGGCCGGTGACCAGGTCAATGCCGAGCAGTCGCTGATCGTGCTGGAGTCCGACAAGGCCAGCATGGAAATCCCGGCGCCCAAGGCGGGCGTGGTGGAAAGCGTCGCCATCAAGGTCAACGACCAGGCCAAGACCGGCGATCTGATCCTGACCCTGAAGGTGGCCGGTGCCGCGCCCAAGCAGGCGGCCAAGCCGGCTGCCGGCAACACCGCCAGCGCGCCGGCTGCCGAGAGGAAGGCCGAGGCGCCGGCCAAGGCCGCCGCTCCCGCCAGCGCCCCTGCCGCCGGCAAGGGCAAGAAGGTCCATGCCGGCCCGGCCGTGCGCATGGTCGCCCGCGAGTTCGGTGTCGATCTGGGCGAGGTCACCCCGACCGGGCCCAAGGGTCGCATCCTCAAGGAAGACGTCCAGGCCTACGTCAAGGATCAGCTGCAGAAGAGCAAGGCGGCTCCGGCCGCGGCTGCCGGCGCCACCGGTGGTGCCGGCATCCCGCCGATCCCCACCGTGGACTTCAGCAAGTTCGGCGAGATCGAAGAGGTGCCGATGACGCGCCTGATGCAGGTCGGTGCCAACAACCTGCATCGCAGCTGGCTGAACGTGCCCCACGTGACCCAGTTCGACCAGTCCGACGTGACCGATCTGGAGGCCTTCCGGGTCGGCCAGAAAGCCGTGGCGGAAAAGGCCGGCGTCAAGCTGACCATCCTGCCGTTCCTGCTCAAGGCCTGCGCCCATGTGCTCAAGGAACTGCCGGACTTCAATGCCTCCCTGGCCCCCAGCGGCAAGGCGGTGATCCGCAAGAAGTACGTGCACATCGGCTTCGCCGTGGACACCCCGGACGGCCTGCTGGTCCCGGTCATCCGCAACGTCGACCAGAAGAGCCTGCTGCAACTCGCCGCCGAAGCCGCCCAACTGGCGGAAAAGGCGCGGACCAAGAAGCTCAGCGGCGACGACATGCAGGGCGCCTGCTTCACCATCTCTAGCCTGGGTCACATCGGCGGTACCGGCTTCACGCCGATCGTCAATGCCCCGGAAGTGGCGATCCTCGGCGTGTCCAAGGCCAGCATGCAGCCGGTCTGGGACGGCAAGGCCTTCCAGCCGCGCCTGATGCTGCCGCTGTCGCTGTCCTACGATCACCGCGTGATCAACGGGGCGGCCGCCGCGCGCTTCACCAAGCGCCTGGGCGATCTGCTGGCGGAAATCCGCGGTCTGCTGCTGTAAACCGCCACAGGACGGTAACGGAAGGCCGTTACCGTCCCCTGGTGTAGTTCAGAAACCCCGCTCACGCGGGGTTTTTGCTGTCAGATCAACCGAAAGATCCAGGAAAAAGGTAGGATGAGCGCCCCGAGCGCCGCCCCTTGCATGCGCCGGGCCCTATCGGGCAACCTGACAGCCATCCCAGCGTGCTGGCGAGGCGGAAAGGAAAAAGGATTAATGATTTGTCTGTCCTTTCCGATAAACCTAGGACATCTTTCCGTCTTCACAAGGACGCGGACCCTCGCATGAGTATTCACTCCGATGCTGCCGATGCCGCGGTAGCCGATCAGGCGGGCGCGCTCAGCGCTCCTGCCCGATTGGGCTTGCTGCGTTTCGAGCGTCTGAATGAAGCCTCCTGGGCGATGCTCTATCTCGATTCCCGCTGCGAAGCCAGCCTCGGCCTGCCCGCCCAGGCGCTGTGCTCGCTCATCGATGCCCCCTATGCCAGCCTGATGGAGCCCAGCGTCCGTCATCGGCTGCACGAAGACATCCAGTTGCAACTGGCCGAACACGGCAGCTATCAGGTGCGCTACCTGTTCCACTCCCCTACGGCGCCCTGCCAGGTCGTCGAGGTCGGCGAGAGCCTGCAGCGCCATGGTCGCCCGCTGCTGCGCGGCTATCTGCTGCGGGTGATGAACGACGACGCCCTGGCCGGCGAATGGGAAGCCCACAACGTGGCCCTGCGCTCGACCCTGGCACTCCTGCAGGACAGCCAGGATCACAGCCAGCGACGCCTGGCGATGGCCCAGGCGCGGCAGACCCTGTTGCTCGAATTGTCCCGCCTGGCCCTGCGCCAGGCGCCGGTGGACGATGACCTGGTGCAGTTGCTGCGCGCCCAGGGCCCGGCCGCCTTTGCCGTGGACGAACTCAGCCTGTGGCGCTACGAGGGCAATGGCCTCGTCACCCTGTGCAAGGAAGAACGCCTGCCGACCCTGTGCAGCGACCACCGGCGCCGGTTGCGCGAGCAGGGCGTGATCGAAGACGCCAGCCAGGTGCTGCACCCGTCCCACAGCGGAGGCGGAACGGCGCTGGACGTGGCACTGCTGCACGACGGTCAACTGACCGGTCTGCTCTGCCTGCGACGGGACCGAGCGGCCACCTGGGAAGCCGAGGACGTCACCTTCGCTCGCAGCCTGGCGGAATGCCTGGCCGCCCTGCTCCAGCAACCGCAGCGCCCGTCCAAGCTCGCCCACCCCCTGACCCGGGTGATGGAAGCCAGCAACGATGCCTTCCTGCTGCTGGATGCCAGCGGTTGCCTGGAGCACGCCACCGACAGCTTCGCGCGGATCACCGGCTATCCCATCGGCAAGCTCCAGGGGCTTCACGTCGAATCCCTGCCCGCCCTGGAAAACTGGGGCGAGCTGCTCTACGAAGCCTGGCAACGCCTGGCGCACCAGGACAGCTGGCAGGGCGAACTGCGCTGCTATCGCCGGGACGGCGAGAGCTACTGGGGCCAGCTGTCGCTCTCCAAGATCAAGCAGCCCAATGGCGACCTGCAGGGCTATCTGGGCATCTTCCAGGACACCAGCAAGACCCGCTTCGCCCAGCAGCACAACGACGAATTGGTGTTTCGCGACAGCCTCACCGGGCTGGCCAATCGCAGCCACTTCATCGCCCGCCTGGAAGCCCGCCTGGAGCAGTCCAATCCCAACCGCGAACACTCGCTGCTGCTGGTGGACGTCGACAACTTCAAGAGGGTCAACGACAGCCTGGGGCATCGTATCGGCGACCAGCTGCTGGTGGGTCTGGCCCGGCGCCTGCGCAGCGCCCTGGGCACGGGCGCGCTGATCGCCCGCATCGCCAGCAACGAATTCGCCGTGCTACTCGAAGGCATGGACGCGGTCGCCGCCGACAGCCTGGCCCGCGACACCCTGGTGGCCCTGGATCCGCCGCTCTATGTGGAAGGCCACCCGACTCTGATCAGCTGCTCGATCGGCCTGACCACCGCGCGACCGCACGAGACCGATCCGCAGACCCTGATCAAGCACGCCGGCCTCGCCCTGCACCGAGCCAAGGCCACCGGCGGCCATCAGGTCCAGGTGTTCACCGAGGCGCTGATCGCCGAGGCCAGCAACAAGCTGTTCGTGCAGAACAACCTGCGCCGGGCCTTGGAGCAGAACGAACTGCTGGTGCACTACCAGCCCAAGGTCTGCCTGAAACGCGCCAAGTTGCTGGGACTGGAGGCCCTGATCCGCTGGCAGCACCCGGAAAAGGGCATGATCCGCCCGGATCAGTTCATCAGCATCGCCGAGGAAACCGGGCTCATCGTGCCCATCGGCAAATGGATCATCCGCGAGGTCTGCCGCCAGCTGCACCGCCTCGACGCCGCCGGCTTCGACGATCTGCAGATCGCCATCAACCTGTCGCCCAAGCAGTTCACCGATCCCGACCTGGTGCAGTCCTTCGTCACCATCCTCGACGAGGAGGGCATCGCGCCCAAGCGGCTGGAGCTGGAACTGACCGAAAGCCTCCTGCTGGATGCCACCGACGCCACCCGCAACACCCTCGAAGCCCTCAAGCGCCTGGGCATGAGCCTGGCGATGGACGACTTCGGCACCGGTTATTCGTCGCTCAGCTACTTGAAAAAATTCCCCATCGACGTCATCAAGATCGACAGGAGTTTCATCAAGGACATCCCGGACAACCAGGACGACATGGAAATCACCTCCGCGGTGATCGCCATGGCCCACAACCTGCGGCTGCAGGTGGTTGCCGAGGGCATCGAGACGACCGAACAGCTGGCTTTCCTGCGCCACCATCGCTGCGATATCGGCCAGGGCTATCTGTTCGACAAGCCCATCCCGGCCGACCAGCTCGACGCCGCCCTGGCGCGTTACCTGCCGACGCGCTGACCCGCCGCGCGGACTGACCCCGCTGCCGCGATTTTGCGTACACTGAGCCTTTCGCCTGGCCCTTTCCCACGAGGTATCCCATGGTCCTGCGTTCCGAAATCCTGACCAAGAAGACCCATCTGCCCGCCGCCGAGCAGGCACTGCCCGGTCGCGAGACGGCCATGGCCGTACCCGCGGCCCACTATGTCAACGGCAATCCGTTGCAAGGCCCCTTCCCCGCCGGCCTGCAGAGTCTGGTGGTGGGCATGGGCTGCTTCTGGGGCGTCGAGCGGCGCTTCTGGCAACAACCCGGCGTCTGGACCACCGCGGCCGGCTATGCCGGCGGCCATACCCCCAACCCCACCTACGAAGAGGTCTGCTCCGGCCTGACCGGTCATACCGAGGTGGTGCTGGTGGTGTTCGATCCGGCCCAGACCTCGCTGGAGGCGCTGCTGAAGATCTTCTGGGAAGCCCACGATCCGACCCAGGGCATGCGCCAGGGCAACGACGTCGGCACCCAGTATCGCTCGGCCCTGTATTACGCCGACGACAGCCAGCGGGAAGCCTTCGAAGCCAGCCAGGCCGCCTTCCAGGCGCAACTGGCCGAGGCCGGCTATGGCGAGATCACCACCGAGATCGCCCCGCTGCCGCCCTTCTACTACGCCGAGGCCTATCACCAGCAATACCTGGCGAAGAATCCCAACGGCTACTGCGGCCTGGCCGGTACCGGTGTCTGCCTGCCGCCCAGCCTCGCGGTCTGATCCCGAGCCGCTGCGGCGGCTTTCTTTGTTGGGCTGCGGCGGTAGCGCCGCCTCAACCCAACCTGCGCCAGGCTCTTCCCGTAGGTTGGGTTGAGCCCAGCGAAGCCCAACGGTCCCGGCCTCGCTATTCCGCGATCAGCCAGTCCAGCCGCCAGCTGCCTTCACCCTGGGCCAGGTGCTCGGCCAGCCAGGGCAGCAACTCGCGCAATTCTTCTTCCAGCCCCCACGGCGGATTGACGATGGCCAACCCCGAGCCGTTGAGCCGGGAGGGATCGTCCGCCGCGCGGATCAGCAACTCGACATTGAGCAACTTGGGCGCGCCGCTTGCCTGCAGCCCGGCATGGAAGCGCCTCAATTGGCGGCGATCCTTGATCGGATACCAGAGCGCGATCACCGTCTGGCGCATGCGGCCGACGGCCTCCGCGACCGCCTTGGCGCAGCGCTCCAGCTCGTCGGTTTTCTCGAACGGCGGATCGATCAGCAGCAGGGCCCGGCGCTCCGGCACCGGCAGCAGCGCCCTGGGCAGCAGCCAGCCATCCTTCTGGTGCACCGCCACCCGGCGATCTCCAGCCATGTTTTCCTTGAGCAGACGACCGTCCTCGGGGTGCAGCTCATTGAGCAGCAGTCGATCCTGAGGGCGCAGCGCCTGGCGCATCAATTCGGGCGAACCCGGGTAGTAGCGCAGCGCGCCATCGGGATTGAGCGCCGCCACCGCTTCGCGATAGCCGACAAAGGCCGCCGGCGCGGATTCCAGGGCCCACAGGCGTCCGATGCCTTCGCGCCATTCGTCGGTACGGCTGGCCTGGTCGCCGGCCAGGTCATAGCGACCCACGCCGGAATGGCTGTCCAGATAGACGAAGGGCGTCTCCTTGCGCGCCAGCAGCGCGGCCAGGCGCAACAGGGTGGCGTGCTTGAAGACATCGGCGTGATTGCCGGCGTGGAAGGCGTGTCGGTAATTCATGGGATACTCCAGCGTCAGCCCTACAGTGTACCGCCTTCCTCGGGCACCCGCGGCGTCGCGCTTTGACACCCCGGCCACCCAGCGGGTTAAATCCCCTGGTTCTTCAATTCTTTACCCCAGGAGTCACGCTTGGACGCTGTCACCATCAACAGCTTGTTCTTGATCGGTGCGGTGCTGATCGGCCTGTCGATTCTGGTCAGCTCGATTTCCTCGCGGGTCGGCATCCCGATCCTGGTGATCTTCCTGGTGGTCGGCATGTTCGCCGGCATCGACGGCCCCGGTCACATCGCCTTCGACAACTATCCGATGGCCTACCTGGTGGGCAACCTGGCGCTGGCGGTGATCCTGCTCGACGGCGGCATGCGCACCCGGGTGTCGAGTTTCCGCGTGGCGCTCTGGCCGGCGCTGTCGCTGGCCACCGTGGGGGTGATGATCACCACCGGCCTGACCGGGGTCGCCGCCGCCTGGCTGTTCGACCTCAGCCTGCTGCAGGGCCTGCTGATCGGCGCCATCGTCGGCTCCACCGATGCCGCGGCGGTGTTTTCCCTGCTCGGCGGCCGCGGTCTCAACGAACGGGTCACCGCGACCCTGGAAATCGAATCCGGCAGCAACGACCCCATGGCGGTGTTTCTCACCGTCACCCTCATCGAGATGCTCGCCAGCGGCCAGAGCGGTTTCAGCTGGAGTCTGCTGGGCCATTTCGTCAGCGAATTCGCCATCGGCGGGGTGATCGGCCTCGGCGGGGGCTGGCTGCTGCTGCAACTGATCAACCGCATCCACCTCGCCGACGGCCTCTATCCGCTGCTGGCCATCAGCGGTGGCCTGCTGATCTTCGCCCTGACCAACGCCGCCCATGGCAGCGGCATTCTCGCCGTCTACCTGGCCGGTCTGCTGATGGGCAATCTGCCGATCCGCAGCCGCCACGGCATGCTGCACATGCTCGATGGCATGGCCTGGCTGGCGCAGATCGGCATGTTCCTGGTGCTGGGCCTGCTGGTGGAGCCGCACAACCTGCTGCCCATCGCCCTGCCCGCCCTGGGCCTGGCCCTGTGGATGATCCTGGTCGCCCGCCCGCTGTCGGTGGCCATCGGCCTGCTGCCCTTCCGCGCCTTCCATGACCGGGAAAAGGCCTTTATCGCCTGGGTCGGGCTGCGCGGCGCAGTCCCTATCATCCTGGCGGTGTTCCCGATGATGGCCGGGCTGCCCCAGGCCCAGCTGTTCTTCAACGTGGCCTTCTTCATCGTGCTGGTGTCGCTGCTGGTGCAGGGCTCCAGTCTGCCGCTGGCGGCCAAGCTGCTCAAGGTGACGGTGCCGCCGGAGCCGGCGCCTTTCTCCCGCGCCGGGCTGCAGGTCCATCCGACCAGCGAATGGGAGCTGTTCATCTATCGTCTGGGCGCCGAGAAGTGGTGCATCGGCGCCGCCCTGCGCGAGCTGAAGATGCCCGAGGGCACCCGTATCGCCGCGCTGTTCCGCGGTGAGACCCTGCTCCACCCCTCCGGCAGTACCACCCTGGAAGCCGGCGACATCCTCTGCGTGGTCGGCCACGAACACGATCTTCCGGCCCTTGGGCGGCTGTTCAGCCAGGCGCCGCAGCAGACCCAGAGATTCTTCGGCGACTTCGTCCTCGAAGCCGACGCCGAACTCAGCGCCGTGGCTGCGCTCTACGGCCTGCAACTGGGCGAGGTGGACGGCAACCAGCGCCTCGGCAGCTTCATCACCCACGAGATCGGCGGGGAACCCATCGTTGGCGACCTGGTGGAATGGAACGGCCTGGTGTGGATCGTTGCGGCCATCGAGAACAAGCGCGTGCGCAAGGTCGGCGTGAAGTTTCCCGAAGGGCGCAACAGCGGGCCGGCGCTCTTTCTTTAACGATGGATGAACAGGGTTCGCGGCTTGAGGGGTGCTGCCTTGCACCCCAGGCAGCCTGGCTTTAACCTCGCGCCTTTCCACTGCCCGACGCCTGCCGCATGCACCGCCTGTCCGCTCTGCTTCGCGCCGCCGCCCTCTGCGGCTGCCTGTTCACCCTTCCCGCCGTCGCTCAGGATTCCGGGCCGCCGGATGCCCAGCAGGTACAGCAGAATCTGAACGGCCTGGCCGATCGCAAGCTGCCCGCCCCCGAGCAGAGCGCCGCCCAGGACAGCCTGCAGCAGACCCTCAAGCTGCTCGACCAGCGCGACCAGTACGTCAAGCAGCTGGCCGATCTGCGCCAGCAACTGGCCCAGGCGCCGCAGCAGACCAAGGACGCCCAGCGGCAACTGGCGCGGCTGCGCGCCGAACCGATCAAGCCGGCCGAACAGCGCTATGCCGGCGCCACACCCCAGGCCCTGGAGCAGCGCCTGAGCGAGACCAGCCTGGCGCTCAACAGCGTGCAGGACGACCTCAATGCGGCCAACAGTCTGGTGATCAACGCCCAGACCCGTCCCGAGCGCGCCCAGGTGGACATCGCCAATCTGCAGACGCGTCTGCAGCAGATCGCCGATCTGCTCAAGGCCGGACGCGAGAACGCCAAGCCCCTCACCGCCGAGCGGCGCGGGCAGTTGCTGGCGGAACAGGCGGCCGCCAATGCGCAGATCCAGCTGCTGCGCCAGGAACTGGCCGGCAACAGTGTGCTGCAGGATCTGGGCGCCATCCGCCGCGAACTCTTCACCGAGCAGGTCAAGCGCTACGAGCAGGAGACCCTGGACCTGCAGACGCTGATCAGCGGCAAGCGCCGCCAGCAATCGGAAAAGACCCTGGCCGAAGCCTCGCGCGAATCGGAAAAGACCGCCGGGGACGATGTGCTGTCCCAGGAGACCGGGCTCAATCTGCAACTGTCCGACTACCTGCTGCGCGCCACCGATCGCCTCAACGACCTCAATCGCCGCAATCTCGAGTCGCGCCAGCAGCTGGATCAGCTCAAGCAGACCACCGAGAACATGGAACAGCAGATCGGCGTGCTCAAGGGCAGCGTGCTGCTGTCCAAGCTGCTCTATCAGCAGCGGGCGGCGCTGCCCTCGGTCAAGGTCAACAAGGACCTCACCGACGACATCGCCGATCTGCGCCTCTATCAGTTCGAACTCAATCAGCAGCGCGCCCAGATCGCCAATCCGGAAGGCTATGTCGACAATCTGCTGGCCCAGCAGCCGCCGGAAAAGGCCACCCCGCAGCTGCGTCAGCAACTGCTCGACCTGCTCAAGACCCGCAGCGAATTGCAGGAGCGTCTCAACACCGAGCTCAATGCCCTGCTCAGCGAATCCATCGATCTGCAGCTCAACCAGAACCAGCTGCGCAGCACCATCACCAGCCTGCGCGGCACCCTCGACGAGCAGATGTTCTGGATTCCCAGCAACAAGCCGCTGGACTGGAACTGGGTCAAGACCGCGCCCCGCAAGCTGCTGCAGCAACTGCGCGACGTGCCCTGGGGCTCAAGCCTGCACGAACTCTATGTCGGTCTGGCCGAGCGGCCGCTGCTGCTGCTGCCGCTGGTACTGGCTTTCGCCACCCTGATCTGGCAACGCCCGCGCATCCATGGGCGGGTCAACAAGCTCAACCAGGACATCGGCCACTATCAGCGGGACAGCCAGCTGCATACGCCCCAGGCCATCCTGCTCACCATCCTGCTGGGCCTGCCGGCGAGTCTGGTGCTCTGGCTGGGCGGCGTGGCCCTGGAGGGTGACGAACGCGGGGTCAACGCCGCCATCGGCGCGGCGCTGCTGGAGATCGCCGCCGGCTGGCTGGTGTTCTACACGGTGTATCGCCTGCTGGCCTCCGGCGGCGTGGCCGAGACCCACTTCCGCTGGGCGCGGCCCCAGGCACAGTCGCTGCGCCGGCTGGTCAGACGGGTGGGTCTGCTGGCCCTGGCGCTGATGGCGGTGGTGGCCATCGCCGAGCGCCAGCTCGCCGGCCTCGCCGACGACGTCCTCGGCATCCTCATCGTGCTGGTCGCCTATGCCAGCCTGGCCTGGATGCTCGGTCGCTCCCTGCTCAATGCCACCGCCCGCGAGCGCCTGCCGTTCTTCCGCCTGCTGCTCGGCCTGATGATCACTGCCATTCCGGCCGTGCTGTTCTTCGCCGTGCTCTTTGGCTACTACTACACCGCGCTCAAGCTCACCGATCGGCTTGTGGACACCCTCTATGTGCTGATGGCCTGGATCATCCTCGAAGCCACCCTGGCCCGCGGCCTGAGCGTGGCCGCGCGGCGCCTGGCCTACCAGCGCGCCATCCAGAAGCGCCAGGCGCAGCAGGAAGACGCCGAGGGCGTCGAGGTGGTGCAGGAGCCGACCCTGGACATGGAACAGGTCAACCAGCAGTCCTCGCGCCTGCTGCGCCTGACCCTGCTGCTGGCCTTCCTCGGCGTGCTCTACCTGGTCTGGGCCGATGTGGTGGCGGTGTTCTCCTACCTGGACAACGTCACCCTCTACCAGTACACCAGCGGTACCGGAGCCGCCGCCACCCAGGTACCCCTGACGCTGCGCGTGTTCATCATCGCCCTGGTGATCGCCGGTCTCACCGTCGCCCTGGCGCGCAACCTGCCGGGCCTACTGGAGGTGCTGGTGCTGTCGCGGCTGAATCTGGCCCAGGGTAGCGCCTACGCCACCACCACCCTGCTCTCCTACGTCATCGTCGGCTTCGGCACCGTGACCACCCTGGCGACCCTGGGGGTGAGCTGGGACAAGCTGCAGTGGCTGGCCACCGCCCTCTCGGTCGGTCTGGGTTTCGGCTTGCAGGAGATCTTCGGTAACTTCATCTCCGGCCTGATCATCCTCTTCGAGCGCCCGGTGCGCGTCGGTGACCTCATCACCATCGGCAACGTGACCGGCACGGTAAACAAGATCCGCATCCGCGCCACCCATATCACCGACGCCGACCGCAAGTCGGTGGTGGTGCCGAACAAGACCTTCGTCACCAGCCAGCTGATCAACTGGACGCTGACCGACACCGTCACCCGTATCGTGCTGACCTTCGGCGTCAATCGCGGCAGCGACCTGGCCCAGGCGCAGCAGCTGATCATGCAGGCGGTGAAGGAGAATGCGCGGGTGCTCCACGACCCCGAACCCTCGCTGTTCGTCACCCACTATGGCGCCACCACCCTGGATCACGAACTGCGCATCTATGTCCGGGAACTGGGCGATCGCAGCGCTGCCACCGATGAGCTGATCCGCCGGGTCGACCAGCTGCTGCGCGACGCCGGCATCAACCTGCTGTCCACGCCGCAGATGGAGATCACCCTGAAGAATCGACACGGAGCGGAGAAACAACTGGGCAAAAAGCCTCTCCTACCTGAAGGGGATGCCCAGCAGGAGGCCGAGGATCCCAAGCCATCCAAGGCCTGACGGCCACTAGGAGCCTGTCCATAATCTGCTGCGCGTCGGCCAAACGGCGTTGAAAATGGCTTCGGAATGCTCATTTACCCTGCGTAAACTCCGCTTCCTCAGCCCTTTTCGCCTTGTTTGGCTCTAGCTCGCGAGATTATGGAAAGGCTCTACAGCCCCTGGGATACCCATGAAACAGCTGCTCGACCTGACCTTCGACAACAGATTCGCCCGCCTGGGCGATGACTTCTCCACCCGTATCGACCCCCGGCCGCTGGACGATCCGCGGCTGGTGGTCGCTTCGCCCGCCGCCCTGGCCCTGCTGGACCTGGATCCGACGGTGGCCGAGACGCCCGAGTTCACCCAGGTGTTCGCCGGGGCCCAGCTCTGGGACAGCGCCGAGCCCCGGGCCATGGTCTATTCCGGCCATCAGTTCGGTTCCTACAACCCCCGCCTCGGCGATGGCCGCGGCCTGCTGCTGGGCGAGGTGGTCAACGACCGCGGCGAGCACTGGGATCTGCACCTCAAGGGCGCCGGCCTCACGCCCTTCTCGCGCATGGGCGACGGCCGCGCCGTGCTGCGCTCCTCGATCCGCGAATTCCTCGCCTCCGAGGCCCTGCACGCCCTGGGCATCCCGACCACCCGCGCCCTGTGCGTGATCGGCTCCAGCACCCAGGTGGTGCGCGAGCGGCTGGAAACCGGCGCCACCCTGTTGCGCATGGCCCCCAGCCATGTGCGCTTCGGCCACTTCGAATACTTCTACTACACCCGCCAGCACTCCCTGCTGGAGCAACTGGGCGAACACGTCCTGGCCGCGCACTTCCCCGACCTGCTGGGCACCGCGGAACCCTGGGCGGCGCTGTTTCGCGAGGTGGTCGAACGCAACGCCCGGCTGATCGCCTACTGGCAGGCCTATGGCTTCTGCCATGGGGTGATGAACACCGACAACTTCTCGATCCTGGGTCTCACCTTCGACTTCGGCCCCTTCGCCTTTCTCGACGACTTCGACGCCCAGTTCATCTGCAACCACTCCGATCACACGGGGCGCTACTCCTATAGCAACCAGGTGCCCATCGCCCATTGGAACCTGGCGGCCCTGGCCCAGGCATTGACACCCAAGGTGGCGGTCGAGACGCTGCAGGAGAGCATCGCGCTCTTCCTGCCGCTGTATCAGGCGCATTACCTCGACCTGATGCGCCGACGCCTGGGTCTGCAGGAAGCGCACGACGAAGACCAGGAGCTGGTCGAACGCCTGCTGGCCCTGATGCAGCAGGGCGGTGTGGACTATCACCTGTTCTTCCGCCAGCTGGGCGAAGACGAACCCGCCGCGGCGCTGGCCCGGGTGCGCGAGGACTTCATCGACCTGCGCGGCTTCGACGACTGGAGCCAGGCCTATCGCGGCCGCCTGGACGCCGAAGGCGGCGCGGCGGCCGAGCGCACCACCCGCATGAACGCGGTCAATCCGCTGTATGTGCTGCGCAACTACCTGGCCCAGCAGGCGATCGAGCAGGCCGAAGCGGGCGACTACAGCGAGGTGCGCCTGCTGCACGAGGTGCTGTCACGCCCCTTCGAAGCCCAGCCGGGACGCGAACGCTTCGCCCAGCGGCCGCCGGACTGGGGCAAGCACCTGGAGATCAGCTGCTCGTCCTGAGAGCCTGTTTATAACCTGCTGCGCGTCGGCCGAACTGCGTTGAAAAGGCTCTGGAAGGCCAGCCCCGTCGGAAGGCTCATTTACCACTCGTAAACTCGCGCGCGAGCCCGGTCCGCTTCCTCAAGCCTTTTTGCGGGGCCGCCCAGGCCTTGTTTGTCTCTAGCTCGCGAGATTATAAAAAGGCTCTGAGAGCTAACCGTATCTAGGCGCCGTTGACCTGGAAGACGTGCCTTAGATAGTGCAAGAAGTCCGGCTCGCCGCCCTGGGCCTTGCCCGGGGCGTCGGAGATCTTCGCCACCGGCTGGCCGTTGCAGCGACTCATCTTGAGCACCATGTTCATCGGCTGCACCCCCGGGATGTCGCAGGTGAAATGGGTGCCGATGCCAAAGCTCACGTTGATCCGCTCGCGCAGGGCCCGGAACAGGGCGAGGGCCTTTTCCAGATTGAGCGAATCGGAAAACACCAGGGTTTTGGTCAGGGGGTCGATGCCCAGCTGCTGATAGTGGGCGATGGCCTTTTCCGCCCACTGCAGGGGATCGCCGCTGTCATGGCGCAGGCCGTCGAACAGCTTGGCGAAGTAGAGATCGAAATCGCGCAGGAAGGCTTCCATGGTGATGGTGTCGGTCAGGGCGATGCCGAGTTGTCCGCGATACTCCCGTACCCAGCAGTCGAGGGCGGCGATCTGGCTGTCGATCAGCCGCGGACCCAGTTGCTGGTGCGCCATCAGCCACTCGTGGGCCATGGTACCCAGGGGCGCGACGCCCAGCTTCCAGGCCAGGTGGACGTTACTGGTGCCGACGAAGCGACCGGGGAAGTCATCCCTGAGGCTGCGCACCACCATCTCCTGCACGCCATAGGAGAAGCGCCGCCGGGTGCCGAAGTCGGCCATCTTGAATTCGGCCAGCTCGTCGGCGCCCGCCTCCCGGGCCAGCCAGTCAAACTTGCGATAGAGCTGATCCCGGGCCACCTGCAGCGGCAGGTCGGCATGGCGCTGGCGATTGCGCACCTCGCTGATCAGCGCCAGGATCGGCACCTCGAACAGGATCAGGTGCAGCCAGGGGCCTTTCAGGGTCAGGGTGAAGCGCCCCTCCTCCTCACCGAGGAACACATAGGAGGGATTGAAACGGAACAGTCGCAGGAAGCGGATAAAGTCGGGGGTGATGAAGGGGATGCGCTCGAGAAAGGCCAGCTGGCTGTCGCTGATGGCGACATCGGCCAGGGCATCGATCTCGGCCTGAATGGCCGCGTGGTAGGGACGCAGGTCTTCGTCGTTGCGACAGCGAAAGGCCCACTCGACTTCCGCATTGGGATAGTTGTGCAGGACGGCCTGCATCATGGTGAGCTTGTAGAAGTCGGTGTCCAGCAGGCTCTGCACGGCCTGCTCGGAAAAACTATCGGCCATCATTGGCGGGGGCTCGGCAGCTAGAAGTCAGACGACAGGATGCCCAACTTGCCGAGGAAGCGAAAGGCGCTTGACCGCCCGGGGGCCTAGCGGTTGTGGGTCTGGGTCATGCCGAAGAGAAACAGCAGCAGGTCCTGGCTACCGGTGCTGGAGGTGGTCAGGCTGCGGGCGACCGGTGTCTGGCAGTAGTCCAGACCCTCGCTGCCCACCACTGCAGCTGCCGGCCGTAGCCAGCTCGCATAGGCCAGGGTAGTGACCCCGCAGAAAGCCGCGATCAGCAAACCTCGAGTAATTTGTGAAGTCATGGCTCCAACCCTCTGATCTTCCGTCCCAACGCCTGTTGGTAAACGTAGAGGAGAGTTCGCCATTGCGCAGCATTCCACGACGAATGGCGGCGCAATTGCAGCATATCCCGACGAGCGGCCGTGTCTATGCCGAGGCGCTGGCGACATTTCTCCAGATCGAGCAGGGCCACCGAGAATTCCTTGCCCTGGGGACCGGCTCGTTCGGCGACGAAGATGTGCTTGGGATAGAGGCAACCGTGCTGCCAGCGATGCCGGTGCATGCGCGCCAGCACCTCACCGAGGGTGGCCAGGAACCGCTCGTGCTCGGCCTCGCTGAGCGCCTTGCCACCGCCTTCGGCATACCAGTGATCGAGGTCCTGGTAGCCTTCCAGGGCCGCGCTCACCAGCAGGGCGCGCCAGCCGCCCTGGGCATGCTGGGCAGCGCAGAACAGCAATTCGGGAACCTGGATGCCCAGATCGCGAAAGGCGATCAGCGCATCGCGCTCGCGCAGGGCGGTGGGACGCCCCAGGGGGTGACGCAGGCTGCGATAGAGGTGGCCGACCTGGCGCTTGACGTAGGCCAGGGTACCGTCAGGGAGTTGCAGGCGCTGGACACCGCTTTCGCCACCACGGCGGACGTTGGGCGCTTCCACCCAGTCGCCCGCGGTATTCCACCAGCGATCGAAACGCTCTTCGCCTTGCGTCACGGCTCCCATCGGCTGCCTCTCTTATTCTGAAATAGCTTCAATTGGCCTTGCGCAGCACGTAGACCCGCCACATGGCATAGCCCGGCAGGAAGTCCAGGGCCCGGTCGACGACGAAGCCGGCCTGGGCGACTTCCGCCTCGAACTGGCTGCGCTCGACGATGAATCTGTTCTGATAACCGCCGCGGTCGCGGCCCTGAGCCTTGCGACGACGTTCCAGTGCCTGACGCCGCCAGGCCTTGAAGTTGCCGTCCACCCACAGCGACAGGATGACGCTGTCGCGGGTCACCCGGTGGAACTCCTGCAGCAGGGCCAGACGGTCCGCCGATTCGCCCACATGGTGAAACAAACGCATACAGAAGATGCAATCTACAGAATTGTCGGACAGGTCGATAGCGAAAGCCGACGTCTGTAGCGTCTTCACCCGGGCCACGACGTCCGCGGGCTGCTGTTCACGGGCGGTGGCCAGCATGTTTTCCGAGTAGTCGGCACCGATGATCAGGCGATTGCGCTTCTCCGCCAGCAGCGGCCAGAAGCGGCCGGCGCCACTGGGCAGATCCAGCACCAGATTGGGCTGGCCGGCGATGCTCAGGGCCTGCCGGGCGAGCTGCTGGTCGCGCCAGTTGGACAGGCGCCGGGCCAGGCCGTCCTGATGCTTCAGGTAATACTGGCGGGCGTGGTCGGCGTCGTACTTTTGCGAAAAGGGCAGGTCGATGGGCGCTTTCACGGAGGCGGCTCCTGAGGGAGTGGAGAAGTGCCGCCACCCTACCCAGGCCGCTGTCAAACCGCGGTCAAGGCGTTGTGAAAATTCTGTAACCTCAGTCCGCTAGGCTGTCGCTGCCCAGCGATATCTCGAAGCGACAGCCACCCGCCGCGCTGTCACCCAGGGTCACGGTCCAGCCTTGCAGCTGGCAGATCCTGCGGACCAGCGACAGCCCCAGTCCGAGGCCTTCGCCACGCCCCTCGGCGCCCCGCACGAAGGGCTGGAACATCGCCTCGCGCTGCTCCTCGGGAATGCCGACGCCGCTGTCTTCCACCACGAAGCCGTCCGCTCCGACCTGCAGGCCGATATAGCCCCGCTCGGTGTAGTGCAGCGCATTGCGCAGCAGATTGCTCATCACCGAGCGCAGGAAGGGCTCGTGCCAGAGCGCCTGGTCGGCCTCCGGCGCCACGCTCAGCCGCCACTGCAGGCCCTTGGCTTCAACCGCCGCCTGCCATTCCTGCGTCTGGCGCCGCGCCACCTGGGCCAGGGTGGCACGCGGCGCCTGGGTGTCGTTGTCGCCCTGATTGCGCGCCAGGGCGAGAAAGGTCTGCACCAGCTCCTGCATCTCCCGCGCCGCGCGGGTCATGCGCTCCAGCGGCCCCTTCGCCCGGGCTGGCAGGTCCGGCGTGGCCTCGAGCAGCTCGCAGGAGGAATTGATCACCATCAGCGGGGTGCGCAACTCGTGGCTGACGTCGCTGGTGAACAGCCGCTCCCGGGCCAGGGCGGCGCGCAGGCGATTCAGGGCGTCGTCGAAGGCGCCGGCCAACTCGCCGACCTCGTCCTTGGCATAGTCCGGCGCCAGGGGCGGCGTCACATCGAGCAGTTGATCACGCCGGCGCACTTGACGCGCCAGCCGCACCACCGGGGCGATCACCCGCCGCGACAGCGCCCAGCCCAGCAGCCAGGCCAGGGCCACGCTGATCAGGAAGCCGACCAGCACCACCTTGTAGAGCAGCCGTTCGCGTGCCTCGAAGTCGCTCTGATTCTGCAGCAGGACGAAGTGATTGCCTTCCAGCTCGGCCACATAGGCATAGAAGTACTGCTGGTCCTCCTCCACCTCGCTGAAGCCGGCCGGCAATTCGCGCAGGTGGGCAGGCAACTGCGCCACCTCGGCGAGGGGCACGAAATACAGGCGCATGTCGGGATCCAGCACCGGCTGCCCGCCGCGTTTCATGTCGCGCTGCACCATGCGCTCCAGTTCGTTGCGCAGGTCGGTGGAGATCAGCCGCTCTTCCACGGTGTGCACCACCGCGACGATGCCCAGGGAAAACACCCCGCCGACCAGGAAGGTCATCAGCACGAAGGCGATGACGATCCGCCGTGACAGGCTCAGGTGGTATTCCATGGCTACTCCTGCTCGACCAGTTTGTAGCCCACCCCGTGAATGGTGCGCAGCAGCGGCTGCTCGAAGGGCTTGTCGATCACCTGGCGCAATTGGTGGACGTGGCTGCGCAGGCTGTCGCTGTCGGGGTAGTCCTCGCCCCATACCGCCTCTTCCAGCACCTCGCGCCGCACCACGTGGGGCGACTTCTGCATCAGCAGGGCGAGGATCTTGAGGCCGATGGGATTGAGCTTGAGCGGCTTGCCGGCGCGACTGACCTCCAGGGTGTCCAGGTCATAGCTGAGATCGGCGACCTGCAGCTGGCGGCGTCCGCCGCCCTTGGCCCGGCGCATCACCGCCTCGACGCGAGCGGCCAGTTCGGACAGGGCGAAGGGCTTGACCAGATAGTCGTCGGCGCCGGAGCGAAAGCCTTCCAGGCGATCATCGAGCTGATCGCGGGCGGTGAGCATGATCACCGGGGTGTCGCGGCGGGCATCCTGGCGCAACCGCTGGCAGAGGGTGTAGCCATCGATGCCGGGCAGCATGATGTCGAGGATCAGCAGATCATAGTGCTCGGTCGCGGCCAGGTGCAGGCCGGACAAGCCATCCTGGGCGCAATCCACGCTGTAGCCCTTGAGGCTGAGGTAATCCAGCAGGTTGCTGAGGATGTCCTTATTGTCTTCTACCACCAGGATACGCATGTCGCTGACCTCATTGCCCGAGTCCGCTGCGGGCCTCGTTGTCGTCTGTTCGGCACAGAGCCTAACCGGCCCCGGCGACCGCGACCAGCGCGGCGGCGGCGCGCAGGGTGGGAGCATCGAGGATCACCGGCCATAAAAAACCCCGGTGTCCGCGAGGAGCACCGGGGTTCGGCTCGGCCCTAGGGCCGGAGCGGTTCTTACATCATGCCGCCCATGCCACCCATGCCGCCCATGTCGGGCATGGCCGGGGCTGCGTCGTCTTTCGGCAGCTCAGCCACGATGGCTTCGGTGGTGATCAGCAGACCGGCGATGGAGGAAGCGGCCTGCAGCGCGCTGCGGGTCACCTTGGCCGGGTCGATGATGCCGAATTCCAGCATGTCGCCGTATTCGCCGGTAGCGGCGTTGTAGCCGTAGTTGCCGCTGCCCTGCTTGACCTTGTCCAGCACGACGGAGGCTTCGTCACCGGCGTTGGTCACGATCTGGCGCAGGGGCGCTTCGACGGCGCGACGCAGGATGTTGATACCGGCGTTCTGCTCTTCGTTGATGCCTTTCAGATCCTTCAGAGCGTCCAGGGCACGTACCAGGGCGACACCGCCGCCAGGCACCACGCCTTCTTCCACGGCAGCACGGGTCGCGTGCAGGGCGTCTTCAACGCGGGCCTTCTTCTCTTTCATCTCGACTTCGGTGGCAGCGCCAACCTTGATCACGGCAACACCGCCGGCCAGCTTGGCCAGACGCTCTTGCAGCTTCTCCTTGTCGTAGTCGGAAGAGGTTTCTTCGACCTGGGCACGGATCTGCTTGATACGGGCCTGGATGTCGGCTTCGACGCCAGCGCCGTCGATGACGGTGGTGTTTTCCTTGTTCAGGACCACACGCTTGGCTTGACCCAGGTGCTCCAGGGTGGTGCTTTCCAGGCTCAGGCCGACTTCTTCGGAGATGACGGTACCGCCGGTCAGGATGGCGATGTCCTGCAGCATGGCCTTGCGACGATCACCGAAGCCGGGCGCCTTGACGGCAGCGACCTTGACGATACCGCGCATGTTGTTGACCACCAGGGTGGCCAGGGCTTCGCCTTCGACGTCTTCGGCGACGATCAGCAGCGGGCGACCGGCCTTGGCGACGGATTCCAGCACCGGCAGCAGTTCGCGGATGTTGGAGATCTTCTTGTCGACCAGCAGCAGCAGCGGGCTGTCCAGCTCGGCCGACATGGTGTCGGGCTTGTTGATGAAGTAGGGCGACAGGTAGCCACGGTCGAACTGCATGCCTTCGACGACGGACAGTTCGTTTTCCAGGCCCGAGCCTTCTTCGACGGTGATGACGCCTTCTTTACCGACCTTCTCCATGGCTTCGGCGATGATGTTGCCGATGCTGTCGTCGGAGTTGGCGGAGATGGTGCCTACCTGGGCGATGGCCTTGCTGTCGGCGCAGGGCTTGGACAGGTTCTTCAGCTCGGCGACGACGGCCGCGGTGGCCTTGTCGATGCCGCGCTTCAGATCCATCGGGTTCAGGCCGGCGGCCACGGACTTCAGGCCTTCGGTGACGATGGCCTGAGCCAGCACGGTGGCGGTGGTGGTGCCGTCACCGGCAGCGTCGTTGGCCTTGGAGGCCACGTCTTTCACCAGCTGGGCGCCGATGTTCTCGATCTTGTCCTTGAGCTCGATTTCCTTGGCGACGGAAACGCCGTCCTTGGTGATCAGGGGAGCACCGAAGCTACGCTCCAGCACCACGTTGCGGCCTTTCGGGCCGAGGGTGGCCTTGACGGCGTCGGCCAGGGTGTTGACACCGGTCAGCAGCTTCTTGCGCGCGGAGTCACCGAATTTGACGTCTTTTGCAGCCATGTTCTGTTTCCTCTAAGAAATTCGAAAAGTGAGCGGGGATCAGCCTTCGATGACGGCCAGAATTTCGGACTCAGCCATCACCAGCAGTTCTTCGCCATCGACCTTGATGGCGTTGCTGCCGGAATAGGGACCGAAAACCACCTTGTCACCCACTTTCACCGCCGGAGCACGGACATCACCGTTGTCCAGCACGCGTCCAGCGCCTACGGCAACCACTTCACCGCGGTTCGGCTTTTCGGCAGCCGAGCCCGGCAGCACGATGCCGCCAGCGGATTTGGTCTCTTCTTCGCTGCGACGAATCACAACGCGATCATGCAGAGGACGAAGCGCCATTGTCGTATCTCCCAAAGTTCTAAGTGTTTCCAGCGCCGATGACTGCATCGGCAGTTTGTTTTTACCGGCTGCGCCGGGTGCGCCCCGTGCATGACAGGACGCGAAACCTGCTCGCCTTGCGGCGACAACCTTGCGGTGTCCGCTACATGAGGTTGTCGCCAGGCATTTCAAGGGTAGGGAGCAAAATTTTTAGTGCTTTTGCTCGTCGCGGTGCACCACTTCACCTTCGATGACCTCGGGGCGATGGGGCGCGGCCTGACCGGGGCCCGACTGATGACCCTGGTAGCCCTGGGCACCGGGGTTGCGCCGGGTCACCCGGCCGATCACCGCGCCCAGCAGGGCCTTGCGGGTCACCGGCAGGAGGCAGACGAGCGCCAAGACATCGCTGATGAAGCCCGGGAAGATCAGCAGGGCGCCGGCGATCGCCAGGGTCAGACCCTGGATGACCTCCTGCTCTGGCATCTGCCCCTGGGCCAGGCGCATGCGGATGCGCCAGAGGGTGGTGAAGCCGGCGACGCGCAGCAGGGCGACGCCGACCAGAAAGCTCAGCAACAGCAGGGCGAAGGTGGCGAGCACACCGATTTCGCTGCCGATCTTGATGAGTACGGCCAGTTCCACAAAGGGGAACAGCAAGAAGAGTAAGGCGGTCACGCGCATCTCGGGTCCTTCACGGTGGAAGCCGGTTGAAAGTCAGGAGATGGAGGCGGCCGAGCCGATTTCAAGGTGGCCGCCCGACGCCGCCCGGAAACGCAAAGGCCGCGAAAATCGCGGCCTTGACGGATTGGCGCCTGCCTAGGGAAACATGACGTTACCAGGACACCCCGACACCGGCGGTGTACTCGGTCTGGTTGACGTTGCCCTCGGCACCGCTGGTCAGTTCCTTGGACGCCTTGAGGTTCAGCGATGCCCAGTTGGTCACCTTGTATCTCAGGCCGACATCGCCGTCGAAGGTGAAATTGGCGGTGTTGTCCAGCGGCCGGCCCAGTTCACCATTGGTGAAGAACTGGATGGTCTGGCCGTACAGGTAGCGGTTGTAGTCCCACTTCACGCTCGCCGAGAGGAACTGGTCGGAGCCGCCGTCCGAGTACTCGTAACGGTTGTGGTTGAGCAGGCCGGTAAGGGAGAAGGCACCCAGTTCGTTGTCCCAGAACTGGTAACCGGGACCGGTACCCAGGGTGCGCTGCTTGGCCAGGTCCTGGATCCAGTCGCGCTTGTATTCGGCGCGGCCCTGCCAGAAGAATTTCTCGTCGAAGAAGCGATCCAGGGCGTACTGCAGACCGTACTTGCTGGTCGAGACCACGTCGTCGGTCTTGTAGCGGTCATAGCTGCCGTTGGCGTTGTGCCGCCACATGCCGTGCCGCGCCTGGGTCTTGAAGTCGATGTCGTACTTTTCGCTGTCCTGGGACGAGCTGATGTAGTCCAGACCGGCGTCGATGTTGCCCTTCCAGGCGAAGTCGCGCAGGAAGGGACGCGGCGGCACGATCTGGGTGATGCTGGCCAGGGGCACGGTCTGCTGGCCGTCGGCGGTACTGACCACCACCTGACCGTCATCGGCCGGCTTGAGGCTTTCCACCGGGAAATCGGGTTCGTACTTGCCGCGCTGGACGATGACGGGCTTGTCACGCTGCAGGGTCTTGATCTTGTCCCAGGACAGGGGAATGTTGCCGCCGTATTCGGTCTGCAGGAGCAGCTTCTTGCTGTCGAGCAGCTTGATGGTTCCGGTCAGGCGGTCGCCGTTCTTCAGCCAGACGGTGTCGGCATGGGCGAAGGAGGCGAGTGACAACAGCGCGAGCGAGGAGAGCAATCGAAAACGCATGGGCACCAGGACACCTTTGGGTGGACTTGGGTGGAAAGGTAACGAAACGAGAGGGGCGCGATTATCCGGGTGCCGGAGACCCGCGCAACCGTTCCTGGGTAAAAGTTAGGCAAGTTTCCGCAAATACTGCCCAAAGGTCGGACGTCTTGGGAGAATGTGGCAGCTCGACACGTTTCAGCACCACCGTAACCAAACTTTTCGGCACACTGGCACTCTTCTCCCCCGGAGCAGCAGGGCGTCATGAGCGCATCCCCTCCCCTCGAACCCCGGCGTCAGGCCGTCTTCCTGGCGCTGGCCGCCATTCCCGCGGGACGGGTGGTCAGCTATGGCCAGCTGGCGGAGCTCGCCGGCCTCGGTCGCGGCGCGCGCTGGGTGGGCTGGGTGCTGGGACGCCTGCCCGAGGGCAGTGCCCTGCCCTGGCACCGGGTGATCGCCGCGGACGGCCGCCCGAGCCTGACCCGCGACAGCCCCTCTGGCCGGGAGCAACGCGAGCGTTTGCGGGCCGAGGGCGTGCTGCTGCACGAGGACCGGGTGGACATGCGTCGGTACCGGTGGAATCCAGCTGAGAGTGTCGAGTAGAGTGCGCGTTTTTTCCGAGCCCAAGGGCATGTTTGCACGTTTCTGGCGTGAAGCCGTCACCACCTACAAATCCAGGGCCTGCCTGGCCCTGCTGCTGCTGGGCTTCGCCGCGGGCCTGCCGGCCATGCTGGTGTTTTCCACCCTGTCGGTCTGGCTGCGCGAAGCGGGCGTGAGTCGCGAGACCATCGGCTACGCCAGCTGGATCGGCCTGGCCTATGCCTTCAAGTGGGTCTGGTCGCCCATGCTCGACCTCTGGAAGCTGCCGCTGATCGGCAAGCTCGGCCGTCGCCGCTCCTGGCTGGTGCTGTCGCAGATCCTGGTGGGTCTGGGGCTGATCGGCATGGCGCTGTGCAATCCGCAGCAGCATCTGGAGCAGTTGATCGCCCTGGCGGTGCTGGTGGCCTTCGCCTCGGCCACCCAGGACATCGCCGTGGACGCCTATCGCCTGGAGATCGCCGACGACGACCGCCAGGCGGCCCTCGCCGCCTGCTACATGACCGGCTATCGAATCGCCGCCCTGCTGGCCAGCGCCGGGGCGCTGTTTCTTGCCGAGGAGCTGGGCTCGTCCCGCCTGGGCTACAGCCAGAACGCCTGGGCCACCACCTATATGCTGTTCGCCCTGCTGGTCCTGCCCGGCCTGGTCACCAGCCTGCTGATCCGCGAGCCCGAGCCGGTGGCGCCCATGGCCATGGCGGAATCGCGCTTCGGCTTCAATCACCAGCTGGTGGCGGTCGCCCTGCTGCTGGTGATGCTGGTCTCCATCCCCGCCGCCATCAATGCCGCCATCGCCCAGGCCTGGCCGCGCGCCCTGCTCTACAGCCTGTTCATCGTCGGCTGCCTGTCGCCCTGGGGGCGCTATTGCTCCAAGCCGCTGAGCGATCTCATGCGGCGCATGCGCGAACCGCTGCGACTGCGCGATGCGGCCAATGCCGAAGAGCTGCCGCGCTTCGACTTCGTCCATCAGATGGTCTCGGTGATCCTGCTGATCGTGCTCATCGTCGCCGTCACCGGTGGCCTGTCGGCGCTGGCCGGCGGCTACTGGCCGCGCGGCCTGATGTACGGCCTGATCGCCTGGCTCTGCCTCACCGCGCCGGGGCGCCGGCTGATGGCACCGGTGCTGACGCCCATCACCGAATTCATCCAGCGCTACCAGTGGCAGGCGCTGCTGCTGCTCGGCCTGATCTCCACTTATCGGCTGTCGGACACGGTCATGGGCGTGATGGCCAGCGTCTTCTATATCGACGTGGGCTACAGCAAGGAAACCATCGCCGGGGTCAGCAAGATCTTCGGGGTGTTCATGACCCTGTTCGGCGCAGGCCTGGGCGGCGTGCTGATCACCCGGGTGGGGATCCTGCCGATCCTCTTTCTCGGCGGCGCCGCCTCGGCGCTGACCAACCTGCTGTTCGTGGTGATCGCCTCCACCGGCGCCAACGTGCCGCTGCTGATCGCCACCATCTGCGCCGACAACGTCAGTGGCGGCATGGCCACCTCGGCCTTTGTCGCCTACCTGTCGAGTTTGACCAACCTCAGATTCTCGGCCACCCAGTACGCCATGCTCAGCTCGCTGATGCTGCTGTTGCCGCGGCTCTTGGGCGGCTACTCGGGGGCCATGGTCGAGCACGTCGGCTACAGCTCGTTCTTCTCGCTGACCGCCCTGATGGGGGTGCCGACGCTGCTGCTGATCGCGGTGCTCTGGCTGCGCCAGCGGCGGACCGCGATACCCAGCGGTCCTTCCGGCAGCGGCCACTGAGACCGGGGCGGCCTATGGCCGCCCCGGCCTGCCCTAGGCTTCGCCGCGCGCGGCCGCGGTGGCGCGCTCGTCGCCCTTGTCGTCGATCACCTTGACCACCCGGCTGGGCAGCGCGATGTCGATGCCTTCGGCCCGCAGGCGATCGCGGATCTGCTCGTTGAAGGTGAACTGGGTGCCCCAGAAATCGCTGTTGGCGGTCCAGCAGCGCAGCGACACGGTGATGAAGGTGTCGCCCAGGCCGGCCACCACGATGGCGGGTGGCGGCGTCTCCAGCACCCGCGGATCCTTGGCCATGTCGGCCAGCACCTGCTTGGCCTTCTGCAGATCGGCGTCGTAGCCGACCTTGACGTCGAAGACGATCTGCCGCGTCGCCTGGCGCGACTGGTTGGTGATGATGCCGTTGGACAGGTTGCCGTTGGGCACGGTGACGGTGCGGTTGTCGCCGGTGCGCAGCACGGTGTGGAAGATCTGGATCGAATCCACGGTGCCCTGCACGCCCTGGGCCTCGATGTAGTCGCCGATCTTGAACGGCCGGAACAGCAGGATCAGCACCCCGCCGGCGAAGTTGGCCAGGCTGCCCTGCAGCGACAGGCCGATGGCCAGGCTGGCGGCGCCGAGGGCGGCGACGAAGGAGGTGGTGGCGATGCCGATCATGGAGGCGACGCTGATCACCAGCATGACCTTGAGACCGATGTTGACCAGGGTCACCACGAAGGTTTCCAGGGCCTGGTCCATGTGCCGCGCGGTGAACAGCGCGGCCAGTCGCCCGGTCAGGCGATTGATGATCCACCAGCCGATCCACAGGGTGATCAGGGCCAGTACCACCTTGCCGCAATATTGCAGGATCACCGGTAGCCAGGCCATGAAGGCCGTCAGCAGGTGATCGGTCTGGGCACTCAAATCCATCGTCTACCTCTCCACGCACAAGAAAAAAGTCGGGCGCGGCCTGAATGGCGGCGCCCTATGTGCGACGGACGGTAGCCCGAGAGGTTCCGAAACGCGGCTCAGTCGCGGAAGTTGTCGAACTGCAGCGGCATGCCCAGGGACTGGCCGCGCAGCAGGGCGATGACCTCCTGCAATTCGTCGCGTTTCTTGCCGGTGACGCGCACCTGTTCGCCCTGGATGGCGGCCTGGACCTTGATCTTGCTGTCCTTGATCAGGGCGACGATCTTCTTCGCCAGCTCCTTGTCGATGCCCTCGCGAAGGGTGGTCTCCTGCTTCACGGTCTTGCCGGAGGCATAGGCGTCCTTGACCTCCAGGCACTGGACGTCGATCTTGCGCTTGGCCAGGTTGACCTTGAGGATCTCCAGCATCTGCTCGAGCTGGAAATCGGCGTCGGCGGTCAGGGTGACGGTAAGGTCCTTGGCCTCGAAGCTGCCCTTGCCGCGCAGGTCGTACCGGCGCTCGAGCTCCTTCATGGCGTTGTCCACGGCGTTGGTGACTTCGTGCTTGTCCAGCTCCGATACGACGTCGAAGGAAGGCATGGATTTTCTCCTCGGTTGGGGTGGGGCAGCCTTGACGCTGCAGCCTGACCGACCATTATAACGACTGGCCCTCTTCCTCAGGAATCCGACCATGCGCAAGGAATCGACACTGGAGTCACAGCTGTGAGCTGGCACGTGCTGGGCGCCGGCAGTCTCGGCGGACTCTGGGCCGCGCGGCTGTTTCGCGGTGGCGAGCCGGTCCGGCTGATCCTGCGCGATCGCACGCGCCTGGCGCAGTATCGCGCCCGCGGCGGCCTGCAACTCAGCGAAGGCGACACCACCAGCCTCTATCCGCTGCCGGCCGAGACGCCCGAGGCCGGCAATCCGATCCGCCGGCTGATCCTCGCCTGCAAGAGCTACGACGCCGAAGAAGCCATCGCCAGCGTCGCCGCGCGCCTGGAACCGGAAGCCGAGATCCTGCTGCTGCAGAACGGCCTGGGCAGCCAGGACGCCGTGGCCGCCCGGGTACCGCGGGCGCGCTGCCTGAGAGCCAGCACCACCGAAGGAGCCTATCGCGAAACCGACTTCCACGTGGTCGCGGCCGGTGCCGGGCAGATCTGGATCGGTGACCAGCTCGGCAGCCATACCCCGCCGCCCTGGCTGGATACCCTCGCCGAACTGGGTTTCCCGGTGCGCTGGACCGACGACATCGACGCCCGCCTGTGGCGCAAGCTGGCGATCAATTGCGCCATCAATCCGCTGACCGTGCTCTATCGCTGCCGCAACGGCGAACTGCGCCAGCATCTGCCGGAGGTCACGGCGCTCTGCGACGAACTCGCGGCCCTGCTGGAAGCCATGGGCCTCGCCCCGGCGGCCCAGGGGCTGCAGCAGGAGGTCGAGGCGGTGATCGCCGCCACCGCCCACAACAGATCCTCCATGCTGCAGGACGTGGAGCGCGGCCAGCGCACCGAGGTGAGCTACCTGCTCGGCCACGCCCTGCCGATCGCCGGACGGCTGCGCCTGCCGGTGCCGCACCTGACCGAGCTGCAGCAGCGCCTGCAGGTCCGGCTCGCGGAGCGTGGATTGCCCGTCGATTAGCAGCGGGCTACCCTGCCCGCTTCCCTGTTGCCACGGCTGCGCCATGATCCTCGCCAAACGCCTGAAGAATCTCCCGGTCGGCCGCAAGTTGCTGGCTGCCCTGCTGGTGATGATGATCGCGGTGCTGGTGGTGGCCAACGTGACCTTTATCAGCGCCGCCTACTGGATCTCCCAGGAGAGCGTGGCGCCCCAGGCGCTGCAGACCCTGGGCCGGCTGTTCGCCAGCCCGGTGCTCAGCCGCGAGGTGCTGGCCTCGCCGGCGGCGGCCGAGGTGCAGCTGCGCCAGCTGGACGGCTATGCGCCGCTGCGCCTGGCCGCGGTCTACGACAGCCAGGGCCAGCGCCTGGCCGAGTTGCACAATGGCGATCGCCTGCAGGTGCCGGCGCGCTTCGAAGAGCTGCAGACCTGGCGCCTGCGCGAATTCCGCACCAATCTGCTGGTGGAGCTGCCGCGTCCCGAGGGCGCTCCCGGGCATCTGCTGCTGGTGGCCAGCAGCGAACTGCCGGGGGCCTTCTACCGCGGCACCCTGACCGCCAGCCTGGCGATCCTGACCTTCAGTATCCTGCTCTGGCTGGTGGTGGCGCGGCAGATCAAGAGACTCATCACCCTGCCGATCCGCGAACTGGAAGAACTCTCGCGCCAGGTGACCCGCGAGGAAAACTATTCGCTGCGCGCCAGCAAGGGCAGCGAAGACGAACTGGGCCGCCTGGCGGAATCCTTCAACACCATGCTCGGCCGCATCCAGGGCCGCGAGCAGCAACTCAAGCGCGCCCGCGACGACGCCCAGTACGCGGTGCTGCAGGCCCAGAGCCTGGCCGAGGAAACCCGCCGCTCCAACCGCAAGCTGGAGCTGGAGGTGCAGGTCCGCGGCAAGATCGAGAAGAAGCTCACCGGCTTCCAGAACTACCTCAACAGCATCATCGACTCCATGCCCTCGGCACTGATCGCCGTGGACGAGCAGTTCTACGTCACCCAGTGGAACCAGGAGGCCACCCACCTCTCCGGCACCCAGCTGGACGAGGCCCTGAACCAGCCGGTGTTCCTGGCCTTTCCTTCGCTCAAGCCGTTCCTGCCGCAACTGAGTCGCACCGCCGAATTGCTGCGCGTGGAAAAGGTGGAACGGGTGACCTGGGCGCTGACCGATACCCCGCGCCACTACACCCTGACCTTCTACCCGCTGATGGGCGGCGCCGGGCGTGGCGTGGTGATCCGCATCGACGACATCACCCAGCGCCTGAACATGGAAGAGATGATGGTGCAGTCGGAAAAGATGCTCTCGGTGGGCGGCCTCGCCGCCGGCATGGCCCACGAGATCAACAATCCGCTGGGCGCCATCCTGCACAACGTGCAGAACATCCGCCGGCGGCTGTCGCCGGAGTTGCCGAAGAACGTCGAGCAGGCCGCCGAATCCGGTGTCGAGCTCAATGCGGTGAACTGCTACCTGGAGAGCCGGCAGATCCCGCGGCTGCTCGACGGCATCCACCAGGCCGGCAGCCGCGCGGCCAAGATCGTCAGCCACATGCTGGCCTTCAGTCGCCGCAGCAATCGCAAGATGGAAGCCAGCGAATTGCCGCCGCTGATCGATCAGGCCATCGAGATCGCAGGCAACGACTTCGACCTGGCCGAGGGCTTCGACTTCCGCACCCTGTCGATCATCCGCGAATTCGATCCGGCGCTGGGACCGGTGCCGGTGATTGGCAACGAACTGGAGCAGGTGCTGCTCAACCTGCTGAAGAACGCCGCCCAGGCCATCCACCTGCGCGACGACGAGGAAGAAGGCGAATACGGCCGCATCACCTTGCGCACCAAGCTGCGCGGCGGCTGGGCCGAGATCCAGGTGGAAGACAACGGCATCGGCATCCCCGAGGACATCTGCAAGCGCATCTTCGAGCCCTTCTTCACCACCAAGGAAGTGGGCCAGGGCACCGGTCTGGGCCTGTCGGTGTCGTATTTCATCATCACCAACAACCACAAGGGGCAGATGGAGGTGCACTCCACGCCCGGCGTAGGGACCTGCTTCACCCTGCGCCTGCCCCTCGTCCAGGCCGACTTCGACGCGGCCTAGGACCTCATCAGGAGCTGCGCCATGGGTTTTCGCCTCACCGAGATCTACACCCGCCAGGGCGACGCCGGCGACACCGGCCTGGCCGACGGCAGCCGGGTACCCAAGGACCATCCGCGCATTGAGGCCATCGGCGCGGTGGATGAGCTCAACAGTGCCCTGGGTCTGCTGCTCGCCGAGCTGGCCGAGGACGCCCGCCTGGCCGAGGTGAGCGAGCTTCTGGCGCCCTGTCAGCACCGCCTGTTCGACCTCGGTGGCGAACTGGCCATGCCCAGCTATCGCGCCCTGCAACCGGTGGAGATCGAACGCCTGGAGGGCGCCATCGATCGCTGGAACGCCGAGCTGGGGCCGTTGGAGAATTTCATCCTGCCCGGCGGCTCGCGCACCGTGGCCCAGGCCCATGTCTGCCGCACCCTGGCGCGCAGCGCCGAGCGCCGCTGCCGCAGCCTGCACGCGGTGGAGCCGCTGGAGGGCCAGGGCCTGCCCTATCTCAATCGCCTGTCCGACCTGCTGTTCGTCGCCGCCCGCATCGTCGCCCGGCGCCAGGGGGTGAGCGAGGTGCTCTGGCAGGCCGCGCGGCCATGAGCGCGCCGGCCGCACCCGCCGCGCCACCGCCGCGCCGCCACGAGGGCCTGCTGGCGCTCTGGGACGGCCTGATCCTGATCCTGGTCTGCGTGAACCTGGCGCTGATCCTGTTCGACAGCCTCTATGCCCTGGGACCGCTCAACCAGGCCCTGGCCGCGGTGCTGCCCGGCTTCCACGCCTTCTATGGCGAACGCATCCACGCCCATTTCACCCGCATCGACCTGGTGTTCGTCGCCTTCTTCATCGCCGACGTGCTGCTCGGCTGGCTGGTGGCGGTGATCGAGCGCCGCCACGCGCGCTGGTACCACTACCCCTTCATCCACTGGTACGACGTGCTCGGCTGCATCCCCCTGGGCGGCTTCCGCCTGCTGCGGGCGCTGCGCATCGTCTCGCTGCTGCTGCGCCTGCAACGCCTGGGGCTGATCGACATGCGCGGCTGGCGGCCCTATCGGCTGTTCAACCACTACTACCAGCTGCTCATGGAAGACCTGTCCGACCGGGTGATGATCAAGATCTGCGGCGAATTGCAGGACGAACTCAACACCCGCGACGACTTCTCCCAAAGCGTGATCGACCGGGTGATCCGCCCGCGCAAGCAGCGACTGATCGACGGCATGGCGCTGCGCATCCAGACCATGGTGGAACAGGGCTACAGCCAGAATCGCGCCACCCTGGAACGCCTGGTTGGCGACGTGGTGCAGCGCGCCCTGGACGAGAATCCCGACCTGGCCCGGCTCAAGCGGCTGCCCATGGGCGAGCGCCTGGCCGACACCCTGGACGGGGTGCTCACTGATATCGTCAACGGCCTGGTCAGGGAGGCGGCGGCCAGCCTGCGCACCCGCGACTTCCGCGCCCTGGCCAGTCGCCTGGCCGATCACGGCTTCGATCAGAGTCTGCCCAGCGGCGCTCAGGACAATGCCCTGGACGAGGTGCTGGTGGAGATCCTCGAGGTGTTCAAGCAGAAGGTCCTGCAGCGCCGGCTCGATCAACTGGATGGCGAGCTCTGGCCGCAGGAATGGCAGCGCAGCGAGATCGATCCGATCAACGCGCCCCGGCGCTGATCTGCTGCTGCAGATTCTGCACCTGGGTCTGCAGGGTGGTGATGTTGCGGGTGGTCTGCAGGCGGAAGGCGTCGAATTCCTTGCTGTCCGGGCCCACCGGGCGCGCATCCAGCTCGCTGCGCAGCACCAGCAGGTCCTGCTGCATCTCGCCCAGGGCCTGATTCTGGGCACTGGGCTTCTTCAGCGCGGCGATGTCGGCCTGCAGCGCCTTGTTCTGCGCGGTGAGGCTGGCGACCTGCTCGGTCAGGCTGGCGGTCTGCGCCAGGCCGTTCTTCAGCGCGGCCTGCTCATCGGCCAGGGCCTTGAGGCGGGTATCCACCTCGCCACTGCCGTTCTGCACCGTCTGGACCGCGGTGGAGAGATTCTGCAGACGGTTGTCCTGGGCCTGCTGGTTGTCCGTCACCCCCTGCTGCTGGCGGGTGAGTTCGGCGACCTTGGTCTGCAAGGTCTTGACCTGCAGCAGCAGCGCCTCGCGACTGGTGGTGCCGGAGGATTCACTTTCCACCAGCTTGCCGGAGATGTCCCTCAGGCGACCCTGGGCGTCTTCGCTGATGCGCGCGAAGTTTTCCTGGGTGGCCACCACCTGCTCCTGCATCAGCACCAGTTGCTGATGACTCCACCAGGCGACCCCGGCCAGGGCCAGAGTCAGGGCCGCGACCAGCACCCACAGCGGCGCGGTGGACGGGCCACGGCGTACCGCGCGCGCATGACCGGCCGTGGGCTCGCGATAGACCTCCTCGGCTTCGACCGACCGGCGACCCGCGGGACGGCGATCGTCACGCTCCGGCGTCAGACTCGGGACGTTATCCATTTCATCGAGAAGATCGTTGCGCATGGCAGACCTGTGAGCAAAGGCAGGAAGACGAAATCGCGGCCAGTATAACGGCCGTCGGCGCCGACGCGAGGCCGTGCGCGGACGGATTAGCCCCGGGAGCGTGCGCGGAAACGCAGTCTGCGCCGATAGCAAAGCGCCAGCATGCCATATCCCGAGTGCCTTTGGTGCGGCGCTAGACCGGGCCGCTGCGGGCCTGGGGCGCCCGCGGGCGATATTCTTCCAGGGCGTTCCAGGAGCTGGCCTCGGGCAGGTAGCCGAAGGCCTCCTGGGCGGCGCGGATATCCAGGGTGAAGGGGCTGTCGAGCAGGTCGGGCCAGCGCGACTCGTGACCCGGGGTACGCAGGCGGGCATAGAGACGCCGGGGATCGAAGGCCTTGCGCTCGACCACCGGCGGCAACTCGAAGCGCCGCAGCAGGAAGTTGATCGCATCCCAGCACACCAGCGGCTGGCCATCGCTGAGGTTGAAGACCTTGCCCTGGGTGGCGGCCGGTTGCCTGAGCAACAAGGTCACCAGGGCCTTGCGCAGATTGCCGGCGCTGGTGAAGTCCCAGCGATTGAGGCCGTTGCCGCTGCGGCCCAGCTGCCTGGCCTTGGCCCTTTCCAGCAACCAGCGCGCCCAGTCGCGGTCGGCCAGGCCGAGCACCTGGGCCGGCCGCAACACCGTGACCTGGGGGCCGAATTCGCCGGCGGCCAGGGCCAGGCGCTCCAGTTGCAGACGGCGCTGGGCCTCGCGGCTGGCGGGCTTGGCCGGCACCTGGTCTTCCTTGAGCGCTTCGCCGCCCCGCTCGTAGACGCGGGCGGACGAGACATAGACGAATTGCGCGACCTGCTGCTGCAGGGCGGCTTCGATCAGCACCTGGCCGTGGTCGAGATCGGCCGCGCTCGGCACGCCGGCCACATCGGTACAGTGGGCGATGGCATCGATGTCGTCGCACAGCGCCACCACCTGCGCGGGCTGGTCGAGCAAGGCCGGGTGATAGTCGGCGCCGCGCTCGACCAGGGCGTCCAGGGTCGCGCCGGGGCGGCCGTGCACCCGCACCAGTTGGCCGCGGTCGAGCAGGTCGCAGGCCAGGCCCGCACCGAGCGGCTCGCTGGCGCCCGTGATCAAGATACGCATGTCGCTGGGATTCCCGAAGCTGTCCGCGGTCGCCCGGGGCGACCCATCCGCCAGTGTAACCAAAGCCTTCGATAGACGCCGCTAGTCGCGCACCAGCCACTGGCCGGCGACCTGTTCGAGGTGCCGGGTCAGGGCCTGCAAGGCGGCGCCGCCATTGCGCCAGTGATGCCAGAACAGCGGCACGTCCACCCAGTGACCGGGCGCCAGATCCACCAGCGCGCCGCGCGCCCGGGCGGTCGCACTCTGGATATCCGGCAGGAGACCCCAGCCGATGCCACCCAGGGTCATCTGCAGAAAGCCCTCGGCGGAAGGACAGAGGTGGTAGTCGAAGGTCTGGGTGACGCCGAGCTGCTCCAGATAGCGATGCTGCAGGCGATCATCCGGGCCGAAGACGATGGCCGGCGCCCGTGCCAGGGCCTGGGGATCCGGCAATGCGGCCAGTTGCCGAGCGCGGAATTCCGGACTGGCCAGGGCCCGGTAGCGCATGGCGCCCAGGGCGCTGACCCGTGCGCCGGCCAGCGGCTGGCCGTTGGCGCAGAGGCAGGCCGCCACCTCGCCGGCGCGCATCCGTCGGAGCACCACGTCCTGGTCTTCCACCACCAGATCCAGCAACACCCGCTGCGACCGGACCCAGGGGCCGACCGCCAGCGGCCACCAGTTGGCCAGGCTGTCGGCGTTGAGGGCGATGCGCAGGCGCTGCGGCGCCTCTTCGGCCAGACCCGGCACCTCGCTGCCCAGATCGGCTTCCAGCAGCCGCACCTGCTGGATATGGCGCAGCAGCCGCAGACCCGGCGCCGTCGGCTGCGGGGGTGTCTCCCGCACCAGCACCGCCTGGCCGACCCGGGCTTCGAGCAGCTTGATGCGCTGGGACACCGCCGATTGCGACAGCCCCAGGCGCCGCGCCGCCCGCTCGAAACCGCCCTCTTCCACCACCACCGCCAGGGCTTCCAGCAACTTGTAGTCGATCATCGATTCAGCTAATGCTGCATAAGGAATATTGGTTTTTCTTATACACCTGGACGCGGCAAGGTGGCAGCCAATCCAGCACGACAGGGCACCACTTCCGCAATGAACAGCTACGTCACCGGCCTCCTGACCATGGCCAGTCTCATCATGGCGCTGGGCGCGCAGAACACCTATCTGCTGGCCCAGGGGCTGCGCCGCGAGCACCATCTGGCCATTGCCGCCTTCTGCCTCACCTGCGACGTGATCTTGGTGGCCGCCGGGGTGCTGGGCCTGGCCGCGCTGATCCAGCACAGTCCGTTGCTGGTGGACATCCTGCGCTGGGGCGGCGCGGCCTTTCTGCTCTGGTATGGCGCCCAGGCGCTGCGCCGGGCCTGGCGGCCGGCGGCCATGGGCACCCTGGCCGCGGCGGAGCCACGCAGCCGACGGCAGGCGCTGCTCGCCGCCGCGGCGGTCTCGCTGCTCAATCCCCATGTCTATCTGGACACGGTGCTGCTGGTCGGCTCCCTGGGCAGCCAGCAGGCCGCGCCCCTGGCCTATGTGTTCGGCGCGGCCACGGCCTCCATGCTGTGGTTCTTCGGCCTCGCCCTGGGCGCCGCCTGGGCTGCGCCCTATCTGGCCCGCCCGGGGGTGTGGCGGTTGATCGATCTGCTGGTGGCCGGGGTGATGTTCGCCGTCGCCGCCCAGTTGCTGGTCTCGACCTGAGGCTGGCCTTCCCCGGGCGAGCGCCCTAAGCTGCGGCTCTGCGTTTCCTGTCGAGAGTCCTCATGCCCTTCGCCCGCTCGCTCCGCAGTCAGAGCCTGCTCCTGTTCGGCGGCAGTCTGCTGCTGATGCTGCTGATCGCCCTGGCCGGCTTCGGCCTGCTCTCCCGCGAGTTGCATCGCTACCAGCACCTGATCGAAGGCCCGCTGGAGCGCCTGGTGGAGATCGACGACACCCACCTGATCTTCAAGATCCAGGTCCAGGAGTGGAAGAATTTTCTCCTGCGCGGCGGCGATGCCACGACCGCCGAGCGCTACTGGCAGGCCTTCCTGACCCGCGAGGCGGAGGTCGACCGGCGTCTGCAGCAACTGACCGGCAGCGTCGATCCCGATCTGCAACCGCGGCTCCAGGCGCTGCGGGCCCAGCACCAACGCCTGGGCGAGCGCTATCGCGCCGGCCAGGCCGCCTATCTCGCCCATGATCGCGATCCGCGTCGCGGCGATGCCGAGGTCCGTGGTATCGACCGCGAGACCGCCGAGGGCTTCGCCGCCCTGGTCGACGACCTGCACGGACGCACCGCCGCGCAGATCGCCGCCATCCGCGCCGAGGCGCAGCGCGACATCCTGCTCGCCGGCCTCGCCCTGCTGCTCTGTGGCGGCGGCCTGCTGTTCCTCGGGATACGGCTGGTGGAGCGGCGGCTGGTGGATCCGCTGGTGGCCTGCGCCCGGCAACTGGGGCTGCTGGCGCGCGGGCGTTTCGGCGAGCGCCTGCCCGGCGGCCGCGATGACGAAATGGGGCGCCTGGTCCTCAGCACCAATCTCCTGCGCGACGCCGCCGTGCAGCACACCCACGACCTGCGCCACCAGGCCGGCGAGGTGGGCGCCCTGAGCGCGCTGCTGGCCAATCAGCTGGTGACCGGGCCGGGACAGCCGCCGCGAGAGGTCGATCCGCAGGTGCTCAAGGACGTCAGCCGCCGCCTCGCCGACATCGCCGGCGATCTAGAGGAGGCCGCCAGCCAGCGGCAGGACTGAGCTCCGCCGCTAGAGCTGCGCCGGCACCTCGCGCCACGCGCCCGGCGCCAGATCGTCCAGGGTCCAGGGGCCGATGCGGACGCGCACCAGGCGCAGGGTCGGCAGGCCCACCGCGGCGGTCATGCGCCGCACCTGGCGATTGCGCCCTTCGCGAATGGTCAGCTCGATCCAGGCGGTCGGCACGCTCTTGCGAAAGCGCACCGGCGGATCGCGCTCCCACAGCGCCGGCGGCTCCGCCAGCAGGCGCGCCTCGGCCGGCAGCGTGGGGCCGTCATTGAGGTCGACGCCCTGGCGCAGGCGCTGCAGCTGCTCTTCTCCAGGTGTGCCCTCCACCTGGGCCCAGTAGGTCTTGGGCAGCTTGTGCCGGGGATCGGCGATACGCGCCTGCAACTGGCCATCGTTGGTCAGCAGGAGCAGGCCTTCGCTGTCGCGATCCAGGCGGCCAGCGGGATAGACGCCCGGCACCTCGACATAGGCCTTGAGGGTCGCGCGGCCGTCGGCGTCGGCGAACTGGGTGAGCACGTCGAAGGGCTTGTTGAGCAGCAGCAACCGCGGCGTGACCGGCGGTGCCTTGGCCTGGCGACGCGGACGCTGGCCGGGGGTGGAGCGGGTATTTCGCGACATGGGGATCGACGGCGGCTAGCCAAAGGGTAATCTGGACCGCCCAGTCTATTCGTCCGAGGTCCCATGCGCATCTTTCGTCCGCTGTGGCTGATCCACCTGCTGACCCTGGCCGGTTGCGCCTCCTCCGCCTACGAGGGTCCGCGCTCCGATCACTTCGACGGCGAGCGCTTTCACAACCTGGCGCCGCGCGAAGACAAGAGCCTCTGGACCCTGCTGAAATGGCAGTTCACCCGCACCCGTCCCGAGTGGACCTGGCAGGACGGGCCGGCCGTACCGACGCGGCCAGTGGCCCGGGTCGAGGGTGGCGAATTGCGGGTGACCTTCGTCAACCATGCCACCCTGCTGATCCAGCATCAGGGTCTCAACATCCTCGCCGATCCGGTCTGGTCGGAGCGGGTCAGTCCCTTCAGCTTCATTGGTCCGCGACGCTATCACGCCCCCGGCGTGGCCCTGGATGACCTGCCGCCGCTGGACCTGATCTTCGTCAGCCACAGTCACTACGACCACATGGATCTGGCGACGCTGCGGCGCCTGGCCGAGCGCGCGCCCCTGACGCCGGTGGTGACGCCCCTCGGCAATGCCGAGCTGATCCGCCGCGAGACCGGTTTCGTCACCGTCAGCGAGCTGGACTGGTGGCAGAGCCTGCCGCTCAAGGACGGTCTGCGCCTGCACCTGGTGCCAGGCCAGCACTGGTCGGCGCGCAGTCGCTTCGACACCAACCGCCGGTTGTGGGGCGGCTTCGTACTGGAAGCGCCGACCGGACCGGTCTATTTCGCCGGTGATACCGGCTGGGGCCCGCACTTCGCGCAGATCCGCGAACGCCTGGGCGCGCCACGCTTCGCCGCCCTGCCCATCGGCGCCTACGAACCGCGCTGGTTCATGCGGGACAGCCATCTGAATCCCGACGATGCGGTACGTGCTCATCAGGCGCTGGGCGCCGTCAGCAGTCTGGGCATCCACTTCGGCACCTTTTCCCTGAGCGACGAAGAACAGTTCGCCCCGCCCCGCGACCTGGCCCACGCCCGCGCCCTGCATGGCCTGGCGGACGAGGCGTTCCGGACACTGGCGCCGGGCGAGGTCTGGTCGGTGCCCTGAGGTCAGCCGCCGACCTTTGCTGCTTCGATCAAAGGCGGCAAGGAGGAGGCGCTGAGCCAATCCATCAGGGTGGCTCTCATACCGACTCCCCAATGCTGGTCATAAAGCATCCAGGCCCCGGTAATCACGATGGCCCAGAGAATGCTGAACAGCGAGCCGACCAGAAAGTATTCGGCAAAGTCCCGCTGATCCAGCTCCTTGAAGCGAGCGACGGTCTTGAGCGCTATCACCGCCGCGAGGATTTCCCAGCTGTTGCTTAGCAGTCCCGCAGCCAACACCAGACGTTCGAGCCACCCGATGAGGCGTCCCGCGGAAAAGGCGCCATCGCTGGACGCGCCTGGCATTCTTGGCCGTGTCATGCGGATGAGCATCCTGCGACACAAGACATTGCCAAGCTCGGTCAACAGGGCCAAGGCGAAGAGCGTATAGGCCAGTGCATGCAATCCTTGCAGCAACCCGTTCATTGCTCAGCCTCCCTGCGATCCAGATCCGCCAGCACTTCCAGCACGGCATTCCACTGTTGGCTATAGGCGTCGAAGTGACCGGAGGTGCGTACCTTGTAGATGCTATGGACCGATACCTGACGCTGCTCTGCCAGCTCCGCGGGTAACTGTCCGTTCAACAGTGCCGCGATGTCGCTCAATTGACGTTGCGTCCAACCCTTCTCGATAACCGTCAAGCCAACCCCTAGTGCATCGAGAGTGGTCTCCAACAGCGGCTCCTGAGGCAGCGAGAAACCATAGCGGCAGAGCGCGCGCTTTTCGTTTAGCTTGTGCCGACTGCGGCTAAGACCCGGCCCCATCATGTTCCAGGCCTGCTGCGGATTCACAGCCGTTTCTATCCGGGCCAGCCCCAGCACGAAACGGCAATCGATACCACGCTGCAGGAGATCCAGCCTGATGTCACGCAACAGCCGAGCGCCGGCATTCAGGGACGTCACCAAGCCCTGAAATTCGTCTCCAAGGGTGATGGTCAACGGTGATGCCAGGACGTCGGCATAACGCCTGTTGCACTGCACGACCGCTTCATTGAAAGCCTTGTGTAACTGCGCGATATCGGCAGCGTGCTCGCTATGCACCAGGTCGCCCATTACCACCGCGAGTGTCCTGGCAGTTATTTCCTGTTTTGGGGTCATTTTTCGCGATGTAACCATAAAAGGGTCAATCGCTTCTTTTTACCCAAAAACGGTGCGACTCGCCTAGCGCTAAATGTCATCAGTAATCAGCAGGGCAAGAGACAAAAGCAGCCAGGACACTTGAGGATGCCCTCAACACCTCGCTGCTCCCGCCCATTAATTCAGGTTATTCCACCAGTCCCTTGTCCCAGAGTCGTACCAGCTCGCTGGGCGCGCGGTCCTCGGGAATCAGCAGGGTCAGTTCGTCCTGCTGCTCGGCGGGCTGGGGACGGAAGCGCAATTCCACTTTGAAGTAGCGCTGATCGCCCCGCCCGACCTGGGTCGGTTCGCCGGATTCCGGCAGGCAGCGTTCCAGCACCGAGCAGATGCGCCCGCGCTGGGCGCTGTCGTACTGGCCGAATTCGATCTCCCGCGGCTTGCTCAGCGCGTGCAGGGGCGCGAAGCCGCCCTGTCGCGAGAGTCGCACCACGGTGTCCTTGCCCAGCGGGGGAAGTTCGCGCATTGCCCTGCTCCTCTAGATGAGAGTGACGCCCACGCCAGCCCAGGCCTCTTCGACCGCACGCACCTCCGCCGACTCGGCGCCGAAACGGCGACCGGCATTGGAGACGGTCAGACGGGCGAAGGCGGCGAAATCCGCATCGTTGGCCAGGCGACTGTCGCACAGAGTGTCGTACCAGATCGGCCCGGCCTTTTCCCAGGCGTAGCCACCCAGGGCCATCGCCGCCAGATAGAAGGCCCGGTTGGGAATGCCCGAGTTGAGGTGGACACCGCCGTTGTCTTCGCGGGTCTCGATGTAGTCGCGCATATGCCCGGGCTGGGGGTCCTTGCCCAGGGTCGGATCGTCGTAGGCGGTGCCCGGCTCGGCCATGGACCTCAGGCCCTTGCCGTTGATCTTCTTGGTCAGCAGCCCGTCGCCGATGATCCAGTCCGCCTCGGCGGCGGTCTGCTTGAGTTCGTACTGCTTGACCAGGATGCCGAAGACGTCGGAGACCGATTCGTTGAGCGCGCCGGACTGGTTGAAGTACACCAGGCCCGCCTCGCTCTCGGTGACGCCATGCACCAGTTCGTGGGCGATGACGTCCAGGGCGATGGTGAAGCGGTTGAAGATCTCGCCGTCGCCATCGCCGAACACCATCTGCTCGCCGTTCCAGAAGGCGTTCTGGTATTCCTGGCCATAGTGGACGGTACCGGCCAGTGGCAGGCCCTGGCCATCGATGGAATTGCGCCCGAACACCTCGTTGAAGAATCTGAAGGTGGCACCCAGGTAGTCGTAGGCCTCGTCCACCGCCACATCGCTCAGTGCCGGCTGCCCTTCCTGACGCACCAGACGCCCGGGCAGCTGCATGGCGTTGCCGGCATCGAAGATGCTGCGCTGCGGACTGGCGTCATCGGTACGCGGCAGCGGCCCGACCGGTGCCTGGCGCACGCCGGGGCGACCGGGATTGTGCAGCAGACTCTGGACATGACTCAGGGTGGTCAGGGCGCAGGAACGCTGGTGTTCGTCGCCATGATCGATGATGCGGCCAAGAATGTAGGGGGGAATCACCCCCTGGTAGGTGCCCGGGTTACGAGACATGCGCGCCCTCCTCCTCTGGGGGACAGAGTCCCCGATCACCGCAGCGTGCGGTCCGTGTTTCTTGGACCACGAAACGACCAGACGGCTCCCGCCTCTTCACCCGGAGGCAGGCTTCTGGTACAAAGGCACCCCACGCGGGCGTCGTATAATGGCATTACCTGAGCTTCCCAAGCTCATGACGAGGGTTCGATTCCCTTCGCCCGCTCCAGATTCCAGACGGCCTCCAATCAGTCCTTGCGGACACGCTGATTGGGGGCCGTTGCGTTTCCGGGTCCTGCCAAAGGGGTTTCGCGCGCGAAACCTACCCCGCCACCAGCCCCTTCACCCGCTGCGCCAGGGCCTCGACCGCGAAGGGCTTGGTCAGGATCGCCATGCCCGGTTCCAGGTGGCCGTCGCTGAGCAGCGAGGTTTCGGCGAAGCCGGTGATGAACAGCACCTTGAGCGCCGGGCGGCGGACGCGGGCGGCGTCGGCCAGCTGGCGACCGTTCATGCCGCCGGGCAGGCCGACGTCGGTGACCAGCAGGTCGATTCGCGCATCGGAATGCAGCACCTCCAGGCCGCCGGCGCCATCGGCGGCCTCGATGATGACGTAGCCCAGTTCGCGCAGCAGATCGGTCACCAGCATGCGCACCGTGGGTTCGTCGTCGACCACCAGCACCGTGGCATTGGCGCCCTCCAGCAGACAGGGCTGACCGTCTGCCAGAGGCGAGCCGCACGGCCGCTCCACCGGTCGCTGGGGCAGATACAGGCAGACGGTGGTGCCTTCGCCGGGTGTCGAGCGCAGCCGCAGCTGGCCGCCCGACTGGCGGGCGAAGCCATAGATCATCGACAGCCCCAGGCCTGTGCCCTGCCCCATGGGCTTGGTGGTGAAGAAGGGCTCGAAGGCCTTGGCGGCGACTTCCGGCGTCATGCCGCTGCCGCTGTCGGTCACGCTCAGATGCAGATAACGCCCGGGGGCCAGTTCGAAGTCGCGGGTATCCGCTTCGCCAAGGGTGCGATGACTGGCGGCGATGAGGATGCGCCCGCCCTTGGGCATGGCGTCGCGGGCGTTGATGCACAGGTTGAGCAGGGCGTTCTCCAGCTGGGACTGGTCCACCAGCAGGGGCTGGTCGTCCGGCAGGCTGCTGAATTGCACCTGGATGGCCGGTCCCACGGTGCGCTGCACCAGGTCGAGCAGGCCGCCCACCAGCTGGTTGACCTCGGTGGCTTCCGGGGCCAGGGTCTGGCGGCGGGCGAAGGCCAGCAGCCGATGGGTCAGGGCCGCGGCGCGCTTGGCGCTGCTCTGGGCAGCCGTCAGGTATTTTTCCAACTCGGTGAAGCGTCCCTGGCCAATTCTCAGGCTCATGAGGTCGAGGCTGCCCGAGATCCCGGCGAGCAGGTTGTTGAAATCGTGGGCCAGGCCGCCAGTGAGTTGCCCCACGGCTTCCATCTTCTGCGACTGGCGCAGGGCCTCTTCCGAGCGCCGCAATTCTTCGGTGCGTTCTTCGACCCGCTGCTCGAGGGTGGCGGTCAGGTCCCGCAGGTCCGCCAGGGCGCGGTCGCGCTCGTCGGCCAGGGCCCGGCGGGCGTCCACGTCCAGCAGCACGCCGGGAAAGCGCAGCGGGGTGCCATCCGGCGCCAGTTCGACGTGGCCGTTGGCCTCCAGCCAGTAGTAGCGGCCGTCACTGCGGCGGACCCGGTACTGGTGTGCATAGCGGCCACCGCGGCCGATGACGTCGGCGATGGCCGCGGCCAGGCCGGCCTGGTCGTCCGGATGGACGGTGGCCACCACCTGCGCCAGGCTCAGGCCATCGCGCCCCAGGGCCGGGTCGAGGCCGAAGTTGATGGCGAAGGCCTCGTCGACGGTGAATCTGTCGGTGGGCAGATCCCAGTACCAGGTGCCGATGATGGCGCCGGCGGCGAGGGCCAGCTGCACGCGCTCGGCGGCGGCCAGCACGCTGCTCTCCGCGGCGCGGGCGCTATCGAGCTCGTCGATGCGTGCGGAAAGCTCCTGTTCGAGGGTCAGGTTGTGCCGCCGCAGGGCGGCCTCGGCCACATCGCGCTGACGGTGGGCCTGAACACTGGCGGTGGTCTCGGTGGTGATGTTGAGCATGCCGACGATGCGCTCGCCATCGCGCAGCGGGCTATAGGAAAAGCTCCAGTAGGTGTCCTCGGGATAGCCGTTGCGGGTCATCACGAAGTGCTTGTCGACGAAGTGCAGCGCCTCGCCGGCCAGCGTCCGCGCGATCAGCGGCGCGATCTCGTCCCACAATTCCGCCCAGACCTCATCGATCGGCTGCCCCAGGGCGGCCGGATGGCGGGCGCCGAGAAAGGGGGCGTAGGCCTGGTTGTAGATCAGCGTCTGCTCGGCGCCCCAGGTGGCGCACATGGCGAAGGGAGACGCCATCAGCAGGTCGTAGGTGGTCCGAAGGGCCACGGGCCAGCTGGCGCGCGCGCCCAGTGGCGTGGTTTCCCAGGCGAAACTTTCGAGATAGGACAAGGGACGACTCACTGGCAGAGGCGCGGAGGGATCTCGTGGCCGTCCGGGCCTGCCGCGAGGCGCCCGGATGCCCATGATAGGCAGGTACGCAAGGCCCCTGCCAGTACCGTGATCCATCGCTGGCGCCGCCCTGCCCACCCGAGGCGGGACCGGGCCTGCGGCATGCTGTCCCGGTGAAACGACTGGCACCGGCGCCGTGCATCTCTTACCGTGTGGCCCCCGCTGTCGCTGTCAGGTATCCGCTCGTCATGTCCGCGTCTCCCACCCCGCCCGAGGGGCTGCAACGCAGCCTGTCCAATCGCCATCTGCAACTGATCGCCATCGGCGGCGCCATAGGCACCGGCCTGTTCATGGGCTCGGGCAAGACCATCGCCCTGGCCGGCCCCTCGATCCTGCTGGTCTACCTGATCATCGGCAGCGCCCTGTTCTTCGTCATGCGCGCCCTGGGCGAATTGCTGCTGTCGGATCTGGAGTACAAGTCCTTCATCGACTTCTGCACCGATCTGCTCGGGCCCTGGGCCGGCTTCTTCTGTGGCTGGACCTACTGGTTCTGCTGGATCGTCACCGCCATCGCCGATGTCATCGCCATCGCCGCCTATGCCCAGTTCTGGTTTCCCAGCCTCGCGCCCTGGATCCCGGCGCTGCTCTGCGTGCTGCTCCTGCTGGGTCTGAATCTGGTCACGGTGCGACTGTTCGGCGAACTGGAATTCTGGTTCGCGCTGATCAAGATCGTCGCCATCTGCGCCCTGATCGTCACCGGATTCGGCCTGGTGCTCTGGGGCTTCCAGTCGCCCTCGGGCAACGTCGCGAGCCTCGCCAACCTGTGGAACGACGGCGGCGTCTTTCCCATGGGGCTGGGCGGCTTCTTCGCCGGTTTCCAGATCGCCGTCTTCGCCTTCGTCGGTATCGAGCTGGTGGGCACCACCGCCGCCGAGACCGCCGATCCGCGGCGCAACCTGCCGCGGGCGATCAACTCCATTCCGGTGCGCATCCTGGTGTTCTATGTGCTGGCGCTGGTGGTGATCATGGCGGTGACGCCCTGGCGCCAGGTGGTGCCGGACAAGAGTCCCTTCGTCGAACTCTTCGTGCTGGCCGGCGTGCCCATGGCCGCCAGCCTGATCAATTTCGTGGTGCTGACCTCCGCCACCTCCTCGGCCAACAGTGGCATCTTCTCCACCAGCCGGATGCTCTATGGCCTGGCCCGCGAAGGCCATGCGCCGCGCAGCCTCACTCGCCTTTCGCGGGCGGCGGTGCCGGCGCGTGGCCTGGTGCTGTCCTGCCTGTGCCTGCTGCTGGGTACGGTGCTGATCTACCTGATCCCCAACCTGGTCACCGCCTTCACCCTGGTCACCACCCTGGCCGCAGTGCTGTTCATGTTCGTCTGGTCGCTGATCCTGCTGGCCTGGCTGGCCTACCGCCGCAACCGTCCGGAGCGCCATGCCGCCTCGGCCTTCCGCCTGCCCGGCGGGCGCTGGGTGTGCTACGGGGTGCTGGCCTTCTTCGCCGCGGTGCTGGTGCTGTTGACTCTGCAGGACGACACCCGCCAGGCGCTGCTGGCCAGTCCGCTGTGGTTCCTGCTGCTGGGGGTGGGCTACTGGTGGCGCGGGCGGCGGGTGGTACGCGCCGGCTAGCCGGACGCTGGCCGCTCAGCCCAGCGTCCAGAGTTCATCGAGCCGGGTGGTGTAGCGCGGGCTGAGCAGGTCGCGGCGCATCTGCCAGGCGGGATCGCGCGGGATCCGCGCCGGTCTCAGGGTCTCGCGACCGAACCGGCCGTTGATGGCGTCCAGGGTCGCCATCAGCCGGGCCGCGGCCGGATCCGGGGCGGCGGCGAAGAGATCCGCCGCCACCTCGCTACGGCCGCAGAGATCGAGCAGCAGCACCTCGGCCTTGGCGTAGCCGAAGCCGTCGCGAAAGATCTCGCGCAGGCCCGCCTGGGCCTGGTCGTTGAGCACCCGGGTGTCGTCGCTGGGCACCGGCAGGTTGAGCAGGGCGGCATTGGCGTAGCGGCCTTCGTCGGCGCCGTGCATGCCGGTCTGGATACTGACCCTCAGGGTGCGACAGAGCGAGCCCTGGGCGCGCAGCTTTTCCGCAGCCCGCGCGGTGTAGCTGGCCACCGCCTCGGCCAGGGCGCCGAACTGATACTGGCGGCGACCGAACATGCGACTGCTGCAGATGGTCTGCCGGGGCGCTTCCAGTTCCTCCAGGCTCAGGCAGGCCAGACCGCGCAATTCCCGCGCGGTCTTTTCCAGCACTACGCTGTAGCGCTGGCGCAGCGACCAGGCATCCTGCCCGGCCAACTCCCAGGCCGTGCTGACCCCCTCCCCGCGCAGCCGCGCGGCCAGGCGCCGGCCGACGCCCCAGACGTCTTCGATGGGCGAATGCCTGAGCACCCAGTCGTGCACCGCCGGATCGCGCAGATCCAGCACCCCGCCGGTGCGCTCCGGCCAGCGCTTGGCGGCGGCGTTGGCCAGCTTGGCCAGGGTCTTGGTGCCAGCGATGCCGACGCTGACCGGGATGCCCGTCCACTTCTGCACCCGGGCCTGCAGGCGATGGCCGAGGGCGTCCAGGGGTTCGGGCAGGCCGGCCAGATCGGCGAACACCTCGTCGATGCTGTAGCGCTCCAGGCGCGGCACCAGGGTCGCCAGGGTGCGCATCACCCGGTCGCTGAGATCGCCATAGAGGGCATAGTTGGAACTGAAGGCCGTCACTTCGCCGCGCCGGGCCAGTTCGCGCACCTGGAACCAGGGCGCCGCCATGGCGATACCCAGGCGCTTGGCCTCGGGCGAACGGGCGATCACGCAGCCGTCGTTGTTGGACAGCACCACCACCGGGCGCCCGGCGAGATCGGGGCGGAAGACCCGCTCGCAACTGCAATAGAAGGCGTTGCAGTCGATCAGCGCCAGCACCGATTCAGCCATGGCCGAAACGCCTCAGGCTGTGGGTGGCCACGCCCCAGACCTCGAAGTCGTCGCGCTCGCCGATGACCAGGGGGGCATAGGCGGGATTTTCCGCCAGCAGGACGAAATTGGCGCCGCGCCGACCGAGGCGCTTGAGGGTGGGTTCGCGATCGCGCACCGCCACCACGATGTCGCCGACCCGTGCCGGCCGGGCGCGATCGACGATCACCAGGTCGCCGGCAAAGATGCCGGCGCCGGTCATGCTGTCGCCACTGACCTGAATGACATAGGTGTGGGGCGCGCGCAGGTCGACCAGCTCGTCCAGCGAGACCTGGCGCTCCAGATGATCCTGGGCCGGCGACGGGAAGCCGCATGGCAGGCGAAAATCATAGAGCGGCAGCCGGGTGTCGGACGATTCCAGGCAACCCAGGACGGTAACGGACATGACAAGGCGCTCCTGCGGATAACTGTCTATTTATACAGTTATCCGCAGCTGCCGTGTTGTAAAGTCCGACCTAATCTGCGCCGATGAGCGGCGCCATCAGGCGCTGAGGCGGAAGCGCGAGACGATGCCGCGCAGGTCCTGGGAGAGGCCGGCGAGGCGTTCGGCGGTACCGGCATCGGACTCGATACCGGTCAGGACCTGCAGGGTGCTGGCGCGGATGCCGGTGGTGTTGCGGTTGATGTCTTCGGAGACCGCCGCCTGCTGTTCCGCGGCGCTGGCGATCTGCACATTGACGTCGACGATGCGCTCCACCGCGGCGCCGATGCTGGTCAGGCTGACGCTGGCCTGCTCGGCCGCCGCGACGCCGGTCAGGGCATGGCCGCGGCTGGCCTGCATCTGCCCGACGGCCTCGCCGGTGGCGGCCTGCAACTGCTCGATGATGCGGCGGATTTCCTCGGTGGAGGTCTGGGTGCGCGAGGCCAGGGTGCGGACCTCATCGGCCACCACGGCGAAGCCGCGGCCCTGCTCGCCGGCCCGAGCGGCCTCGATGGCGGCGTTGAGCGCCAGCAGGTTGGTCTGCTCGGCGATGGTGCGGATCACCGCGATGACCCCGCCGATGGCCTGGCTGTGGGTTTCCAGGGCCGCGACCTTGGTGGCGCTGAGGTCCACCTCGGCGGCCAGGGCCTCGATGGCCTGTTGCGTCTGCTGCATCACCCGGGTGCCTTCCCGGGTGGCCTGATCGGCCTGCTGGGCCGCGGCCACGGCGCCTTCGGTGTTGTTGGCGACGTCCGCCACGCTGGCGGTCATCTCGGTGATGGCGGTGGCCACCTGATCGGTCTCGCCCTGTTGCGTCTGCATGGTCGAACGGGCCTGGCCGATGGAGCCGGCCAGGGACCCCGAGGCCTCGGCCACCGCGCTGGAGGCCTGATCCACCTCGCGCAGCGAGCGACCGAAGGCCTCCAGCATCGCGTTCAGGCTACGGCCGATGTCGGCGATCTCGTCACGCCCGTGCAGGGCGGCGCGGCGACTCAGATCGCCCTGGGCGGCGGCGGCGGTCACCCCGACCAGTTCGGCGATCCCCAGGCGCAGGGCCTGGTAGATGCCGGCGAAGGTATAGGCCAGCAGCAGCAGGGCGCCCAGGATCATGCCCACGACCAGATTACGCAGCGTGGTCGCATGCGCCAGACGCTCGGCCAGCAGCTGGGAGAGCTGACCCTGCGCTTCCTCCTGCACCTTGTAGTAGCGGGCGACCACGGCATTGCCCTGGGCACCCAGGGCGCGACCGGAAACCGTACCCTCATTGGTCATGGCCGCCTGCATGCCCTGACGGAAGTTGGCATAGTCGTCCGCCGCCTGGGCCAGGGAGCCCTTGAGGCGCTGGGCCAGCTCCGGCGCCTGCCGCGCCAGGAGTCTGAGGCCCTGCTCCAGTTCGTCGGCGCTCTGCCGTTCCTGGTTCACCACGCTGCGCGCCAGATTCAGACTGGCCGGATCGAAGCGGTTGGTGGCACTCAGGCCGAAGGCCAGGCCGCGCAGCTGGCCGATGAGGTTGATTTCCCGCGGCAGGCGCACGGAGGTGATGTCGATGAGAAAGAGGCTGGTGTAATCCGAATCCAGCGCCAGGCCGGAGGTGGCCGACACGTAATAGAAGAGATTGAGGGTCTGGGCCAGCTGCTCGTTCCAGGCCTCGAATCCCTCCAGCGGGGTGCCGGTGGCTCCCTGCATCAGGCGCTCGGCGCCTCGCCGCAGCTGGCTCAGGCGATCGCCGGTTTCCAGCTGGGTGCCGAGTTCGCGATCCAGCCGGCCGAGGTCGTCATAGGCCTTGAGCAGGTTGTCACGGTTGTTCTGCCAATCCTGCTGGGCCGAGGCATCGCCATCCTGGAGTCGCTTGGTCAGGGCGCGCTGCAACATGCTCAAGCGGGCGACCGGCGTCAGTTGCGTCAGATAGCGCTGACCGTCGATTTCCTGGGCCAGACCGACCCGCTGTTCCTGGATATCCTGATAGAGATAGACGCTGAGAAACACCAGGGGCACCAGGATGATGGCCGCCAGGCAGGCGAATTTGGCGGGGAATCTCAGGCGATTCATTAGGCTTACGACAGGGGTCAACAGATTCATGGCGGGCTCACGGGCGGCAGAGGGGGTCACTTGGGCTGTACCGCCCAATTTGTGACGTAATAGACAGAGTTTTCTGTAACAGTTCTATCGCTATCGGCCTGCCGTCTCGCTTATATGGCCCTTTGCCACTCGACGGTCGAAAGGCGTCTCCCAACGGTCGCAGGATGGCTCTAGCATGCATGATGTAGTGATTCTCAATGCCCTTGTGCTGGATGGTCGCGACCGTCCGGGCCGGGTTCTCGACGTGGCGATTGCCGGCGAGCGTATCCAGGCACTCGGTCAGTTGGCCGGGCAACCGGCACGGGAGGTCCGCGATGGCCGCGGCCTGGCGCTGGCGCCCGGCTTCATCGATGTCCATACCCATGACGACACCATGGTCATCCGCCGCCCCGAGCAGTTGCCCAAGCTCAGCCAAGGGGTCACCACTGTGGTGGTCGGCAACTGCGGCATCAGCGCCGCCCCGGTGCGGTTGCGTGACGAGCCGCCGGATCCGCTGAATCTGCTGGGCCCGGCCGCGGCCTTCAGCTATCCCACCTTTGCTGCCTATCGCGCGGCGGTGGAGCAGGCCCGCCCCGGCGTCAACGTCGCCGCCCTGGTCGGGCACACGGCGCTGCGCAGCAATCACCTGGACGATCTCCAGCGTGCCGCCACCCCTGCCGAGATCGCTGCCATGCGCGCCGAATTGCGCGACAGCCTGGCCGCTGGCGCTCTGGGGCTCTCCACCGGCCTGGCCTACGCCTCCGCCATGGCGGCGCCGACCGCGGAGGTGGCGGAGCTGGCCGCCGAGCTGGACACCGTGGGCGGACTCTATGCCACCCACCTGCGCAGCGAATTTGCCGCGGTGCACGAGGCCCTGGACGAAGCCCTGGACATCGGTCGCCAGGCCCGGGCGCCGGTGGTGGTGTCCCACTTCAAGTGCGCCGGAGTGGACAACTGGGGCCGCGCGCCGGAGTTGCTCGGCGCCCTGGCGCGGGCCGCTCAGAGCCAGCCGGTCGGCTGCGACTGCTATCCCTATGCCGCCAGCTCCTCCACCCTGGACCTCAGGCAGGTCACCGACCGCCACCGCATCACCATCACCTGGTCCACCCCGCACCCCGAGTGCGGCGGCCGCGACCTGGCCGCCATCGCCGCCGACTGGGGCCTGGACCTAGAGACCACCGCCCGCCGCCTGCAACCGGCCGGTGCCGTCTACTACGGCATGAGCGAAGCCGACGTGCGCCTCATCCTCGCCCATCCGCTGAGCATGATCGGCTCCGATGGCCTGCCCGAGGACCCCTTCCCCCATCCGCGACTCTGGGGCGCCTTCCCGCGGGTGCTCGGTCACTTCAGCCGCGAACTCGGCCTCTTTCCCTTGCACACCGCCGTGCACAAGATGACCGGCCTCTCCGCTGCCCGCTTCGGCTTGGCGGGTCGCGGCCTGATCGAGCCAGGCGCCCAGGCGGACCTAGTGCTGTTCGATCCCGCCCGCATCCGCGACGTGGCCGACTTCAGCGAGCCGCAACGGCCTGCCGAAGGCGTCGAAGCGGTCTGGGTGAATGGGCAACTGGCCTATGCACCGGGGCAGGCCATTGGCGAGCGTCATGGTCGCTTCCTGCCGCGCGCCGGGGATCTGCGGTCGACCTTCCCACGTTCCGCTTGAGCGCTACCAGGTAACGCCTCCAGCTGGTGCATCCCCGTTACCTTCCGCCACCTCCCGGTGCCCCTTGGCGCACCGGGAACCCCTTCGGCTGCCTGTCCCCCATGCCAAGCCCTTGATTTGCAACGTCATGCGGATAGCTGGCACAGTCGCTGCAATCTATTCCGTTGTTACGAACACACTTCCGCTATAACGGAAAAGGAGACACGCGATGACAGGCAAGACGAAGGGGTGGAAAACGCTGGCGCTGCTGGTCGGCCTGGTCGCCATCACCGGCGCCCAGGCGGCCAAGCTGGATGACGTGCTCAAGCGCGGCCATCTGGTCGTGGGCACCGGCAGCACCAATGCGCCCTGGCACTTCCAGGGCGCCGACGGCAAGTTGCAAGGCTTCGATATCGATATCTCCAAGGTCATCGCCAAGGGCCTGTTCAACGATCCGGAAAAGGTCGAGTTCGTCGTCCAGGGCTCGGATGCGCGCATCCCCAACCTGCTCACCGACAAGGTCGACATCAGCTGCCAGTTCATCACCGTGACCGCCAGCCGCGCCCAGCAGGTGGCCTTCACTCTGCCCTACTACCGCGAAGGCGTGGCCCTGCTCCTGCCGGCCAACAGCCGCTACCAGCAGATCGACGACCTCAAGGCGGCCAAGGGCGACCTGACCGTGGCCGTGCTGCAGAACGTCTATGCCGAGGAACTGGTGCACCAGGCGCTGCCCGGCGCCAAGGTCGACCAGTACGACAGCGTCGACCTGCTCTACCAGGCCCTGGGCACCGGCCGTGCCGACGCCGTGGCCACCGACCAGTCCTCGGTCAAGTACCTGATGACCCAGAATCCCGGCCGCTACCGCTCGCCCGACTATGCCTGGAGTCCCCAGACCTATGCCTGCGCGGTCAAGCGCGGCGACCAGGACTGGCTGAACTTCGTCAACACCGCCCTGCACGAGGCCATGACCGGTGTGGAATTCCCCACCTATCAGGCGTCCTTCAAGAAGTGGTTCGGCGTCGAGCTGCCCTCTCCGGCGATCGGCTTCCCCGTCGAGTTCAAGTGATCCTGGCCCCGGCGCGGTCCGTCCGCGCCCTCTAGGTAGACGTCGAGCATGAACTACACCCTCAACTTCGCGCCCGTGTGGCAGAACCTGGACCATTTGCTGGCCGGGCTCGCCCTCGGCCTGCAGCTGGCGCTGGTGGGCATCGCCATCGGCTGCCTGATCGGCCTGGCCACCGCCTTCGCCCTGCTCTCGCCGGTGCGGGCGCTGCGCTGGCTGGCGGGGGGCTATGTCACCCTGGTGCGCAACACCCCGATCCTGGTGCTGATCCTGCTGCTGTACTTCGCCCTGCCCAGCGTCGGCATCCGCCTGGACAAGCTCAGCTCCTTTCTCATCACCCTGGCGCTCTATGCCGGGGCCTACCTGGCCGAGGTGTTTCGCGGCGGGCTCATGGCCATTCCCAAGGGCCAGCGCGAGGCGGGCCTGGCCATCGGCCTGCGCGAGTGGCAGATCAAGGCCTACGTCATCATTCCGGTGATGCTGCGCAACGTGCTGCCGTCGCTTTCCAACAGCTTCATCTCGCTGTTCAAGGACACCTCCCTGGCGGCGGCCATCGCCGTGCCGGAGCTGACCTACCAGGCGCGCAAGATCAACCTGGAAAGCTACCGGGTCATCGAGACCTGGCTGGTGACCAGCGCCCTCTACATCCTCACCTGCTACGTCATCGCCCTGCTGCTGCGCCAGCTGGAGCGACGCCTGAGCCTGACCCGCTAGGAGCCCGATCGTGTACGAAGCCCCCTCCTGGTTCCTGGAATTGTGGAACGCACGCCAGACCCTGGCCGCCGGGTTCGCCACCACCCTGGCCTGCTCGGTACTGGCGGTGCTCGGCGGCACCCTGCTCGGCACCCTCGGCGGCCTGGCGCTGACCTATGGCCGCTGGCCGCTGCGCCTGCCCTTTCGCCTCTATGCCGACCTGATCCGCGGCACCCCGGTGTTCGTGCTGGTGCTGGCCTGCTACTACATGGCGCCGGCGCTGGGTCTGCGGCCCACGCCCTTCCAGGCCGGCACCGCGGCGCTGCTGCTGTTCTGCGGTTCCCACGTGGCGGAGATCGTCCGCGGCGCCCTGCAGGCCATCCCCCGTGGCCAGCACGAGGCGGCCAAGGCCATCGGCCTGACCTTCGCCCAGAGTCTCAAGGAGGTGCTGCTGCCCCAGGCGCTGCGCCAGATCCTGCCGACCTGGGTCAATGCCT
>Ga0153990_1000019_pt1 | contig 96917 bp, 92 predicted proteins | sample TSNC074MetaG_FD_104739 | JGI IMG/M metagenome (GOLD analysis project Ga0153990, IMG submission 104739) | Attine ant fungus gardens microbial communities from North Carolina, USA - TSNC074 MetaG | ecosystem: Host-associated > Fungi > Mycelium > Unclassified | place: USA: North Carolina, Jones...
AACTTTTTCGTTTCAACTCAACCACTTGCGCTTGCCTGACGGGTCTAGCCAATCTCGGCAGCGGGAGGCGAATCCTACAGCATCCCAAGACGCTGTCAACCCCCTCCGCTTCATTTCGCTGTCACCCGAAGGTAAGAGCCAAATGGCGAAGAATCCGTGGACCCCTCGCCCGGCTCAGACCTAAGTGCTTGATTTTCAAGCCGCTTCAGCGTCTGCGCCGGAAGTGGGGCGCATTATAGGGGAGTTTTGGGGCAGGTCAACAGGTTATTTCAAAAAACTTCAATAAAGGGGGATGGGCGCCAGCCGATACCCCGCCTCGGTCGCGATGATCCGGTACTGCTTGATCTCCCCAGGAGTCAGCAGGATGGATTGGGCGACGCTGCTGGCCATGGGCGCCGCGCAACCCCCCGGGCCGGAAGAGGTAAGGCTGACGGCGATCTCGCCAGGCGGCAGATTGAAGGAAGCACTCTGACCGGCCATGAGGGTGCCGGCGAGGCGCCCCTGAATCACCAGACCTATGTCGCATCCCGAACCTGAGTAGGCATCGCCCCGGGTGATCATGAGGATGCCTGGCTGTCCCGTCCCACCCTGGGGGACCTGAGCCGAGGCGAAAGAGCAGCAGAGCAAGGCCGTCAGCATACCGATAAGCAACTTCATGACTATCTCCTGCGGGGTCGCCCAGCACCTTAGCACTGCGCGGCCCCCTGTGCGCTGTTTCGCAGCAGCGCCGCTGCGGGCGCCTCTTCAGGGCACGAAAACTGAGCAAGTGGTCAGGTTTGGTGCCCTGCCAAACAGCTGAAATTTCCCGGAATCCTTATACAAGGCGTTGAAAAATAACTATTTTCTCCCGCCCGCCGGAGCTTGGCGTCGTTCTTGCTGAGCACGACGGACGCTGCACATAACGAGAAAACACTTCCAGGAGCCTACATGCGCAAGACCCTAACCACCGCGCTGCTGACCGCCAGCCTGATCACAGCCGGTGCCGCCCACGCCGCTGACAGCCCACTGCTGTGGCACGGTGAAAGCCTCACCTATCTATATGGCAAGGATTTCCGGGTCGATCCCCGCATCCAGCAGACCGTCACCTTCGAGCATGCCAGCAGCTGGACCTGGGGCGATCTCTTCCTCTTCGTCGACAGCATCTGGTTCAACGGTGCGACGAACGCCAGCGACGGTCATCAGGGCTTCTATGGCGAGATCAGTCCGCGACTGTCCTTTGGCAAGCTGTCGGGCCGGGACCTTTCCTTTGGCCCGGTTACCGATGTCCTGCTCGCCACCACCCTGGAATACGACCAGAACGATGGCGAGGGTGCCGGCCGTGACCAGCGCAACTATCTGGTCGGTCCGGGTTTCGACCTCAAGGTGCCGGGCTTCGACTACTTCCAGCTGAATCTCTATTACCGCAAGCCGGACGGCGGCAGTGCCCCCTCGGGTGCCTGGCAGCTCACGCCGGTCTGGGCCTACACCCTGCCCCTGGGCAATTCGGATCTGCTCATCGATGGCTACATGGATTGGGTGATGAACAACAAGGGCAGCTATCACGCCAATCTGCACTTCAATCCCCAGGTCAAGTACGACCTGGGCAAGGCCATGGGCTACGAGGCCAAGCACCTCTATGTAGGGACCGAGTACGACTATTGGTCGGACAAGTACGGCATCAAGGACAGCGAGGGCTTTCGTACCGACCAGAGCGTTTTCAGCTTCCTGGTGAAGTATCAGTTCTAGCCTGGCCAGGCCCACTTCTGGCGCTGCAGCCGCCTTACCGGCCCGCAGCGCCACTGCGAGGTAATCACCATGCCCACTCCCGTCCGCGATGATCTGCTCTATGGCCTGGACGATCGCCCGGCCCCGGTCGCGGCCTTTTGCGCCGCCCTGCAGCACGTCCTGGCGAGCTTCGTGGGGATCGTCACCCCACCGCTGATCATTGCCGGCGCCCTGGGGCTGCACGAGCACCTGCCCTATCTGATCAGCATGGGGCTGATGGTGTCGGGCGTCGGTACCTTTCTGCAGGCGCGGGGTGCCGGTGGACTGGGCGCGGGCATGATCTGCCTGCAGGGCACCAGCTTCTCCTTTCTATCCGCGGTCTTGGCAGCCGGGATGCTGGTCAAGCAGCGCGGGGGGACGCCGGAGGACATCCTGGCGATGATCTTTAGCGTCTGCTTCTTTGGCGCCTTCGTCCAGATCGGCCTGAGTCGCTGCCTGGGTCTGTTGCGCCGGGTGATCACACCATTGGTGACCGGCATCGTCATCACCCTGATCGGCATCAGCCTGATCAGGGTGGGCGTCACCGATCTCGGCGGGGGCGCCAAGGCCGCTAATTTCGGCGCACCGATCAACCTGGCCCTCGGTGGTCTGGTGCTGGTCATCATCATCGGCCTGAATCTGTCGCGGCGTCCCTGGTTGCGGCTGTCGGCGGTGATGATCGGCCTGCTTGTGGGCTCCCTCGCCGCCTGGACCTGTGGCCTGCTGAAACCTCAGCCGCTGCCGGACCTGCCCCTGGTCAGCGTCCCCCTCCCCTTCCATTTCGGCTTCGCCTTCGACTGGTCGGCTTTCCTACCGGTCGCGCTCATCTATCTGATCAGCACCCTGGAGACCACCGGCGACCTGACCGCCAACTGCCTGATTTCGCGGCAACCCGTCGAAGGACCCGGCTATCTGCGGCGGTTGCGGGGCGGGGTCCTGGGTGATGGGGTCGCCTGCCTGCTCGCCGCCACCTTCAATACCTTTCCCAGCACCACCTTCGCGCAGAACAACGGGGTGATCCAGCTGACCGGCGTGGCCAGCCGCCATGTCGGCTACTGGATAGGCGCCATCCTCCTGGTGCTGGGTCTGTTCCCCGTGCTGGGCGCCGTCCTGCAGCAGATTCCCAAGCCGGTGCTGGGCGGTGCGACCCTGGTGCTGTTCGGCAGTGTCGCCGCGGCCGGGATACGGCTGCTGGCGCACTGCACCCTGGATCGCCGCAGCCTGCTGATCATCGCCACCTCCCTTGGCGTGGGTCTCGGTATCGCCAGCCAGCCGACGCTGCTGGATCAGCTGCCGCCACTGGTGAAGAATCTCTTCGACACCGCGATCACCAGCGGCGGCATCACCGCCATCCTGCTCAACCTGTTGCTGCCCGAGGAGCGCCGCGCAGCGGTGACGGAATGCAGCTCGCCAGCGCCACACCGGTAAAACAGCCCTTGTGTCCAGGGCCGGGGGTACGCTATTGATGCCTGCCGCGCCTCAGGATCTTCCAGTTGTCATGACCCTTCTCGTACCCGCCCATCACGCCGGCCAGGACAAGCCGGCCGGACGCATCCGGCAGAAGAATGAGGAGTTGATCCTGAGCGCGGCGGAGGAAGAATTCGCCCGCCATGGCTTCAAGGGCACCAGCATGAACACCATCGCGCAACGCGTTGGCTTGCCCAAGGCCAATCTTCATTACTACTTCAACAACAAGCTCGGCCTCTATATGGCCGTGCTGGGCAACATCCTCGAACTCTGGGACAGCACCTTCAATCACCTGACCGTCGAAGACGATCCGGCGGCAGCCTTGAGCCGCTACATCCGCGCCAAGCTGGAATTCTCGCGTCGGCAACCGCTGGCCTCCCGGATCTTCGCCATGGAGATCATCGGCGGCGGTCATTGCCTGTACGAGTATTTCGATCAGGACTACCAGACCTGGTTTCGCAGCCGGGCAGCGGTGTTCGATGCCTGGATCGCGGCTGGCAAGATGGATCCGGTGGATCCGGTCCACCTGATCTTCCTGTTGTGGAGCAGTACCCAGCACTATGCCGACTTCGCCAGCCAGATCTGCCAGGTAACCGGGCGCACCCGCCTGACCCGGCAGGATTTCGACGAGGCGGCGCGGACCCTGACCCATGTCATCCTCAAGGGACTGGGTCTTCAGGCACCATGACCTTTACCCTGATCCAGGATGCTTCCTGCGAGGAAGAGGTGCGCAAGAGTCGTTTTCTCGCCCTCGCCGCGCCCGTCACCACGATGGAGGCGGCCATGGCCTTCATCGACCGCGTGAGCGTGCCGACCGCGACCCACAACTGCTGGGCCTGGAAGCTGGGCAATCAATACCGCTTCAATGACGACGGCGAACCCGGTGGGACGGCGGGCCGGCCCATCCTCGCCGCCATCGAGGGGCAGGATTGCGATCAGGTGGTGGTGGTGGTCATCCGCTGGTACGGCGGCATCAAGCTGGGTACCGGCGGCCTGGTGCGCGCCTATGGCGGTTGCGCCGCCCGTTGCCTGCAACAGGCGGACAAGCAGCCGCTGGTGGTGCGGCAGGACTATGGCTTCGCCTGTACCTATGCGGAGTGGCCGCTGATCAAGGCTCGCTTGGCAGCCCTGGCGGTGCTCGTGCTCGCCGAGGACTATCAGGCGCTGGAGATCGACTTGCGGATTGCGGTAGAGCCCCAGCGACGCGACGAAGTAGCGACGCTGCTGAGCAATCTGAGCAGTGGACGTATCGTGATGCGTGCGCTCTAGCGGCACGACCTTTGCTATCTCCTGGTGCACGCCCTTCCGATTCGCACCGCCCTGGCGCATCCCCGCGCTAATTCCCCGTTGCGCTCTGCTTGGCGGCAAGACTGAACCTGCCGAGAGCTGCAGCACGCCCTAAAAGCGCGCATCAAGCAGCCGCCAGGCATGTTTTTGGTGCAACCCTTAGCGACGACTGCCCTGATGAACGAATTGCCTTCCGCTGTGGCGACCCTGGTCCACAGTGCCAATACCCTGTTCCTGCTGCTGGGTGCCGTGATGGTGCTGGCCATGCACGCCGGTTTCGCCTTTCTCGAAGCCGGTACCGTGCGGCACAAGAATCAGGTGAACGCGCTGTCCAAGATCCTCGCCGACTTCGCCATTTCCACCCTGGTCTATTTCTTCGTCGGCTACTGGATCGCCTATGGCGTGACGTTCTTCGCGCCTGCCCAGGTGCTGACCGCCGACAGCGGCTATGGGCTGGTGAAGTTCTTTTTCCTCGCCACCTTCGCCGCAGCCATCCCGGCGATCATCTCCGGCGGCATCGCCGAACGGGCGCGTTTCGTCCCGCAACTGTGCGCCACCGCGCTGATCGTGGCCTTCGTCTATCCGTTCTTCGAAGGCCTGATGTGGAACAACAACCTGGGGCTGCAGGACAGGTTCGAAGCGCTGTTCGGCGCGCGCTTCCATGATTTTGCCGGCTCCGTGGTGGTGCACGCCGTGGGTGGCTGGCTGGCGCTGGCGGCCGTGCTGCTGTTGGGGCCGCGTCAGGGTCGCTATCGCGAAGGCCGGCTGGTGGCCTTTCCGCCGTCGAACATCCCCTTTCTGGCGCTGGGCTCCTGGATCCTGATCGTCGGCTGGTTCGGTTTCAACGTGATGAGCGCCCAGAGCCTGGCAGGCGTCAGTGGCCTGGTCGCGCTGAATTCGCTGATGGCCATGGTCGGCGGGACGGCGGCTGCCCTGCTGCTCGGGCGCAACGACCCCGGCTTTCTGCACAACGGGCCCCTGGCCGGCCTGGTCGCCGTCTGTGCCGGCTCCGATCTGATGCATCCCATCGCCGCCCTGGCCACCGGGCTGGTGGCGGGCGCCCTGTTCGTCTGGGCCTTCACCGCAGTGCAGACGCGCTGGAAGCTGGACGATGTGCTGGGCGTCTGGCCGTTGCACGGCCTCTGCGGCGCCTGGGGCGGCATCGCCTGCGGCCTGTTCGGCCAGACCGCACTTGGCGGCCTGGGTGGGGTGAGCGTGCTGGCGCAACTGGCGGGCACGGGACTGGGTATCGCCGTCGCCCTGCTCGGCGGCCTGGCGGTGTACGGGCTGCTCAAGGCCGTGCTGGGGCTGCGTCTGAGTCAGGAAGAGGAATACCAGGGCGCCGACCTGTCGATCCATCGCATCGCCGCCAACAGCCACGACGGCTAGCGGCCGAGGTTACCCACAGGGACCGTGTACAGTGATGTGGATAACCCGTGCATGAAGTCACGAGAACGCCACAGAGACCGGGCTGGCGGCGACTGGTGAAGAAATGAACACGGCCTCGATGTCGTGGCGGCGAACGGCGACGGCGGGACTCGGGTAGCCCACCGGCGACCGGAATCGGTAGAGTGGGCGACCCTTGTTCCAGGAGCGCCCCATGCCCGCCCTTTCGACCCTGCTACCCTGGCTCCGCGAGGTGGACCGCACCACCCTGAAGGCGGATCTTGGCGCGGGTCTGCTGGGCGCGGTCCTGGCGCTGCCCCAGGGCGTGGCCTTCGCCACCCTGGCCGGACTGCCTCCGCAATACGGCGTCTATGGCGCCGTGGTGCCCTGCATCGTCGCCGCCCTGGCGGGCTCCAGTCGCCATGTGGTGACCGGGCCGACCAACGCCAACTCCCTGGCCCTGCTGGCGGCGCTGTCTCCGCTGGCGCTGGCGGGCTCCGGCCCCTATATCGATCTGGCGCTGGCGGTGACCCTGCTGGTCGGCATGCTGCAACTGACGGTGGGCGCCCTGCGCCTGGGCGCGGTGGCCAACTTCATCTCGCCCTCGGTGCTGCTCGGCTTCATGAGTGGCGCCGCGGTGCTGATCGGGCTCTATTCGCTCAAGGATTTGCTCGGCTTGTCGCCGCCATTGGGCACCTCGGCCTTTGGCGTGCTCGGCTATGTCGTCGCCCATCCCCTGGCGATCCACTGGCCCTCGCTGGTGATCGGCGTGGTGACCCTGGTCGCCACCCTGCTGCTGAGGCGGCTGCGCCCGCGCTGGCCAACCATGCTGCTGGGTCTGCTGGCCGGTTGCCTGAGCGCCTGGATCCTGGAGCGCAGCGTGGCGGGCGCGGCCCAGGGGATCGCCACGGTCGGACGGATCCCCTCGGCGCTGCCGCCCTTCCATCTGCCCAACGTCACCCTGCAGGACCTGGGCAATCTCTCCGGCATCGCCGTGGCCCTGACCCTGGTGGCCCTGGGGCAGTCGCTGTCGATCGCCAAGGCGGTGGCCCAGCGCTCCGGACAGCGGCTGGACGTCAATCGCGAATTCCGTGGCCAGGGCCTGGCCAATCTGGTCGGCGGCTGCTTTTCGGCCTATGTCTCCTGCGGCTCGCTGAATCGCTCCATGCCCAATTTCGAAGCCGGGGCCCGCACCCCGCTGGCGGCGGTGTTCGCCGCCCTGCTGGTGGTGGCCCTGGTGGCCTTTGGCGGTGCTCTGATCGCGGCCATTCCGCTGGCCGCCATCGCCGCTACCCTGCTGCTGGTGGCGCGCGGGCTGCTGGACCTGGGGCGCTGGCGCGAGGTGCTGAGGGTCAGCCGCACCGAGGCCCTGGTGGCCGGGGTGACCTTGCTGGCGACCCTGACCATCCCGCTGGATCGCGCCGTGCTGCTGGGCACCCTGGTATCCCTGGTGGCCTACCTCTATCGCACCTCGCACCCGGCCATCCGCCCGCTGGTGCCGGATCCCCGTACCCCCGAGCGCCGTTTCACCCCGCTGGACGAACTGGGCCAGCCGGCGCAGGAGTGTCCGCAACTCAAGCTGGTGCGGGTGGAAGGCTCGGTGTTCTTTGGCGCCGTGCCCCATGTCGGCGATCAGCTGGACGGCTTTCGCAGCGCCCAGCCCGGGCAGAAGCACGCCCTGTTCATGACCAAGAGCATGAATTTCATCGACCTGGCGGGTAACGACCTCTGGCGGCGCGAATGGCGCGAGCGACGCGCCCAGGGTGGCGATCTCTATTTCCATCGCCCGCGCACGCCGGTGCTGCAGTTGTTCGCCAAGACCGGCTTTCTCAAGGAGCTGGGCGACGGCCATATCTTTTCGTCCAAGGATCAGGCCCTGCGCAGCATCTATCCGCGCCTGGATCCGGAGGTTTGCCGCAGCTGCACCGCCCGGACCTTCGTCGAGTGCGCGGCACGCGCGGCGGAACAGGCGCCGGGCGCGGACGCCACTCGGGCGGACTGCTAAGCTGGCGGTTTCCTTCTGCCGCTGGAGTTCTCCATGACCGCTGCCCTGCGTCTCGCTCGCCGTCTCGCCCTGACCTCTTTGCTGTTGCCGGGGCTGGCCCTGGCCCATGGTCACCTGAAGAGCGCCGAGCCCGCCCCCGACAGCACCAGCCCGGCACCGAAGCAGCTGAGTCTGAGCTTTTCCGAAGGGGTCGAGGCGTCTCTGAGCCAGGTGCAGCTGCAGCGGCTGGAGGGTAAGGCCAGTACGGCGATCACCACCGGCAAGGTGATTTCCGGTGGTGACGAACGCACCCTGGAGGTGCCGCTGGAGGCACCGCTGGAAGCGGGTCGCTACCAGGTCAAATGGCGGGTGCTGGCCAAGGACGGACACAAGACCCAGGGCGATTATCGCTTCACCGTCCAGTAAGGATGGACGGCGGACTGGCGACGCCCGATGCCTGGCGCCCCCTCGCCCGCGCCCTCTTCCTGCTGCCGCTGCTGCTGACCTGGGGCTATCTGGCGCTGGCGCTCTGGCTGGGTCGCCCCGCTTTACGCAGCTGGCTGCTGGAGCGGGCGCGCCCTGCGGCCCGCCTGCTGGGGGCCCTGCTGCTGCTCGGGGTGCTGAGTCTGTTGCCGCTGCAGGCCGCGCTGGTGGGCGATGGCTGGACGGATGCCTTCAACCTGCCGCTGTGGCAGCTCTATCTGGCCACCGAGGCCGGCCAGGGCTGGCGCTGGCAATTGCCGCTGGGCCTCCTGCTGGCCCTGTGGCTGCTGGCGGGACCCGGGACGCGTGGCGTTCGCTGGCTGTGGGGCTTGAGTGGCCTGCTGCTGGCCAGTCTGGCCCTGGGTGGCCACGCCGCCGCGACCGCGGGCGCGCTCGGCGGGGTGCACCGGTTGAACCAGGCCCTGCATCTGCTCACCACGGGACTCTGGCTGGGCAGTCTGCCCGGGGTGTTGCTGTGCCTGGGGCGGCCTCCGGCCCGGCTCAGGGGGGAGGTCCAGCGGCTGCTGCGCGGTTACTCGCTACCCGGTCAGATCTGCGTGGCGCTGGCCCTGCTCAGCGGCGCGTTCAACAGCCTGCTGATCCTCGGACCGGAGGGCCTGCTGCGGTTGACGCCCTACTCCGGCCTGCTGCTGGCCAAGGTGCTGGTGGTGGCGACCATGGTCGTCCTGGCCCTGGCCAATCGTTATCTGCTGGTGCCGCGATTGGGACAGGGACCCCAGGCCTGGCAGCTGCTGCGCCGGGCCACGGCCGTGGAGATCGCCCTCGGGGTGGTCGCCGTCACGCTGGTGGCGGCCTTCTCGGGTCTGGATCCCTTCAGCTGACAGCCGGGGCGAACGCTGTCGCCCCGGCCACGCCTCAGAAATAGACGTTCATGCCCAGGTAGATTTCCTTGCTGCTGTCGAGCTGGCTCGAACCCAGCTTGCTGCCGTCCTGATCGATGTCCGGCTTGGCATTGCTACGCAGGTAGCGATAGCCGGCTTCCAGGGAGGTGCGGTCGTTGACCTGCTGCAGGATGCCGGCCTGGACCCCGGCCACATAACCGAGGTCGCTGTCATGGCCGAAGCTGGAACCATCCTGGGTGACCCGGGCGACGCCCAGGGTGCCGCCGCCAAACAATTTGGTGCTGTCGCCCAGGGGATAGAAGGCATCGTAGCTGCCGGTCAGGTCCTGCTGCTTGAGTCTCAGGCCATCACTGCTGCCGCTGGCCTGGTCGAGGGTGGCGTAGTAGCGACCGGCATCGTTCTGCTGACCGAGGCGCAGCCCCCAGGTGTTGCTGCCATCGATGGCACCATCGGTATCGGGGCTGTTCAGGTTGCGATTGAGCGCGTGGCTGTTGTCGAAGTTGTCGTAGCTCTTGCCATAGGTGAGGCCGGCGAAATTCTGGGGATCGGCGGCAAGGACCTGATGACTGGCCAGGGCCAGCAGGCCGAAGAGGACGACACGGGATTTCAGGGCGTTCATGGTGAAAGGCTCCTCACGCGATGCGAATACAGCCCGACCGGCTGCGCGGCCATCTTCGGCGGTGGCGGATTAGCGCAGGATTAAGGGGACTGAATCGGAGCTGAACGCTGAGGCAGGACACGAGCGGAGCAGCGGACCGCCCGTTGCAGGCGGCCCGGCTGGGAGGGATCAACGCTGACGGTGGTACTCGGTCACGCGCTGCACTTCTTCCTTGGAGCCCAGGAACACCGCCACCCGCTGGTGCAGGCCGTCCGGCTGGACGTCGAGGATGCGCTGGTGACCGTTGGTGGCGGCGCCACCGGCCTGCTCGACCAGCATGGACATGGGATTGGCCTCGTACATCAGGCGCAGCTTGCCGGGCTTTTCCGGCTCGCGGGCGTCGCGCGGGTACATGAAGATACCGCCGCGGGTAAGGATGCGATGGACGTCGGCCACCATGGAGGCGATCCAGCGCATGTTGTAGTTCTTGCCCAGGGGACCTTCCTTGCCAGCCAGCAGCTCGTCCACGTAACGCTTGACCGGGGCTTCCCAGTGGCGCTGGTTGGACATGTTGATGGCGAATTCGGCAGTGGTCTCGGGGATGGTGATGTCTTCGTGGGTCAGCACGAAGCTGCCCAGTTCGCGATCCAGGGTGAAGCCCTTGACGCCGTCGCCCAGGGTCAGCACCAGCATGGTCTGGGGACCGTAGATGGCGTAACCGGCAGCCACCTGCTCGGTGCCCTTCTGCATGAAGGCTTCTTCGGTCACGTCACCGGTGGTGCTGCTGACGAAGTCCTTGCGCAGGATGGAGAAGATGGTGCCGACGGAGACGTTGACGTCGATGTTGGACGAGCCGTCCAGGGGGTCGAACATCAGCAGGTAGGCGCCCTTGGGATAGTGACCCGGGATCTGGTGCACCTGGTCCATTTCTTCGGAGGCCATGCCGGCCAGGGTGCCGCCCCATTCGTTGGCTTCCAGCAGGATCTCGTTGGACAGGACGTCCAGCTTCTTCTGCACCTCGCCCTGGACGTTCTCGGTGCCCATGCTGCCAAGCACGCCACCCAGCGCCCCCTTGGACACCTCGTAGCTGATGCGCTTGCACGCCCGTGCCACGACTTCGATGAGGAAGCGCAGGTCGGCCGGGGTCTTGTGGCTGCGGGTCTGCTCGATGAGGTAACGACTGAGGGATATCCGGGACATCGCGGTGCTCCTTGTAATGATGGGCGCGAGTGTAGCGCCAAAGCTCAAGCTCCGTCTCAAGCAGAGCGGACCGTCAGGCCAGGTCTGCCAGCCAGTGCCGATTCCGGACGCTGTCGCCGGGGCAACGAGGCGCCGGGCACCGGCGGCCGGCAGGGAACGCGCGTCTAGGGCGCGTTCGGGGTCTCCACGGCCAGCAGTACGCCTCGGCCAGCACGGAGATTTTCGGCGCTGGGATAGACTGCCGAGTCGGGTTCCAGTTCAGGCTGACGGCTGTCCAGCTGTATCACCCAGTGATGTCCGTCACGTGACGGCGGCAGGCGCAGGTCGATTTCCTCCCGGCGCGGCTGGAAGGCCAGCCAGATCCGTGCGGCCTGGGGCTGATCCGCTCCGTCGAGGGGCTCCAGGGTGAGGGCGAGCGGCAGGCTGCCCCCGGCCTGCCAGCGGCCGTCGTCCATCGGCGCACCGTCGGCATCGAGCCATTCGATCCTGACCCAGCCACGGGGATCGGGGCGTCCGAGCAGCCGCTGCGCCTGCAGGGCCGGTAACTCCTGGCGTAGCGCCATGAGCCGACCGACGAAGGCGCTCTGCTGCTGCCCGGCCGGGCTGGTGGCCTGCTGCCAGTCCAGCCAGGACAGTTCAGTGTCCTGCACATAGGCATTGTTGTTGCCCTGCTGGGTGCGACCGAATTCGTCACCGGCGGTGAGCATGGGTTCGCCCCCGGCCAGGATCAGGGTCGCCAGCAGGGCGCGCTGGTCGGCGGCACGGGCTTCCAGGACGGCGGGGTCGTCGCTCGGTCCTTCGACGCCATTGTTCCAGCTCTTGTTGTCGGTGGTGCCGTCGCGATTGCCTTCGCCATTGGCCTCGTTGTGCTTTTCGGCGTAGCTGACCAGGTCGGCCAGGGTGAAGCCGTCGTGGGCGGTGACGAAGTTGACGCTGGTGCGCAAGGAGCGATCACCCGCACCGAAGAGATCGGCGCTGCCGGCCAGGCGGGTCGCCAGGGCGCCTCTCAGACCGTCGTCGCCGCGCCAGAAGCGGCGCACGTCGTCGCGGAAGGCGTCGTTCCATTCCTGCCAGGGCGCGCGGAAGGCGCCGACCTGATGGCCACCGGGGCCGATGTCCCAGGGTTCCGCCACCAGTCGCACCTCACGCAGCAGCGGATCCTGGGCCAGGGCCTGCAGCAGTGGCGCGTCGCGATCGAAGCCGCTTTCCAGGCGACCCAGCGCAGGCGCCAGGTCGAAGCGAAAGCCGTCGACACCGGCGGCGGTGACCCAGTGGCGCAGGCTGTCCTGGGTCAGGCGCAACGCCGGCGGGCTGTAGAGCGCCAGGCAGTTGCCGCAGCCCATGTCGTTGATATAGCGCGCCGGATCGTCCGGCTGCAGCCGGTAGTAGCCGGCGTTGTCCAGGCCGCGCAGATTGAAGGTGGGGCCGAGTTCGTCGCCTTCGCCGGTGTGGTTGAAGACCACGTCGAGCAGCACCTCGAAGCCGGCCGCCTGCAGGGTGGCCACCGTCTCGCGCAATTCGGCGAGGGCCTCGCGCCCGGCCAGGCGCGGATCGACCGCCGCCATGACCACCGGGTTGTAGCCCCAGTAGTTGGCCAGCCCCAGGGCGGGCAGATGGCGATCGTCGGCCCAGGCGGCGATGGGCAGCAGCTCCAGGGTAGTGACGCCGAGGCGCTGCCAGTGCTCGATCAGCGCCGGATGGCGCAGCGCCGCCAGGGTGCCGCGCTGGCGGGCGGGCACCTGCGGATGCAGCTGGGTCTGGCCGCGTACGTGCAATTCGTAGATCAGTCCCGCGTCGCGGCGCTTGGGCGCTGGCGTCAGGCTATCGACCGGCGGCAGGACGATGGCCTTGGGGACATGGGCACCGCTGTCGCGCGCGTCCGGACGATTGGGATCTTCGGGATGGAAACCATAGGTGCTGGGATGCAGCTGGAAGGGCCGGTCCACCGCCAGGGCCCAGGGGTCCACCAGCAGTTTGTTGGCGTTGAATCTGAGGCCGTCCTGGGGACGGTAGGCACCCTGGGCGCGCAAACCGTATCTCAGACCCGCTTTGGCACCGGCCAGGAAACCATGCCAGACGCCGCCTTCGTGTTCGCGAAAGGCCAGACGCTGGGTCTCGGCTTCCCCCTTGGCATCGTAGAGGCAGAGTTCGACGGCTTCAGCCGCCGGCGACCAGACGGCGAAGTTGATGCCGCCCTCGACGAGGGTGGCACCGTAATGGGCAGGATTGCCCGCTTCGAGGCGGGTAGAGGTGCGGGGCATGGGGACTCCGGTGACGGGCTTGCGGGGCGGATGCTGCAAGGATGTAGACGGTGTGGAAGCCGCGGGTTCTCAATCGGGGGATAGCTGATCGTGGCCAGGGCCGGCCGCCGTAGGCTGGGTTGAGCGTAGCGAAGCCCAGCAAATCCTGCCTGGGCACCTGCTCTATGGTGGTCCTTATCGCGGCCATGGGCCGCTCCTACAGGAGGGTGCCTTGCCCGTAGGAGCGGCCGCAGCGGCGGACCGCCATGGCCGCGAAACGTGCTCGACTACAGCGCCTTCCAGATTTCCGTGGCGTATTCACGGATGGTGCGGTCGGAGGAGAACCAGCCCATGCTGGAGGTGTTGATCACCGCCGATTGCCACCACTTGTCCGGCTGCTGCCAGCGGGTCTCGACTTGGCGCTGGGCCTCCCAGTAGGCGTCGAAGTCGGCGCAGACCAGGAAGCGGTCGTGCCAGGTCAGGACGTCGAGCAGGCTGTTGTAGCGGGCCGGATCCTCGGGCGAGAACTGACCGGCGCGCAGGCCCGCCAGCACCTGCGCCAGGCGTGGCGAATTCTCGATGATGTCCGAGGAGATGCCGCCGCTGCGCTGGCGCTCTTCCACCTCGGCCGCCTTGAGGCCGAAGATGAACATGTGCTCTTCCCCGATCAGTTCGCACATCTCCACGTTGGCGCCGTCCAGGGTGCCGATGGTGAGGGCGCCGTTGAGGCCGAACTTCATGTTGCTGGTGCCCGAGGCTTCCATGCCGGCGGTGGAGATCTGCTCGGAAAGATCCGCCGCCGGGATGATGACCTCGGCCAGGCTGACGTTGTAGTTGGGCAGGAAGACCACCTTGAGCAGATCACGGGTCAGGGGGTCGTTGTTGACCACCTTGGCCACGTCGTTGGCCAGCTTGATGATCAGCTTGGCCTGGTGATAGCTGGCGGCGGCCTTGCCGGCGAAGATCTTGACCCGCGGCGTCCAGTCGCCGTTGGGGTTGTCGCGGATGGCCTGGTACAGCGCGATGGTCTGCAGCAGATTCATCAGCTGCCGCTTGTACTCGTGGATGCGCTTGATCTGGACATCGAACAGCGCATTGGGATCGAGGTCGATCTCCAGCCGCTGCTTCACCAGGCTGGTGAAGGTGTCCTTGTTGCGCTGGCGCTGCAGGGCGAAGCGCTCGCGGAAATTGCTGTCGTTGGCATAGGGCTTGAGCAGCGGCAGGGTCTTTTCCGGATCGTGCAGCACGCCCTGGCCGAGGGTATCCACCAGCAGGTCGGTGAGCGCCGGATTGGCCTGGTGCAACCAGCGGCGGAAGGTGATGCCGTTGGTCTTGTTGTTGATGCGATCCGGATAGAGGCGGTGCAGGGAGCGGAAGACCGTCTTGCGCATCAGGTCGGTGTGCAACCCCGAGACGCCATTGATGCTGTGCGAGCCGAGAAAGGCGAGGTTGCCCATGCGCACGCGGCGCCCCTGGCTTTCGTCGATCAGGGACACATAGGAAATCATGCCGCCATCGGTCTCGCCGCGGGCGCGCAGGGAGTCGAGGAACTGGGCGTTGATCAGGTAGATGATCTGCATGTGCCGCGGCAGCAGGCGTTCCATCAGCTGTACCGGCCAAGTCTCCAGGGCCTCGGGCAAGAGGGTGTGATTGGTGTAGCTGAGGGTGCCGACGGTGGTGCTCCAGGCGGCGTCCCAGGGAATGCCGTGGACGTCCACCAGGAGCCGCATCAGCTCGGCCACGGCGATGGCCGGGTGGGTGTCGTTGAGCTGGATGGACACGTGCTCGGGCAGGCTGAGCAGGTCGTTGTGCTGCTTGAGATGACGACGGGTCAGGTCGGCCAGGGAGGCGGCGACGAAGAAGTATTCCTGGCGCAGGCGCAATTCCTGGCCGGCTTCGCTGCTGTCGGCCGGATAGAGTACCCGCGAGATGCTCTCGGCGCGGGCCTCGTTGGCCACGGCGCCGACGTGATCGCCGGCGTTGAAGGTTTCCAGGTGGAGGATCTCCAGCGGTCGGGCGCGCCAGAGTCTCAGGGTGTTGGCGCCCTCCCCGCCCCAGCCGATCACCGGGGTGTCATAGGCCACCGCGCGGATGCGCTCGCCGGGCGTCCACACCTGGCGCCGCGGATCGCCTTCGCCGTAGGGGGCGACATGCCCGCCGAAGCCGATCTCGTACACCACCTCGGCGCGTTCGAATTCCCAGGGATTGCCGAAATCCAGCCAGTTTTCCGGCTGCTCCAGCTGGAAGCCGTCGGCGATCACCTGGCGGAACAGCCCGTGCTCGTAACGGATGCCATAGCCGTGGCTGGCGATGCCCAGGGTGGCCATGCTTTCCATGAAGCAGGCGGCCAGCCGGCCGAGGCCGCCGTTGCCCAGGGCGGCGTCCGGCTCCAGCCCGCGGATGCGTTCCAGGTCGACGCCGAGGTCGGCCAGGGCGCGACGGGTCTCTTCGAGGATGCCGAGGTTGGACAGGCTGTCGATCAGCAGGCGACCGATGAGGAATTCCAAGGAAAGGTAATAGACCCGTTTCTGGCCGGTGCGATAGGCGTCGCGGGTGCGACTCATCCAGCGATCGACGATGTAGTCCCGGGCGGCCAGGGCGGTGGCCTGGAACCAGTCGTGGTCGAGGGCGTTGTCGGGGTCCTTGCCGACGGCGTAGGTGAGCTTGGAGAGGATGTTGGTACGGAGCGCGGAAACTTCGTTGGGCGAGATGAAGCGGGGTCTCGTCATCAGGATTGACCTCTGCAAGCGCTTAGGAATCAGATCGCGAAGTGGCCGCGGATAATGCGGCGCGTGCCGTTCGCCTTACTTTTAGGCGAAACGACGGGGACGTCCAAGCTTTTTTCGCCACATCAGACGGTTAGCCGTTACCCCTACCCTCTCTAGCCCGAGGTTTTCATCATGCGCAAGACCCTGCTCATCACCGGCGCGAGTCGTGGCATCGGCCGCGCCACGGCCCTTGGCGCCGCCCGCCGCGGCTGGAACGTCGCCTTCAACTATCGCCAGGACGAGGCCGCGGCCCGGGCCACTCTGGCCGAGATCGAGGCGCTGGGCGTGGAAGGCCTGGCGCTGCGCGGCGACGTGGCCGACGAAGCCCAGGTGCTGGCGCTCTTCGAGCGCACGGTGGAGCGCTTCGGCGGCCTGGACGCCTTCGTCAACAATGCCGGGATCGTCGATCAGTCGCAGCCGCTGGTGGACATGAGCGCCGAGCGATTGCGACGGATGTTCGAGGTCAACGTCTATGGCGCCTTTCTCTGTGCCCGCGAGGCGGCTCGCCACCTGTCGCGGGAGCGCGGCGGCCGCGGTGGCGCCATCGTCAATGTCTCTTCCATCGCGGCGCGTCTGGGCTCGCCCAACGAATACGTCGACTATGCCGCCAGCAAGGCGGCGCTGGACACCCTGACCTTGGGCCTCGCCAAGGAACTCGGCCCGCACGGGGTGCGGGTCAATGCGGTGCGACCCGGCGTGACCCTTACCGACATCCACGCCAGCGGCGGCCAGCCGGGCCGCGCCGAGCGCCTGGGCGTGACCACTCCGCTGGGGCGTGCAGGCGAGGCCGAGGAGATCGCCGCCGGCATCCTCTGGCTGCTGTCGGACGAAGCCTCCTACACCACCGGCGCCCTGCTGGATATCGGCGGCGGGCGCTAGGGCCTAGTCGCGGCGGGGCGTCAGGGCGTTGAGCACCTGCTGCGACAGCGCATGGTAGAGCGGCACCGGCATCAGCCAGCCGGAGACGGCGGCGGCCAGCAGACAGGCCGCCAGCACCGGCAGCGCCATGTCCGGGCTGTGGGCCAGCTCCAGGGTGATGACGGTGGCGGTCAGCGGGGTGCGGGTGACCCCGGCGAGGTAGGCGGCCAGCCCCAGCAAGGCGCATTGCGGCAGACTGATGCCCGGCAGCCAGTCGACCAGCCAGGGGCCCAGGGCCGCCCCCACCGCCAGCGAGGGCGAGAACAGGCCGCCCGGTACCCCGGCCAGGTAGGAGACGACGTTGGCGAGGAATTTCCACAGCAGGAAGTCGCCGCCGGTCATGGGTTCGCCAGCTAGGATGGCATGGGTCTCGGCATAGCCGGTGCCGAACACATGCTGGCCGGAGAACAGCCCCAAAGCCGCCAGCACCAGGCCACAGCCGGCGGCGAAAGCCACCGGGCGGCGACCGCGCAGGGCATTCAGGCGCCCCAGCCAGCCCCGGTCGGTGGGCAGCACCAGGCGGCCGTAGCACCCGCCGAGCAATCCGCCGATGACGCCGATCACCGCCACGCCGATCCAGCCCAGGCCCCAGGTCAGGTGCAGGTCCAGGGCACCGAGATAGCTGTAGGGGCCGACGATGCCCAGGGTGACGATGCCGCCGAGCAGCACGGCGGTCAGCACCAGGCCGCTGAAGCGCTGCTCGAAGGTGTGGGTGAGTTCCTCGATGGCGAAGACCACCCCGCCCAGGGGCGTGTTGAAGGCGGCGGCGATCCCGGCGGCGCCCCCGGCGAGGATGAGTCCGGACAGGGTGCGGCGGCCATGCAGGCCGAGGCGCTTGCCGAAGCCGTAGAGCAAGGCGGCGCCGACATGCACGGTGGGTCCTTCCCGCCCTACCGAGCCACCCACCAGCAGGGCGCCGGCCGTGAGCAGCAGCTTGGCCAGGGCGATGGGGGGCGCCAGCAGCCGGGCGCGCAGGTCCGCCTCAGGTCGTTCGAGGGTGACGATGACTTGGGGGATGCCGCTGCCACGGGCATCGCGCAGCGCGCCCTGGGTCAGCCAGACCAGTCCGGCGAAGCCCAGGGGCGTCACCAGCCAGGGCCAGAGGGCGCTGTGCTGCAGCAGCTGCTGAAAGAGGCCGAAGGAGGCATCGGCCAGCCAGGCGAAGCCCAGGCCGGCCAGGCCCACCAGCACCGCGCCGACCCAGAAGGCGACGCGCTGGCGCCACTCGCGCAGCCGACGGCGCCGGCGATGGCGCAGCAGATGCAGCCGACGCCGGGCGGCGACTTCGGGATCGGTATCGGGATAGACGGGATCGGACATGGAGAAGAGGCCACCAGGAGGCGAGAGCCTCCCAGTGTAACCTCTTGTTACAGCGGTATCGCCAGGGCCCGGATCAGGCCGCGGGGACCAGCTCGGTGGCGGCTTCGTTGCGCTTGAGCACCGCGTAGATGACCCCGGTCACCAGACTGCCGGCGGCGATGGCCGCCAGGTACAGCCAGGCGTGGCTGATGGCGTTGGGGATCAGCAGCACGAAGAGACCGCCGTGGGGCGCCATCAGCTTGCAGTTGAACAGCATCACCAGGGCGCCGGTGAGGGCACCGCCGATCACGCTGGCCGGGATCACCCGCAGCGGATCCTTGGCGGCGAAGGGAATCGCGCCTTCGGAGATGAAGCACAGCCCCAGCACCGACGCCGCCTTGCCCGCCTCGCGCTCGCTCTGGGCGAACTTGCGCCGGGCCAGCAGGGTGGCGATGCCCATGCCGATGGGCGGCACCATGCCGGCGGCCATGGTGGCGGCCATCGGCCCGTAGGTCTTGGACGCCAGCAGGCCGACGGTGAAGGCATAGGCGGCCTTGTTGATCGGGCCGCCGAAGTCGATGCACATCATGGCGCCTAGGATCAGGCCGAGCAGCACGGCGTTGCTGGTGCCCAGATTGTTGAGGAAGTCGGTGAGTCGACTCAGGGCGCCGGCCACCGGGGTGCCGACCAGATAGATCATCACCAGGCCGACGATGAGGCTGGCGAACAGCGGAATGATCAGGATCGGCTTGAGCGCCTCGACGCTGGCCGGCAGCTTGACGTGCTGGGCGATGGCCTTGGCCACGTAGCCGGCCAGGAAGCCGGCGATGATACCGCCGATGAAGCCGCTGCCCAGACTGGCCGCCAGCCAGCCGCCGATCATGCCGGGGGCGAGACCCGGACGGTCGGCGATGGAGTAGGCGATGTAGCCGGCCAGCACCGGGACCATCAGCTTGAAGGCCGATTCACCACCGATCTGCATCAGCGCCGCGGCCAGGGTGCCCTGCTCCTTGAAGGCCTCGATGCCGAAGACGAAGGACAGGGCGATCAGCAGACCGCCCGCCACCACCATCGGCAGCATGTATGACACCCCGGTGAGCAGGTGCTTGTAGACACCCGCGCCTTCCTTCTTGGCTGGCTTGGCGCCCTCGCCCGCCGCTGGCGCGGCGCTGCCGGCCAGGGTCTCGCCCTCGGCCAGGGCCTTCTTGATCGTCGCCTCGGGTTGCTTGAGGGCGACCCCGGTGCCGCAGCGATAGACGCGCTTGCCGGCGAAGCGCTCGACATTGACCTCGATGTCGGTGGCCAGCAGCACCACGTCGGCATCGCGGATGGCCTCGGCCGGCAGCGGATTGCGCGCCCCTACCGAGCCCTGGGTCTCCAGGTGCAGGCGATAGCCGAGCTTCTTGGCCGCATTCTGCAGCGCCTCGGCGGCCATGAAGGTGTGGGCGACCCCGGTCGGGCAGGCGGTGATGGCCACCAGCCGCGGGGTTTCGCTGGCACTGGCGGGAGCGCTGGGGGCAGCGCCACCCGCCGCCGGGGCCTGTTCCAGCACCTTGGCTTCGCTGGCCGCGCGCTGCAGGAAGGCATCGACATCGCGCAGGGCTTCGGCCGGGGCGGCGCGGTAGACGCGCTTGCCGACGAAGCGCGACAGGTCGACCGCGCCGGTGTGGACCACCACGACCAGTTCGGCGCGCGCCACCTGGTCGTCGGTCAGCAGGGTGGCTTCGGGGCCGTCGTGGATCTCGACGCTGGTGGTCCAGCCGCGGCGCTGGGCGGCGGCGTCCAGCAGGCGCGCACTGAGCACGCTGGTGACCATGCCGGTCGGGCAGGTCGTGACGATGGCGATGTTCATGGGTTTACCCCTGATTCTTGTTCTAGCGGAAAGTCGGGAAGGACACGCACCTGCACCTGGTCTTCGAAGACGGCGAGTTGCGCGGGATCATTGATGCCGAAGCCGATCTGGGTCACGGCCAGGGCCGCGATGGCGGTGGCCGTGGTCAGGGTGCGCTCCGGCGCCTGGCCGGTGAGCAGGCCGTGCAGCATGCCGGCCAGCAGGGAATCCCCCGCGCCGACGGTGCTGGCCACGGTGACCTTGGGCGGCTGCGCCTCCAGGGTCTGGGCGCCATACCAGCGCACCCCATCGGCGCCCTGGGAGATCACCAGGTGCTCGATGCCCAGGGCCCGCAGCTGTTCGACCAGCAGCGCCTGCTCGGTCGCGGTCTCGGCCGGAGCGCCGCAGGCTTCGGCCAGTTCTTCGGTATTGGGCTTGATCAGCCAGGGACCGGCGGCCAGGGCGGCGCGCAGGGCGGCGCCACTGGTGTCCAGCGCCACCGGCAGGCCCAGCGACTTGAGGCGGCCGACCAGGGCGGCCAGCCACTCGGGGCTTACCCCTCGCGGCAGGCTGCCGGCCACCACCACGGCGTCATGGCCGGGCGCGAGGCGATCCAGGGTCTCGAGCAATTCCTGCTGGGCGGCAGCGGACACCTCCGGGCCAGGCCCGTTGATGTCGGTGATGCGACCCGCGGCCTCGGCCAGCTTGAGGTTGCTGCGGGTCTCGCCGGCGACCCGGACGAAGGCGTCGGTAAAGCCGCGGCGGGCGAACAGGGCTTCGAAGGCGGCCGCGTTGTCGGCCCCGAGAAAGCCGCTCACCGTCAGTTCATGGCCGAGATCGGCCAGCACCTGGGCGACGTTGATGCCCTTGCCGGCGGCATGGACGATCACCGCCTCGCTGCGATTCACCGCGCCGGGCTTGAGTTCCGGCAACTGGACGGTGAGGTCCAGCGCCGGGTTGAGGGTCAGGGTGAGGATTCGGCTCATCGCAGGGCCTCCACGCTCTGCCGCACCTCGGCAGCGGTACCCAGCTCCAGGGCGCGCGCGGCGCAGGACTGCACCTGGCGCAACTCCAGCTCGCGGACCCGGGCCTTGACCAGGGGCACGCTGCGCGCCGAAACCGACAGCTCGTCCACGCCCAGGCCGACCAGCACCGGCACCGCCAGGGGATCGGCGGCCAGCTCGCCGCAGACGCCGACCCACTTGCCGTGGGCATGGGCGGCACGCACCGTCATGTCGATCAGGCGCAGCACGCTGGGGTGCAGGCCGTCGGCCTCGCCCGACAGCAGCGGATGCCCGCGGTCGATGGCCAGGGTGTATTGCGTCAGGTCATTGGTACCGACGCTGAAGAAGTCCACTTCCGGCGCCAGCACCGGGGCCAGCAGCGCGGCCGAGGGGACCTCGATCATGATGCCGACCTGCAGATCGGTGGTGGGGATCTCCTGGCGCAGGCGCGCGAGGATGTCCCGTGCCTGACGCCACTCCTCGACCCGGCCGATCATGGGGAACATGATCCGCAGCGGCCGGCCATCGGCGGCTTTGAGCAGGGCGCGCAGCTGGGTTTCCAGCAGCTCCGGACGGCGCAGGGTCAGGCGGATGCCACGGATGCCGAGGAAGGGATTCTCTTCCGCCGGCAGCGGCAGATAGGGCAACGGCTTGTCGCCGCCGACGTCCAGGGTCCGCACCACCAGCGGCTTGCCGGCCAGGCCATCAAGGGCACGGCGGTATTCCTGCTCCTGGGCGGCCTCGTCGGGCGCGCTGTCATGGCTCATGAACACCAGTTCGGTGCGCAGCAGGCCGACGGCTTCGGCGCCCTGCTCCACCGCGGCGGCGGCCTGGGCGGTATCACCCAGGTTCACGGCGATCTCGACATGGTGGCCATCGCGGGTGGTGGCGCTTTCGAAACGCCGGGCCTCGGCAGCGCGGCGGCGCTCGGCCTGGACCTCGCGCTCACGCTGCACGGCCTCGATGCGGCTGGCGTCCGGGGCGATTTCCAGGGTGCCCTTGTCGCCATCCAGCAGCAGCACGCTGCGCGGCGCCAGGTCCAGCACCCGGCGACCGGCGCCGACGATGGCCGGGATGCCCAGGGCGCGGGCGACGATGGCGCTGTGGGAGCTGGCGCCACCACGGGCGGTCAGGATGCCGCAGACGCGCTCGCGGTCCAGCCGCGCCACATCGCCCGGGCCGACCTCGTCCATCACCAGCACATAGGGTTCCTCGGGTTCGCGGGCGGATTCGACGCCGCACAGCTGGGCCAGTACCCGACGACCGACGTCGCGCAGGTCGGCGGCGCGCTCGGCGAGCAGCCGGTCGTGCAGGGCTTCCTGCTGGCTGGCCGCCTCCTCGATCTGGGCGTCCCAGGCCGCGGCGGCGCTGGCGTTGGCCTTGAGCCGGGCGGCGATGCCCTGCTGCAGATCCGGGTCTTCCAGCATTTCCAGGTGGGTCAGGAAGATCTCGCGCAGGGCGCTGGCCTCGCTGCGCGCGATGAGCGCCTCGATGTCGGCGCGTACCGCGGCCAGGGCCGCGTCCAGGCGCTGGCGCTCGGCGGCGGCGCCTTCACCGGTGGCGGGATAGTCGAAGTGCTGGGGCGCCACCACATGGGCCGGGCCCACGGCCAGGCCGGGGGCGGCGGCCACGGCCTGGGCGCGATCGCCCGGGGCCAGCGGCAGTTGCTCGGACGGGTCCACCAGGCTGATGGCGGTGACCCGGGCGGCACCGGCCGGAGCCGGGGCGCTGGCGGTGACCGGTTCCACCTCTTCGCCGAGACCGGCCTGTACGGCGCCGATCAGATCGTTCAGTGCGGCCTCGGCCGGGGTGCCGGGCTCGACCAGGAATTCCAGGGTCTGGCCGCGCCGGGCGCCCAGCGCCAGCAGCCGCGACAGACTCTTGGCCGAGACCGGGGCGCCGTGGTCGACGCGCACGCGGATCTCGCCGTCATAGGCCTTGGCCAGCCGCGCCAGCTCCTTGGCCGGACGCGCATGCAAGCCATGGGCGTTGGCCAGCACCACCTGGGCACTGGGCCAGTCCGGGGCGACTTCGCCGCCCAGGGCCTCGAGCACGGCGCGGCGGGAGGTGGCCTGGGCCAGCTCCTGGCCACGGCCGGCGACGAGCAGATCGCAGAGGCGTTCGAGCAGGGCGCGATGGCCCTCGCCCAGGCTGGCCAGGCAGAACAGGCCACGGACCGGCTGCTCCTGCACCTGCAGGGTCTGCAGTGGGGTGACGAAGGCCAGGCCGGGACGTTTCACCGCGGTCTCGCTGTTCAGCCACCAGAGGCCGTCGCCCAGGGGCAGCGGCTGGCTGGCCTGCAGGGCACCGGCGAAACCGGCCCCCACGCATTCCATGTGCTTGAGCATGCGCGCACCCTGCCAGGCCAGGTCTTCCAGGTCCTCGGCATCGATGGCCAGCTGCACCAGTTCTTCGTCCAGCGCCAGGGCCTGGGGCGCCCCCTGCAGCAGGTCGAGGATCTGCTGGGGTTCGCGGGCGTCGCGCAGCGCCTGTTGCAGATCGCTCTCGCCCAGGGCGCGGGTCAGCAGCTGCAGGATGCGCAGGTGTTCGTCGGATTTGGCGGCGATGGCGATGGCCAGGTAGGTCAGCTGACCGTCGCCCCAGTCCACGCCATGCGGGAATTGCATCATCCGCACGCCGGTGACGAACACCTGGTCGCGGGTCTGGGGCGTACCATGGGGAATGGCGATACCCTGGCCGAGGTAGGTGGAGCCCTGGGCCTCGCGGGCCTTGAGCCCGTCGAGATAACCCGGGGCGACCAGGCCATCGGTCACCAGGGACTCGGCGAGCATGGCCAGGGCGGTCGCCTTGTCCGGCGCCTGCTGGGCCATGCGGATATGCTGGGCATTGAGTTCGAACATGGAAGGATACCTCCGGCGCCGCGCGCCTGATCCTGGCGCCGTGCCTTTCTTGTAATAGATGCTTGCCGGCTCGCTCAGCCCTGCAACCGCGTCGGGAGAGGCGTGACAGGGCCCTTGGCAGATTCGTGCCAGCCCTCGGACAACAGAAAGCTGAAACGTTTCACCCAATGGGACTGGAACGTTACTCGATAATCGCCGATCCTTGAAGCACAACACACAATAAAGACCGTCTCGCCAGCGCCGTACAGCGCCAGGCCATTCAGGTCCCACGAGGAACAGGCGTGAAACTCAGCGACATCGCCCAATTGGCCGGCGTATCCCTCACCACCGCCAGCTACGTCATCAACGGCAAGGCAGCGCAAAGGCGCATCAGCGCGGCCACCGTGGCGCGGGTCATGGCCGTGGTCGAAGCCCACGGCTACCAGCCCGACCAGCGCGCCGCCGGCCTGCGCCGCGGGGCCACCCACACCCTGGGCTTCCTGCTGCCGGATCTGGAAAACCCCAGCTACGCACGTCTGGCCAAGCAGCTGGAACGCCGGGCACGGGCGCGTGGCTATCAGTTGCTGATCGCCTGCACCGACGACAATCCCGACAGCGAACGCCAGCTCATCGCGCTGTTTCGCGCCCGCCGCTGCGACGGCCTATTCACCGCCAGCAGCCTGGCCGAGGACGACGCCCCCTACCGCCAGCTGCAGGAACACAACATCCCGATCATCGCCATCGATCGCCAGCTCGATCCGGCCCAATTCTGCTCGGTGGTCAGCGACGACCACACCGCCGGCCGGCAACTGGCCGCCACGCTGCTGACGCCGGACACCCACAGCATCGCCCTGATCGGCGCCCGCCCCGACCTCGCCATCAGCCGCGCCCGCGCCGCCGGCTTCGCCGCCGCCCTCGCCGATCACCCGGCGCGCCACTGGGAGCGGCATGCGCCCCACTACAGCCGGGAAGGCGGTCGCGCCCAGGCACTGGCCATGATCGAGGAACTCGGCCACTGGCCCGAGGCGCTGCTGACCACCTCCTACGTCCTGCTGCAGGGCGTGCTGGACGTGCTGCGCGATCATCCGCTGGCCGAGGGCGATACCCTGCGCCTGGCCACCTTTGGCGATACCCAGTTGCTGGACTATCTGCCGTTCAAGGTCAACGCCATCTCCCAGCAGCACGAGGTCATCACCGAGCGCGCCCTGGAACTGATGCTGGACGCCCTGGAAAACGACCACTATCTGCCCGGTGTCCAAGCCATCCCGAGGGTCCTCAAACGCCGCCTGTCATGAGCCTGCTGATCGACACCCACAATCACCTGGACTATCCGGACTTCGACGCCGCGCGACCGGCGCTACTGGCCGAGTGCGCGCGCCTCGGGGTGGTCCGCCAGGTGCTGATCGGCGTCGAGCGCAGCCAATGGCCGCAACTCTGGCGGGTCGCCACGGCCAATGCCGGCCTCCATGCGGCGCCCGGCCTGCATCCCCTGTACCTGCAGCGTCATCAGGAAGCCGATATCGAAGCGCTCCGGGCCTTCTGCCTGGAGCGCCGGACCAATTCCCGCCTCTGCGCCCTGGGCGAGATCGGCCTGGACTATTTCATCGAAGCGCCCGACAAGGCGCGCCAGGCCTGGTTCTTCGAACAGCAGGTGCGCCTGGCCATGGAGCTGGAGTTGCCGGTGCTGCTGCACGTGCGCCGCGCCCATGCCGATGTGGTCAGGATCCTGAAGCGTCTCAAGCCACCCCGGGCCGGCATCGCCCATGCCTTTTCCGGCAGCTTCGAGGAAGCCCGCGAATACCTGCGCCTGGGTTTCAAGATCGGCCTGGGCGGCGCACCCACCTGGCCGCAGGCGAAGAGACTGCAGCGGGTACTGCCACAGTTGCCGCTGGAGGGCATCGTGCTGGAGACCGATGCGCCCGACATGCCGCCCGCCATGCATCCGGACGTGCGCAACAGCCCCACCCATCTGCCGGCCATCTGCGCGGCCCTGGCGCCGCTCTGGCAGGTCTCGCCCGAGACCCTGGCCACCGTCACCACCCGCAATGCCTGCGCAGTGTTCGGCTGGGACGCCGCCGGCCTCGCCTAGTTCTCCTCGACCGCCAATTCGCCTTGCAGCCGCGCCCAGTCGAAGGCCGGACCGGGATCGGTCTTGCGCCCCGGGGCGATGTCGCTGTGGCCCTGGATACGTTCCGCGGTGATCGCCGGATAGGCGCGCTGCAGCGCCCGCGTCAGCCGCCCCAGGGCACGGTACTGGGCGTCGGTGTAGGCCAGGTCGTCCGTGCCTTCCAGTTCGATGCCCAGGGAGAAGTCGTTGCAGTTCTCGCGTCCGTCGAAGGACGAGACGCCGGCATGCCAGGCGCGCTGGGCGCAGGAGACGAACTGGGTCACCGTCCCGTCGCGCTCGATGAGAAAGTGCGCCGCCACCTTCAGCTCGGCGATCTCCGCAAAGAAGGGATGGGCCGAATGATCCAGGCAATTCTGGAAGAAGGCCTGGACGCAGCCGGTGCCGAATTGCCCGGGCGGCAAGCTGATATTGTGGATCACCAGCAGGGACACTTCCGTCCCTGCCGGGCGTTCGTTGTGGTTGGGCGAAGGACACAGCCGCGCCTCGCGATACCAGCCATCGACGAACACGCCGTCCATCAGCGGGCCTTGGCCTTGAGCGCGTCGCGCAGCGCGCTGGCGTCGCTGAATTCCCGCTGACCGACGAAACGGCCATGGTCGAGGGTCACCCATAGCACCTTGTCGGCCGCGCCGGGAAAGCGCGGCACGATGCGCGATTCGCGGTCGAGCAGGACCCGGTAGCCATACTTGCGCATGGCCGGCACGGCGAACATCCGGGTGATGGCCGCCGGCATGCTGCTGATGTCGGCGATGTAGGCCACCCGGGTGCCGTCGATATAGCTTGCCGGCTGATCGCGCATGGCTTCCTTGACCAGCCCCGAGCCGCTCATGCTGCGCGCCAGCAGCAGGACCTGCAGCTGGTCGTCGAAGGTATAGGGCTGGTCACGCTGATCGAGCAGGGTGAAGGGCGCCACCCGCTCACCCGGCTCGAGCGCCAGAGCGGTCAGGGGCAGCAGCAGACACGACAGCAACAACGCCAGAACTCCAGCGCGCATGGCATCCTCTCTTGAACGGTCTATCGAGGCCGCTATCCTGCCCTACCGCTCGGATTGGCACCACCATCGCGTCGAGGAGCCCCATGATCCCTCTCAAAGAACTGCTGGCCCAGGTTCCCCAGTCGGGCGAGGTGCGCTGGATCGGCGTGCGACCCAGCGCGCGCGCACCCATGGTCGAAATCGACGCGGTGGAGGCCCGGCGTGACGCCGGCCTGACCGGCGATCACGCCCGGCCCACCCCGCGCAACCAGCGCCAGGTCACCCTGATCCAGTGGGAACACCTGCCGGTGGTGGCCGCGCTGATCGGCAAGGCCGTCGCACCCGCCGACCTGCGCCGCAATCTGGCCATCGCCGGGATCAATCTGTTCAGCCTGAAGAACCGGCGCTTTCGCATTGGCCAGGCGGTGCTGGAGACCACCGGCTGGTGCCAGCCCTGTGCGCGCCTGGAAGAACGTCTCGGGCCAGGGACCTTCCAGGCCATGCGCGGCCACGGCGGCCTCACGGCCCGGGTCCTGGAAAGCGGCATCATCCGCCTGGGCGATCGGCTGGAGGTCCTGGATTGACCCCAGTTTCCCTAGGGTCGAATGGCCGGGCCAGCCCGGTTAAACTAGCGCTACCTCTCGTCGCCGCAGACGTCCCTGCCAGAGCAGATGCAGGCCGCTTCCCTTGAATTTGACGACTTTTCGCCCATCTTCCTTGCTAGATGTCTCGATTCGCGCGCTTCGACGACCCCAGATTTTCACCAGCCCGGGACTGCGCCCGCACGCGGCGACGCGCCCGGTCCGGCTCACGCTTTCCTTCTCTATGAGTGCTCTCCATGACACATCGCATCGTTATCGTCGGCGGCGGCGCCGGCGGCCTGGAACTGGCTACCCGCCTGGGCCGTAGCCTGGGCAAGCGCGACCAGGCGCAGATCGTGCTGATCGACGCCAATGCCACCCACCTGTGGAAACCGCTGCTGCACGAGGTGGCCGCCGGCTCGCTCAACTCCACCGAAGACGAACTGAGCTATGTCGCCCAGGCCAAGTGGAATCACTTCGAATTCCAGCTCGGACGCATGACCGGCCTGGATCGCGAGCGCCGCAAGGTGCAACTGGCCACCATCGAGGACGACGGCGCCGTCCTGGTCCCGGAACGGGAGATCGGCTATGACTCCCTGGTACTGGCCATCGGCAGCACCACCAACGATTTCGGCACGCCGGGCGCCGCGCAAAACTGCATCTTCCTCGACACCCGGGCCCAGGCCGAGCGCTTCCACCGCAAGCTGCTGACCCACTACCTGCGCGCCCATGTCAGCGAGCAGCCGGGTGAATTCATCGAAGTGGCCATCGTCGGTGCCGGCGCCACCGGCGTGGAATTGGCGGCCGAATTGCGCAACGCCGCCGAAGAGCTGCAGGCCTACGGCATGGATCGCATCCGCCCCGAAGACCTGCGCATCACCCTGGTCGAAGCCGGTCCGCGCATCCTCCCGGCCCTGCCCGAGCGGATCGCCGGCCAGGCGCATCGCACCCTGGAAAAACTCGGCGTGCGGGTGCTGACCGGTTCGGCGGTCAAGGAAGTCCGCGCCGACGGCCTGCAGACCGCGGGTGAATTCGTCCCGGCCAGCCTCAAGGTCTGGGCCGCCGGCATCCGCGCCCCGGCCTTTCTCAAGGACCTGGCGGGTCTCGAGACCAACCGCATCAACCAGCTGGTGGTCAACTCGACGCTGCAGACCACCCGCGACCCGAATGTCTTCGCCTTGGGCGACTGCGCGGCCTGCCCGCTGACCCCCGGCGATACCCGTATCGTGCCGCCGCGTGCCCAGTCCGCCCACCAGCAGGCCTCGCTGCTGGTGAAGACCTTCAAGGCACGCCTGGAAGGCAAGCCGCTACCCGACTACGTCTACAAGGACTACGGCTCGCTGATCTCGCTGTCGCGCTTCAGCGCGGTCGGCAATCTCATGGGCGGCGCCCTGGGCAGTCTGACCTTGGAAGGCTGGCTGGCGCGGACCTTCTATGTCTCGCTCTACCGGATGCACCAGGTGGCCCTCTATGGCCCGCTGCGCGCCCTGGCGCTGTTTGCCGGCGATCACCTGAGACGCAAGACCGAGCCGCGCCTCAAACTGCACTAGGCCCCTGGCCCAGGCATGAAAAAAGCCGTCCCGAGGGACGGCTTTTTTGTGTCGCAGCGATCTCAGGAAGGCGACTGGCCCCGCAGGTTGCCGATCACCGAGGTCATGGCCCGGTCGAACAGCAAGGCATCGTCCAGCAGCCGTACCCGGTCTTCCTGGTAATCCAGCGCCAGCTCCTCACGGGTGCGATCCAGCACCTTCATGCCGGTCCGATTGACGAACACCAGGCGGCCCATGGGCCGGATGACCGCGGCCAGCTTGCAGCGCAGCTTTTGCTCGACGTCCTGGATCTCCAGCCAGGCGCCTACCGAAAGGGCATCCACCCACTCCAGGGAGTCGCTGGTCAGCCCGGTGATCCGTTCGCCTGCGCGTGGCAGCTCGAAGGGTTCCTCGGCGGGAGGCGAGGCAGGTGCCACGCTCGCGTTGTCCGCTGCCGCATCCGCCAGCTCGGGACGGGTCTGCTGAAAGGTCTGGACGTGCAGGGATTCCAGTTCGGTGAAGAATTCGGAGGTGGAGAAGGGATCGAAGGCCGCGCTGGCCAGGCCTTCCCGCAACGCCTTGAGCAAGCCGGGCACCATCTCCAGCAGACGCTGGCGCGACGCCACGTCGTGGTGCGGCTGGATGCTCCAGATCAGATCGTCCATGGTCTTGAGGGCTGCGCGCCATTCGCTGGAGTCGTAGCCCTGCTTCAGGCAGGTCAGCAGCAGCACCTGGCTCCAGGCCTCGCGCAGGACACGCTGTACTGCGGCCGGCAGAGAGTGTTCCTGCAGACGCTGACTCAGGACGTGCTCGACCTGCAAGCGGGCGATCTCGGCGCGCGCCCGGCCTTCCTCGGCATCGCGGGTGCGCTGCTCGAGCAATTCGCTGCGCCGCTGTTCGTCGCTGACATAGGCCATGAAGTCGGCCAGCAGCTCGGCGAAGATCTCTGGATCGTCGACGAAGTCGGACAGCAGGCGCTGCACGATCTGCTCGATCTTCTGATACAGGCCGTCGCGCTGCAGATCGCTCTGCTCGCCCCAGCCCAGGGAGGCGGCGGCGATCTCGTTGAGCAGCCGCCGGGCCGGATGGCTGCCACGGCTGAAAAAGGTCTTGTCGAGGACCGCGACCTTGAGCATGGGAATCTGCAGGCGAGCGATCAGCGCCTTGAGCGAATCCGGCAGTGTAAGGTCGTCGAGAATGAATTCGAACAGCATCGCCACCAGGTTGATGACGTCTTCGTCGACCTGCCCCACCACGCGCTTTCGACCCGAGCGCTCGCTGATGCGGCCCAGGGCCACCCCCAGTTGCGCCTTGAGGTCATAGCCCTCCAGGGACTGGCCGGAAATCTGCTGCTGCAGGTGCGACAGCAGCCGCATGAGGTCGTAGCTGGTGATGGCCTGGCCATCACCGGTCGCGGCACCCTCATCGACCGCCATGCCGCCACCCAGGGTGGCGCTGCCCGGCGTGCGCAGCTGGGCCAGGAGGCCCTGCAGGGTACCAAAGAGCTCCTGACCGTCGTCTTCGCTGTTGACGTGGGCCGGGGTGCGCCCGCTGTAGCCCTTGGCCGAGCGGCTCGGCACCTGCTGGGGGATGGCCTTGAGTTGGGGCAGTACGCCGGCGTCGACCAGCTGCCGATTGGATTCCGCGTACAGCTGACCCAGACCATTGAGCACGAAACGCTCGAACAGCTTGTAGATGATCAGCTTGACCTTGATGTCGGTGTCGAGATCGCGACAGGCTTCGACGAAGGCCTCGCACAGCCGGCGCGGGCCCAGCGGATGGGTCGAGTCGTCCAGCTTGCTCGACAGCTGGGTATTGAATCTGATGGTCAGGTGGCTGATGGCCATGGCGTTGTTGCTGAGCGCCTTGGCCACCATGGTGTCCACGGCGACGCTCTCTTCCAGCGCATCGTTCTGCACCAGGCTGAGGTCTTCATAGGAGACGCTGTCCAGGCGCATCTCCGGCTTGCTGCCGACCAGGTTGTTCAGCGCGGCGAAGCGCTCGAAATACTGCTGGAGAAAGCTGCGCTCGATACTCTTGCGGCGCAGACGCAGGTCGCGCATCGCTTCGAAATAGAGGCTCTGTTCCTGGTTGCTGCCGGCGCGATCGGCCATTTCAAACAGCGCATCGTCGGCGTTGTCGAACAGCTGCTGCAAGGAGGCATTGAGTCGCTGAGCGGCGCGATCCCTGACCGGTAAAAGCACTGCAGGCAATCGGGAAGAGGACTCCCCGAGCGCCTTGAAATGAACTACGTTTACGTCGTTCTGCACCACCGCCTCCCACAACCGTTCTTGCGTTCGGCTGAATCGCGTTCCACTACAGGAGCATTGAACAACGTTGGCCGCCCTGGCCGCGAGGTGAAACGTTGTCGATGTGCCATTATTTGCTCTGCTAAGGCATCGACCAATCGGCATCTGCACAGTACATGACAGGGTTCACAAGGCACCTGTCTGTCAGCGCCTGCCCTTAGAATAACTCAACGTTGTCTATCTCAGATCGTCAACCTCCCCTAAAGTTGCCCGCGCGTCCGCCGCTACCCCTACCGGAGTCCGTTCATGTCCAACGCCACCTCTGCCGATCTCGCCCAGGTCATCACCGAAAACGTCGCCGCCGCACTGCGCGAGGACGTCGGCAGTGGTGATCTCACGGCGGGTCTGATCCCCGCTCACCAGCAGGCCCGGGCACGGATCATCACTCGCGAGGCCGCGGTGGTGGCGGGCACGGCCTGGGTCGACGAGGTGTTCCGGGTGCTGGATCCCGCGGTCGAGGTCCGCTGGCAGGTGGCCGATGGCGAGCGGGTCGCGCCCGACCAGGTGCTGTTCGAACTCCAGGGTCCTGCGCGCGCCCTGCTCACCGGCGAGCGCAGCGCCCTGAATTTCCTGCAGTTGCTGTCCGGCACCGCCACCCGCTGCCGCCACTATGCCGATCTGGTGCAGGACACCGCCGTCCGCTTGCTGGACACCCGCAAGACCCTGCCCGGCCTGCGCCGCGCCCAGAAATACGCGGTCACCTGCGGCGGCTGCTACAACCACCGCATCGGCCTGTTCGATGCCTTCCTGATCAAGGAAAACCACATCGCCGCCTGTGGCGGTATCGCCCAGGCCGTGGCCACCGCCCGGCAACTGGCGCCGGGGCGTCCGGTGGAGGTCGAGGTGGAAAATCTGCAGGAGCTGGAACAGGCCCTGAGCGCCGGCGCGGACATCGTCATGCTGGACGAGCTGAGCCTGGCCGACATGCGCACGGCGGTGGCCCTGACCGCCGGCCAGGCCAAGCTGGAAGCCTCGGGTGGCGTCAATCAGGACACCCTGCTCGGCATCGCCCAGACCGGTGTCGACTACATCTCCATCGGCACCCTGACCAAGGACGTCAAGGCCATCGACCTGTCCATGCGCGTCCTGGATCGAGTGGGATAGGCAAAGAACGTCGCGGCGGCTAGACTCCGCAGCCGCGCCCTTTGCGCAACGGCTTCGAGCGGTCCTGACGACCGCTCGCCTCTCGCGACACTCGAACAAGATCGAACCCGTGACCAAAGATCAACTTCGCGCTGAACTGGAACGCCAGGCCCAGCGCTATCAGGATGTCTACGGTGGCGAAATCGTCACCTACGCCGCTCAACCCAAGCCCGACCGCAAGCCCTGGAAGAAACGGCCGACCGTGCAGGACGAGGTGTTCGCCTCCGAGGTACGCAAGATCGCCGATCTCAAGGCCAAGACCAGCGCCGAGGCCACCGCTCAGGACGCCTGAGTCGAGTCCGTATCCCTGCTGTCCGGGGCGTCTTCTGCGACGTCCTCGTGCTCTTGCCGTGCCTGCAGTTGCTGCCAGAGCGCGGCGGCGGCACTGAAGTCGGCGCCGCCCTCTTCAGTCATGGCCTGCAGGTCATAGCGCGCCAGGCAGCCCTCGCCCAGGCGCGGTGGCGGCGCCGCGGCACCGGGCGCCGCCGCTGGCCGTTCGTGGTCAGTCGAAGATGACGGTCTTGTTGCCATGAACCATGACCCGCTCTTGCAGGTGGTATCTCAGGCCGCGCGACAGCACCATCTTCTCGACGTCCTTGCCCAGGCGCACCATGTCTTCGACGTTGTCCCGGTGGCTGACGCGTTCCACGTCCTGCTCGATGATCGGCCCGGCATCCAGCTCTTCGGTCACGTAGTGGCAGGTGGCGCCGATCAGCTTGACGCCGCGCTGCGCCGCCTGGTGATAGGGCTTGGCCCCGACAAAGGACGGCAGGAAGCTGTGGTGGATGTTGATCACCTGGTGGGCATAGCGCGCGCAGAGATCCGGCGGCAGGATCTGCATGTAGCGCGCCAGGACCACGGTATCGGCCTGGTGCAGATCGATCAGCCGCGACACCTCGTCGAAGGCCGGCTGCTTGTTGGCCGGATCGACCGGCACATGGAAGAAGGGAATGCCGTGCCATTCGACCATGCTGCGCAGGGTGTCGTGGTTGGAGATGACGCAGGGGATCTCGCAATCCAGCTCGCCGCTGTGCCAGCGGTGCAACAGGTCGGCCAGGCAGTGGGATTCGCGACTGGCCATGAGCACCACGCGCTTGCGCTGGGCCGAATCGGTGATCCGCCATTGCATGGAGAATTCCCGTGCGATGGGCGCGAAGGCCTGACTGAAGCCGGCCAGATCGAAGGGCAGTGAATCGGCGCGGATCTCATGGCGCATGAAGAACCAGCCACTCTCCGTATCCGAATGGTGACTCGCTTCGGTAATCCAGCCGTTATAGGTCGCCAGGAAGTTGCTGACCTTGGCCACGATACCTACCCCGTCCGGACAGGCGATCACCAGACGAAACGTTTGCATAGCACAACCTCGAACGAAAAGGGGCTGCATTCTAGGCGCAGTCGCCGGCAGCGTCGAGCGGCGCAGGGCGCCATAGCGCGCGACTGTAGGGCCAGGGTAAAGACTTTGCAAAGGACAAGTAAGAACCGATAAGTTCCGCCAATGCCCTGTCGAAAGTTACGCGTATTCGACAACTTCGCTGTTGCGACGAAACGAGCTGCAACTATCGACCTGTCAGGCGGACAGTTTACTTATCCCGATAGCCAATCTATGATCGATGCAGACTTTCATCTCTGCATCACTCAGAACAAAGGCCGTTTATGTCGCTCATCAATGAATACCGCCAGACCGAAGAAGCCATCAAGGAACTGCAGGAGCGCCTGAAGTCGCTGCAAGAGGACGACAAACTGCAGCGCGAACTGGAATTCGAAAAGAAACTACGCGCGTTGATGGGTGAGTATCAGAAGTCCCTGCGCGACATCATCGGCATTCTCGATACCGAAGCCAAGCCTGCCCGCCAGGCGCGCACTCCCAAGGCCAGCAGTGGCAGTACGCCCAAGCGCGCGCGCAAAGTTAAGCAATACAAGAATCCGCACAATGGTGAAGTGATCGAAACCAAGGGTGGCAATCACAAGACGCTGAAAGAGTGGAAAGCAAAATGGGGTTCGGACGACGTCGAATCCTGGGCAACGCTGCTGGATTGATCAAAAGAACGCCGGCCAGCCGGCGTTTTTTTTTGCCCGCCTGGCAGACGTTTACCGCAGCCTGCCAAGCGCGGACCCAGGTTAGGCCTGTTGACCGCTCGCCGTTATCGATATCCCGCACCACAGCGCCCGAAGCGCTTTCATCTCCGGCGCGGTACTTCCCTTTCACTTTTCCCTTGCTTCAACCGCGGTCGGATAGCGTCCGTCCGAATTTGCTGCTTGCCACTCTTTTTTGGTTAACAAACGTCTCGGATCGGTATCCGGCTTTTGCGACTTCAGGCAACCGCCCGATCCAATCGCTGCATCACCGCGCGAACATGAGCGGACCAGGCCTCGAGAATCGGCACCTGATCAACCGGGACTTCCCGCCGCAATTGTTCGGTCAGGGTGAGGAACTGCGTGCAGGTCATATGACCTTGTTGCTCTTCACCCAGCAGACGCTGCCGACAGAATTGTCGCCAACGAGCCTCTTCTTCCGCCGTCAGCAACTCGGGAAAGTTGCGCGCTCGATAGCGAAAGAACAGCTCTGGATGTCGCTCATCCCGAAAGGGCCAGGCGCGGCTGCCAAGTTGCTCTGCCGGACATTGATGAACTTGGTCGCAGAGTTGCCGCTCTTCGGCGGCAATGAAGCCGTCGTACAGTCTTGCTTCGGCCTCCTGTTCCTGGGCGGCCAATCCGGATGCCTCGGCATAGAGGGCCTGCACCTTGGGTTGCCAGGTCGCACGCTGGTCGAGCAGTTGGCGGACGCGGCGCCAGACGGCCGCCAGATCGAATTGCAGCCGTTCCGTGTCCGCCGGACGCAAGACGCTGAAAGGCGCCAGAATCGGACACTTGTTGATCTGTACCAGCTTGAGCGGCACCGGCAGGTCACCCTCGGCCAGCGCATCCCGCCGGGTATAGAGGCGTTCGCGCAGGGTCTCGACGTCCAGGTCCAGCAGCGGCTCCGGCGCCAGGCCGAGGTCGCAGACGATCAACGCATTGCGATTGACCGGATGCCAGGCCAGCGGCAGGACAGGGGCGAGAAAGTGCCGCTCGGCGCTGAAGCGTCCCGAGACATGCAACAGGGGTTCGAGCAGACGAATGCGCGCCAGCGCCGCCTTCTTCTGGCGCTGCGTCCAGAGATAGTCATAGAGCCTTGGCTGCCGCTGCCTGACCAGGCGCGCCAGGGCCAGGGTCGCGCGGACATCGGCCAGGGCGTCATGGGCCTGGGCGTGTTCGATGCCATTGGCGACGGTCAGGCGATCCAGGCGCAGGGAAACGCGCTGCTCGTCCTGCGGCCAGTCCAGGCTTTCCGGGCGAAAGGCATAGAGCGCCCGGATCAGGCCAAGCACATCCCAGCGACTGTTGCCCTGCTGCCACTCGCGGGCATAGGGGTCGTGAAAGTTGCGGTACAGGCTGTGCCGTACCATTTCGTCGTCGAATCTGAGGTTGTTGTAGCCGACGCTGCAGGTATTGGGACGCCGCAACTCCTCATGCAGACGCTGGACGAAGTCCCGCTCGCGCAGCCCCAGGCGCTGCAGGGTGGCGGGCAGGATACCGGTGACCAGGCAGGCTGCCGGATGGGGCAGGACGTCCTCGCTCAGTTGGCAATGCAGATTGAGCGGCGCTTCGATTTCGTTGAGGTCCAGATCGGTACGCACCCCGGCCACCTGCAGCGGACGATCCCGCCGTGGATCGATGCCCGTGGTCTCGAAGTCGTACCAGAAGATACTTTGCGTCACACCGCCCTCCCCTAGAATCGGCGCAGTCTAGCATCGTCGCGCGCCTTGCTCCCTGGCGCCCGCACCCGCTAGGCTCTGGCGTCCGTCTTCCGCGTATCCTCCCTTCCCATGCGTTCAGTCGATCGGCTCTCCGTTCGCTCCAGGTGCCGAGGTATCGGCGTACGCCTGGGCGCCGCCGTCTGGGCACTGACCCTGTCGCTGGCCTGCCTCGCGCAGCAGGAGCCGCTGTCCTGCCCTCTGCCGCCACAGACCGACAGTGGCCCGGCCAGCCTGCGCCTGACCCATCAGGGACTCGACAGCCGGACCGCACGCCAACTCGCCACCCAACTCGCCGCGACCACCCGCAGCACCGATCCCCAGGCGCTGGCGGCGGCTTATCTGCAGCACTTCGGCAGCCGGGTGCAGCGCGGCCAACCCGAGCAGCTCGCCGAACTACCGCCCCAGGACGTCAGGTTCTGGCTGGCCGGCAACCCGCCCCTGGCGGAGGCTCAGGCCCAGGCGCTGCTGGACTGGGTCGAGGCGGGCGGCCGGCTGGTGGCCGTCGCCGATGACAGCACCCTGGCGCTCAGCGCGACCCTGGGCGTGCGTCCCATGGCGACCCGCGAACTGGGCGGCGCCGCCCCGCCGATCATGGCGCTGCCGCTGTGGCCCAACCTGACCCAACTCTATCTCGCCGAAGACGATGCTCCCGCCTACCTCGGCTTCGACGACAGTCGCCATCTGTTCGATGTCGGCGATCAGGCGGTGGCCTGGGCCAGCAGCGCCAGCGCCACCCATATGCTGATGCTGCCCTGGGGCGATGGCAGCGTGACCCTGCTGTCGGACAGCGACCTCTGGAGCAACGCCCATCTCGCCCAGTACGACAATGCCTGGCTGCTGTGGTACCTCACCCAGGGCGCGCCGGTGACCCTGATCGCCCCGGCGCCACCGCTCCCCCTGTGGCTGGACGCCTTGCAACGCTATGGCCTGGCCCTTGGGCTGCTGACGCTGGCGGCAGGAATCTGGCTGAGACGTCGTCGGCAGAATCCGGCGCCACGGCGTGATGCCCAACGCTGGCCCGAATTGATCGCCACGCTGCAGCGCGATATCCAGCGCGAGGCGCACCGCCGCCGCCCCGAACTCGCCGACCAGGGCGTGGCCGAGCGCTGGCAATATCTTGCGCGTCTGAGCGGCTTGAGCACCCGCGCGGTGGGCGAGGCGATGCGCCCAAGCCCGGCGCGCCTCTCCGCTCGCGACTTCACCCGCCGCATCATCCAGCTGCGCCTGTTGCACCTGGCCGTGCGTCCCCCGCTCCCGAGGACTTCCGATGACCGACAGTTCCCCTCCTGACGCCACTCCGGTGGACGCTGGCGATACCGGCGTCAAGGCCCGCGCCCTGACCCGCCTGCAGGCCCTGCGGCAGGCCCTGCTCAAGGTGCTGCCACAGCAGGACGCCGCCGTGGACGGACTGCTCGCCAGCCTGCTGGCCGGCGGTCACCTGTTGCTGGAAGGTCCCACCGGCTCCGGCAAGACGCTGCTGACCCGCGCCCTGGCGGCCAGCCTGGATGCCGGTTTCGCCCGGCTGCACTGCCATCCGGCCCTGACCCCTGCCGAGGTGGCCGGCGAAATCGTCACGGACCTCGGCAGCGACAGTGCCCGTCTGCGCCGGGGTCCGCTGTTCAATTCCCTGGTCCTGCTCGAAGACCTGCATCGGGCGCCGCCGGTGGTCCTCCAGTTGCTGGACGACGCCCTGCAGGGCCGCCAGCTGAGCCTGGGCGGTCGCCAGGTGCCCCTGCCGGCGCCCTTTATGGTGATTGCCACCCGCCCCCCGGGCAGCGAGCTGCCACTGGCGCTGCGGGATCGCTTCCTGGTGCAACTGCGTCTGGAGTGGCCGGCAGAAGGCCAGGAACTGGCCGCCCTGCGCCTGGCCGTGCAGCAGGGCCTGGGCGACCCCCTGGAAGCGGCGGCGCTGCGCCCCCTGCTGCAGGCGCGGGATCTGCCGGCGCTGCAGCGACTGGTGGCCGGCCTGCCGGTTGCGGAGCCGGTCCTGGAGCATGCCGTGCGCCTGATCCGTCTCACCCGGGAATGGCCGGCCTTCGAACAGGGCGCCGGACCGCGCGCCGGTCAGGCCCTGCTGCGCCTGGCCCAGGCACAGGCCTTTCTGCGGGGTGGCGACAGCGTGACGCCCGAGGATGTGCGCACCCTGCTGCCCGCCGTGCTGCGGCCGCGGCTGCGGCTGACGCCAGAACGCGAATTCGAGGGTGACAGCCTGGACGGCCAGATCCTCAAGCTGCTGGGACAGTGTCCGGCACCGCGCCCATGATCCAGCGCTGCCTGCCCCTGGCGCTGGTCGCCCTGGCGCTGCTCAGCCTGATCCTGGGCGAACTGGCGCCCCTGCGTTGGCAGGGCCTGCCGGCGGCGGGTGCCCTGCTGCTGGTGCTGAGCGTTATGGGGCGGCTGAACGCCCGCCGGCGCCGGCGAGCGAGTGGTGAGCATCCGCCGCTCGCCGCGCCGGCCTCCAGGGCACGCCTGCGCGCGGATACCCCCCTGCACCTGCTGATCGCCAGCCCGGCCGAGCAGGGACGAGGACCGGCCGAGCGGTCAGGCGACCACCAGCAGATGCTGGGTTTCGGGCAGGCCCTGGCAGCCAGCGGCAATGAGCTGCGGCTCTATGGTCTCGATCCCGAGCTGCGCCTGCTGGCGGCAGGCACGGCTGCTTGCCGCCTGACCCCAGCCGAACTGCCGGTGCGGCTGCCAGGTGCGACGAGCGATCTCAGGGCAGCGCTGGCACGGCTCTGCCGTCAGGCGCGCCCGGGCAGTGTGCTGGTGGTGGCGGCACCGCTGGATGAAGAGCTGGCGGTCTGGCTCGGCCGTCTGGACCTGGTCCGACGCGGCCTGCAGCTCTGGCTGGTCGACACCGCACGCCAGCAGGTGGCGGAACTCGACGACATCCGCAGCTGGCGCGATGCCCGCCGCTATGCCGACGCCTGGCAGGCCCGGATCCAGGGCGAGCGGCTGGCCGCGCGGCTGGAGCGAAGGAACGTCCGCTGGCTGGCGGCCGGCGCCACGGCGGATCTGCAGACCTGCCTGCTGCAGCTATGGAATGCCGGTGACCCGGATCAGGCCGCCGACTGAGAGAGGCGGCCGAAGGTGAAGTAGTGCTGCAGCACGTCGATCAATTCGGCGAATTCGGCCGGCGGCTCGGCGACGCTGAAGCCCGAATCGTAGTTGCCCGGGGTCACGTCTTCATGACTCCACTGGCAGCGGGCGTCGAAGTCGACGAAATGCATCTGACCGTCCTGCCCCGGAATCTTCAGCCGAAGTTCGAAGCGCGCGTTCACCAGCATGGGCAGCTGGCTGATCATCAGCAGCCCCTCGCGGGAAATGTTGCCGATGTAGCCCATGGGCTTGTCGGTAAAGCGGTTGAACACCTTCAGATAGTAGGGCAGCTGGTGGCGCTCGATACGACGATTCTGAGTCATGGTGCGATTCATCCTGCACACGGTAAAGCCACTTTACCGACAACGTCCTGGAAAGCTCAGCGCTGCGGTAGTTTCCGCACCGGTTGGGGCGTCGCAACGGCCGTTCCGCCATCTAGCCCCAATTGGCGCAGGGTGTCCAGTCGGGCCTGGGCCCGATAGGCGTATTCGCTGGCCGGAAACCGGACCTGGATGAAACGATAGGTCTGGACCGCGTCGGCGTACAGTTGCTGCTGCTCCAGACACTGGCCGCGCAGCATGGAAAATTCCGGTTGCAGCCAGGGCCGTGCCCGCCCCTTGCGTTCAGCCTGAGAGATCTGCAGCAAGGCATTGTTGCAGTCGCCTTCGCTATAGGATTTATAGGCGGCATCCAGATAGGAATTCATCGAGACGCTGGTACAGCCGGTGAGGCCGAGCAGCAGGAACAGGCAGAGATAAGGGCGCATGGAAAGTCCTCCTGCTCGCTAGATCGGCGCCGGGGCCCGCTTCTTGAGGGCAAACGACCATTGGTGTGACCAAGCTGCGAAAAGCCGTCATGTGCTGGCCACGCGACAGCGCTACAATGAGGTGCGCTCCGTGTTCTACGTCGACTCGGCGCTAAGGCGCCGACTCATGGTTGCAATCCGCTAAAGGAAAGACTGCATGATTTATCGCCGTACCAAGATCGTCGCCACCCTGGGCCCGGCCAGCAATTCTCCGGAAGTCCTCGAGCAGCTCATCATCGCCGGCATCGACGTCGCCCGCCTGAACTTCTCGCATGGAACGCCCGACGAGCACCGGGCTCGTGGTCAGCTGGTACGGGATCTCGCCGCCAAGCACGGTCGCCATGTCGCCCTGCTCGGCGACCTCCAGGGTCCGAAGATCCGCATCGCCAAGTTCGTCAACAAGCGCATCGAACTCAAGGTCGGCGATCCCTTCCGCCTGTCCATCGCCCATCCGCGCACCGAAGGCACCGAAGAAGTGGTCGGCATCGACTACCCGGGCCTGGTCACCGACTGCCGCGTGGGTGACGAACTGCTGCTGGACGATGGCCGCGTGGTCCTGCGCGTGGAAGGCATGACCGCCACCGAACTGCATTGCACCACCCTGATCGGCGGCCCGCTGTCCGACCACAAGGGCATCAACCGTCGCGGCGGTGGCCTCACCGCTCCGGCGCTGACCGACAAGGACCGCGAAGACATCAAGCTGGCCGCCTCCATGGAGGTCGACTATCTGGCCGTGTCCTTCCCGCGCGATGCAGAAGACATGCACGAAGCCCGTCGCCTAATGGAAGCCGCCGGTGGCAAGTCCTGGCTGGTGGCCAAGATCGAGCGCGCCGAAGCCGTGGCCGACGACGAAGCCCTGGACGGCCTGATCCATGCCAGTGACGCCGTGATGGTGGCCCGGGGCGACCTGGGCGTGGAAATCGGCGACGCCGAGCTGGTGGGCATCCAGAAGCGCATCATTTCCCACGCCCGGCGCCTCAACAAGGCGGTGATCACCGCGACCCAGATGATGGAGTCGATGATCAGCAGCCCCATGCCGACCCGCGCGGAAGTCTCCGACGTGGCCAACGCCGTGCTGGACAACACCGACGCCGTGATGCTCTCCGCCGAAAGCGCCGCCGGCCAGTATCCGGTGGAAGCGGTCAAGGCCATGGCGCGCGTCTGCGTCGGTGCCGAGAAGCAGCCCACCAGCAAGCTGTCCAGCCACCGCCTGGGCCATACCTTCACCCGTTGGGACGAGAGTATCGCCCTGGCCTCCATCTACGTGGCCAACCACTTCCCCGGCGTGAAGGCCATCATCAGCCTGACCGACACCGGTTACACCCCGCTGATCATGTCGCGCCTGCGCTCCTCGGTGCCGATCTTCTCCTTCGCGTCCAGCCGCGCCACCCAGGCCCGCACCGCGCTGTTCCGCAACGTGCACACCATCCCCTTCGACCCGACCACCATGCCGGCGAACAAGGTGAGCCAGGCCGCGGTGGACGAGCTGCTCAAGCGCGGTATCGTCGAGCACGGCGACTGGGTCATCCTGACCAAGGGCGACAGCTACACCAAGCGTGACGGCACCAACACCATGAAGATGTACCGCGTGGGCGACCTGCTGGTCTGACCCCGCCGCCGGTCTCCGACCGGTGCTGAAGACAAAGCCCCGCACAGGTCCCTGTGCGGGGCTTTTTTCTGGACGGATCGGGGCCAGGCAGCCCTAGCGACCGCCGGCGGCCAAGTAGGCCAGGTGCAGGGCCGCAGCGCCCAGGACACCCAGGCTGCAACTGATAAGGATGCCGCGCTGCAGCGCGCGCAAGCGCCCTTCTCGCCGTGCTTCCAGGCGACTGGCATCGATCAGGGCTACGCTGGTCAACGGCTGTTCACGCATCGTCTCGCTCCCTACCCATTTAAATGCACTATATTCTCATTCTCACATAGGTCAAGGGAGTCCGGCGGGCGCCTGGCGGACTGTGGCAGAATAGCCGGTTTGGTACGAACAGCCTGGGTGAACGATGGCGTTACGTTTCGAACGGCTCAAGTGGCAGGACTGGAAAGGCGCCTTCACGGAGCGCAACTACGAGCGCGGCCGGCGGCTGGCGCTCGACGGCCTGGTGCAGCTGCGCTCGGCCGCCAAGGGTCAGCTCTATGCCGAGTGCCACAGCCCGGCCGGACCGGCCTATCGGCAGGCGATCAGCCTGCGCGCGGGCGAGACCGCCTGGCGGGTCGACGCCCGCTGCACCTGCCCGGTCGGCCGCAACTGCAAGCATGCCGCCGCCGCCCTCATCGAACTCGAGCGGCTGCAACGCAGCGAGGCCGCCCTGCCGGCCACGCCGGTCGCCCATCCGGAGCTGCCTCGCCCGGTCCTGACCCTTGGCAGCCATACCCAGATCGATTACGACCGCCACATCGGCAAGATGAGACCCACGGTACGCCATCGCGCCGCCCTGGCCTTCGCCTATGGCTCGCGGCGCCTGTTCGGCGCGCCGCCGCGCACCCCGGAAGCCAACTATCCCGCGCGCCAGCTGCCGGCCGAACAACGCTGGCGGCAGACGCTGCTCGACCACGGTCTGCGCCTGGCGACCCGGCGCAGCGCCGCGCTGCCCGACGACAGTGGCGAGATGTTCGAGCTGCCGGACGACCCCGCCTGGCTCAGATTCGTGCAGCAGGTCATCCCCGGTCTGCGCGAAGCCGGCTGGCAGATCGAGGCCCATCCCGAATTCACCTTCGACCTGACACCGGTGGAAGGCTGGTACGGTCACCTCGAAGAGGTGCAGGACGCGACCGCCGCGAGCGGCCAGTTCGACGTCGAACTGGGCATCCGCCTGGGCCAGCGTCGCGTCAGCCTGATCCCGCTGCTGATCGATGCCATACGGCGCGAGCCCTCCCAGTACGACCCGGCGATGCTGGCCAAGCGCGCCGACGACGAACCCGTGCTCTTGCGTATCGAGCCGCCGCGCCTGGCCGGCCAGCAGGGCCGGGTGCAACGGGTCGCCGTGCCCCTGGGGCGGCTCAAGCCGATCCTGCAGATCCTCGGTGAACTCTATGCCACCGATCGCCTCACCCAGGACCGTGCCCTGCGCCTGCCGCGCCTGGACGCCGCGCGCCTGGCCGAGCTGGACGAACGCCTGCCGCTGGAGTGGGAAGGCGGCGAGCGCCTGCGCAGCTTTGCCGAACGCCTGCGCAGCTATGCCGCCGAGCCGGTGGTCCTGCCGGACACCCTGCACGCCGAATTGCGGCCCTATCAGCGCGACGGCGTGGCCTGGCTGCAGGCGCTGCGGGAACTGGACGTGGGCGGCATCCTGGCCGACGACATGGGCCTGGGCAAGACGCTGCAGACCCTGGCGCACATCCTCGTCGAGCAGGCGGCCGGTCGCCTGACCGCGCCGGCACTGATCGTCATGCCCACCAGCCTGATCCCCAACTGGCAGGACGAGATCGCCCGCTTCGCCCCCGGCCTGCGTGTGCTGACCCTGCAGGGCAGCGCCCGCAGCAGTCGCTTCGAGCGGATTCCGGAGCACGACGTGGTGCTCACCACCTATGCCCTGCTGCCCCGTGACGCCGAGCGCCTGGCCGGCTACGACTTCCACCTGCAGGTGCTCGACGAAGCCCAGTCGATCAAGAATGCCGCCACCAAGGCCGCCCAGGCGGCGCGCCACCTGCGCGCCCGCCATCGCCTCTGCCTGACCGGCACGCCGCTGGAAAATCACCTGGGCGAACTCTGGTCGCAATTCCACTTCCTGATGCCCGGCTGGCTGGGCGACGAGAAAGGCTTCAAGCAGGCCTATCGCATCCCCGTGGAGCGCGAAGGCGATGTGCAGCGCCTGGCGGCGCTCAAGGCACGGGTCCGCCCCTTCATGCTGCGCCGCACCAAGCAGCGGGTCGCCAGCGAATTGCCGCCCAAGACCGAGATCGTCCAGCTGGTCGAACTCAGCGCGGCGCAACGCGAGCGCTACGAAGACCTGCGCCTATTGCTGGACGAGCGCGTCCGCGCCGAGATCGCCCGCCAGGGCATCGGTCGCAGCCAGCTGCTGATCCTCGATGCCCTGCTGCGTCTGCGCCAGGTCTGCTGCGACCTGCGCCTGGTGCCCAACGAAGACGCCAGCGTGGCCAAGCCCTCGGCGAAACTGGCGGCGCTGAACGAGCGCCTCGACGCCCTGCTCCCCGGTGGCAGCCGGGTCCTGGTGTTCTCCCAGTTCACCAGCATGCTCGACCTCATCGCCGCCGATCTCGACCAGCGCGGCATCCCGTACGTCACCCTGACCGGCGAAACCCGGGATCGGCGTACCCCGGTGCAGCGCTTCCAGAACGGCGAGGTGCCGGTGTTCCTGCTCAGCCTAAAGGCCGGCGGCAGCGGTCTCAACCTGACGGCGGCCGACACCGTGATCCACTTCGATCCCTGGTGGAATCCGGCCGCCGAGCAGCAGGCCAGCGACCGCGCCTACCGCATCGGCCAGGATCGTCCGGTGTTCGTCTACAAGCTGATCGCCCGCGGCACCCTGGAAGAACGCATCCAGCAGCTGCAGCAGGAAAAGGCGCGCCTGAGCGCCGGCATTCTCAGCGAGAACAGCGGCGACTGGCGCCTGACCGAAAGCGACCTGGCCCAGTTGCTGGCGCCGCTGGACCGCTAGGCACCCGCCAGCGGGTCATCCCGGCAGCGCCTGGCCTGGCCAGTTGCACTGCCTGGAACGCAGCGGATAGCGGTGCCGCGGGCTACTTGTCGCCCGCGCCCTCGCCCACCACATCACCCGCCGCATCCAGCGCCCTGCTGGAAGGAAACCTGTTCGAGGCGACGCGGACCGCCAGCACCGCAAGCGAAAGCAGGAAGATCCCGCCGCAGAGATACAGCAGCCCGACATCCGGCGGCCGATGATGAGAGACGTCACCGATCAGGTAGCGGGTCAGGGCGGTGATGGCGATATAGAGCAGGAAGCGGATCGGCAGGTGGTTGGTCTTGAAGTAGATGCCGACCATGGCACCCAGCTCCAGGTAGATGAAGAGCAGCAGGATGTCATCGATGCTCGCCTGGCCCTTGTCGAGCATGCCGATGAAAGCCAGCACCGAGGCCCAGGCCGTGGCCGCGCCTATGGCGAACAGCCCAAAGTAGTGGAAGCCTTCCACCAGCAGGTTGCCGAGGGAGTTCGCCCCGTCGTGCATGCGTTTGCGACCGTTGTCTGCCCATTTCATGGCGTGCTGCTCCCTCCGCAAGAGTGAAGACCTCCACTCGAAGATAGATCCATGCCGGAATCCCGTTCTCGAGGTTGCCTTGGCGTCAGTCGCTCTTATAGCGAGAAGCCGGACCGTCGGCCAGTGCGCAACTGTCGCAGACTGGACGGCCCGGCGCTGGCAGGCTAAAACCTGAGGAAAAGCCCGCGAGGGCTCTGGAGTCTACCGTGGACGCGCGTCTTTCCTGTCTCGCCTGCCTGGACCGGCCCGATCCCCGGCTGCTGGAAGCCGCCCTGTGGATCGCGGCCGAACACCACGAACAGATCGATCCCCCGGCCCTGTTGCACTCGCTGGACGACCTGGCCCTGCGCCTGGTCGCCAGCCTGGATGGCGATGCCAGTCACACCGAGCGGGCCCAGGCCTTGTTGCGGCAGCTTTGCGATGCCGGTTTTCGCGCGGCCGAGTGGCCCCTGAACCCTACGGCTGCCCTGCTCGACGAGGTCCTGGCGCGGCGACGCGGCCAGCCGCTGTCGATCGCCCTGGTGGCTCTGGAACTGGCCCGGCGCCTGGAGATCGACCTGCAGGGCATCGGCTTTCCCGGACATTTCCTCTTGCGCGTGCCAGGCGCGGATCATCTGCTCGAACCCTTCGGCGGTCGTCGCCTGTACATGAACGACTGCCGCCAACTGCTGGTGGATCAGTTCGGGCCCAACGCGCAACTGCAGGCCAGCTATCTGGCGCCCCTCGGTCCGCGGCAGATGATGCAGCGACTCTCGCGCAATCTGCGGGAACTGCATCGCCAGGGCGACCAGCCGCTGGCCGCGCTCAAGGATGCCCAGCGGGTCATCGAGTTGGGCACGGTCGGAGTCATCGATCACCTGGCGCGCGCCGATCTGTACCGCCAGCTCGACTGCCCCCAGGCCGAGCGCTACGACCTGCAGCACGCCCTGCTGATCAGCGAAGACGATGCCGAACGCGAGCAGGTGCGGCGGCGGCTGGCGCAACTGGGCGCGCCGTCCGCCACCCTGCACTAGCGGTGCAGCAGCCAGAGCACCAGCTGGGCGCCGAGCAGATTGCTCAGGCCGGCCAGCACCATGACCAGGCCGGCCACGGTACCCTCCTCCAGGCCGACCTCGTAGGCCTTGCTGGTCCCTACGCCGTGGGCGCCCATGCCGAACAGGGCACCGCGGGCCAGGGCAGACTTGAGCGGCAGCAGCCTGATCAGCAGGCTGCCGAGGATGGCGCCCCCCAGGCCGGTGATCATCACGAAAGCCGCGGTCAGCTCGGGGACGCCCCCCACGGTGGCGGACATCGGCATGGCAAAGGGAGTACTGATGGAGCGCGGCAGCATGGACAGCAGCACCCGGTCATCGAGCAGCAGCAGCCGGGCCAGCAGCCAGGAACTGCCAATGGCCACGCCACTGCCGACGCAGAGGCCGGCCAGCAACGCCTGCCAGTAGCGCGCCAGCAGGCGTCTCTGCTGCCAGATCGGCACGGCGAAGGCCACCGTCGCCGGCCCCAGCAGGGTGATCAGCCAGTGGCTGTAGTGGGCGTACTCGGCATAGCTCACCTGCTGCCAGAGGGTGGCGGCATAGAGCAGCACCGTGACGAAGATGATCGGACTGACCACATACCAGCGCAGCCGGGCATAGAGCAGCCTACTCACCCCATAGCCCGCCACCGTCAGCAGCAGCCAGAAGAGTCCGGGCAGATCAAGCATCACGACGCCCTCGCCGGCGAAACATCCAGTCCACGGTAAGGGCGGTCGCGACCATGGTCAGCACGGTGCTGAGCAGGATGGCCAGCAGGATGCGCACACCCTCTTGCCGCAGCAACGGACCGTAGTCGAGCAGACTCAGCAGCGCGGGAATGAAGAACAGCAGCATTTCCCCCAGCAGCAGGCGCACGCCGCCCTGCAACCACTCGGGCTCGACGATGCGCGCGGCCAGCAGCACCAGCAGCATGGCCAGCCCCACCACCCCGCCTGGTACCGGCAAGGCGAAATAGGTGGCCAGCCAGGTACCCACACCCCACAGCGCGCCTAATCCGCACAGCTCCAGAGCCAGGCGCAGATATCTATTCACCCAGGGCTCCTTCTCAAATCCTCGACAGGCGCCAAGGATACCGAGGCCGAGGGGGCGAGGACAGCGAACCGGGCCCGGCGGCGCGCTCCGCGCGGGTAAAGCAGCGTTGCTGCCGGGGCAAGATCAGCCCAGGGCGGCGATGACCTCGGCGACCCAGCGCTCGGCGTCTTCGTCCGGCGTGACCGTTTCACTGGCATCGATGCGCAGCATGGGCAGCACTTCGCGCAGCCCCAGTTCGGCGAACAATTCCTGCATCAGCTCGCCGCCGCCGCAATAGGTGTCGCCATAGCTGGAATCACCCAGGGCCAGCACGGCGCCGGGTCGTCCGGACCAGGGCGGCAGCCGATCGCGCAGCTGGAAATACAGGGATTCCAGGTTGGCCGGCAATTCGCCCATGCCGGTGGTGGAGGTGATAGCCAGCAGGGCCTCGGGCGCGAAGGCCTCCAGGCTGGCGAGATCGGCATTGGGCTGGTGCCAGACCTCATGGCCTGCCGCGCTCAGGCGCGCCTTCACCTGACGGGCGATATCTTCGGCAGTGCCATAGACCGAGCCATTCAACAGTGCGACTTTCATACGGACCTCTTGCGTGGAATCCCGCCCAGTATGCCTGGCGCGGCCCGGCTTGGCGCTCCGTCAGCAAGACGACTCCGCTGGCAACCCCGGCTGCAGCCAAGGGTCTCAAGGCTTGTTATGCTAGCGCCGCCTGCTACCCCAGGCGTCTTCGCCACCTGTCCGCCTACCCGGCGGCGTGACGGCATCCGGCCTATCCGGCCCGATCGCCCGGAGTTAGAGCATGAATCAGCCTGTTACCCTCATGGTCGCGCGGCGCGTCGCGGCCGGCCAATACGACGCCTTTCTGGTCTGGCTGCGCGAAGGCGAAGCCCTGGCCACCGGGCATCCCGGCTATCTCGGTTCGGGGGTCCTGACCCCGCCTCCAGGCGACAACCTGGTGCAGATCGTCTTTCGCTTCGCCTGCCCCCAGACCCTCGAAGCCTGGGAGCACTCGGACACCCGGCGCCTCTGGCTGGAGCGTGGCCAGGGCCTGTTCGAAGCGCCCCTGGCACGGCGCGCCCAAGGCATGGACGACTGGTTCGGTGCCGGCCTGCAGCCGCCACCGCGCTGGAAGCAGAGCATCGCGGTCTGGCTGGCGTTCTTTCCCATCTCGCTGCTGTTCAATGCCGCCTTCGGCGATTACCTGGCCCATCTGCCGTTGCTGCCGCGCATCCTGCTGAGCACCCTGATCCTTACCCCGGTGATGGTCTGCGTCTTCATCCCGCTGATCACCCGGGTGCTGAAGGGCTGGCTGCACAACGCCTCGCGGGCCAACGACTGGCGAGGCAGCGCCCGCTAGGCCCGCACGGATCGGCCTGCATCCTGACGCGTCGAATGCGTACAATAGCGGCGGCCAGCCCTCTGGCCGCCTCGTTCATCAGGATCGGGTACCCTCATGTCCGCAACCCTTCCCCTTCTGGTCACCGGCGCCAATCGCCGTGTCGGTCTCGCCTTGACCCGCCGGCTGCTGGCGGAGGGCCAACCCGTCATCGCCGTCTATCGCGACGATCCCGGTCCCTTGCGTGAGCTGGAGATCGAGGCCTATCAGGTCGATCTGGCGGAAGAGGCGCAGCGCGACATCCTGCTGCAGCAGCTGCATGAACGCCATCCGGCGCTACGCGGCATCGTGCACAACGCCTCGGTCTGGGCCGAAGACGGCCTGGATAATCTGCGGCTGCTCTATCGCCTGCACCTGGAAGCGCCCTACCACCTCAACCTGGGCCTGCAGGACCTGCTGCTGGCCGCGCCCCGGGCCGACATCATCCATATCGGCGACGACAGCGCCACCCGCGGCAGCCGCAACCACATCGGCTACGCCGCCACCAAGGCCGCCCTGCACAACCTGACCCTGTCCTTTGCCGAGGCCCTGGCGCCCACCGTCCGGGTCAACACCATCGCGCCGGGCCTGCTGATCTTCAAGGAGGGCGCCGACGAGGCCTATCGCCAGGCGACCCTGGACAAGGCGCTGCTGGATTTCGAACCCGGCGCCGATCCCATCGTCGATACCGTGCTCTATCTGCTGTCGACCCAGTACGCCACCGGCAGCACCTTTACCGTCAACGGCGGGCGCCACCTGCGCCACGGCCGCCGCTAGCAAGAGGAATCAGCCATGACCGAACAAGACCGCCTGGAACTGGAGGCCGCCGCCTTCCGCACCCTGGTCGAGCACCTGCGCAAGCGCACCGACGTGCAGAACATCGACCTGATGAACCTGTCCGGCTTCTGCCGCAACTGCCTGTCCAAGTGGTACAAGGCCGCGGCCGACGACAAGGGCCTGGCGCTGAGCCTGGACGATGCCCGCGAGGCCGTCTACGGCATGCCCTATGCCGACTGGAAAGCCCAGTACCAGACCGAGGCCTCGCCGGCCCAGGCCGCGGCCTTCCAGGAGCAGCAGAACAAATGAGCGATCTCGCCAGCTTCCGCGCCCGCCTGGCCCAGGGCGACCATGCCTTCGCCGACACCCTGGCCTTTGTCGCCGAGCACTACCACTACCAGCCCACAGCCTTTCGCAATGGCGCGGTGGACAATGCGGCGGGCCAGAACGAAGGCTCCTGCAAGACCCTGGGCCTGGCCAAGCTCGAAGGTTTGAGCGATCAGGAAGCCCTGCTGGCCTTTGGCGAGCACTATCGCAGCGTGCTGCAGACCCCCGAGGGCAGCGACCACGCCAACATCCGCGCCCTTATCGCCCACGGCCTGGCCGGAGTGAGCTTCCAGGGCGAGCCCCTGGCGCGTCGCTAGGCCTTTTCAGCGGCCATAAAAAAAGCCCTGCGGATGCAGGGCTTTTTCTTGGACCGGACTCAGACGGCAGCCGCAGGTCTCATGTAGGAAATCGGCGCCAGACCGGAATCTTCGAAGGTCACCACTTCCCAGGCATCACGATCGGCCAGCAGCGCACGCAGCAGGCGATTGTTCATGGCATGACCGGACTTGTAGCCACGGAATTCGCCGATGAGGCTCTTGCCGAGCAGGTACAGGTCGCCGATGGCGTCGAGGATCTTGTGCTTGACGAATTCGTCTTCGTAACGAAGACCGTCTTCGTTGATCACGCCCTTCTCGTCCACCACGATGGCGTTGTCGACGCTGCCGCCCAGGGCCAGGTTGTGCGAACGCAGGAATTCCAGGTCGCGCATGAAGCCGAAGGTACGGGCACGGCTGACTTCCTTGAGGAAGGAGGTGCTCGAGAAGTCCACCGAGGCCTTCTGGGTACGGTTGTTGACCACCGGGTGATCGAAATCTATTTCGAAGGTCACCTTGAAGCCGTCGAAGGGCACGAAGGTGGCGCGCTTGTCACCGTCGACGACAGTCACTTCACGCTTGATACGGATGAACTGCTTGGCCGCTTCCTGTTCCTGCAGACCGGCGGACTGGATCAGGAAAACGAAGGGACCGGCACTGCCGTCCATGATCGGCACTTCGACCGCGGACAGCTCGACGTAGGCATTGTCGATACCCAGACCGGCCATGGCCGACAGCAGGTGTTCAACGGTACCGACCTTGACGCCGGTGTCGCTGAACAGGTTGGTCGACATGGTGGTTTCACCCACGTTCTCGGCCCAGGCCGGGATTTCCACGACCGGATCGAGATCGGTGCGACGGAACACGATCCCCGTGTCGACCGGCGCCGGCTTCAGGGTCAGGTAAACCTTTTCCCCGGAATGCAGGCCAACGCCAGTGGCGCGAATGGTGTTCTTGAGGGTGCGTTGTCTAATCATGCCAGGGCCGCTCGGTCGCAGGGTGCGAATGGTGTTCAACGAAGTCGCGATGATAGCAGAAGCGAAAATCGATGCCCACTAATCACACCCTGGCTTGTGATATACCCGATCAATCAGCCTGACGACGCAGGAAGGCCGGGATGTCCAGGTAATCCAGGTCGTCGTTGGGATTGACCTTGGTCGCCGCTGCCGAGCCGCCATGATTCTGGCTGCCACGACCGGAGCGCATCGAGGTCGGGTACTTGAGGTCGTCGTAGTTGACCGGAGCGGTTTCCTGACGGGCCGCGGCCAGGGTCTGGGCAGTGTTGTCCACCACCTTGACCGGCTTCTCGATGCGCGCACCCAGGCCGGTGGCGACCACGGTGACGTGCAGCTCGTCGCGCATTTCCGGATCGATCACGGCGCCGACCTTGACGGTGGCGTGCTCGGACGCGAAGTCCTCGATGATCTCGCCGACGGCGGCGTATTCACCCAGGGACAGATCCAGGCCGGCGGTGATGTTGACCAGGATGCCGCGGGCGCCGTGCAGGTTGACGTCTTCCAGCAGCGGGTTGCGGATGGCGGCCTCGGTGGCTTCGCGCGCACGGTTCGGACCGCTGGCGTGGCCGGTACCCATCATGGCCATGCCCATCTCGCCCATCACGGTCTTGACGTCGGCGAAGTCGACGTTCATCAGGCCGGGACGCTGCATGATGTCGGAGATACCGCGGACGGCGCCGGCGAGGACGTCGTCAGCCTTGGCGAAGGCGGCCAGCAGGCTGGCGTCCTTGCCCAGAATGGTCAGCAGCTTCTCGTTGGGGATGGTGATCAGCGAGTCGACGCATTCGGACAGGGAGCGAATGCCTTCGTCGGCGACCTGCATGCGCTTGCGGCCTTCGAAGGGGAACGGACGGGTGACCACGGCAACGGTCAGGATACCCATTTCCTTGGCCACTTCAGCGATGATCGGCGCCGCACCGGTACCGGTGCCACCGCCCATGCCGGTGGTGATGAAGACCATGTCGGCGCCTTCGAGGACTTCGGCGATGCGCTCACGATCTTCCATGGCCGCCTGGCGGCCGATTTCCGGGTTGGTGCCGGCACCAAGACCCTTGGTGACGCCCGGGCCGAGTTGCAGCACGGTACGGGATGTGACGTTCTTCAGGGCCTGGGCGTCGGTATTTGCACAGATGAATTCGACGCCTTCAACACCGCTTTTGACCATGTGGTTGACGGCGTTGCCACCGCCACCGCCCACGCCGATGACTTTGATCACGGCGCTTTGTGGAATGTTGTCTACGAGTTCGAACATGGTCCCCTCTCTTCCTTTCGGATCTTCGCCTACTGCCGCGGTTTAATTGTGAATTACAAGTTGCCCTGGACCCAACGCTTCATGCGTTCCAGGACTGTGGATTTGGTTTCGCTGCTATATCCGCCAGAAACAACCGGCAAGGGATCGGTCTGCTTTTGCAGGCCATAGAGCAACAGGCCGACGCCTGTGGAATAGATCGGGTTGCTGATCACGTCAGTCAGACCCTTGACCGTCTGGGGCACCCCCAGGCGTACCGGCATATGGAAAATCTCTTCCGCCAGCTCGACCGCGCCTTCCATCTTCGCGGTACCACCGGTGAGTACGATCCCAGCGGGGATCAGATCCTCGTAACCACTGCGGCGCAGTTCCGCTTGCACCAGTGTGAATAGCTCATCGTAACGGGGCTCGACCACTTCCGCGAGGGCCTGACGCGACAATTCTCGCGGCGGACGGTCACCCACGCTGGGCACCTTGATGGTTTCGCCCGGTCCAGCCAGTTTCGCCAAGGCACAAGCATACCGAATCTTGATTTCTTCGGCATATTGCGTTGGGGTTCTCAAGGCCATGGCAATGTCATTTGTGACTTGGTCGCCAGCAATAGGTATCACCGCCGTATGGCGGATGGCGCCTTCGGTAAAGATGGCTATATCGGTGGTGCCGCCGCCGATGTCGACCAGGCAGACGCCCAGTTCCTTTTCATCGTCGGTCAGCACCGAATAGGCCGACGCCAGTTGTTCAAGGATGATGTCGTCGACTTCCAGGCCGCAACGACGAACACATTTCTCGATGTTCTGCGCGGCGTTGACGGCGCAGGTCACGACGTGAACCTTGGCTTCCAGGCGGACGCCGGACATGCCCAGGGGTTCGCGCACCCCTTCCTGGTTGTCGATCACATAGTCCTGGGCCAGGGTGTGCAGCACGCGCTGGTCGGCGGGGATGGCCACCGCCTGGGCGGCATCGAGCACCCGCTCGATGTCCGCAGGGCTCACTTCACGATCGCGGATCGCCACGATGCCGTGGGAATTCAGGCTGCGAATGTGATTGCCGGCAATGCCGACGAAGGCCGAATGGATCCGGCAACCGGCCATCAGCTGGGCTTCTTCGATGGCCCGCTGGATGGAGGCGACGGTGGATTCGATGTTGACCACCACGCCCTTCTTGAGCCCGCGCGACGGATGGGTGCCGATCCCGACGATCTCGATCTGACCATCGGAAGACACCTCGCCGACCAGAGCCACGACCTTGGAAGTGCCGATGTCGAGGCCGACGATCATCTTGCCGCTTTGCACGCTTGCCATAGTAAAAAACTTCTCCTCAATGCTTGGCCGGTTCGGTCACGGGGGTGGCGGCGACAGCGGGATCACGCCAGGCCACGGCCAGACCGTTCGGATAACGCAGATCGATCCGCGCGATATTGTCCATCTGTGCCTTGAGCACCTGATCGTACAGGCGCATGAAGCGCCGCATCTTTTCCACCAGCTGGTCGCGGCCGAACACCAGTTCCAGGCCCTGACCGGTGGTGAGGTACCAGCTGCCACGCTCGTGCATTTCCAGGCGCGACACGGTGTAACCGAGCGGCCGGAGCATCTGGCTGAACATCTGGTACTGCTGCATTACCTGCTGCTGGGCCCGCTTGGGGCCGTACAGCCGCGGTAGATTGTCATAGTTGGCCAGATCCTGCGGGGCAAAAGCCTCACCCTGGTTATTCAGCAGCGCCTCGTCGCCCCAGCGGGCGATGGGCATCTGCTCTTCCAGGCGGATACTGATCTCGTCCGGCCAGACGCGGCGCACCTCGGCGTGGGCAATCCACGGCATGGTTTCCAGTTCGTGGCGCATGTCGGCCAGGTCGACCTGGAAGAAGGTGGTGCCGACGAAGGGCGCGATGCGCTGCTGCACCGCCCCCTGGCTGATGTAGGACAGGTCGCCCTTGACGCTGACCTTGGCGATCGGCCGGTCGGCATAGGGCAGCAGGCGCTGGGCACCTTCGTAGGTACCGAAGCCCAGCCCCAGCAGCAGGAACGGCCAGAGGATGCGCTTGAGCAGCCCCAAGCTCGGGCGTGGCAGGCGTGTCGACAGCGGCTCTTCGGCGACCAGGCGACTGGCGCCCCGCTGCTCGGCGTTGCGCGACCGGCCGAAGCCGGGCTGGTTGTGACGTAGGGTGGCGACCAAGGTTCAGCCCTCCACGTGCGCGCCGGCAACAGCGGTTGCCGGCAAGGGGTTGTACGGATGAAGGCTCATGCCGAACTCCCGGCGGTCGCGGCAGTGGCGAACAGCGGGTGCTTGAGCAGTTGCGGCGCCAGCGCGCCGATGTCACCCGCGCCCTGGCAGAGCAGGATGTCGCCCGGGCGCAGCAGCGGCTTGACCAGCGGGGCGATGTTGCTGCCGCGCTCCACATAGATGGGATCGAGCTGGCCGCGCTGGCGGATGCTGTGGCAGAGCTGACGGCTGTCGGCGCCGGGGATGGGTTCTTCGCCGGCCGGATAGACTTCCATCAGCAGCAGGACGTTGGCATCGGCCAGCACCTGGACGAAGTCTTCGTAGAGATCGCGGGTACGGCTGAAACGGTGCGGCTGATAGACCATCACCAGCCGGCGCTCGGGCCAGCCGCCGCGCACGGCCTTGATTACCGCGGCGACCTCGCGCGGATGGTGGCCGTAGTCGTCCACCAGCATGACGCTGCCACCGGCGACTGGCAGTTCGCCGTACACCTGGAAGCGCCGCCCTACCCCCTGGAAGCCGGACAGGCCATTGAGGATGGCCTCGTCGCTGACGCCTTCGTCGGTGGCGATGGCGATGGTGGCCAGGGCGTTGAGCACGTTGTGCACGCCCGGCATGTTGACCGAGACCGCCAGGGGCGCGCGGCCCTCGCGCAGCACGGTGAAATGGGTACGCATGCCTTCCTGGCGGATGTCCACGGCGCGCACGTCGGCGTCTTCGGCGGTGCCGTAGGTGACGGTGGGCCGGGCGACCTGGGGAATGATCTCGCGCACCACCGGATCGTCGACGCAGAGCACGGCCAGGCCATAGAACGGCAGGTTGTGCAGGAAGTCGACGAAGGTGCGCTTGAGCCGGTTGAAGTCACCCTCGTAGGTGCTCATGTGGTCGGCGTCGATGTTGGTGACCACGGCGACCATGGGCTGCAGGTGCAGGAAGCTGGCGTCGCTCTCGTCGGCCTCGGCGATCAGGTAGCGGCTGGTGCCGAGCTGGGCATTGGTGCCGGCGGCATTGAGGCGGCCACCGATGACGAAGGTCGGGTCCAGGCCTTCGGCCGCGAACACCGAGGCGATCAGACTGGTGGTGGTGGTCTTGCCATGGGTACCGGCGACGGCGATGCCGTGGCGATAGCGCATCAGCTCGGAGAGCATCTCGGCGCGGGGCACCACGGGAATGCGCTGCTCGAGGGCGGCGGAGACCTCCGGGTTGGATCTGTTGATGGCGCTGGACACCACCAGCACATCGACCTGATCCAGGTTCTCGGCGCGATGGCCGATGTAGATGCGCGCGCCGAATTGCTGCAGGCGCGCGGTCACCGCGGACTCCTTGAGGTCCGAACCCGAGACTTCGTAACCCAGGTTCAGCAGCACCTCGGCGATGCCGCACATGCCGACGCCGCCGATCCCGACGAAGTGGATGCGTCGAATGCTGCGCATGCGCCGAACTTCGGCCTGAATGGCACTTTGCGACTTAACCACGGGCAACCTCCAGACAGGCGTCGACGACTGCACGGGTGGCATCGGGTTTGGCCAGGGCTCGGCTGCGAGCGGCCATGCCGGCAAGACGTTCGGGATGCATCAGGACCTCGGTAAGCTGCGCGGCGAGATCCGCCGGGCGGGTGGAATGTTGCGGCAGCACCACACCGGCACCGGCGCGCTCCAAGAAGCGCGCATTGCTGGTCTGGTGGTCGTCGATGGCGTGCGGCAGGGGAATCAGCAGCGCCGGCAGACCGGTGGCGGTCAGCTCGGCGACGGTCAGGGCACCGGCCCGGCAGATCACCAGGTCGGCCCAGGCATAGGCAGCGGCCATGTCGGCGATGAAGGGCTGGACATCGGCCTCCACGGCGACGTTGGCATAGCGCTCGGCGGTGACCTCGGCGTGCTGGCGACCGGCCTGGTGGCGGACCTGCGGGCGAAGTCCGGCCGGCAGTTGCGCCAGGGCCTCGGGCAAGAGTTTGTTGAGCGGCTCGGCGCCCAGGCTGCCGCCCAGCACCAGCAGGTTGGCGGCGCGCTCTTCCAGCGGTGCACGGGTCACCGGGGCGAAGAGTTCGGCGCGTACCGGATTGCCGGTGGACAGGCGCTTGGCGGACGCCGGGAAGGTATCGGCGAAGCCCTCGCAGACGCGCGCGGCCATGGGCACCAGCAGGCGATTGGCGGTGCCGGCGTGGGCATTCTGTTCGTGGATCACCAGCGGGATGTTGCACAGCTTGGCGGCCAGGCCACCCGGACCGGTGACGAAGCCACCTAGACCCAGTACGCAGACCGGCTTGAGCCGGCGCATGAGGCCGATGGCCTGCATGAGCGCGCCACTGAGCTGCAACGGCGCCTTCACCAGGGAGCGCACGCCCTTGCCCCGCAACCCGGTGACCGGAATGTGGTGCAGGGTGATGCCGGCCTTGGGCACTACGTCGTTCTCGATGCCGCGTGGGGTACCCAGCCAGTGCACGGTATAGCCGCGGGCTTCGAATTCACGGGCGCAGGCCAGGGCCGGGAAGACGTGCCCGCCGGTACCGCCGGCCATGATGAGGACGTTAGCGGACATCGGCGAAATCCTCTTCGGTGAATTCCACATCCTCGGTATCCACCAGGGTGCGTCTCTCCCATTCGATGCGCAGCAGCAGGCCCATGCTCACGCAGCAGATCACCAGGGAGCTGCCGCCGTAGCTGAGGAACGGCAGGGTCAGGCCCTTGGTCGGCAGCAGGCCGACGTTCACGCCGATGTTGATCAGGAACTGGCCGATCCACAGCATCGACAGGCCATAGGCCACGTAGGCCGAGAAGAACTGCTTGGACTGCTCGGCCCAGTGACCGATGAACAGGCCGCGCACACAGACGAAGAGGAACAGGCCGACGGTGGCCATGGCGCCGATCAGCCCCAGCTCTTCGGCCAGTACGGCAAAGAGGAAGTCGGTATGGGCTTCGGGCAGATAGAATTGCTTCTGGATGCTGTTGCCCAGCCCGAGGCCGGTCCAGCCGCCGCGACCGAAGGCGATCAGCGCCTGGGTCAGCTGGTAGCCGGAGCCGAACTGATCGGCCCAGGGATCGGTGAAGGTGATCAGGCGCTGCATCCGGTAGGACTGGGTCTGCACCAGCACGAACACCGCCAGCACCGCCAGGGCGACCATCAGCAGGAAGCGGAACAGGCCGACGCCGCCGAGGAACAGCATGGCGCCGGCAGCGCCCATCATCACCACGGTGGCGCCGAAGTCGGGTTCGCGCAGCAGCAGCATGGCCATCGGCAGGAGCACGATGAAGGGCTTGAAGAAGCCGGCCCAGGTGTGGCGTACCTCATGCTGGCGACGGACCAGGTAGCCGGCCAGATAGAGCACCACGAAGACCTTGGCGATCTCCGAGGGCTGCACGTTGAAGATGCCGAAGCCAATCCAGCGCAGGGAGCCGTTCACTTCGCGACCGATGCCGGGCACCAGCACAGCTACCAGCAGCAGGAAGGCGATGATCAGCAGCGGAAAGCCGAAGCGCTGCCAGGTGGCCATGGGGATCAGCATCACCACGCCGCAGGAGACGAAGCCGATCGCCAGGTAGATCAGGTGGCGGTACATGAAGTACAGCGGATTGCCGGACTGGGCGGCAGCCACCTCGGAAGACGCCGAGGTCACCATCACCAGACCGAGGCCGAGCAGCAACAGACAGCCGGCCAGCAGCGGGAAGTCCAGGTCGATGCCATGGCGGCTCGCCAGCGGCGAGGGATAGGGACGCAGCAGGCTGAGGATCATGCCAATGCCTCCACGGCCTGGGCGAACAGCCGTCCGCGTTCTTCGAAGTTGCGGAACATGTCGAGACTGGCGCAGGCCGGCGACAGCAGCACGGCGTCTCCCGGCTGGGCCAGCCGACGGCTCTCGGCCACGGCCTCTTCCAGGGTGGCGACGCGCAGCTGCTGCACGGTGGCCGGCAGGATCTCGGCGATCCGCGCGGCATCACGCCCCAGCAGCACCACGGCGCGGCAGTGACGGGCGATGGGTTCGCGCAGGGCGCTGAAATCGGCACCCTTGCCGTCGCCGCCGGCGATCAGCACCAGTTGACCGGCGATGTCGTCGCCCAGGCCTTCCACGGCGGCCAGCGCCGCACCGACATTGGTCGCCTTGGAATCGTTGTAGTAGTTGACGCCCGCGACCTCGCCCACCCACTGGCAGCGGTGCTCCAGCCCCGGGAAGGCGCGCAGGGCCTCCAGCATGGGCGCCATGGGCAGACCGGCGGCCTGGCCGAGCGCCAGCGCAGCCAGGGCATTGCTGTGGTTGTGGGTACCGCGGATCCTGAGCTCCTCGACATCCAGCAGGTTGTCTAAGGCCAGCGCCAGATAGCGGCGGCCCTCCTCCTCGCGAATGCCGAAGGCACGGAAATCCGGACGTCCCAGGCCAAAGGTCAGGCAGGGCACGCCCTCGCCGATCAGCGGCCGCGACAGCGCATCGTCGCGATTGACCACCACCTGGCGGGCGCCGCGGAAGATGCGGTGCTTGGCCTGGTGATAGGCCGGCATGCCGGTGTAGCGATCCATGTGGTCTTCGCTGAGGTTAAGCACCGTGGCGACCTCGGCGTTGAGCCGCTCGCAGGTCTCCAGCTGGAAGCTCGACAGCTCCAGCACATAGAGCTCGACGTCATCGGCCAGCAGATCCAGCGCCGGAGTGCCCAGGTTGCCCCCCACGGCCACGCGCTTGCCGGCGCGCAGCGCCATGTCGCCCACCAGGGTGGTGACGGTGCTCTTGGCGTTGGAACCGGTGATGGCGACGATGGGTGCCTGGGCATGGCGCGCGAACAGGTCGATGTCGCCGGACAGCCGCACGCCGCGGGCGGCGGCCTCCTGCAGCGCCGGCGTTTCCAGGGCCAGGCCGGGACTCACGTAGAGTTCGGCGGCGCGGGCCAGGAAGTCGGCATCCAGCTCGCCGCAGCGCACCTCGACCTGGGGATACTGGGTTCTCAGGGTCGCGAGTTCCGGCGGCTGTTCCCGCGTATCGGCCACGGCAAAGGGCACGCCCCGGCGCGCGAGAAAGCGCACCAGCGACATGCCACTCTTGCCGAGGCCGACGACGATACGGAACTGGTCGGAAGCGATGAGCACTGCGATTACCTCAGCTTCAGGGTGGCGAGACCGAACAGCACCAGGATCACGGTGATGATCCAGAAGCGCACGATGACCCGCGGTTCGGGCCAGCCCTTCAATTCGAAATGGTGGTGGATCGGCGCCATGCGGAAGACGCGCTTGCCGGTCAGCTTGAAGGAGGCGACCTGGATGACCACCGAGAGGGTCTCCATGACGAAGACGCCACCCATGATGAACAGCACCACTTCCTGACGGACGATCACGGCGATGGTGCCCAGGGCGGCGCCCAGCGCCAGAGCCCCGACGTCACCCATGAAGACCATGGCCGGATAGGTGTTGAACCAGAGGAAACCCAGGCCCGCGCCGATCAGGGCGCCGCAGAAGACGATCAGCTCGCCGGAACCCTCCACATAGGGAATCAGCAGGTAGTCGGCGAATTTCACGTTGCCCGACAGGTAGCAGAAGATGCCCAGGGCGCCGCCGACCATCACGGTGGGCATGATCGCCAGGCCGTCGAGGCCATCGGTGAGGTTGACCGCGTTGCTGGAGCCGACGATGACGAAGTAGGTCAGCACAACGAAGAAAATCCCCAGCGGGATTTCGATGTTCTTCAGCAGCGGCAGGATCAGCGTGGTTTCGATGGGCGCCTTGGCCGTGACATAGAGGAAGATCGCCGCCCCCAGGCCGAATACCGATTGCCAGAAGTACTTCCAGCGACTGGGCAGGCCCCGGGAGTTCTTCTCGATCACCTTGCGATAGTCGTCGACCCAGCCGATGGCGCCGAACAGGAAGGTCACCGCCAGCACGGTCCAGACGTAACGGTTGTGCAGATCGGCCCACAGCAGGGTGCTGATGCCGATGGTGGTCAGGATCAGAGCGCCGCCCATGGTGGGGGTGCCGGACTTGGACAGGTGCGATTGGGGGCCATCGTTGCGCACGGCCTGGCCGATCTGGCGGATCTGCAGGGTGCGGATCATCCAGGGGCCGAGCCACAACGACAGCAACAGGGCGGTCAGGACGCCCAGAATGCCGCGCAGGCTGAGGTATTGGAAGACGGCGAAGCCCTTGTAGAACTGTTGCAGGAACTCCGCCAACAGCAGCAGCATCAGTGTTTCTCCTCGGTGTTGAGAGCGCAGAGCACGGCGACGACCTTGTCCATCGCGGCGCTGCGGGATCCCTTGATCAGCAGGGTGGTTCCGGCCCGGTCCTCGTCCGCCAGGGCCTCGATCAGCTGTTCGCGATCGGTGAAATGCCGGGCCTCGGCGCCGTAGGCGCGGGCCGCATGGGCCATGGCGGGACCGACGCTGTAGAAGGCGTCCACCTTGCCGCGGGCATGCTCGCCCACGTCGCGATGGCCCTCTTCGGTCCACTCGCCCAGCTCGGCGATGTCGCCCAGGACCACCACCCGACGGCCCGGCAGGGCCGCCAGCAGGTCGATCCCGGCTTTCACCGACGCAGGGTTGGCGTTGTAGCTGTCGTCGATGACCTGGGCACCGCGCTGGCTGGTGCGGATCAGGGTGCGGCCCTGGACCGGTGCCGCGGTGGCGAGGCCACGGGCGACGGTGGCCAGCTCCAGGCCCAGGCTGAGGGCGGCGGCAGCCGCGGCCAGGGCGTTGCCGACGTTGTGGGCACCCAGCAGTTGCAGGGTGACCGGCGCCTCGCCTTGGGCGGTGTGCAGGAGGAAGCTCGGGCGGCCCTGGGCGTCCAGGGTGACCGCGCTGGCGCGGACGTCGGCGCGGTCATCCAGGCCGAAGGCGACGACCTTGCGACCGGCCGCGCGGCGCTGCCAGGTCTCGAAGGCCGCGTCGTCGCGATTGAGCACCACGGTGCCACCCTCGCCCACGCCTTCGATGATCTCGCCCTTGGCCTCGACGATACGATCGACGCCGCCGAATTCGCCCACATGGGCCTGGCCGGCGTTGGTAATGATAACGACATCCGGGCGTGTCAGGCTCACGGTGTAGGCAATGTCACCGACATGGGAAGCACCCAGCTCGATGACGCCATAGGCATGCTCGGCGGCCAGTTGCAGCAGGGTCAGGGGCGCGCCCAGGTCGTTGTTCAGATTGCCTTGGGTAGCCAGGGTGGCGCCCTGCTGACGCAGGATGGCGGCGAGCAGCTCCTTGACCGTGGTCTTGCCACTGGAGCCGGTCACGGCGGCGAGCCGGCCCTGGAACAGGTCACGATTGAAGGCGCCCAGGCGACCCAGCGCCAGGCGGGTATCGGCCACCACCAACTGGGGCAGGTGCACTTCGGGGACGGCACGCTCGACCAGGGCCGCTGCGGCGCCCTGGGCAGCCACGTCGGCCAGATAGGCATGACCATCGAAGCGCGGCCCGCTCAGGGCGACGAAGAGCTGTCCGGCCACGGCCTTGCGGCTGTCGGTGCCGACGCCGTCGAACAGGGCATCGGCGCCCAGCAGGTTGCCGGTCAGGGCCTCGGCCACTTCGGTGAGGGTGAAGGATCTAAGCATGCTGTCGCTCCCAGGCGGTCAGGGCCCGCTCGGCCTGGTCGAGATCGGAAAAGGGATGGCGGACACCGGCGATCTCCTGGTAGGGCTCGTGGCCCTTGCCAGCCAGCACCACGATGTCCTGGGCGGTCGCCGCGGCCACGGCCTGGGCGATCGCCACCTCGCGCCGGCCGGCGAAGCTCACCTGCTCGGGCTGTGCGAAGCCGGCGCGGATGTCGGCGACGATGGCGGCCGGATCCTCGGTACGGGGGTTGTCGTCGGTCACCACCACCTGATCGGCCAGGCGCTCGGCCACCGCGGCCATCTCCGGTCGCTTGCCGCGATCGCGATCGCCGCCACAGCCGAACACGCAGACCAGACGACCCTCGGCACCCACATGGGGCCGCAGGGCGGTGAGCACCTTGTCCAGGGCGTCGGGGGTGTGGGCGTAGTCCACCACCACCAGCGGCCGCCCAGCGCCGCCCAGGCGCTGCATGCGTCCGGCCGGGCCCTGCAGCTGCGGGAGGATGGCGAGGATGTCGGCCAGTGCATGACCGAGACCCAGCAGGGCACCGATGGCGGCCAGCAAATTGCTCAGGTTGAAGCGCCCGATCAGCTGGCTGCGCAGCTCGCCGGTGCCCTGGGCGGTGACCAGCTGGGCGCGCACGCCGTGGTCGTCGAACTGGACGGCCTGGCAATGGAGGCTGGCGGCCGGATCGCTCAGGCTGTAGGTCAGGGTCGCGGCCGGGCTGGGGCGAGCCGCCAGCTCGCGGCCAAAGGCGTCATCCAGATTGAGGACGCGGGTGCCGAGCCCGGGCCAGGCGAACAGCTGGGCCTTGGCTTCGCCATAGGCGACCATGGTCCCGTGATAATCGAGGTGGTCGCGGGAGAGATTGGTGAAGACCGCGACCTTGAAGGCCAGCGCCGCCACCCGGCCCTGGGCCAGGCCATGGGAAGAGACTTCCATGGCCACGGTGGCGGCGCCACCCTCGGCCAGTTCGGCCAGGGTCGCCTGCAGCTTGAGGGCATCCGGCGTGGTATGGCGGCCTTCGGCCAGGGCGCCATAAAAGCCGCTACCCAGGGTGCCGACGATGCCGCAACGCTGACCGAGCAGGTCGCAGGCCTGGGCGATCAGCTGGCTGACACTGGTCTTGCCATTGGTACCGGTGACGCCGACTAGCGCCAGGCGCCGGCTGGGCTCGTTGTGAAAACGCCCGGCGATGGCGGAAAGCTGGGCGGCCAGACCCTCGACGGCAATCAGGGGAATGTCCAGGGTCGGCAGCGCGGGGGCGTCCTTCGCTTCGTAGGCGATGGCCGCGGCTCCGCGCTCGGCGGCAGCGGCGATATGGGCGCGGCCGTCGCTGTGCAGACCGGGAATGGCGAGGAACAGGAAACCCGGCTGAACTTCGCGGCTGTCCAGCGCCAGACCGCCGATATCGACGGCGGCGGTGGCTTCAGGCAGGAGGTCGGTCAGCAGACGGCTCATCGATCACGCTCCCCGACCAGCAGCGGTTTGGCGGCAGCCTGGGCCTGGGCCTGCTGCACGGGCAGCGGCTGCAGGTTGTCCGGCTGGATGTTCATCAGGCGCAGGGCACCGGACATCACGCGGCTGAACACCGGCGCCGAGACCACGCCGCCGTAGTAGCCGCCCTTGCTGGGACGATCGATCACCACCACCGCGGCCAGGCGCGGATTGCTGGTGGGGCCGAAGCCGGCGAACAGCGAGCGATAGGAATTCTCGGCATAGCCACGGGTACCGGTGCTGGTCTTGCGCGCGGTACCACTCTTGCCGGCGACGTGGTAGCCCGGCACCTGGGCGCGGAAGGCGCCACCGGGGGCTTCCACGACCTGTTGCAACATGCCCTGCAGAGTCTTGGCAACGCGTTCTTCCACTGCCTGATCGCTGGGCGGGGCCTTGTCCAGGCGCACCATGGACAGCGGCACCGAGCGACCGTCGTTGGCCAGCACCGAATAGGCGTGGGCCAGTTGCACGGCGGTCACCGCCAGGCCATAGCCATAGGACAGGGTCGCGGTCTCGGCCGGACGCCAGTTGCGATGGTTGGGCAGATTGCCGACCCGCTCGCCGGGAAAGCCCAGACCGGTGTCCTGGCCGAGGCCGACGGCGCGCATGGCGTTGTAGATGTTCTCGCCACCGACGTCGAAGGCGATCTTGCTCATGCCGACGTTGCTGGACTTGATGAGGATGCCGGTCAGGTCCAGGGCGCCGTCGCTGTGGGAGACGTCCTTGATGGTGTAGCGACCGATCTGCAGCGAACCGGGATAGACGTTGACCTTGTCGGTAGGCTTCCAGCGGCCGCTGGCGAGCGCGGCGGTCATGGAGATCGGCTTCATCACCGAACCGGGCTCCATCACGTCGATCATCGCCCGGTTGCGCATGGCGGCCGGTTCCAGACTGCGGCGATTGTTGGGGTTGTAGGTGGGCATGTTGACCATCGCCAGGACCTCGCCGGTCTTGACGTCGACGATGGTCAGGCTGCCGGCCTCGGCTTCGAACTGGGTCAGGGCGTTGCGCAGTTCGCGCGCCGCGAGATACTGCAGGCGCAGGTCGATGGACAGCGCCAGGGTATTGCCCGGCTTGGCGTTCTTGGCGACCTGGACATCGCGGATCAACCGACCGCGGCGATCCTTGACCACTTGGCGACGACCCGGCACGCCGGACAGCCACTCGTTGAACGCCAGTTCGATGCCTTCGCGCCCGTGGTCGTCGATGTCGGTGAAGCCGACCACATGGGCCGCCACTTCACCCGCCGGATAGAAACGCCGAAATTCCTCGATGTCGTAGACACCGGGAATCTTGTGCGCCTTGACCTGGGTCATCACCGCATCGCCCTGCTCGGGCGTGAGGCCGCGGGCCAGGTAGAGGAATTCCTTGCTGGCGTTCTGCTCGATGCGCTTGGCCAGTTCCGCCCGTGGCTGGCCGACGGCATCGGCCAGGGTCGCCCAGCGATCCTCGGCGCCAAGCAGCTCCTTGGGATTGATCCACAGGGTGGTGACCGGCGTACTCACGGCCAGGGGTTCGCCGTTGCGGTCGGTGATCAGGCCGCGGTGCGCGGGAATGGGGATGGTGCGCACGCTGCGCGCATCGCCCTGCCCCTTCAGAAAGGCCCGGTCGATCACGTGCAGATCGACGATGCGCCAGATGATGGTGCCGACCATGACCAGCAACAGCCCGATGATGAGGCTGAAGCGCCATGGCAGGCGCGCGATCAGGCCTTTCACGGATTGACCATCCGAATTTCGGCCGGATCGGGGATGCGCATCTGCAGCTGGCCGCTGGCCAGGGCCTCGACGCGGCTGTGGGCGGTCCAGGTGCTCTGCTCCAGCAGCAGCCGGCCGTATTCGGCCTGGGCCTTGTCGCGGATGGCCATTTCGCCATAGAGGGTGTTGAGCAGCTGGCGATTCCAGTGGGCGCTATAGGCCACGGCCACCGCCGACAGCAGCACACCGGCGAACAGCACCAGCATGACGCTGCTGCCCAGGGGCAGTTTCTTGACGAAGAGCCGGCTCATTTCAGCTTCTCGGCAACGCGCATCACGGCGCTGCGCGCGCGGGGATTGGCGGCCAGTTCGGCTTCGCCGGCATAGACCGGCTTGCCCAGCAGGCGCAGCGAGGGCTCGAAGACCGTGGCGCGGATCGGCAGGTCGCGCGGCAACTGGTCGGCCTCGCCCTTGGCCAGCCGGCGCATGAACTGTTTGACGATGCGATCTTCCAGCGAGTGGAAGCTGATCACCACCAGCCGGCCACCCACGGCCAGCTGCTCGTAAGCGGCCTGCAGGCCCTGCTCCAGATCGCTCAGCTCGCGGTTGATGTAGATACGCAGACCCTGGAAGGCGCGCGTCGCGGGATGCTTGCCCTTTTCCCAGGCCGGATTGGCCTCGGTGAGCACCTTGGCCAGATCGCCGGTGCGCTCGAAGGGCTGAACCTCACGGCGCTGCACCACGGCACGCGCCATGCGCTTGGCGAAACGCTCTTCGCCGAATTCCTTGAATACCTGGGCGATGTCGGCCTCGGGCGCGGTGGCGATCCAGGCGGCGGCGCTCTGCCCCCGACTCGGATCCATGCGCATGTCCAGGGGACCGTCCTGCATGAAGCTGAAACCGCGCTCGGGATCGTCGAGCTGGGGCGAGGACACGCCCAGATCCAGTAGCACGCCATCGACCTGACCGGACCAGCCCCGGCCAACGAGTTCATCGCCCAGCTCGGCGAAGCTGCGCTGGACGATCTCGAATCGCGGGTCTTCCGTGGCCAGGGCCTGGCCGGCGGCGATCGCCTGGGGATCCTTGTCGAAACCCAGCAGCCGCCCTTCTCCACCCAGCAGGCGCAGCACGGCCCGGCTGTGTCCGCCGCGGCCGAAGGTGCCGTCCAGATAACGGCCGGCAGGCTGGATCGCCAATGCCTGTACGGCCTCGTCCAGGAGAACGGAGACGTGGTGGAAGACTGGGTTCATGGTCACAGGATCAAATCGCGCATTTCATCCGGCATACCGCCGGGTTCCTTAATCGCCAGGAGATCCGCGTCGCACACGGCACTCCAGGCATCCTCATCCCATAACTGGAACTTGTTGAGCTGCCCGACCAGCATCACGCGCCGGTCCAGCTTGGCGTATTCACGCAGGCGCGGCGGAACCAGGAAGCGGCCACTGCCGTCGAGCTCCAGATCCACCGCATTGCCGATCAGCAAGCGCTGCAAGCGGCGAGTCTCCTCGCGTAGCGAGGGCAACTGCCGCAGCTTGCTTTCGATGATTTCCCATTCCGGGAGTGGATAGACGCAAAGGCAGGGGTCGACGGCATCGATCGTCACGATGAGCTGGCCGGCACAACGCTCCAGCAGCTCGTCACGATACCGGCTCGGCATCGCGGCGCGCCCCTTGGCGTCGAGACTGATGGCGTTCGCTCCCCGGAACAATTTCGCGTCCTCTAATAGGCTGTCCTTGCCATTAAATCCCACTTCGCCCCACTTCGTACCACCGGCCGCCACTATATTGAGGAGGGCCGCTTTCAGTCAAGGTAAGCGAGGGGGTTCCCAGGCCGCGTGGGACGGGGATTTCGAGCAAATTGCACGAGTTCACGACCAGGACGAACGACATCGATTTCCGACAAACGGAAATGAAGTCAATTGATTGGCTCAATTGATTAAAGTGATGTCTCAAGAAGAGGTCACAAGCCCGGGCGCAGGGGCCCAGGAGGGAGGGGGTGCGAGAGCCGACCTGTAAGCCGGGTTCTGTCGAGGACAGTCATTCCTCTGGGACAACCATCGCTGATTGCCTCTAGCGACCTACCCGAATCCAGCGCGGGCCACGCCTATGGATTCCTATTTGGTCTTGCTCCAGGTGGGGTTTACCTAGCCACGAACTGTTGCCAGCCGTGCGGTGCGCTCTTACCGCACCTTTTCACCCTTACCGGCGCTTGCGCGCTTAGGCGGTTATTTTCTGTGGCACTTTCCGTAGGCTCACGCCTCCCAGGCGTTACCTGGCACCTCGCCCTATGGAGCCCGGACTTTCCTCCCTCGCAACCCTTGCGGATCACGACAGCGACTGCCCGGTCGGCTCTCGCGGCGCAAGGGTATAGAGACTGGGGGCGGATAACAAGGAAAGATGCCCACTAATTCGCCCTACTCGCCCTTGCGCTCCAGCGCCAGCTGATAGAGCAGATTCTTGCGCGCGCCGGTGATCTGGGCGGCCAGGGCGGCGGCGCGCTTGATCGGCAGCTCGGCCAGCAGCAGATCAAGGATGCGCAGGGTCTCGGCATCGACCTCGGCATCCTCGGGCGCCGCCCAGCCGGCCACCAGCAGCACGCACTCGCCGCGCTGCTGATCCAGATCCGCGCGGATCCAGGCCAGCAGCTCGCCGGCGGGCAGGCCGCGCAGGGTCTCGAAGGTCTTGGTCAATTCGCGACCCAGCACGATGTGCCGTTCAGGCCCGAAGGTGCTCACCATGTCGGCCACGCAATCGTCGAGCCGATGGGGCGCCTCGTAGAAGATCAGGGTGCGCGGGTCTTCGCGCAGGGCCGCCAGCCGCCCCTGCCGGCCTACCGCCTTGGCGGGCAGGAAGCCTTCGAAGCTGAAGCGATCCGAGGGCAGCCCGGCCGCGGAAAGCGCCGCGATCAGCGCGCAGGCGCCCGGTATCGGCGAGACCTTGATGCCCTGGGCGCGCGCTGCCCGTACCAGATGGAAACCCGGATCGGAAATCAGCGGCGTGCCCGCATCGGAGATCAGGGCCACATCGTCCCCCGCCAGCAGCCGGGTGATGAAGCGGCCACCGGCATCGCGCTCGTTGTGGTCGTGGCAGGCCGCGAGGGGCGTCTCGATGCCGAAATGGCGCAGCAGGCGCGCCGAATGACGGGTGTCTTCGGCGGCGATCAGGGCCACGTCGCGCAGCACCTTGAGCGCGCGGGCGGTGATGTCGTCCAGGTTGCCGATGGGCGTGGCAACCACATAAAGAGTACCCGGCGAAATCATGATGAAACCTGACGGACTGGAAATAGCCCAACAGTGTACGCCGCTCTCGCCCTCGGCGTTCGCAGCGCTTGGGTGCTGTGAGACAATCGCCCCCTTTCCAGACATTTGCTCAGGAACCACAGCATGAAGTTCCGCCTGCGTCCGCTGCTCTGCGCCACCGCCTTCGCCCTGCTCGCCGCCTGCAGCAGCTCGCCCGTCAACAATTCCCTCGGCGACCTGCCCCAGCCCAGCCAGGCCAGCATCGAGCAACTGCTGAACCAGGCCGGCTCCAGTCAGTCCGAGCAGGCCAATCTGCTGCGCCTGACCGCCGCCGACAAGGCCTATGCCCAGCAGAACTCCCGCGAAGCGCGGCAGATCCTGGGCTCCATCAATCTCGAAGGCCTCAAGCCGGCCCAGCAGATGTTCGCCCAGACCCTGCTGGCCCAGCTCGACCTGCTCGACAAGCAGCCGGCGCAGGCCGTCAAGCGCTTCGACCATCCGAGTTTCGCCCAGCTGGGCGAATTGCCGGCCCAGCAGCAGATCCGCAGCGGCCTGACCAAGGCCGATGCCCAGGCCGCCAACGGCCAGCCGCTCGCCGCCGCCCAGGAGCGGATCTTTCTCGGTCCGCTGCTGGACGGCGATGCCGCCCACGACAATCGCGAGCAGATCTGGCAACTGATCACCAGCCTGCCGGATGCGCAACTGCGCCAGAGCGTGAAGGACGCCGATCTCAATGGCTGGCTGGCGCTGGCCGCCATCACCCGCGGCAACCTGGCGCTGGATCAGCAGCTGGCCGCCATCGAGGACTGGCAGAAGCAGCACCCCGGCCATCCCGCCGCGCGCAACCTGCCCGATGATCTGGAGCGCCTGAAGACCCTGGCCCGGGAACCGCTCAATCGCGTCGCCCTGCTGCTGCCCCTGCAGGGTCAGCTCGCCGGCGTCTCCCGCGCGCTGCAGGACGGCTTCATGGCCGCCCGCTACGAAGCCCTGGCCGCCGGCCAGAGCGCGCCGACCGTGACCGTCTACGACAGCACCCAGATGGGCTCGCTGGACGCCTTCTACCGCCAGGCCCAGGCCGCCGGTATCCAGTTGGTAGTGGGTCCGCTGGAGAAGAACTTCGTCAAGCAGCTCAGCGATCGCCCGCAGCTGCCGATCAACACCCTGGCGCTGAACTATGGCGACAGCCAGGGCGCTCAGCCGCCGCAACTCTTCCAGTTCGGCCTGGCCGCCGAGGACGAGGCCCGCGAAGCCGCGCGCCGCGCCTGGGCCGATGGCAAGCGCAGTGCCGGCGCCATGGTGCCCCAGGGTGACTGGGGTGCCCGCGTGCTGGCTGCCTTCCAGAACGAGTGGCAGCAACTGGGCGGTCGCCTGGTCGCCGCCGAGCGCATCGGCCAGCCGGTCGAGATCGCCAATCGCATCAGCAGCCTGCTGCAGATGCGCCAGGGCATGGACTTCATCTTCCTCGCCTCGACCCCGGCCCAGGCCCGCCAGATCAAGCCGATCCTGGTCTACCAGAACGCCCGCGATCTGCCGGTGTACGCCACCTCCAACCTCAACAGCGGGGTCAATGAACCCGGCGTGAACCAGGACCTCAACGGCATCCTGTTCTGCGAAACGCCCTGGCTGCTCGACCCGAGCAATCCGTTGCGCGCCAAGATCACCGCCCAGTGGCCCCAGGCCGGCACCAGCATCGGTCGCCTCTACGCCATGGGCGCCGACGCCTACCTGCTGGCGCTGCATCTGCAGCAGCTCAAGGCCCTGCCCAACTCCGAGCTGCCCGGCCTGTCCGGCAACCTGAGCGTGGCGCCCGATCAGCGCGTGGTGCGTCACCTGCCCTGGGCGGAATTCCGCAACGGCGTGGCCCAGCCGCTGCCGGCCAGCAATGCGCCGCTGCCCACCACCAGCGTGCCGGCCTCGCTCAGCACCCCGTGAAGCAGGCGCCGCACCTCCAGCGCGGCCGGCAGGCCGAGGATCGCGCGCTGCAGTTCCTGCAGACGCGCGGTCTGCGCCTGCTAGACCGCAACTGGCGCTGGCAGGGTGGCGAGCTCGATCTGGTCATGCTCGACGGCGATACAGTAGTATTCGTCGAGGTACGCGCCCGCAGGCATACCGCCTGGGGCGGCGCCGCGGAAAGCATAGATGCCCGCAAGCGGCAGCGACTGGTCAACAGCGCCGCCCTCTTTCTGCAATCCGAAGCGCGCTGGGCCAAGCGGCCCTGTCGTTTCGACGTGATCGCGATCGGCCCCGGGGCCGACGCATCCCCTCAGGCACTCGAATGGATCAAACAGGCCTTCGACGCCTGAGGCCCTCTACAGCACAGGTCAAAGATATCGCGATGGACACCCACGCCCGCATCCAGAAACTCTTCCGGGACAGCATCGAAACCAAGCGTCAGGCCATGGAAGTCCTGATTCCGCATATCGATCTGGCCAGCCAGGTCATGGTTGCGGCCCTGCTCAACGAAGGCAAGATTCTCACCTGTGGCAACGGCGGTTCCGCCGGCGATGCCCAGCACTTCTCCTCGGAACTGCTGAATCGCTTCGAGCGCGAGCGTCCCAGCCTGCCGGCCCTGGCCCTGACCACCGACACCTCGACGCTGACCTCCATCGCCAACGACTACAGCTACAACGAGGTGTTCTCCAAGCAGATCCGGGCCCTGGGTCAACCGGGCGACATCCTCCTGGCCATCTCCACCAGCGGCAACTCGGCCAACGTGATCCAGGCGATCCAGGCCGCCCACGACCGCGAGATGACCGTGGTTGCCCTCACCGGCCGCGACGGCGGTGGCATGGCCTCCCTGCTGCTGCCCGAAGACGTCGAGATCCGCGTGCCGGCCAAGGTCACCGCCCGCATCCAGGAAGTGCACCTGCTGGTGATCCACTGCCTGTGCGACCAGATCGATCAGCAACTGTTTGGAAGCGAAGAATGAAGAAGGCTCCTCTGCTCGCCATCCTGGCGCTGTCCTTTGCGGTCGCCGGCTGCAGCAACGTGGTCACCGCCAGCCGCGACAAGCCCATCGACGACAACCGCGGCACCCGTACCCTGGGCAGCACCGTGGACGATGCCCTGATCGAGACCAAGGCCTCGGTCAACATCTCCAAGGCCAATGCTGATCTCGCCAGCTCGCACATCGTGGTGGTGAGCTACAACGGCGTGGTGCTGATCGCTGGCCAGACGCCGCGGGCCGATCTCAAGGCCCAGGCCGAACAGGCCGTGCGCAGCGTGCAGCGGGTCAAGACCGTCCACAACGAATTGCAGGTGACCGGCAACTCCTCGCTGCTGGCGCGCAGCAACGATTCCTGGCTGACCACCCGCATCAAGACCCAGATGTTCGCCGACGAGGACATCCCCGGCTCGCGCATCAAGGTGGTCACCGAAAACGGCATCGTCTACCTCCTGGGCCTGGTAACCCAGCAGGAAGCCGCCCACGCCGTGCAGCTGATCCAGAGCGTCTCGGGCGTGCAGCGCATCGTCAAGCTGTTCGAATACATCAACTGATCCCTATTCGCCGGCCAACAAAAAGCCCCGCCAGTGCGGGGCTTTTTGTTGCTGTGCCAGGCGCCTCAGGCGGCCTGCCACTCGCGCTCGGCTTCGTCGCGGGTCTTGACCAGGCGCACCTGGCTGCCTTCCACGGACTGGACCCAGCTCAGCGGGATGTAGTGGTGCTTGCCCTGGGCATCCTGATCCCGCTTGGTCAGCTTGATGCGATCGGCGCCTTCCATATGGTCGACGGTGCCTACGTGCTGGCCGTCCGAACCGACGACTTCCGCATGCTCTTTGATCTGGGTTGCATCTACCATGGTCGTTCTCCGGCAGGTTAAGAAAAAGGAGGCGCCTCTCTGAGTGCCTGCAGGATAGGAGGCGCAAGACGCCGTCTGGGTTCGGCCTGTGCCGACGAAAGGCCATCATGGCGGTCAGAAGCCCACGACCTGTGAAGAGGATCCCTCGATGAGCGATGAGCCAAGCAAGCTGACCCGTTCCAAGGAACGCTGGGCCCAGGAGGGCCGTTTCCTCACCGGCCAGAGCGCCCGTCCGGAAAGCGAGCGGTTGCCGCCCGGCCAGCATCGCGTCAGCAACTGGCCGGTCCTGGATCTGGGGGTGCGGCCGGAGGTCAGCCGGGAGCGCTGGCAACTGGCGGTGACCGGCGCAGTGCGCAAGACGCTGCGCTGGAACTGGGAGACCTTCGCGGCGCGGGCGACCAGCCAGGCCGTCAGCGACATGCACTGCGTCACCACCTGGTCACGCTATGACAATCACTGGATCGGCCTGCCGGTAAGCGAATTGCTCGACGAGGTGCAGCCGCGGGACGAGGCGACCCATGTGCTCCTGCACAGCTACGACGGCTACATCACCAACCTGCCGCTGGCGGATTTCGCCGCACCGGGCGCCATGCTGGTCCACAGCTGGGAGGGCCAGCCGCTGACCGCCGAGCACGGCGGGCCGGTGCGGGCAATGATCCCGCACCTCTATCTGTGGAAGAGCGCCAAATGGCTCAGGCGCATCGACTTCCGGGTCGGCGACACGCCGGGCTTCTGGGAGATGCGCGGCTATCACGACCGCGGCGACCCCTGGCAGGAACAGCGCTACGCCGACGACGCCTGAGGGCGTCTCAACGCGCCGCCGGAGCCAGCTGCAGCTCCACCGGATCGCCGGGATTGAGGCTGCGGATACGGAATTCGTCGCGCGAGAGGCTGAGGATTTCCGTGGGATAGGTGATGCCTTCCTCGATCAGGTTCAGGCCCTTCTCGGTGCGCGTCCAACGGCCCAGGGAGGGCTGGCTGCTCGGCGAGGCCATCACCAGGGTGCCATCGCTGAGAAAGACGTAGAGCATTCCCGGCTCGATGCTGTTGCTGGTCTTGATCTGCCAGACCTTGTTGACGAAGCCTTCCTGGGCACTGCCCTGCTTGTCGCCACCGCCCTGACCGTAGCCGATCAACCCGGCCACGACACAGAGCGCACCTATCACCAGCACCACCACGCGCCAGTAACGACGCGCCTTGTCTTGCAAACTCATGTCACTCCTTGGGTGTTCTTGAGGCTGGCCAGGTAGGTGCCCAGCGGGGGGCGCTCCTGGAAATAGCCATGCAGTCCGGCAAAGATGGAATCGGCCAGCTGCTTCTGGTGGCGACTGTCGAGTAGGCGTCGGCAATCGCGATCATTGGAAATGAAGCCCGTCTCGACCAGGATCGAGGGGATGTCGGGCGATTTGAGCACAGCGAAGCCCGCCTGCTCCACTCGTTTCTGGTGCAGGTTGGTGATGCTCGACAATTGCCCCAGCACCTTGTGGCCCAGGTCCAGGCTCGACGAGATGGTGGCGTTCATCGACATGTCCAGCAGCACGCCGGCGAGCATGGGGTCGCGGCCCTTGAGAATCTCGTTGGCGCCGATCAGGTCGACGTTGTTCTCGCTGTCGGCCAGGAAGCGCGCCGTGGTGGAGGTCGCGCCCCGCTCCGACAGGGCATAGACCGAGGCACCGTAGGCGGTGCGGCGTGGCGCGGCATCGGCATGCACCGAGACGAACATGTCGGCGTTGTAGCTGCGGGCAACCTCGACGCGCTTGCGCAGCGGCACGAAGAAGTCGTCGTTGCGCACCAGCTTGGCCTTGAAGCCCTTCTGCAGATTGATGCGGCGCGCCAGATTCTGCGCCACGATCAGGGCGATGTCCTTTTCCCGATCACCACGCGCGCTCAGCGCTCCCGGGTCCTTGCCGCCGTGACCGGCATCGACCACCACCATGATGTCGCGGCCCGTGGCCAGGCCCTTGCCGCGCTTGACCTCCAGCGGTGGCTCGGCGTCGACCGGCTTGCGCGCGGCCACCGCCGGCGCCCCGGCGCGCTTGAGATCCAGCACCAGGCGATTGGCCGCGCCTTCGCCCGGACCGAGGATGAAGCTCTCCACCTCCACCGGATGGGCCAGTTCCAGCACTACCCGGGTGTCGGCGCCGTAGTGGGCGCTGCGCACGGCGCGCACCGGCGACCCCTGCAGGGCGAGATGATTGAGTACCGCCGGCGCCTGGGTATCGGCGAGATCGAGAATGATGCGGTCCGGCGCGACCAGGGTGAAGGTCTTGTAGCGGACCGGCCCGGTGAGATCGAACACCAGGCGGAGCTTGTCGGCATCCTGCCAGGCCCGGGCACCCTTGAGTTGCTGCCGGGCGGCGAACGCCGGCAACCCGACGGGCAAGGTCATGCCAGCCAGGATCAGATTGAGCAGACGACGGCGATTCATGAGGTCCTCGCGAGAAACGAGAAACGGCTGGGGGAGTTACAACATAACGCTAAAGATCGCCTGCCGCCTGGCCCCTGTCAACTGCCGTTCGGACAAAATAATCCTTAAAAAACGGGGGCATAGCGTTCGTTTGCAGAATCAGCTTTAGATACAGTCACTTGCCGTCGCCAGTGGGTGATCCGTCAAAGCGGCAAACGGCGAGAAGTGCGACGGAGAGCGAATTTATCGGCGCCGCCATCGTCGAAGTGTCAGGCACTTCCGCCTTTGAAGGGATCACACCATGAACAAGAAGATTGCAGTCGCGACCGCCCTGCTGGCTGGCACCGTGCTGGCGGGCTGCGCCTCGGTAAAGAACACCGCCGACTACACCGTGGGCCGCGTCGAATTTCGCGAGCAACCCCTGGTGAAGCAGGTGGACAAGGGCATGAGCAAGGCTGACGTGCTGCGCATCGGCGGTACCCCGTCGAGCACCTATACCCGCAAGTACCGCCCCGGCACCTGCAACAACTATGTGCTCAACAAGGACGGCAAGGAGCAGGTCTATTCGATCGGCTTCGACAGCATGAACCGCGTCGACAGCAAGGACTTCGAAACCTGCGAAAGCGCCGACCGCGCCTGAGCCGGGCACTGACCGGCCAGCCAGGCCGGGTGTCCTGAAGGACGCTGGCGGCGTCTGATGGACAGGATGGGCGAGCGGCAGCACCATGGGCCCTCGCCATCCCCGACCGCTGCGCCAACCTCCTGCACTGTGGATCGACGCAGGCGCGGCCAGCGCCGCCAGGCTCTACCCATCGTTCCAAGGAATTCAGGCATGTCCAGACGTCACCTCATACTCACAGCTGCGGTGCTTTCCCTGACTGGCTGCGGTGGCTATGACTACAGTTGCGATGCGGCCAAGACCGCCGAGCTGGTCCGTCAGCAATACGCCCAGACCATCAACGAGATCTATGCGGACGACATCGCCGCTGGCCAGCCCGCGCTGGAAGCCGGCCAGGTCTCGCTGGTCGACATCAAGACCCAGGAAGAACCCTCGGACAGCGGCGAAGCGGGCTTCTATACCTGCAACGCGACCGTCGAGGCCACCTGGCCCAAGGCCGCCCTCGAACGCCTGGCGCCAGCCGCCGCCCAGCTCGCCAGCGTCGGCGCCATCCTCGAGAACGGTCACCTGCGCCATGCGCTGAGCTACGAATCCTCGCTGGAAGGCAGCGACCAGCAGCGCGTCGACATCACCCTGCCCGAAGCCGTGGACCTGAGTCTCAAGACCCTGGCCGGCCAGGAGCCCATGGACGAATACCTGGAAGACGCCCCCGACGGCGAACAGGAAGCGCCCTAGGCCTTGCCTGAAAAGTGCCTGCGCTCGGTCATGCGGCGTTAAAAATCTGTTCGGAATGCTCATTTACCATTTGTAAACTCCGCTTCCTCACAGATTTTTGCCTTGCAGGACCTTCGCTCGGCGACTTTCAGTCAAGTCCTTCCCCTTAGGCGCCGGCCTGCTGTGCAGTGCTGGCGCCCGGGTGTATGATCCAGACTCCCCTCCGCCAGCATCCTCCGGCGGGTTCGTGAGCCCTGGCACCCCCTGTGGAGATCCCGCATGGCGTTGCCGCCCTCCGGCCCGGCAACCGTCACTCCGCGTTTGCACCGTGCCTCGTCTGCGCTCACGATGACCAGAACCGTGATCTAGAAAGCCGCCTCGGAGAGACGCTTCATGCCTGACTATCGCTCGAAAACCTCCACCCAGGGCCGCAACATGGCTGGCGCCCGGGCGCTCTGGCGCGCCACCGGGATGAAGGACGAAGACTTCAAGAAGCCCATCATCGCCATCGCCAACTCCTTTACCCAGTTCGTGCCGGGGCACGTCCACCTCAAGGATCTCGGCCAGCTGGTCGCCCGCGAGATCGAGAAGGCCGGCGGCGTGGCCAAGGAATTCAACACCATCGCCGTGGACGACGGCATCGCCATGGGCCACGACGGCATGCTCTATTCGCTGCCCAGTCGCGAGATCATCGCCGACGCCGTGGAATACATGGTCAATGCCCACTGCGCCGATGCCCTGGTGTGCATCTCCAACTGCGACAAGATCACCCCCGGAATGCTGATGGCCGCCCTGCGCCTGAACATCCCGGTGGTCTTCGTTTCCGGCGGTCCCATGGAAGCCGGCAAGACCAAGCTGGCCAGCCACGGCCTGGACCTGGTGGACGCCATGGTCATCGCCGCCGACAGTTCGGCCAGCGACGAGAAGGTCGCCGAATACGAACGCAGCGCCTGCCCCACCTGTGGCAGCTGCTCGGGCATGTTCACCGCCAACTCCATGAACTGCCTGGTCGAGGCCCTCGGCCTGGCTCTGCCCGGCAACGGCTCGACCCTGGCCACCCACGCCGACCGCAAGGAGCTGTTCCTGCAGGCCGGCCGCACCATCGTCGAGCTGTGCCGCCGCTACTACCAGGAGAACGACGAGTCGGCGCTGCCGCGCAACATCGCCTCCTATGCGGCCTTCGAGAACGCCATGACCCTGGACATCGCCATGGGGGGCTCGACCAACACCATCCTGCACCTGCTGGCCGCGGCCCAGGAAGCCGAGGTGGACTTCGACCTGCGCAACATCGATGCCCTGTCGCGCAAGGTGCCGCAGCTGTGCAAGGTGGCGCCGAACATCCAGAAGTACCACATGGAAGACGTGCACCGCGCCGGGGGCATCTTCAGCATCCTGGGCGAACTGGCCCGTGGCGGTCTGCTGCATACCGACCTGCCCACCGTGCACAGCCGGACCCTGGGCGAAGCCATCGAGCACTGGGACATCACCCTGACCCAGGACGAGGCGGTGAAGACCTTCTTCCGCGCCGGTCCGGCCGGCATCCCGACCCAGGAAGCCTTCAGCCAGGCGACCCGCTATGACAGCCTGGACGACGATCGCGCCGAGGGCTGCATCCGCTCGGTCGCCCATGCCTATTCCCAGGAAGGCGGCCTGGCGGTGCTCTACGGCAACATCGCCCTGGACGGCTGCGTGGTGAAGACCGCCGGCGTGGATGAATCCATCCATGTGTTCGAAGGCAATGCCAAGGTGTTCGAGAGCCAGGACGCCGCCGTGCGTGGCATCCTCGCCGACGAGGTCAAGGCCGGCGACATCGTCATCATCCGCTACGAAGGGCCCAAGGGCGGCCCGGGCATGCAGGAGATGCTCTACCCCACCAGCTACCTGAAGTCCAAGGGCCTGGGCAAGCAGTGCGCCCTGCTCACCGACGGCCGCTTCTCCGGCGGCACCTCGGGCCTGTCGATCGGCCATGCCTCGCCGGAAGCTGCAGCGGGTGGCGCCATCGGCCTGGTGCGCGACGGCGACAAGGTGCTCATCGACATCCCCCAGCGCAGCATCAACCTGCTGGTGAGCGACGAAGAGCTGTCCCACCGCCGCATCGAGCAGGACAAGCTGGGCTGGAAGCCGGCACAACCCCGTGCCCGCCGCGTGACCACTGCACTCAAGGCCTATGCCCTGCTAGCCACCAGCGCCGACAAGGGCGGCGTGCGCGACAAGGCCCTGCTGGGCTGATTCGTGCCCTCCGGGCGACGGCATCCGTCGTCGCCCGGACGCTCCGCCCCACCTTCCCTCCTGCTCTCCCGCTCTATTCCGCCCTTCCGCTTGCGCTCCTTTCTCTGCGCTTCGCCTGTCGCTTCTTCAGCAGGAGAAGTCCTCGCCATGACCCCATTCCAGAGGGGTTCCACAGTTGCTTGGCTTGCTATTTTTGTAGAAGCACAGCTTGTGATTCAGCTCACACATCGCTGTAATCGAGCCGCTAGGCCGTTGAGTGATCAAAGGCTACCCTCCGTCTGCCGCTGAATTGATTCAGCGATAAGTTTGTAGTCAGGTTGGGTTCCAATGGTCACACCTATGTCGATCTTCCGCTGGAGCACGGCGGGTCAGGTGCAGGCCAGGCACTGAGTTACACAACAACAATAAATAGGGAACATAAATGAATAAGAAAAAGGCTATGCCCTTGGCCAGGGTTTCGGTCGCGTCCTTGATGAGCACTCTTCTGCTGATTCCTGCGGCTAACGCCCTGGAAACCACCGGTTACTTCCGTACCGGCCTCGGTGATTCCTCCGGTTCCGACTCCATGCGCTGCTTCAAGCTGCAGGGTGCCCAGTCCAAGTACCGTCTGGGCAACGAGTGCGAGCAGTACGGCGAGCTGGCGCTGAAGCAGAATGTCTTCAATCTGGACGACGGCTCGGCAATCGGCGTCTATGGCATGGGCAGCTTCTTCAACAGGTACGATCGCACCCCGACCTTCAATGGCGACAACGGCGAGATCCGCGCGGTCCAGGCCTATGCCTACTGGAACAACATCGCCGCGCTGAACGGCGGCAACCTCTGGGCCGGTCGCCGTTACTACAAGCGTAACGATATCCACATCTCCGACTTCTTTTACTGGAACCAGAGCGCCACCGGCGGTGGTATCGAGGACGTCAACATCGGCGGCCTCAAGTACAGCCTGGCCTTCTCGCGCAAGGACAACCAGAACCAGAAGGACTTCCAGAACCGCATCGACTTCAACGTCGCCGGCTTCAACACCAACCCCAATGGCTCGCTGGAAATCGGCGTCAGCTACCTGGACAAGCCCAGCAACCAGCCCAATGCCAACAGTGGTGTCGCGGTGACGCTGCAGCACAAGCAGGCCAACTTCATGGGCTGGGGTGGCGTGAACACCTTTGCCGTGCAGCGCGGCCAGGGTCCGGGCACCGCCCTGGGCAGCACCGGCGATCCCACCCTGAGCAGCGCCGACGTCTCCTATCGCGTCGTCGACTACTTCGACTGGCAGATCAGCCGTTACTGGGGTGGCCAGATCGCCGCGGTCTACCAGAAGGACGAGCGTCCCAATGGCAACGACCTGCGCTGGACCTCGCTGGGTGGCCGTCTGGTCTACGGCATCAGCGACCAGTTCAAGTTCTCCACCGAACTGGGTCATGACCAGGTGCAGGCCCCGGGTGGTACCCGCAAGCTGACCAAGCTGACGCTGGCACCCACCTGGTCGCCCAAGGGTCCGGAATTCAAGTCGCGTCCCGAATTCCGCCTGTTCTACACCTATGCCGCCTGGAACCGGGCAGCCCAGCAGGCGGCCGATGAATTCGACGCCGGCTCCGCGCTGTCGAGCACTGGTACCTTCGGCAACGATCTGCACGGCTCCAACGTCGGCTTCCAGATCGAGCAGTGGTGGTAACAGCTCCACGGCGACCGACGCGCTGTCGGTCGCCTTCCCGTCTCTGAACCCGAGCGCACAACAATGAAAAGAACCGTCTCCCTCGCGTCCTTCGCCGGTTGCCTGTTGGCCGCCGCCCTGGCCAGTGGCACCGCCCAGGCAGCCCCCGTGTCCGCCTGCCTCATCACCAAGACCGATACCAATCCCTTCTTCGTGAAGATGAAGGAAGGTGCCACCGCCAAGGCCAAGGAGCTGGGGGTGACGCTCAAGGCCTACGCCGGCAAGATCGACGGCGACAGCGAAAGCCAGGTGGCCGCCATCGAGACCTGCATCGCCGATGGCGCCAAGGGCATCCTCATCACCGCCTCCGACACCAAGGGCATCGTGCCCAATCTGCAGAAGGCCCGCGAAGCCGGCCTGCTGGTGATCGCCCTGGATACTCCGCTGGATCCGGTGAGCGCCGCCGACATGACCTTCGCCACCGACAACCTGCTGGCCGGCAAGCTGATCGGCCAATGGGCGCGGGAAACCCTGGGCGACAAGGCCAAGGATGCGCGGGTGGCCTTTCTCGACCTGAACGCCTCGCAGCCGTCGGTGGACGTCCTGCGCGACCAGGGCTTCATGCTCGGCTTCGGCATCGACCCCAAGGATCAGAGCCGCATCGGCGACGAGACCGATCCGCGCATCGTCGGCCACGACGTGACCAACGGCAACGAAGAAGGCGGCCGCGCCGCAATGGAGAATCTGCTGCAGAAGGATCCGACCATCAACGTGGTGCACACCATCAATGAGCCGGCCGCCGCCGGCGCCTACGAGGCGCTCAAGGCCGTGGGTCGCGAGAAGGACGTGCTGATCGTGTCCATCGACGGCGGTTGCCCGGGCGTGCACAACGTCGCCGACGGCGTCATCGGCGCCACCTCCCAGCAGTACCCGCTGCAGATGGCGGCCCTGGGCATCGAGGCGATCAAGACCTTCGCCGACACCGGCAAGAAGCCGACCCCGACCGAGGGCAAGAGCTTCGTCGACACCGGCGTGAAGCTGGTGACGGACAAGCCGGTCCCCGGCATCCAGTCCATCGACAGCAAGACCGCCCTGCAGAAATGCTGGGGCTGATGGCCCCTCGTCTACGCTAGAGGAGACCGATCGCCCCGCCTGAGCCCTCCGGGTCCGGGTGCGGGCGATCGACTCTCGGCCGCTTTCCCGCTTTCAGGAGATTGCCATGAGCGATCCGACCTCACCCTCTCCGTCCGGCCAGCCCTTCGAACAGGTGCTCAAGCACAGCGCCACGGAGGTCGCCTCCTTCGCCCGTGACGAGCGCAGCCCGCTGGTCAAATTCCGTCACTTCCTGCATTCACGCCCCTCGGCGGTCTCGCTGCTGGTGCTGCTGCTGTCGCTGGGCATCTTTGGCGCCCTCCTGGGCGGCAAGTTCTTTTCCGCCTTCGCCCTCACCCTGATCCTGCAGCAGGTCGCCATCACCGGCATCGTCGGCGCGGCCCAGACCCTGGTGGTGGTCACCGCCGGCATCGATCTCTCGGTGGGCGCCATCATGGTGCTGTCCTCGGTGGTCATGGGCCAGTTCACCTTCCGCTACGGCCTGCCGGTGGAGCTGTCGATCCTCTGCGGCCTGGCGGTGGGCACCCTGTGCGGCATGGCCAACGGCTGGCTGATCGCCCGCATCAAGCTGCCACCCTTCATCGTCACCCTGGGCATGTGGCAGATCGTGCTCGCGGCCAACTTCCTCTATTCGCGCAACGAGACCATCCGCGCCCAGGAAATCGGCGCGACCGCGCCGCTACTACAGGTGTTCGGCGACAATTTCCGCCTGGGTGGCGCGGTCTTCACCTATGGCGTGATCGCCCTGGTGGTGCTGGTCGCCCTGCTCTGGTACGTGCTCAACCACACCGCCTGGGGGCGCCACCTCTATGCGGTGGGCGACGATCCCGAGGCCGCGGCGCTGGCCGGGGTCAACGTCCGCCGCATGCTGATCACCGTGTACGGGCTGTCCGGACTCATCTGCGCCTTTGCCGGCTGGGTGCTGATCGGCCGCATCGGCTCGGTCTCGCCCACCGCCGGGCAGTTCGCCAACATCGAGTCCATCACCGCCGTGGTGATCGGCGGCATCTCGCTGTTCGGCGGACGCGGCTCCATCCTCGGCATGCTGTTCGGCGCCCTGATCGTCGGCGTCTTCGCCCTCGGCCTGCGGCTGCTGGGCACCGACGTGCAGTGGACCTATCTGCTGATCGGCACGCTCATCATCGCGGCCGTGGCTATCGACCAATGGATCAGAAAGGCGGCCAGCTGATGACTACCGAACCCCTGCTCATGGCCCGTGGCCTGGTGAAGCGCTATGGCCGCGTCACCGCCCTCGACCACGCCGACTTCGACCTGCTGCCCGGCGAGATCCTCGCCGTGATCGGCGACAACGGCGCCGGCAAGTCCTCGCTGATCAAGGCCATCTCCGGTGCCCTGCGGCCCGATGAAGGCGAGATCCGCTTCGAGGGCCAGCCGGTGCAGTTCGCCTCGCCCATCGCGGCGCGGCGGGCCGGCATCGAGACGGTCTACCAGAACCTGGCGCTGTCGCCGGCGCTGTCCATCGCCGACAACCTCTTCCTGGGTCGCGAATTGCGCAAGCCGGGGCTGCTGGGCACCCTCTGCCGCACCCTGGACCGCAAGGAAATGGAGCGCATCGCCCGGGAAAAGCTGTCCGAACTGGGATTGATGACCATCCAGAACATCAACCAGGCGGTGGAGACCCTGTCCGGTGGTCAGCGCCAGGGCGTGGCCGTGGCGCGGGCGGCGGCCTTCGGTTCCAAGGTGATCATCCTCGACGAACCCACGGCGGCGCTGGGGGTGAAGGAATCGCGCAAGGTGCTGGAGCTGATCCTCGACGTGCGCGCCCGCGGCATCGCCATCGTGCTGATCTCCCACAACATGCCTCATGTGTTCGAGATCGCCGATCGCATCCACATCCATCGCCTGGGTCGCCGCCTGACGGTGATCGATCCGCGCCAGCACTCCATGGCCGACGCCGTGGCGCTGATGACCGGCGCTCAGACGGTCGCCGCCTAGGCAGGCCTGACCCCGGGTCTCCCCGGCCACGGCCGACTGGGAGACCCGCGGCCGGCCCGAGCTCCGCTGATCCGGCTCCACAGGAAAAACCTGACTGGCCGCTCAAGTTATCTCCGGCAGGCACCGATAAAGTCGGACAATTAATTGTTGGAGTCATCCCGCCGTGCCTGCCTTGTCGTTGAAACAGAAACTCTCGTTGTCTGCCACCGCGGCCGTCCTGGTCGTGGGGGTGGGTCTCACCGCCATCAACTTCTTCAATACCCGCACGGCGCTGGAAGCCTCTACGGTCGAGCAGCTGAAGACCGTCAGCTTCGTCTTCAACGGCGGGGTTCGCCAGTGGCTGGACGGCAAGGCCGCGGCGCTGGGCGCCCTGGCTGCCGACACCCCGGACGCCCAGCTCCCGGCCAGCCTCAATCAGGTCAAGAACTCCGGCGCCTTCGACAACGTCTTCTATGCCCGCGGCGATGGCAGCCAGGTCAATGCCAATGGTGTCCAGTTGCCGCCGGACAACAACGATCCGCGCCAGTGGCTCTGGTACCAGCAGGCGCAGCAGAATCCCGGCAAGGTGTTCTTTTCCATTCCCACCGTGGCGGCGGCGACCAAGCAGAACGTGCTGTCGCTGGGCTGGGCCCTGCAGTCGGCGGGCAAGACCACCGCGATCCTTGGCGCGGACGTCAGCATCAGCGACATCCTCGACCAGCTCAAGCGCGTGCAACTGCCGGGCGCCGGCAGTGCCGTGCTGGTCAACGGCCAGAACATCGTCCTGGGCCACGAAGACGCCGCCCTGCTGGCCAAGCCGATCACCGAGCTCTTTCCCCAGCTCGACGCGGACACCCTCCAGCGCCTGGCCCAGGCACCCGGCGAGCGCTATGTGGAAACCCCGGCCGGCCAGCGGCTCTATGCCGCGCCCATGAATCACCATGGCGAAACCCTGGTGATGATCGTCGACAGTGGCGTGCTCATGGCGCCGCTGCAACGCCAGCTGTGGATCAGCCTCGCCATCCTGGCCGTGGTGCTGGGGGGCTCGCTGCTGCTCATCAACCTGCTGTGCAGCTATCTGCTCCGGCCGCTGGGCGTGGTCTCGACCGGTCTGCAGGTGATCGCCGACGGCCAGGGCGATCTGACCCGCCGTATCGCCGTGCAGAGCACCGATGAGGTCGGCGGATTGGCCGGCCATTTCAACCAGTTCGTGGCCAGTCTGCACGGCCTGATCGGCGGCGTGCGCCAGCATGCCCAGAGCGTGGACGCCGAATCGCAGAAGGTCCTGCAGCGCAGCGCCGCGGCCACCCGGGAACTGGGGCGCCTGCAGCAGGAGATCACCCTGGTGGCCACGGCCGTGACGGAGATGTCTTCCGCCACCCAGGAGATCGCCCGCAATGCCGAGCAGACCGCCGAGGCCATCCGCCAGTCCTCCGACAGCACTGCCCAGGGCCTGACCCTGGTACAGACCAGCAAGGAATCCATCAACAGCCTGGCGCGGGAAGTGGATGACGCCACCCGAGTGATCGGCGAGCTGGATCACCACTCCCAGGCCATCGCCAAGGTACTGGACAGCATCCAGAGCATCGCCGAGCAGACCAACCTGCTGGCGCTCAACGCGGCCATCGAGGCGGCTCGCGCCGGCGAGCATGGCCGGGGCTTCGCGGTGGTCGCCGACGAGGTGCGGACACTGTCGCAACGGACCCAGGCCTCGACCCGGGAGATCAACGAGACCATCGGCACCCTGCAGCAGATGACCCGCCAGGCGGTGCAGCGCATGGACAGCAGCATGGCCATCGCCGAGCGCAGCGTCGCCGACGTGGAACGCGCCTCCAGCGCCCTGGAAGAGATCGCCCAGAGTGCCGGCGTCATCTCCGAGATGTCCCTGCAGATCGCCACCGCGGCCGAAGAGCAGACCTCGGTCACCGAGGAGATCACCCGCAACGTCATCACCATCAAGGGCCTCGGCGACACCCTGGCCAGCGGCGCCGAGGACTCGGAGCGCCAGTCGCGCTCCCTGCAGCATCACGCCGCCGACCTCAATCGCGACGTGGCCCGCTTCATCCTCTAAGCCACAAGGGACAGCCGCCGGCCGCCAGGCCGACGGCTGTGTCCCGGTCGAAGACCCTGCGCCGCGGGGCGGGCATCCGGTAAGATCGGCGCTTTTTCCGCGACGACTCCGCCCATGTCCCAACCCTCCCGCTCCGAACTGCTCTATGGTCCCCAGGACCGACCGCGCCCGCTGATCGCCCTCCTGGCCGCCATCCAGCACCTGCTGGCGATCATCGTGCCCATCGTCACCCCCGGTCTGCTGATCTGTCAGGCCCTGGGCGTCTCGCCGCGCGACACCAATTTGATCGTCTCCATGTCGCTGGTGATCTCGGGCATCGCCACCTTCGTCCAGTGTCGTCGCTTCGGACCCTTCGGCGCCGGGCTGCTGATCGTCCAGGGCACCAGCTTCAACTTCGTCGGTCCGCTGATCGCCGGTGGCGCCCTGATGGTCAAGAACGGCACCCCGGTGGAAGCCGTGATGGCGGCCATCTTCGGCGTGGTGATGGCCGGCTCCTTCGTCGAGATGGGTGTGTCGCGGGTGCTGCCCTTCGTCAAGCGTCTCATCACCCCGCTGGTGACCGGCATCGTGGTGCTGATGATCGGCCTGACGCTGATCAAGGTCGGCCTGATCAGCATGGGCGGCGGCTTCGCGGCCCTGGGCAACGGCACCTTCGCCAATGGCGAGAACCTGCTGCTGTCGGGCACCGTACTGGCCACCATCGTGGTGCTCAATCGCATTCCGCTGCGCGCCCTGCGGAGCAGCGCCATCGTCGTCGCCCTGCTGCTGGGCTATGCCCTGGCGGCCTGGCTCGGCCGGCTGAACTTCACCGGCATGCACGAAGCCGCCTGGGTGCAGATCCCCCTGCCGCTGCACTTCGGCCTGGGCTTTTCCTGGTCGCTGTTCGTGCCCCTGCTGGTGATCTACCTGGTGACCTCGCTGGAGGCCATCGGCGACATCACCGCCACCAGCAAGGTCTCCCGCGAACCCGTGGAAGGCCCGCTGTGGATGCAGCGGATCAAGGGCGGGGTGCTGGTCAACGGCGCCAACTCGCTGCTGGCCGGGCTGTTCAACACCTTTCCCAGCTCGGTGTTCGCCCAGAACAACGGGGTGATCCAGCTGACCGGCATCGCCAGTCGCCATGTCGGCCTGTGGATCGCCGCCATCCTGGTCCTGCTGGGGCTGTTCCCGGCGGTGGCCGGGGTGATCCAGGCGGTGCCCGAGCCGGTACTCGGCGGCGCGGCCATGGTGATGTTCGGCGCGGTCGCCGCCTCGGGGATCAACATCCTCGCCGGCGTCGAGCTGGATCGACGCGCGCTTCTGATCATCGCCGTGTCCCTGGCCCTGGGCCTGGGCATCTCCCAGGTACCGGAATTTCTCGCCCATATGCCGGCCGGCCTGAGGGCGGTGCTGGAATCCGGCGTCGCCACCGGCGGCCTGTGCGCCCTGCTGATGAACTGGTTCCTGCCGGAGACGCCAAAAGCCGCTGGCTAGACCAGGCTTTTTCATCCGCGGGCTGAAGTTCCGCGCTGGGGTGCCGATAAGCCTGGCAAGTCACCTGTGGGCTTGCCGCGATCGTCGTTTCGAGCGTGGGCGCCCACCCAGCAGAGCGCCCATGATCAGCCCGGATGTTCCTGTCGTTAAGGTCCCGCTGCGCGAATATGCCGTCCTGGCGCGTGCCATGGGCGCCACCGTCTTTGCCCAGAATCTCGAAAAGCAGCCGGGCGAGCTGGTCGGCTGGCGCTTTCCCAAGGGCTGCTTCGTGCAGAAGGCGCATTTCCAGAGCCTGCTGGGCCGCCAGCCGGAGACCCTCTAGGCGTTGCCTTCCAGCGCCGCGAGCAGGCGCTGCGCCGCGACCAGTTCGGTCTCGTTGAAGACGGCGACGCCGGCGCGTTTCAGCGCCGCCGCCGTGACCCCCTCGCCCGCCACCCGGGTGCCGCTGAAGCTGCCATCGTAGTTTTCCAGATTGCCGCAGGACGGACTGCGCGCCTTGAGCACCGCCAGGCGGATGCCATGCCGCGCGATCAGTTCGAGGGCGGCCTCGGCACCGGCGACAAAGGCAGTGGTCACGTCTTCGCCGCCCACGGTCACCACCGCTACCCGGCCGTCCAGCACGGCGCCGCCCTGGCCACCGGGAATCTCCGCGGGCGGACGTGGCGTGGGCAGGCCCCCGGCCACCTCCGGACAGAGGGGCACGATGCGCCCTTCCGACTGCCAGACGCCCAGCAGATCGAAGGGGCCATGGGCGCCGCCGTCATAGCGCACCCGATGCCCCAGCAGGCAGCGACTCACCAGTATCTTTTCCATACGCCCTCCGCGTCCGTCGCCAATCTACCGCCTAGCCCTGCAGCGGATTGTCGCCACGGCGGCGGAACCAGCCGGTCAGCGACAGCCGCTCGCGGGTGGCCGGCAGCACCTCGTGGGGCAATTGGCCGGACAGGAAGCACACCAGGCTGCCGCCCAGCGGCAGGACATCCTGGTGGCGCTGCTCGTCCAGATAGAGCCGCAGCTCGCCGCCCTGCTCCGGCAACCAGGCGTCGTTGAGATAGAGCACCAGGGAGACCATGCGGCGGTCGTCGTCGCGGAAGCGATCCAGGTGGCGGGCATAGAAGGCACCCGGCGGATAGAGGGCGAAGTGGCTTTCGTAGTCTTCCAGCCCCAGGAACAGGGTGCGGTTGAAGGCCTCGCGCAGGGTGTCCATGAGCTGCAGGTAGCGCTGCACGCCGGGATGCTCATCATCCGGCTCCAGCCAGGCGATATGATCGCCGCGGACGCCTTCGCGGATCAGCGGGCTTTCGCCACGGCCGATACCGGCGCGCTCCAGCTCGCCGCGGGCATGGCGCAAGCGGCATTCGGCGGCCAGTTCGGCGGTGAGGTCCAGGGGCAGGAAGATGCTCTGCCGCGACCAGCCGTGCTCGGCGAGATCGTCGACGATACGTTGCAGCAGGGGATGCTCGGGATGCAGAGCCATCGGGAAAACCGTAGCGGACCGGGCCAGGCCGGCGGGATGCCGAGTGTAAGAGAAGTCGGCCACGGCTGCGCGCCTGCCTTGACCAGGCGACGAATGCCCGGGATGAGCGCCTCGACAGCTAGCCTGGGGTTGCCGACAATGGCGGACTTTCCGGCTCCGTGCCGCTGCCCGAGGTGTCCATGCGCGTTCTGTTCGCTTCCCTGCTTTTCGCCATCAGCCTGCCCGCTCTGGCCGACGACACGGTCAGCCTCTATCAGGCCGCAGGTTGGCCCGAGCAGCGCGGACACTTCCGCGACGCCCTGCAGGCCGCCCAGCAGCGCTACCAGAACAGCCTGCCGCCGGCGCTCTATCAGAGCCTGGTGGACAACAGCAACAAGCGCTACACCGCCGCGGCCATTGACCAGCGTGCCCTGGCCGCGCTGCGCCAGAGTCTGCCGGCCGACGGCCCGGCCCTGCAGTTCTTCCAGTCGCCAGTGGGCCGCAAGGTGGTCGCCGCGGAAATCGCCGCCACCCGCAGCGACCAGCTGGCCAAGAACGCCAATGGCGTGCCCCAGATGCAGGCCAGCCCGGCCCGCCGCGCCCAGGCCAAGCGCCTGGCCACCGCCCTGCCCGTACGCGAAGCCGGGGCCGAGGTCAGCGTGGCCCTGGCAGGCCTCGCCGCCGACAGCCTGAGTTCGATGCTGCCGGGTCTGATGGGTCAGCAGCAGTCGGGCGGCATGATCGAGCAGCAGCGTCAGAGATTCATTCAGCAGATGAATGCCGGCGACCTGGAGAACACCCTGCTCTATGTCTATCGCACCCTGAACGACAGCGAACTCGGCCAGTTCGCCGACTTCGCCAGTTCGGCCAATGGCAGCGCCTACTACCGCGCCGCCGTGGCGGCCCTGCGCGCCGGCCTGGGCGGCGGCGGCCAGTAGGACGGCTCAGGCGAGACGGTCGTCCAGCCAGCGGAAATAGCGCTGGCGCAGGGCTGCGGTCTCGTTGACCAGATGGTGCCGCGCTTCCGGCAGGCGCAGCACCTCGGGCCGCGCGAACTTGGCCTCCAGCACCCCCAGGTTGTGCCTCCAGTCGACGGTGAAATCCTGCTCGCCCTGGATCACCAGCGGGCGGCGGGAGCTGGCCGGTGCCCCCTCCAGTTGCGGAATCCAGCGCGCCAGGGCGCCGACCCATTGCGCGGGTAGCTCGCGTGGCTGCAGGCCGTCCTGCTGCAGGAATTCGAGAAAGGCCGGATCCCCGGAATTCACCGAGAAGCGCCGCGGCAGGGCGCGCACGAAGGGCTTCACCAGCCGATAGGTCCACAACCCCTGGCGCCAGGCATGGGGCCTGACCAGGGGCGCCAGCAGGATCGTCTCGCCCAACTCGGGAGCGGGCTCACCGCGCAGCAGATAGTCCAGCAGGATGGCGCCGCCGGTGCTCTGGCCGAGCAGGTGCCAGGGCCGTGGCAGGTCCAGGCGCCGCGCCTCGGCGATGAGGGCCGTCAGGGTGGCCTGGTATTCGGCGAAGTCGTTGATGCTGGCGCGGGCCCCGCTCGACAGGCCATGCCCGGGCAGGTCGCAGGCCAGCACCGCCAGCTGCCGCGACAGCGCCCAGTCCACCACGTGGCCATAGAGGCCCATGTGATCGTAGTAGCCGTGCAGCAGCAGCAGGCTGCCCCGCGGCTCGCGCGGCCACCAACCCTGCACGGCGAGCCGGTAGGCACCGGCGGCCAGCGCGCCCAGGGCCACGGTCAGCTGCGGCCGCGCGTAGCTGTCCGCGAGGCGGTAATGGGCGCGATAGCCCTGGTGGTCGAGATCCGGCGGCAGGTCGTGGCGCAGGGGCACCAAGGCCTGGCGCAGTCGGTCTAGATCGAAGTGAGGGTTCATGGTTCGGTTCAGTCTGAAGTAGCCACCATGATCAGCGTCCGGACAGCCGTGGGACAAGCGTCTGCCAGCAGACTTTTCCAATTGTTTCAAAATGCGCAACTCTCCCCTGCGCAAAGGTGTCTGAATATTTCACTGCCTAGGCAGTATTCTGGATACGCTTGATTGCCTGGGCAGATACTGCAATGTCACATTTCGACCGTAGCAATTTTCCGCTGCGCAATTCCGTAGGCCATTTGATCCACCTCGCGAACCAGTACAAGGATCGCGTGCTGGACAGTCACCTCGCGCCCTACGACATCACCGCTGCCCAATTCAAGGTGCTGTTGCTGCTCGCCCGCGACCAGACCGACACCCCGGCCGAACTCAGCCGCTGCCTGTCCCTCGACAGCGGCGCCATGACCCGCATGCTCGATCGCCTGGAAGCCAAGGGCCTGCTGCGCCGCGTACGCAGCCTCAGCGACCGCCGCCAGGTACGCCTGGAACTGACCGAACAGGGTCAGGCCCTGAGCAGTGAACTCATGCAGATCGGCGTGGACGCGCTCAACGACCTGACCCACTGCCTGGACCGCCAGGAACTGGATGACCTCGAACGCCTGCTGCGCCGCCTGCTCAGCCCCTCCGGCCTGCTGCCGGAGACCTCTGGAGACCTCTGACCCATGACCTTTCGCCTGCCATTGACCGCCCTCTGCGCCGCCCTGCTGCTGGCCGGCTGCGTGTCGTCCGAAGGGCTGCACACCCAGGGGCGCGCCGTGGATCCGGCGACGCTCAAGGGCGAAGCCACCTTTGCCAGCGACCGCCTCTCCCCCGCCCAGTGGCCGAGCGCCGACTGGTGGACCCGGCTAGGCGATTCGCAACTCGACAGCCTGATCCGCGAGGCGCTGCGCGACAGTCCCTCGCTGCAGGAAGCCGATGCGCGCAGTCGCCAGGCCGATGCCGCGGTGCTCGCCGCCGACGCCGATCGCTATCCGCAGATCGACGCCAATGGCGGCGTGACCCGCTCGCGCCTGGCGCGACCGGACGATCCTCTCGGTCAGGGCGACCGCTACAGCACCCTGCGCCAGTTCGATGTGAGCGGCAGCTACAGCTTCGACCTCTGGGGTGGCCAGCGCGCCGCCTGGGAAGCCGCCCTCGGTCGCGCCCGCGCCGGCGAGGTGGATCGCCAGGCCGCACGCCTGACCCTGGCGGCCAACGTCAGCCGTGCCTATAACCAGCTCGGTCTGGCCTACACCAGCCTGGACGTCGCCCAGCAGGACCTGGAGCGTACCCGCGGCATGCTCGACCTGGCCCAGCGCCGGGTCGACGCCGGTCTCGACAGCGACTACCAGCTGCAGCAGACCCAGAGTCTGGAAGCCAGCGCGGCAGCCTCCCATACCGCCGCCGAGCAGCAGGTGCGCAGCGCGCAGATCCGTCTCGCCGTGCTGCTGGGCAAGGGGCCCGACCGGGGCGCCGAGATCCCGCGACCCAAGCTGATCGCCCCCGCCGCGGTGAATCTGCCGGCCCAGCTGCCCGCCGAACTGGCCGGGCGCCGTCCGGACCTGATCGCCGCCCGCTGGCGCGTGGAGGCCGCGAGCAAGGACATCACCGCGAGCAAGACCAACTTCTATCCCAATCTCAACCTGACGGTAGCGGCCGGCAGCAAGGCCATCCTCGGCGACGCCCTGTTCGGCGCACCGGCGCGCTTCTTCAACGTCGGTCCGGCACTGTCGCTGCCGATCTTCGACGGCGGTCGCCGCCGCGCCGATCTGGCCAGCCGGGACGCCGACTACGACCTGGCCGTGGCCCAGTACAACCAGACCCTGGTGCAGGCGCTGGGCGACATCGCCGACGCCATCACCCGCCAGCGCTCGCTGGACCAGCAGATCGTCGAGCAGCAACGGGCCCGCGACATCGCCAAGAGCTCCTTCGACATCGCCATGCAGCGCTATGGCGCCGGCATCGGCAACTATCTCGACGCCCTGACCGTCGAGCAGCAACTGCTGCAGGCCGAGCGCCAGCTGGCCAGCCTCCGGGCCGATCGCATCGACAGCGGCGTGCTGCTGATGCAGGCCCTGGGTGGCGGCTTCCAACCGTCCAACCTGCCGCCGGCACCCGCCGCCGCGGCCACACACTGATACCGAGAGCCCGACCATGGCCGATTCCGCCGCAACCCCCAACGACAATGCCCAGGAGCAGAAGCCGCAGCGCTCCGGCAAACGCAAACTCTTCCTGCTGCTCCTGCTGCTGGTGGTGATCCTGGCTGGCGTGGGCGTCTACTGCTACCACCTGTTCTATGGCCGCTTCCATGCCAGTACCGACGACGCCTACGTCAACGGCAACCTGGTGCAGATCACGCCCCAGGTCACCGGTACCGTGACCCGCATCGCCGTGGACGATGGCGACTTCGTCCGCCAGGGCCAGCCGCTGGTGGAGTTCGATCCCAGCGACACCGCCGTGGCCCAGCAGAGCGCCGAGGCCAACCTGGCCAAGACCGTACGCCAGGTGCGCGGCCTGTTCAGCAACGTCGACAGCTACAAGGCCCAGGTGGCCGCGCGGCGCGTCGAGGTCGAGCGCGCCCGTGCCGACTACGCCCGCCGCCAGCAACTGGCCAAGGGCGGCGCCATCTCCAAGGAAGAACTGGCCCATGCCCGGGATACCCTGGTGGCGGCGCAGAGCTCCCTGACCTCCGCCCAGCAGCAGCTGGATACCAACCAGGCGCTGGTGGACGACACCGAGATCGCCTCGCACCCGGACGTCAAGGCCGCCGCCGCCCAGCTGCGCCAGGCCTACCTGAACCACGCCCGCAGCACCCTGGTGGCGCCGGTCAGCGGCTATGTCGCCAAGCGCTCGGTGCAGGTCGGCAGCCGCGTGCAGCCCGGCGCGGCGCTGATGGCCGTGGTGCCCCTGGACCAGATCTGGATCGACGCCAACTTCAAGGAAACCCAGCTGGCCGAGATGCGCATCGGCCAGCCGGTAGAAATCCATTCCGACCTCTATGGCGACGACGTGCGCTATCGCGGCGTGGTGGAAAGCCTGGGCGTGGGTACCGGCAGCGCCTTCTCGCTGCTGCCGGCGCAGAACGCCACGGGCAACTGGATCAAGATCGTCCAGCGCCTGCCCGTGCGGATCCGCCTGGAAGGCGACAACCTGGACAAGCACCCGCTGCGCATCGGCCTGTCGACCGTGGTCGACGTCGACCTGCACGACCAGGATGGCGCCCGCTTGCCCACCACCACCCCGCAGCAGCCGCGCTACAGCACCGACGTCTACGACCATCAGCTGGCCGAGGCCGATCAGCTGATCCAGCAGATCGTCCACAACAACGGTCCGGCCGCCCGCGCCGCCGGCGTCGCCAAGCGCTGACAGCCAAGGAGGCTCCCTGGCGAGCCTCCCCGTCCACCCTTCTGGTAATCCGTCATGAGCGATAACGCCTTTCGCCCGGCGAGCCTGGTGCTCGCCACGGTGGGCCTGTCCCTGGCCACCTTCATGCAGGTGCTCGACACCACCATCGCCAACGTCGCCCTGACCACCATTTCCGGCAACCTCGGGGTGAGTTCGGAACAGGGCACCTGGGTCATCACCGCCTTTGCCGTGAGCAACGCCATCGCCCTGCCGCTGACCGGCTGGATGGCGCGGCGCTTCGGCGAGGTCAAGCTGTTCATGGCCGCCGTGGTGCTCTTCGTCATCACCTCCTTTCTTTGCGGCATCGCCACCTCCATGCCCGAGCTGGTGATCTTCCGCGCCATGCAGGGCTTCGTCGCCGGCCCGCTCTACCCCATGGCCCAGACCCTGCTGCTGGCGATCTTTCCGGCGGCCAAGCGCGGCATGGCCCTGGCGCTGTTGGCCATGGTGACGGTGGTGGCGCCCATCATCGGCCCCATCGCCGGCGGCTGGATCACCGACAACTACAGCTGGCCGTGGATCTTCTTCATCAACATCCCCATCGGCATCTTCGCCACCCTGGTGGTCTGGAGCCAGCTGGGCAAGAAGCCGGAAAAGCTGGTGCACCAGCCCATCGACTATGTCGGGCTGATCCTTCTGGTGCTGGGCGTGGGCGTGCTGCAGGTGGTGCTGGACAAGGGCAACGACCTGGACTGGTTCGAATCCAACCTGATCTGCCTGGGCGCCGCCTTTTCCGCCGTGGCCCTGACCGCCCTGGTGATCTGGGAACTGACCGACAAGCACCCCATCGTCAATCTGCGGCTGTTCCGCTATCGCAACTTCAGCTGCGGCACCCTGGCGCTGGTACTGGGCTATTCGGGCTTCTTCGGCATCAACCTGCTGCTGCCCCAGTGGCTGCAGACGCAACTCGGCTACACCCCGGTATGGGCGGGCCTCGCCGCGGCGCCCATCGGCATCCTACCGGTGATCCTTTCTCCGCTGGTGGGCAAGTTCGCGCACAAGACCGATCTGCGCCTGCTGGCCGGTGGCTCCTTCCTGGTGATCGGCGCCTCCTGCTTCATGAGAGCCACCTTCAACAACGAAGTGGACTATCTCCACATCGCCGAGGTGCAGACCTTCATGGGCCTGGGCGTGGCGCTGTTCTTCATGCCCACCACCAGCATCCTGCTGTCCAGCCTCAAGCCCTCGGAACTGGCGGACGGCGGCGGTCTGGCGACCTTCCTGCGGGTCCTGGGCGGCAGCTTCGCCTCCTCCCTGACCACCTGGCTGTGGCAGCGGCGCGCCATCCACCACCATGCCCAGCTGACCGAGGACGTGACCGCCTACAGCCCGGCCACCCAGCACTACCTGGACGCCCTCGGCGGACCGTCGCAGCAGGCCTATGCCCAGCTGGACAAGGTGGTGGAAGGCCAGGCGTACATGCTCTCCACGGTGGACTACTTCACCTTGCTCGGCTGGATCTTCATGGGGCTGTTCCTGATCATCTGGCTGGCCAAGCCGCCCTTCGCGGCCAAGCCGGGCGCCGGAGGCGGCGACCACTAAGAACCTGTTCACGATCTGCTGCGCGTCGGCTAAACGGCGTTGAAAACGGCTTCGGAATGCTCATTTACCACTCGTAAACTCGAGCGCGAGCCCGGTCCGCTTCCTCAGCCGTTTTCGTGGGGCCGCCCAGGCCTTGTTTATCTCTAGCTCGCGAGATCGTGAACAGGTTCTAAGGAATGCTGTGCTGGGTCTGCAGGTAGTCGGCGATGTCGCCCAGATCCTCGGCATCGCCGATGCCCCAGAATCTCATCTTGGTACCCGGCACCTTCTGTTCGGGATCGCGCAGAAAGGCCGCCAGGGCCTCGCGATCCCAGGCGAAGCCGGCATTGCGCATGGCGTCGGAGTAGTTGTAGCCAGCCAGACTCCCGGCCTGACGACCAAAGAGGTCATTGAGCTGGGGGCCAAAGCCGGACTGGGCGCCCGGCCCCACCGAATGGCAGTTGTGGCAGCGGCGCAGGAAGAGGTTGCGGCCGTTGTCGGCATCCGCCCAGGCCGCCTCCCCGCCCAGCAGCGTCAGCAGGACCACCGCGGCCAGGGTCTTCATCGCTGGCATTTGCGGCAATAGACGCTGGCGCGCTGGCCGAGGCGGATCTCCTGCAATCCCGTCCCGCAGACCTTGCAGAATTCGCCCTTGCGACCGTAGACGAACAATTCCTGCTTGAAATAGCCCGGCGCCCCGTCTCCGCCGATGAAGTCGCGCAGGGTGGTGCCGCCACTCTCGATGGAGCGCGCCAGCACCTTCTTGATCTCTTCGGCCAGGCGGTCGTAGCGCGCCCGGGAAACGCTGCCGGCGGCGCGGCGGGGATCGATACCGGCGGCAAATAGCGCCTCGGCGGCGTAGATGTTGCCCACCCCCACCACCACGGCGTTATCCATGATGAAAGGCTTGACCGCCATGCTGCGTCCGCGCGACAGCTCATACAGCCGCCCGCCGTCGAAGGCCTCGGTCAGGGGCTCGGGGCCCAGCTTGCTGAGCAGCACATGGGCATGGGGATCCTGGGTCCAGAGCAGCGCGCCGAAACGCCGGGGATCGGTGTAGCGCAGCGACAACCCGGATTCCAGCTCGATGTCGACGTGCTCGTGCTTGGCCGGCGGCTGGTCGGCCGGCACCAGGCGCAGGCTGCCGGACATGCCCAGGTGGCCGATCAGGGTGCCGCTCTCGGCGCGGATCAGCAGGTACTTGGCCCGCCGCTCGACGGCCTCGATGCGCTGCCCGGAAAGGCGTACGTCCAGGTCCTCGGGCACCGGCCAGCGCAGCCGGCCATCGCGGACGATGACCCGGCGCACGCGCTGACCGACGACATGGGGCGCGATGCCCCGGCGGGTGGTTTCGACTTCAGGTAATTCGGGCATGAGGATCCAGGAGGCTTGCGGGTGCCTTAGTAATTGATCCGACCGCTGCCCATTTCAAGGATGGTCTCCTTGAGCGACTCGAAGTCGTACTCGGACAGGCCGACGTGATCCAGTACCCGCGGGGCGATGGCCTGCCACTCGTGATCCTCGTCCTGGCCACCGAGGGCGCGATAGCAGCCGCAGATGTGTTCGGCCATTTTCAGCAGGGCCAGTAGATTCTTGATCTGGATGTCGGTGGTCGACTCCTCGTCAAAGACCGACTGGGCGTTGTGGTGGTTGGCGATGGCCTGGCCGACGTGCTCCGGCAGGCGCCAGGAGCGGGAGATGAAATAGCCCACCACGGCGTGGTTGGTGCTGAAGATGCGATTCTCCACATCCACCACCCGTACCTGCTCGTTGACGCTGGCATAGGCCTCTTCCAGCACCGCCATGTAGTTGGGGAAGCGCTTGAGCATCAGCGGGATGCCGCAGTTGTGGAACAGACCCAGAGCGTAGGCCTCGTCCGGGGTCGGATAGCCGGTCTTCTTGGCCAGGCTCAGGCAGGTCTCGGCCACGTCCTGGGC